>Ga0208279_1000965_pt1 | contig 17970 bp, 12 predicted proteins | sample AntAceMetag02UKM_FD_184766 | JGI IMG/M metagenome (GOLD analysis project Ga0208279, IMG submission 184766) | Saline lake microbial communities from Ace Lake, Antarctica - Antarctic Ace Lake Metagenome 02UKM (SPAdes) (version 2) | ecosystem: Environmental > Aquatic > Non-marine Saline and... | reverse complement strand
AGCTTACCGCTTCTAATCCACTCTATGAATTTATGTACTCCTTCTTCAACTCTTCGATTGTCCTCGGAAGCTTCCATTTCTTTCTGAACAAGATTCCCAACTTCCTGCTTGGCTTCGGCATGAGAGAGGTCGAAGGTTTGTTGTGCTGGGATATTCGCTTCTTCCAGCATCTCGAAAGTTTGTCTACTTGTGCTGATGCCGATCAGGATTCTAATTTTCTCCGTGCTTTCCAGAGATGGATAGATGGCGTGAAACCCGCTTGAGTAGAAGTATCCCACAAGGCAATCAAAGAACGAGGTATCCTTAATCAGAACTTCAAATCTTTCTTTAAGACTGTGATTTTCTTCGTTTGTTATAAATGAAAGATCAATGTTCATGTATAATTCCTCGTATATTTTAAATAAAAATATTCAAGCTCTCCTGGTCGGGGGAAAAGAGCGCGATAGAAAAATCATATCAAATTTTTAAAAGAAGGAAAAGCAAGAGATCACCTGTTTTAGTCTAAAGAAAGCTCACTTCCACTCATGGCCACAATCCTGGCACTGGTAGTAAAGTTCCTCGGTTTCTCCTCCACCGCTGCCACCGCCACCCATAAACGAACCGAAGATTCCTCCTCCGCCATCCCTTCCTCCGAAAAAACCGCCGCCGGAAGTCTGGACTGTTCTGGTAAATGAATCGATGTTGGTACTTCCGCACCGGGGGCATTCGCTGGACATATCTTCCTCCTCGGGAGTTACACTCCGGCAATCTGAAATGCGGTTAGAAACCATGCAGGTCTTTTATTTCATTCTCTCTACTGTCCTACCCCAATAAAATCCGGACAAAAAATTTTTGTCCGGCCGATGATGGCCAGAGAGAGAATAGCTGAAAGTTGCATTATATCATCTGAAAAAGAAAATGTAATGAGAAAATGGTTAGGGAATAGGGAGTGGGGAATGGTTGGGCGGGTATCAGCGGGCATAGTATTAAGCATCTCTTCGCGGCTCTGGGAGTATGGTGGATCGTGCTGATGCTTAGGAGGCGGAGAGGGGAAGAATGAATTTCCAATTTCCAATGTCCAACTTCCAACGACCGATATCTTTTGGGAATGGCACCATGGCGACCTGAAGGTCGCCTCTACGAGGGTACACAGGAGGGGAGGCCACGTGCTGCTGATACTGATTTGGTTCAAATCTTTAATTCTTTTTTAGCTTCTGAGAAAGACAATCCTTTTACGTTCTGTTCTTTATTCTTTGCCTCCCTCAAATCTTTCAAATCCTCAAAATCCAATAGTTCCTCCTGGATTTGAAGAAATTCTTCAAACGGCAAGACCGCAAATTCTTTCTTTCCATTTTTTTCTAAAATATTTGGATGGACAGCAATCATAGCAATCTCCTACCTGTAGGCATTTCTTCTGTGCTTTATCCTGTAAACCGAGATCACATTACTTTCGATCTCAAATAGTACTCTGTATTCTCCAACTCTCAATCTATATTCGGGCGTATAATTTGTCAAGTGTTTTACATCCCCCTGTAAATCATCGGCCAGTTGCTCAATCTTGTCAAATATCCGTTTAAGCAAGTTATTGGGTATTTTCTTCCCATCCTTGATGGCTTTGGGTTTTATTTCTATTATATATCGCATTTTATCCATTCATTCAAATGGCGATCTGAATAGATTTGGTTTAATATTGAGCTTGTATGGTTTTTGAGACTCAACTTAATGGAGCGAGATAGGACAGGTGTTGATATATTATAATAGTACTACCAAGCTTAGTGTTCAACTAAATTAAAGCATATGGGACTATAGTAGTATCCGCAAGTTTTAACCCGCGTCTGTTGGAGTGGAATTAATTGGCAATTACCCGATCACGCACCTTAAAAGGTGCGGCTACAATAACAATCGCACCCGGGCAGGACTGAAGTCCTGCACTACGAGTGTGGCGCGTTTACTATTCCCTATTCTCTATTCCCCATTCCCTAAATCAACCCATGCAACTTCTCGATCAGGGGATCGAACTCTTTTTCTGTGAAGCAATAACCAATCTCCAGGAAACGGCTCCGGAAGGATTTTACTTCTTCTTTCAGATCCTTGCCTTCGACCACTATACCGTGAATCAAGCCTGCCAGCTCTTGAAAGTCCTTCTCTTCCATCCCAAAACGGGTCATCTCGGAGACGCCGAGGCGCAAGCCGCCGGCGGCGGAGAAACCCTCATCCCGGGGGCGGCCCTGGTAGTTGACGATGATGTTGTTATCTTCCAGACGCTTCGCAATCTCCGGGCCCTTACTGTAGCCGACATTTATCACCACCTGGTGGGTCTCCGTGTAACCCAGGACCGGGTCGCCGGCAACATCCATCCCGATCTCCGCCAGGGCCAGCGCGAAGGTTCTGGCATTGGCGATTACTCTGGGTTGGTACTCATCCTTGAAGTGGTTCATCTCGTAGGTGGCCATCAGGAGTCCCAGCATTGTCCCCAGGTGATGGTTGCTGACCGAACCGGGGAAGACCCTGGACTGGAGCGCTTCCCAGAGCGGCCAGCGGTAATCATTCCGGGTATAGTTGGCGGCCACGACCCCGCGCTGGGTGCCAAAGAAGGTCTTGTGGGTGGAACCGGTCACGAACTCTGCCCCTTCTTGAAACGGCTGTTGAAAGTGCGGTCCGATCAGACCCAGGACATGGGCCATGTCGTACATGATCACCGACCCGGGCGAGAGTTCGTCCACCAGAGCCCGGATCTCGGCGATCGGCTCCCGGTAGAGGATTACGCTCTTGCCCAAGATAATCAGCTCCGGCTGGTAGCGTTCAATGATCTCCCGGCAGGCTTTGACATCGATCTGATACTGGTTGTCGGGGAGAACCGGGAAGTTGACCACCGCCGGTTTCTCGGTCTGCGGGTCTCGGGCCACGAAATCACGTAGGGCACCCATCGGCTGGGAACTGAGGTGCCCGCCTTTCATGATGTGGTGGTTCATAACCCGGCTCATCCGCCGAGGCTCCCGCTTGCGGTCCCCGAAGTTGATCCGATGAACCATGGCGGAGAAGACCGCGGCGTTGGCCATCTGACCTGATATCAACTTGGTCTCCACCTCCCGGCAGCCGAGATAGAGGCGAAGTTCGGCTTCAAGGAGTTCCTCCACCCGTCCGATAAAGTCCGCCCCCTGATAATAGAAGATCTCGGTCTCCTCAAAAGCTTTGAGGGCCTTATGTTCGGCGTAGCGGCCGGAGGGGTCCATGATGGAAAGGAGCCGGACCATGGGGGATTCAGTCATCTCGGAGGGGATCAGGTTGATGCATTCCCGCTGCCGCCATATGGTGTTGGAGATTGCTTTTTCGATCAGGTCTTTTATCTGGGGCGGCGCCGCGGTCTTGGTCGCCGCGGCTTTCTCGTGAAAGAGATGATCGTACTGGATTGGTCGGGCATAAGGCGGGGCCTCGCCCCGCATATGGTAGGGGACTATCACTCCCTCGGTGCGTTTGCCTCGGATCTCAATTTCCAGCCGGTCACTCTTCCGGAGATGGTTGTCGAGCAGTGCCAGGCCAATCGCCCGCATCTCTTTCTCATCAATCAGCCGGCTCTCCAGGCCTTCCCCCACCCACTTCCACTTCGGCACCATTGTCCCGCTGGTTATGTACCCCACTTCATTATCTCCGATAAAGATTTTATCTCCGGCCCGGGCGATTCCCCGTCCGGAAATCGCCACCGGCATAATCATCCGGGGAAGATCCTCTATCCTGGAGAAGTCTCCTTCCTTCCGGATCAGTTTTCGGGCTACCCATTGTTTGAACAGAGCATCTTTACCGATAAAATCGCCTTTCAAGGGAGAAAAGCTGACCGCCACATTGCCCAACCCCGCCGCGAAAATGGGAATTTCTTTTCCTTCCGCGTCCACTCCGAATTCATGCCCGTAAAGCGGTAAGGCCGCCTCCAGGCGGAGGGTATCCCGCGCGCCCAGGGCAATCGGGACCGCGCCTTTCTCTATTAGAAGATCCCAGATCATCAGGGAATCTTCCCGCTTGATAAAGAGTTCGAAGCAAACCGGTTCCCCGGTATAACCGGTCCGGGCCAGCAGGATATCAGCGCTCCGGATGGTCACCCGGGAGAGACTGTTCCGCGTCGGTTCGGGTAAACTGCCCGATTCGATGATCTCCAGGAGAATCTTTTTCGAGAGGGGCCCCTGGAGACTGAGCATGGACAGGTCCATGGTCCGGTCGATCAATTCCACATCGGAAAACCGGGGGAGGATAGACTGGAAGTGATCCCAGTCCTTTATCCGGTTGGCCGCATTCACTACCAGGAGGTATTCATCTTCAACAAAACGGTAGAGGTAAGAGTCGTCGATTGCTCCTCCGTTCTGGTTGGGAATGATCGTATACTGGGCCTCGCCCGGCAGAAGCGCCGCCGCGTTATTGGTCAGGACATGCTGAAGAAATGACAGCGCCCCCTCGCCCCGGAAGATGAACCGGCCCATATGGGAGACATCAAAGAGCCCGGCTCCTTTTCTGGTTGCCAGGTGCTCCTGGACGATTCCCCCGGAGTACTGGATCGGCATCTCCCAACCTCCGAATTCAACGATCTTAGCGCCCAGATTTACATGTTTGTCAAAAAATACGGTCCTCAGAAGCGTACTCATAAAATTTATACTCCGAAAAATATTATTATGGTTGATTATTCTTTAAATTTACATATATTATGACTTCAAGCGATTTGATAAGATAAATATCACCAATCGGTCAGTTTGTATTGTCAATATAGTACCTGAATTTTGCACGTTAAACATAGTCAATTATTATCTTAACCCACCAGATCTGAGCATTTTGAGAATTTCACTAAACCAATTATGTAACCCCATTGGTCATCTCGTGCAAAAATTTTTTGCACGATAATGTCTTGAAAAACAATGAGTTAAGACCAAGACTGCGATGAAATGATGCAAAATTCAGGTAATACCATAGCAAGAGGAATCAAGTAATTTATTTAATCTAAATTATGCGATAAAATATTCATTATTTTCCGGAGGAAAATAATAGGAGGTAACAGTGGAAGAGACAGCCCGTAAGTATGAACTTCGAGATCTGGATCGTATCTTCAACGCCAGTTCGGTGGCAATCGTGGGAGCGTCCACCAACCCCGAGAAGCTGGGCTACGAGATCCTGAACAACCTGATCAATATGGGCTACGAGGGCCCGATCTACCCGATCAACCCCAAGGCGGATGAAGTTCTGGGTTTGAAGGCTTATCCGTCCCTTTCTGATGTCGGAAAACCGATTGACGTAATCGCTGTAATTGTACCCGGCAAGTTCGCGCCCGGGGTGATTGAAGAGGCCGGAAGACTGGGGGTGAAGGGAGCGGTGGTGATCTCGGGCGGATTCCGGGAGATTGGCAACGACGATCTGGAAGCGGCCATGGTTTCAGCAGCCCGCGCCGGCGGGGTCGGGATCATCGGTCCCAACTGTCAGGGGATCAATTACCCCGCTAATAAGCTCTGCATCAGCTGGCCCCTGATCAAATGTCAGGGTGGATTGGCGCTGATATCCCAGAGCGGCACTATTGCCGCGGCCCTGGGCGACCGGGCCGAGAAAGAAGATATTGGAATCTCGGGTCTGGTAGCCCTGGGCAACCGCTGTGATATCGATGAGTCGGACCTGATCAATTTTTTCGGCGCCGATCCCAGTACTGAAGTTATCGCGGTTTACATAGAAGGGGTCAAAGATGGTGATAAATTCATGGATGTGGGACGTCGCGTGGCGAAGGATAAGCCGGTTCTGGTATTGAAGGGTGGGAGGACCGAGCGGGGGAGACAGGCAGCGGAATCCCACACCAAATCCATCGCCGGCCGTGGTGAGATATTTGACGCAGCCCTGAGGAAAATCGGGTTTGAGAAGGTCGAGTCGATCGATGAACTTTATGACTGCTCCAAGGTCCTGGCAGTGGAGAAGAAACGGCCCGGCAGGAGGGTCCAGGTGATCACCTCCTCCGGCGGTTCGGGGATCGTGGCAGTTGATGTCCTGGAGGAACTGGGTCTGGATGTGGCCCCTCTCTCGGATTCCGGGCGCGCCCGCCTGAAAGAGGTTCTTCCTTCTCACTGCGTGGTGGGTAATCCCCTCGATCTGACCGGTGACACCCCGGCGGAGCGATATACGGAAGCGGTTCTGGCCCTGGCGGAAGAAGAACCGGGGATCGACCTTTACCTCCTGATCTTCGGCGATCCAATCCCCCGGGCGATGGAGAACTGCCTGGAGATGAAAGAGGCGGTGGATAAGCCGATCATCGCCTGTTATATTGGCGGAGGAGAAGTGGAGGAGGTCGAGTTCAAGAAGATGAACGGAGCCAGGATACCCACCTTCCCCACTCCCGAGCGCGTAGCTCGTGCCGCGCGATCTGTTTTAACCGGTTGATGTTGGACAGTGATATTATTTACCACGAAGGATACGAAGTTCACGAAGGGAAAAAAAGAGAGAGAAATCATTAGTTGATAATTATTTATCTTCGTGTTCTTCGTGCCCTTCGTGGTTAAATATTCGTTAAAAAATTTAGGCAAACATTCAAAACTAAAATTTTTCGAAGAAAAATTTTATTATGGAGGATGTAATATGAGTAAAATTGGTAGAGATGAAGCGGGGTTGAAGACCCTGTTGATGGGTAATGAAGCAATCGCCCGGGGGGCGGTTGAGGCGGGGATTGAGGTTGCCATTGGCTATCCGGGAACTCCCTCCACCGAGGTGGGTGAGGTCCTGGGTGAACTGGCTCCGGAGTTAGGATTTTACGCGGAATGGTCTCTGAATGAGAAAGTGGCGATTGATGTCGCTTCCGGTTCAGCCCTGACCGGCGCCCGGACTTTGGTGGTGATGAAGAACGCCGGCCTGAATGTGGCCATGGATACCTTTGCCACCCTTCCCTATAGCGGGGTCAGAGGAGGATTCGTGATAGTGGTAGCTGACGATCCCGGGGCGCACTATTCTTCCACCGAACAGGATACCCGCCCGCTGGCCCAGTACGCGGAGATACCCTGCCTGGAGCCGAAAGATCAGCAGCAGGCCAAAGATATGGCCAAGGAAGCTTTCGCGCTTTCCGAGCGGCAGGAAATACCGGTCTTCCTTCGATCGGTAACCCGCCTCTCTCATGCTTCCGGGGATGTGGTCTTCGGTGAAATCGGTTCCGCTCCGCTGGAAGTGGGCTGGAACAAACACTGGAAAAGTCCCTTCCGGTGGGCGGTTTACGGTCCTCCCGCAGGCGCGGCCGGCCGCCACGGCGACCTGAAGAAGAAGTATCCGGAGTTTCTAGCTGAGTCCGAGAAGTCAATCTTTAATGTGCTGGATATTGTTGATGGAAGTAAAGTCGCCATTATCTCGTCCGGCATAGGAACTTCTTATGTCAACGATGCCCTGACCACGCTCGACAAGAAAGGTGCCTGCAACACTCTGGAGATCGGTTTTGTCTATCCTGCTCCGGAAGAGAAGATGAAAAAAATCCTGGCCGCCGCTGATAAGATTCTGGTGGTGGAGGATGGAAACCCGATGCTGGAGAATAAGCTGAAAGAACTGGCCTCCGATGCCGGGCTGGTCAAAGAGATCATCGGGCGGGGATCAAAAGCAGTGATGCCCACTTATGATGAACTCAATCCGGACCTGGTACTTTCAGCGATCTCCGAACTTCTGGGAATTGAACGGCCCTCCGCCGATCTTCCCGAAGAGATACTGAAGAAAGCTCAAGCTCTCACCATACCCCGTTCCTCTGCTCTCTGTGCCGGCTGCCCGCATCTGGGTAGTTACGCCGCCCTGGCCAAAATCATCAAGAAGCGCGGCAAGGAATTGATCATCGTCAATGGCGATATCGGTTGTTACGAGCAGGGCGGATACGGCCTGGCCGCCCAGGTAATTACCCCGACCGATGACGCCACGAAAAAGTACCCGGTATCATCGCCCTATGAGATCCTGGACACCACCTATGTAATGGGTTCGGGAATCGGTCAGGCAATGGGCGAGAGAAGAGCACTAGGCGACGACACCAGTAAGAAAGTGGCCGCGGTAGCCGGTGACTCCACCTTCTTCCATTCCTGTCTGCCGGAGATGGCCAATGCCGCGCTCTACGATACCGATATCACTTTCCTGGTTCTGGACAATAGCTGGACCTGCATGACCGGTCATCAGCCCAGTCCCCGTTCCGAGCTTAACGCGATGGGAGAAAAGATTGGAAAACTTGACATCGCGGCGGTCTGTCAATCAATGGGGATCAAATCGGTTAAGACCGTTAATGCCTATAACCTGGATGAGGCGTCGGAAGCGATTGATGAAGCGATAAACTTCAAGGGCTTTTCCGTGGTTATCCTGACAGGCGAATGCATGATTCAGGTTATCCGGCGGGAAGGCGCCAGAACTCCGAAGACCCACGTGGAAAAGGATAAGTGCATCGGCTGCAAGGCCTGTGTTCGGATCGGCTGCCCGGCTTCCCTCTTTGATCCGGAATCCAAGAAAGCCGGCATCGATCCGCTCCTCTGCGTTAACTGCGGCATCTGCGTGCAGGTCTGCCCGGTTGGCGCGATAGTAATGGAGTAATGGATTGATGGAGCGGCCATGAGGCCGGTGTGACAGTACTCCAGTATTCCAATACTCCACTTAGCTTGGAATTTAAATGGTGTAATTTTTAGATTTTTATAACATTAGGAGATGTTGACATGGAATTAAACGTAATTATCTGTGGAGTTGGCGGCCAGGGGAGCGTAAGAGCTTCCCATATCCTGGCCGAAGCGGCGATTAACGCCGGAGATCGTGCGCGAGTTGGTGAGACCTTTGGCGCGGCCATGCGGGGCGGGAAGGTGAGTTCCCATGTCCGGATCGGTGATGTTTACGGCCCCCTGGTCCGGGAGCGGTCCGCTGATATCATCGTGGCTCAGGAACCGCTGGAAGGCTTGAGAATTGCCCAGAAGTATGCCGCTCCGGATGGGGTGGTGGTCTTGAATACCGCACCGGTCTACCCGGTGGATGTCTCGACCGGAAACGCGGCCTATCCGCCGATAGACGAGATTGAGGAAGTCCTGCGTGGTGTGGCCGGTAAAGTAGTTGTAGTGGACGGGACCAGGATAGCGGGTGAGATCGGTAACCCTCGCTCGATGAATATCGTTATGCTGGGCGCGGCCTATGGCACCGGTCTGATCACCTTTGATCGCCAGATTCTTCTCGATGTGATCGCCGGCTCCTTCAAGCCTAAATTTAAAGATCTGAACGAACAGGCTTTTCTTACCGGTGAAAAGGCCTACCAGGACGCGATATCATGAACACCCGGGAGATCATCGCGCAAGCGAAGGCGAAGAACCGGTCCCTTCTGGAACCGGAGGCTTACGCGCTTTTAGCCGCCTATGATATCCCGGTTCTTGATTACCGGTTGGCGGCTTCTTCGAAAGAAGCCGGAGCCATGGCCGGTGAAGTCGGATTTCCGGTAGTGATGAAGATAGTATCTCCGGATGTCATTCATAAATCCGATGCCGGCGGCGTGAAGCTGAATATTGCTGATGGAGAAGCCACGGCGCGGGGTTATGATGATATTCTCCAGGCTGTTAACGAAGCTGTGCCGGGAGTCGGCATCGAAGGAGTTCTGATCGCTCCGATGATATCCGGAGGGGTAGAGGTGATCATGGGTATGCTTCGGGATCCCCAGTTTGGTCCGGCCGTCATGTTCGGGCTGGGCGGAATCTTTGTGGAGATTCTGAAAGACGTGGTCTTCGAGATCGCGCCGGTCGAAAGACCCGAGGCGGAGCAGATGATCAAGAGCATCAAGGGATATCCGTTGCTGGCCGGAGCCCGGGGAAGTCAAGCCTCTCATCTCGAGTCCCTGATCGATATTGTCACCGGTCTTTCACGGCTGGCCCTGGAGTTGCCGGAGATCAAGGAGATCGACCTCAACCCGGTTCTGGCTACGCCCAAGAGGAGTTTTGTCCTCGATGCCAGAATATTATTATAGAAGTTATACCTGTTGTTCCAGGTCATTTGATCATTATTCGGGCGTCAAACGGATGTAAAGGAGTAATGGAGTGATGGAGTGATGGAGTAATGGAGTGCTGGGCCCGCGGGATTCCAATACTCCATCACTCCAACACTCCAATACTCCTTTCTAAATAGCTATTAGTTTAGTTGTGTTAGGAAATTTGAACATATAACAACTGAAAAAGGAGAATTTTATGAATTTTAATTATAATGGACCAAAGATTGTAGTGGATCCGCCGGGGCCGAAGGCCAGGGATTTAATTGCGAGAGATAACACGGTACTCAGTACCAGCTTGAGCCGGACCGCCGATCTGGTGGCGTTGCGAGCTCATGGACCCTATGTCGAAGATGTGGACGGGAATGTCTTTATGGACTTCGGGTCCGGGATTGCCGTCTCGGTGATGGGTCACACCGAGGAGCATGTGGTGAAGGCAATTCAGGACCAGGCGGCGGCATTGATCCACGCCAACTCCTGCGATTATCTTACCCTGCCGCAGGTGGAATATGCCGAGCGCTTTATCAAGATGACCCCGGGCGATTTTCCCAAGCGGGCTTTCTTCTCCAACAGCGGGGCGGAATCTATCGAGTGCGGCATCAAGGTTGCCAAGTATAACACGAAAAAGACCGGTTCGATCGCGTTTCTCGGTGCCTTCCATGGTCGTTTCATGGGATCGCTAGCCTTGACCACTAACTCGCCAGTCTCCCGCCGGCACTATATCTCTTCCATGATGCCGGGTGTGGCTTTTGCGCCTTATGCTTATTGTTACCGCTGCCCATTCAAGCAGAAGTATCCCGACTGCAATATGGAATGTCTCCAATACCTCGAGGAGAATGTCCTCAACCGGGTAATCCCCCCTGAAGACTGCGCTTTTATGATTATCGAGCCGCTCCAGGGCGCGAGTGGATTTATTATCCCGCCGAAAGAGTTTCTCCAGGGGGTGCAGAAAATCTGTCGGGATAACGGAATTTTACTGATGGTGGATGAGGTTCAGACCGCCTTCGGAAAAACCGGCTATTTCCTGGCCAGTGAATACTTCGGTATCGAACCGGATATCCTCTGTGTCTCTAAAGCTATTGCCGCGGGGCTTCCGATGGGCATCACAGTTACCCGGGCTGAACTGATGGAATGGGAATTGAACACCCATGAAAACACGCTGGGCGGAAACCCGGTCGTCGTGGCCGCCGCCCTGGCTGTCCTCGATCTCTATGAGAAGCAGGGGCTTACCGAGAAGGCCGAGCAGGTTGGCGAGTGGCTCCAGGCCGGGGTGAGGGAACTGGAGGAGAAATACGAGTTGATCGGTGATATCCGCGCCCTGGGAACCATGGTGGGGATTGAACTGGTTGAATCCCGGGAAACCAAGGAACCGGCTACCGCAAAGCGGAACCGCCTGGTCGAGCTGACCTTCAAGAAGGGACTCCTGATTCTGGGCGCCGGGAAGAGTTCGGTTCGTCTGGCTCCGGTTCAGACCATGACCGAAGACGAGGTTAAGGTAGGCGTCAAGATCCTGGATGATTGCCTGGCTGAGATCACCCGGTAATAATTTAGCGCTGGCGGTACTAACATAGCTGCTTCGTAATTTTCCCGATATCCATCGGGATCCCGATTCCCGTTATTTTTAATTAAGATGTATCGGGACAATAAATGTCTGTGGGAGGGGCATCTTGTCCCAATAATCGCGGCTGGAAGCCGCTCCCACAATCGCGAAGCTAAGTCCTCTTGAAGCGGGAATGGGCGGCGATGGCATCCATGACTCTCAGTCTCCGGCTAATGTCCCGGGCCAGGTTCATGATGATCATGGTGAAGGTCTTGGGACTGGCTTTCTCCAAACGGTATAAGTTCTGATTGGTCAGGACCAGGGTAATAGTATCCTCCCGGGCCCGGACTGTGGCCTCGCTGGGCTGAATATCGATCAGTTCCATCTCTCCGAAACTATCTCCCACATTCCGAACCGCGATCGGAACCGGTGGGCGATCGGGATATTCTTGATCTTTCTTCAGGACTTCGACCGATCCTTTCCATATCAGATAAAGATCTCCTCCCGCTTCTCCCTCCCGGATGATATCAGCACCTTCCGGAAAATGTTTTTCCAGTAGAAGATCCCGGATCTTTTTCAGTTCGATATTGGGGATACCCCCAAAGAGGGAATGGCTCCGGAGGAACTCCAGGCTGACCGATGGATGAATGATATATTCTTTCTTCTTCATTGTATCTAATTGTACGGTAGCTATAATATTACCACGAAGGATACGAAGATCACGAAGGAAAATTTTTAACATGGGGGATACCTATGGCACCATGTTTGTAGTGCAGGACTTTTCGAAGATCAGGCTTTAGACTGAAGTCCTGCCTCTGTTGGGTAGGGCTGAAGCCCTGCACTATGAGCTCTTCACGTAAGTAGTCCCTCTCCGTGATTTACAGCTATTAATACCTAAATTGAGCGATTCTATGCGGAGAACTGCACCAATCTTATGGTCTGCCCCGCAAGTATGCGGGATCTCCGCTACGCTATGACACTAGGTTGCAAAAATACTCGTTCGCATTTATTAATGCGTCTGCGTTTTTTGCAACTGATGCAGCCTCATAATCTTAGCACATTTCACAAGTCCGCCAGAGTGCTTGTGCTCGCATCCCGATTATTTCGGGGCATCCCGAACTTGATTCGGGGCTTTAGCGACGGCTGATCCGCAATAATCGCTCAACTTAGGTTAAATATAACTTGTTGGTCTACATTCCAATTGGATTTAAGCCTGTTTGTTTGGTTGGCAATGTCGGATTTTTGTCCGCTGGAGACAGATCGGATTAGAGGAGAGATATTCTGTTTCCCGCGTGGCGGCAGTGATCATCGGGTAGCAGGAATATCTCCGGTACTGCCGTAATAAAACCGGCTTATTCCCCGGATATCCCATATCCCCAGACTGTCTTGCCATACCGCGGTGTCTTCGGTGGAATCACCATCATAATCGATCAGAAAAGGTTGAACTATACTGCTCCCGAAATCGAACCTGGTTAAGTTCCGGAGATACCATCTTCCATTCTCCGGCCTGAAGACCCCAGCCTCCCAGGTCCCGTCACCGGTAAAATCTCCCGGCACCGGAGTATCACCTGCTTGGCCGAAATATATCCGGCTTACGTCTTTAATTCCCCACAGGCCGGAGCTTTTCCGGAAAATCCCTATATCCGTGGTGCCGTCTCCGGTGAAGTCCCCCGGCACCGGTCGGTCGCCGGAACTCCCCAGATAAACCCTGGTCACATTTTTGATCGCCCACAATCCGCTGGCTCCCCGGAAGATACCGGTATCGCAGGAGCCGTCCCCGTCATAGTCGCCGGGAACAGGTGTATCGGATGATGAACCAAAGTAAGTCCGGGTTATTCCTCGTACTGCCCACATTCCGGAACTCCTTCTATAAACAGCAATATCGGTGGTCCCATCCGCGTTATAGTCACCGGGGACCGGTATATCCGAAGTGGTACCGAAGTAAATCCGGGTAATTCCCTTGACCGACCACAACCCGGAACTTCCCCGAAAGACCGCGACATCGGATGTACCATTGCCATTATAGTCTCCACTGTTCAATACAACCGGCAGCGAGGCAAAATAATCGGCGGTCGGAGTCATGGAGTGAATTCTTACAGTGGCATCTCCCCGGATAATAAATTCACTCATTCCGACATGATCGGTCTGATCTCCCCAGTCATAAGTGTACCCCAGCCGGGTCCAGGGCATTGCCCAGGGCCAGGTATACTGGGTTGATCTGAGATCGTTAAACCAATCACGGTAATCCGTATCGATTGTAAAATAGGGGGAGTCGGGAAAATCAAGCTCCGCTTCGTGATCGCTGATCTCCGGGTCGGGGCTGGGACGGAAAATCTGGTCGGGGCTGACCCAGAACTCCACAAAGAGAGTTTTCGAGGCGTCGGGAGGCATTCCCAGCAACTGGCGAATCCGCATGGTCAGCTCGTCCGCTCCCACCGGATTATCCCGGAGCCATTGCTTCATCTCCGGGACCGCGGTCACCCAGACAGGATGAGCCGGGCTAACGATGAACTCATCGCCCGGCTGATAATTCTCGGGATACCATTCGTCTCCCCAGGTAACCACTAAGAGCTTCCGCTCATCCGAAGCCTGATTTATCCAGATCAGATCATCGTTATAAGGGGTGATCGCTGTTAGCTCCAGGGAAATTTTTTCCGGGGTCCCTTCCTCCTCCGCGTCGGCCACCGCGGCACTGTAATCCGCCCAGAGATCCGCATAGGCTCTGCTGAAAGTGCCGGTTACAGCTAAAAGAAATATTGAGAGAGATAAAACCAGGCGCCTGGAAATATTAAATTTCATTAACTTCCTCCGTTTTTATAGGATTATTTATATAATAAGATGACCATACCTTTTCGTAACAAATATTTTCAAGTTAAAAAATCATCAATGATATATCGATAAGAAATATAAAGAATGATATTGTATTATTAATTGGAAGAAAATATATTGGCGGACAAATTACCCGTTTAGATAAAATCGCAACTGTCCGTTACAACAGTAGAGGCAAATAGAGAGAGGAAGCATAAGATGAAAGATCTTCGATTTATTATCATGGTAGGGATTATCGCGTTTCTATTTTTGGCGCCCGCTGACGCGGCGGAAGTTAAATATGTTACCAGTTTCGGTCCGGTCTACGGTTCGCCCGGTTATTTGGGTTATCCGCAGGGGATGGCGGTTGATTCGGCGGGGAATCTCTATGTGGTTGATATGGGTGCCAGGGCTATCGTTGTCTTCGATCGGTATGGCAATTATCTCCGTCAGTGGGGAAGCCATGGAGCCGGTGACGGCGAATTTAATTGCCCTCAGGGAGTTGCCATAGACTCGGCCGGTGAGATTTATGTGACCGATCAAGCGAATCATCGCGTCCAGGTATTCGAACTCAGTTACGCGCCCTGCCAGGCAGTTGGGAGCGGTGACTTCCAGGGAGATGGCCGGTCGGATCTGGCCACGTTTAAACCGGAGCATGGCCGTTGGGCGATAGCGGGAAACGACGGTATGATAGGTGAAAGCCGCGGGAACACGTTCGTTGACTACCTCTACTGGGGGAGAGAGGGAGATATTATGGTTCCGGGGGATTACACCGGCTCCGGGACGAGTCAGATCGGGATCTACCGCCCGTCATCCAGTCTCTGGGGAATAAGAAATGTCAGCCGTATCTATTTCGGCCGCGACGGTGATGATCCGGTCCGGTCGGATTACAATGGGGATGGAGTGCTTGATATTGGTGTTTACCGGAATGGCACCGGCCTCTGGGCGATCCGGGAGCAATCCCGGTTTTACTTCGGCAGGCTCTATGATGAGTCCATCCCAGCCGACTATTCCGGCGACGGCACGGCCGAACCGGCTATATTTCGATCTATGGACGGATTGTGGGCGATCCGGGGCCAATCCCGGTTTTACTTCGGGAGAGAGGGAGATGAGGCAGTTCCCTATGACTATGACGGAGATGGTAGCGTGGATATAGCCGTCTTCCGCGAGTCGACCGGCCTCTGGGCGGTTCGGGGTCTGACCAGGGAGTATTACGGGGAGACCGGGGATATTCCGGTCCCGGGGGATTACACCGGTGACGGAGAGCTTGAAATTAGTATCGTTCGGGAGTCCGGGAGCTGGCTGATCTGGTGGGTCGCCGACTTCCCTCCGGTTTATATGTATTAACCCGATTTATAAATCGGGTTAGTTTTGAAAAAATGCAGAAACCGGTATCGTGTCGAACGTCGGTTGATAATCATAAAAAGGTGGTTTAAGGGGGATGACAGAAAAGAAAAACAGCTCAGGATCCCAAAGTATTTACCGTATTTGGGTAATCGGCATCGGTGTCTGTATTCTGGTATTTTTTATTTTTGAAGCATATGTATTGCGTATGCACGAAAAGACTAAAGGGCCGACTCCGCCGCTCTGGGGAAATTTTCAACGAGTAAGGGATATTCTGACCAATGCTCCCCGTAAAGAAAAATTTAGCTTCGCGGTAGCCGGTGATCGGCAGGGTGTCGGGATTTATCCCAGGATAGTGGAGGAATTGAGAAAACGACCGGTCGATTTTATCGTAATGCTGGGTGACGCTTTTACGGGGTCCTCGGAGGATCACCAATATTTCCGAGCTCAACTTGCGGATGAATTTGCTCTGCCGTTTCCGGGCTTACATATTATCGGGAATCATGAAGTAAAAAATATGTCGATATCTCGTTTTGAAGAACTTTATGGACCTACTATTTTTTCATTTGAATATCAAGATTGCCTCTTTATCGGACTGCGGAGTATAGGAGATTCTTTATCAGACAGGGGGAGCCTTGATTTTTTAAAATCATTATTAGAAAAAGAATCAAAAAATTATCGGAAGACATTTGTATTTTTGCATATCCCCCCCCCGGTTCCGTTCTGCGATAACCAAAAATTTACCGCTCCGGAAGAATTCATATCCCTCTTTGACCGGTTAAATGTTGATTATGTCTTCGCAGGTCATTATCATGGCTATGGGCGGACCCATTATGGAGACACAACATATATTATCTCCGGCGGAGCGGGAGCGCATCTTGACGATGATAAAATCCCTCAGTTTTATCATGCCGTTGTAATTGAAGTCGGCCCGGACCATGTATCCGAGCGGATTATTCAAATTCCGGAACAACTTGATATCCCAAATAAACTGAAAAAATTTGCTATCGCGGAGGCCTATCCCTGTTTTCGTCAGTACCGGACGGTGGTTTATATTATTAATATTCTCCTTCTCGTTATATTATTGATCAGCATACGGTATCTCCTGATTAAGAAGAAAGCAAGGAAGGGAGAGGGGAATATCCAATGATCAAGAATCCGATGATTTAGGATGCGGGATACAGGATTCGGTATTCAAGATATGACACTTTCCCCCTTGCCGGGCCTTGAGGCGCCAGCGTAAGTCCTGCTCATACTTCTGAGCGGGATTTTTTTTGTTTGCGGTTGTAATATTTTTGATAGACTCTATTTCTCTTGAACTCAGTATAGAGGGGTAATTTATTGTTAAAGTTTTTTAGGTATTGCTTCTATCTAATAATGTTCTTCATTGTTCAAAACTAAATTAGCGGCCCCGGCGCTAATTTACTGTGTCGTAATTTTTTGCAAGAAGCTGATGCGCGTCTGGCGCACAATAACTGTTTAAAAATTAATTAATTTAATGCTCAGCTCCGCTGGCGAGGCGAATCTTTTAACTTTAAGCACTTAAGCGCACTTCAGGCACTTAAGGCACTTAAAACTTAGTCCCGCCAGCGGCGGGGCTAAGATCTAGGAGCTATCATACTATGACTATTCACAAAACCGCGATAATTGATCCGGCGGCGGAGATTGATTCTTCGGTGGAGATCGGTCCCTATGTAATTATTGAAGGCCCGGTCAGAATTGGCGCCGGGAGCAGGTTGATGGCGCACGCTTTCATCTCATCTAATACCGAGATCGGACCGGATAACGTAATATTTCCCTTTTCCGTTATCGGTGCAGCCCCCCAGGATCTTTCATATAGTAATGAGAAGTCCTACCTTAAGATCGGGAAGGGAAATACCATCCGGGAAGGGGTATCGATTCACCGTGGTTCTAAAGAAGGCGGTGCCACGGTGATTGGAGATAATAATTTTATTATGGGCTATTCCCATATTGCCCATGATTGCGTGATTGGTAATGAAGTTATCATTGCCAATGGAGCACTCTTAGCGGGGCATGTCCATATCAACGATCAGGTATTTATCTCCGGTAACGTGGTCATTCACCAGTTTTGCGAGGTCGGGCGGCTGGCCATGCTCTCGGGTCTTGCCCGGGTCAGCAAAGGGGTTCCCCCCTTTATGACGGTTGTAGAAAGGAATTTAGTAACCGGTCTTAATGTAGTCGGTTTGAGGAGAGCCGGCTTTAGCCCTGGGGAGCGGAGTAATATAAAACGGGCCTATAAGCTGATATATCGGTCCGGTCTTAATGTCGGGCAGGCGGTGGAAAAAATTGAACGGGAAGATCTCGG
>Ga0208279_1000964_pt1 | contig 17972 bp, 13 predicted proteins | sample AntAceMetag02UKM_FD_184766 | JGI IMG/M metagenome (GOLD analysis project Ga0208279, IMG submission 184766) | Saline lake microbial communities from Ace Lake, Antarctica - Antarctic Ace Lake Metagenome 02UKM (SPAdes) (version 2) | ecosystem: Environmental > Aquatic > Non-marine Saline and... | reverse complement strand
GTTATAGTGCTTCTCCCGGAGCCTTCTCCCGATCCGTTCGGTCCCGCGTTTGGTACGGCAGAATATCAGAGCCAGTTCCGGGTTATCTCTCTTCAGGAGCCGATCCAGCAGGGCGAACTTACGGCGGGGGGATACGGCGAAGTAACTCTGATCGAGAGTTTCCACAGAAGGATTTTCTTCCTCGACCGCCGAAATACGGATCGGATCACGGAGGAATCGTTCGGCCAGACGCATGATCTCCGGGGGAAGGGTGGCGGAGAGGAACATGATCTGTTTGCGATTCTTGCACTGCTTAAGGATCGCTCCGATATCCTTTCGAAATCCCATGTCAAACATCCGGTCCACCTCATCCAGAACCACTATAGTGAACTCCCCGAAATCCATTGTGCGACGTTGTCCATGATCGAGGAGACGCCCGGGGGTGCCAACCACGATCTCGGGTTTTGTTTTTAATCGCTTGATCTGAGGTTCAATCTTGGTTCCCCCATAAACGGCCAGGGAATGGGGAGAACCGGATCCCGTCATCTTCTGGCACTCCACTTTGATTTGCTCCGCCAGTTCCCTGGTCGGAACAAGGACCAGGACCCGGATCTTCTCCCCTCCATAAAAACGGTGAAATAAGGGAAGAAGAAAGGCGGCGGTCTTCCCGGTCCCGGTCCGGGCACGCCCGATGCAATTCCGTTCAGTAAGCGCCACCGGGATAAATTTTTCCTGGATTTCGGAGGGTGCAACAAAACCAATCCGCTCTATAACGGCCAACGTTTTTTCACCTAATCCCAGGCTCTCAAATGACACCTGATTACTTTCACTTTCTTTTTCTATTATCATATTCATATTCTTCATATTCCAGCACCATACTCCAACAGTTTCATCAGGGCAACAAGAGATTACCAGGATACCGGAGAAAAAAATCTTTCACTTTAGCCCGCGACCTATTATATTACTTCCTTCTGAATAATTTCTGAGCAAAAACAACCAGGAATCAATAAAATAGTTGTTGGCGCTGATCTGCCATTATTATGTTGGTCCTGGTTCAAGATATAAAATTAGCGGCGAAGCCGCTAATTTTATATGGAGAAGATGTAATATGAAAAAGAGAAGAAAAATAACAACAATAAGTTTATTATTCCTCTTCGCGGTAATCTGTCTGAGCGGGTGCGGATCAAAGAGTGCGGATAAAGGAGGAGCGGACAATTCAACCAACGCTCCTGATTTTGTTTTAAAGAAATGGGGGGGAGGGATGGCGAAACTTTCCGACTACCGCGGAAAGGTAGTCATACTTGATTTCTGGGCTACCTGGTGCCCACCCTGCCTCAAGGAGATCCCTGATTTCGTTAAACTCCAGAAAAAATACGGCGATAAGGGACTGGTCATACTGGGAATCAGTCTCGATCAGAATCCTAAACAGACACTGCCGCCTTTCATCAAAAAATACAAAGTGAACTATCCCTTCCTCCTGACCAATGGCAAAGTAGACCGGGCCTATGGCGGGGTGACCGGAATTCCTACCACCTTTGTGATAGATCAGAGTGGGCAGATATATAAGCGTTATGTCGGTTTCCGCCCTCATTCGGTATTTGAGAAGGATATTAAGACCCTGCTTGGTCTTTGATTAAATTAGCGCTGGCGCGTTAATTTAGTTTTGAACCAAGTCCGACATGAAAATCTAATCAGCACTAACGGGTATCTTGATGATTCCTAGTTACTTTTATTAAAATTCCGAAGCAGGAACTTAGTCTGCAACCAATTACAGACCATAAGATTGGTGCAGTTCGCCGCATAGAATCGCTCAATTTAGGTTTAAACAACTTCGTGTACTTCGTGGTAAAAAATGTTTTTCGAATACTCTATAGTTAGAAAATGTCAAAATTATATCAAATCTTTTTTCAGAAAAAATTTCATCCGGTTTTTCTCCTGCTTATTCTGGCCGCGGCTCTTATCCTCTGGGGGATAGTCCTTCAGGAAAACGAGGAAACCCGGAGGAATGCTCATTACCTCTGCCTGGACTGTATAGGGATTGGATGATGCAGATTATCCGCCGAATTATCCAGATTATCGCCGCAATTGCCGTTAACTCTGCCTTCCTGCTCGGCCAGCCGCTCCCCAACCGGATCTACCAGGAATCCTGGAAACAGATCTGCTCCCCGGGACTGAACTGCTACGCCTGTCCTTACGCGGTAACGGCCTGCCCGATCGGATCTCTCCAGCATTTCATCAGTTATGGGACCTATCATTTCTCAGTCTATATCGGAGGCTTTCTCATCCTCTTCGGGGCCGGGTTCGGGAGATTGATCTGCGGATGGATCTGTCCGTTCGGTCTGCTCCAGGACCTGCTCCATAAGATCCCGACCCGGAAGTTCAAGTTCTTCCCGCCGCTCGGTTATCTCCGCTGGGTGGCCCTTATCGGCCTGGTCTTTCTGGTTCCATTTTTTACCGGGGAACAAGCCTACTGCCGCTTCATCTGTCCGGCCGGGTCCCTGGAAGGCGGAGTACCATTCGGGATATTCAGCGGACAGGTTCAGGAGATGATCGGATCCCTCTATTTCATCAAGATCGGGATTCTAATTTTTTTCTTGGCCGGCTCCATTTTTTCTTTCCGTTTCTTTTGCCGGATCGCCTGTCCCCTGGGCCTGATCTACGGGTTCTTCAACCGGATAGCGGCGCTGGGGTTATCTTTTAATCCGGAGAACTGCACAAACTGCGGACTCTGCGGTGAAGCATGCCCAGTGGACCTCAAGCCGGAAAAAGGCGAATACCTAACCAACGAATGTATCAGATGTTTGAAATGCCGGGATGCCTGTCCGCAGGGGTGTTTTCAATTCGGACTCGTTTCCCTTAAGAAAACGAAAGAACATAGCTCCGCAACTTATTTGAACCGCAGAGACGCAGAGAATGCAGAGAAAAAATAGAGGATATTATCAAGGCCATTTTATTCCGGTAGCACGAAAAAGTAATTCCCCAATTATATAGTGTAGGTTTTTTGTCTTTCTCTGCGCTCTCTGCGTCTCTGCGGTGAATTGTCTATCTTTCTGTCTTTGCGGTTTGATGTTAGCTCTTAAAAAAAATTAGTCTTGACTTCATATTCAACTTACGGTATCGAAACCTAAACTAATATTTTATTTCAAATAAAAAAATAAGGAGAAATACAATGGCTTATAAGATTAGTGATGATTGTGTCGCCTGCGGAACCTGCCTGCCGGAATGTCCGGTGGAAGCAATCTCAGAAGGAACACCTTATGTCATCAACGCCGATACCTGCATTGATTGCGGCGCCTGTGCCGCGGTATGCCCGGTTGAAGCAATCTCGTCGGAATAATCAGGTCTCTTATCTTTTTTCTCACCCCGGAACGGGGTGTAAAAAAAGATAAGACCGGAGAACTAATATATGCTCTTAAATGCAATGCTCAAATGGCAGTGGGTAGCAGTAGCACTTTTTGCCGCGGGGATAATCTCTATCGCATCCCCGGGCTGGGCGGGATTGCTTGTCTCCAGTTCCGGAGATATCGCTGGAACTGAACTGTCGCTACTAGACCTGGAAAAAGAGATTATCGCCGCCACGATGGTGAAGCTGGGCTGGAGCCGGGAAGAAACTGACACTAAAATAGCGCGCCTTTCCCCGGAGGAGATCCACCACCTATCCACCACCCTGAATCAAGTATTAGCCGGCGGTGCAGAGGAAGATGGTCCCAATCCTCTCGGGGTAGGAATTGTAATCGCCCTCATCCTGGCCGGGATCACCGGTCTCTATCTCTTTAGCCAATAAATTAGCGGCGGCGCCGCTAATTCACTGCTTCGGAATTTTCTCTCCCGAAATACTTCGGGATCCCGGTTTGTTTAATTGATATTATCGGGACCGATATCCATCGGGATCCCGATTTCCGTTATTTTTAATTAAGATGTATCGGGACAATAAAGCGTCTGTGGGAGGGGCTTCCACAATTGCGAAGCTAAGTTCCTGCTTCGGAATTTCAATAACATCAAACCGCAAAGACAGAAAGACAGACAATTCACCGCAGAGACGCAGAGAGCGCAGAGAAAGACAAAAAAACCTACACTATATAATTGGGGTATTACTTTTTCGTGTTACCGAGATAAAATGGCCTTGATAATATCCTCTATTTTTTCTCTGCGCTCTCTGCGTCTCTGCGGTTCAAATAAGTTGCGAAGCTAAGTTCTTTTTTAACCAGGGGCCGCATCATACCATCAGGTTGGCGGATGTTTTTTCTTCGCCCGAGACTTGATATTTAACTAATCGGGATCCGAAGCATCATTCCCCCCCCCTAATATGAAACTATACGGGGTCTTTTCACTGGTTTGCCTCATATTCCTATCCCCGACTGCTGTCATTGCTCCACCTCGGCCGGCACTACCTGCCCGTTATTTAATTTCAGGTGTTCCTTATATTAAACAGAAACGGGAACATTGCGGTCCGGCCTCTCTGGCCATGGTCTTCGGCCGCTATAATGTTATTCTAACCCAGGACGAACTGGCCGAAGAGTTCTACCGCAAGAAACTCTCCGGTTCCCTCAATCTTGATATGCTGATCTCGGCCCGGAGACACGGATTTTCTGCGTTTACCCCTGAGGGCTCAATGGACCTGCTGAGAAAGTATATCTCATCTGATGTTCCCATCATAGTAATGGTCCGTTCCTCTGCCGATTCCAAGAAATATCATTTCATGGTTATCTACGGATACGATGATACCAAGGAACTATTCCGAATTCATTCCGGGAGAACCAGAAATGGAACAATCAGTTATCAGGAACTTGACCAAATCTGGGCTCCAACCGGGAAGTGGATGCTGGTGGTGGAAAGAAAGAATTGGGGGGAATGGACAGTGAGCAGTGGGGAGTAGGGAATGGGGGTTGGAATATCCAATGACCAACTTCCGACTGCCAATTTCCAAGTAAAAAACAAAAACATTTAGGCAGGACGATTAAAAAACAAACGCATAGCAGGACGATTAAAAAGCTAAATAAATTAAGGCAGAATAAATAAAAGTAAAAATAATAAAGTCTGATGGCAAACATTCGGTAAACCGGGGGGACACTGCCGGGTATTTTCGGGCCCTGTAGCCGCGGTCGTTGACCGCGGCTACAGCAATTTTTAAATTCGTGAAATTAGCGTAATTCGTAGTTCATAAAAGGGGCCGAGGCGAAACAATCAGTGTCAATCTGTGAAATCTGTGGACAAGAAAGGGGGCGAGGCGGGGGGATCAATTAGTGTGAATTAGTGTAATTAGTGGACAAAAAAGGTGCCGAGGTCGGATGCTCAACTTTTATTGAAATTTTTTCTTGACGATATACCATTTAGTATTATACCATTTGGTATTATACCAAACAGTATAATGGAGACATTGTGTTATGAATCCCTTTAAATATGGTCTGGTAGTAAGTGATAAGGACTTCTGTCCACGCCCTAAACTGATCAGGGAGTTATCCGAATTTATTAAGTCGGGTCAGAATATAATGGTCCAGGGCGAAAGAAGGATTGGCAAAACATCACTGATATATGAGACCATTCGACGGCTGAAAAAATACCGCTTAATATATGTGGATCTTCTGGCCATTAAAACTTCAGATGATCTCTGCAAGAGGTTGATCAAAGCACTAATAACTTTGGAACAACAAGCCGGAGTAGTGGATAAAATATTTAAATCTATCCCTCATTTAAGACCATCACTCTCATTCGATCCCCTTACCGGCCAACCATCCATATCGCTTGATGCCAATGTTAAACTCCGGACAGACTCCATTTCCGGAGTACTTGATCTGATCTTGAAGACCGGGAAGAAATCCCCCCTCGTGGTAGTCTTTGATGAATTTCAGGATGTATTGAACTGCAATGACGGACCGGAGGCACTCGCCATGTTAAGGAGTAAGATTCAGTTTCACACAAAAATCTCCTATATTTTCGCGGGTAGTGTCAGAAATGAGATGGATGAAATTTTTAATCACCCAGACAGTCCCTTTTTTAAATCGGCCATACCAATCAATGTGGGTCCTCTGGATAAAAAACATTTCAGCAATTTCATTAGAAATAAATTTCTGACCGGCAAACGATCGATCGAGAATACCGTATCGGACAAAGTCTTTGAGATCGGACAAAATGTTCCTGGAGATATACAACAATTATGCGAAGTGCTCTGGGAGACAACTTCTCACGGAGATGTTATTACAGAAACTAACATCCCCGCGGCGTTGCGCCTGATATTTTCCCGCGAATCAAAAGGCTATGAATCTATCGTTGTCCAGGTAACGGATCAGCAACTTAAATGCCTGGTCGGACTGGCCCGGATGGGAGGTAGGACCCCGCTATCCGGTAATTTCATTCGAGCTGTCGGGATTCCGCTTCCCGGATCAGTTAAAAAAGCTCTGACTCGATTGGTACAATTAAAAATAATCTTCCGCCACGACAGGGAGTATAGATTCGTCAATCCCTATTTTAAGGCCTGGTTGTTATTTAAGAACTATTGATCTTCAGGGCGACCGGCCCAACTAATTTATATAGTAACTATCCTGATATGCTCGCTCATAGAATTATAACCGGATTATTTCTTGCGATCTGCTTCGCGCTATCCGGGTGCTCAAGCTATCGGGTAACTGTCCAGGGGGTTACTCTCGATCATTTCATTGAGAGTCGCCCGGTTGAAGCGGACTCCCTGGCCGCGAAGAGGGAAGCCGCTTACCATAATGACCTTGGTGTCCTGCTGGAGAAAGATGGAGACCTTGCCGGTGCCCTAGAGCAGTACCGGATTGCCCGGAAGCAAGACCCCGATCTGGTCCTGGCTTACATCAATGCCGGAAACGTCAATGTCAAACTGGAGAAATTAACCGACGCCGAAGACCTCTATCGACAGGCACTCACTCTTAATCCTGATCAGCCGGAAGCTCTCAATAACCTGGCCTGGGTCCATATCCTCCGCGGAGATAACCCGACCGAGGCGATCATTCTTCTGGAGCGGGCTATCCAAGCCGATCAGGAGAACCACTACCGTTATCTGGATAGCCTCGGTTGGGCATTGTATAGAGATGGAAGGACGGAGGAAGCCATTAAAACATTGAAGACAGCCCTGGCGGAGACGCCGTCGGAAGAGAAGTATCTCCTGGGAGAGACCCACTACCACCTAGGATTAATCTATCACGAATTGGGAGATACCGAACTCGCCGAAGATCACTTCCGGAAGAGTCTGGCAATTTCTCCTTCTCCTGAGCGGGAGAAGGAGATAGAGGACTTAGCTTCGCAACTTATTTGAACCGCAGAGAACGCAGAGAAAAAATAGAGGATATTATCAAGGCCATTTTATTCCGGTAACACGAAAAAGTAATTCCCCAATTATATAGTGTAGGTTTTTTTGTCTTTCTCTGCGTTCTCTGCATCTCTGCGGTGAATTGTCTATCTTTCTGTCTTTGCAGTTTGATGTTATTGTCCAGAGACTTAATATTAAACAACTCGGGATCCCGAAGTATTTCGGGGAAATTCCGAAGCAGGAACTTGGCGCCTTCGCGCCAACGTAAGCTTTCAGTAAACCCCGTTGCCCCGTGATCGTATCTAGGTTGTTGTAACCGCGGTCGGTAACCGTGGATGACAGGGGCCGCGGTCAACGACCGCGGCTACAGTGTCCGAGGCCACCACGAAAAAATCGGGATGAAGTAAAAGAAAAAAAACAAATTATATTTTTTATATTGATATATGATGATATGCTGTGCTATATTTAATCAGGTTGAATTAAAACTCTCTCCAGCCGTGGGCCGGATCGTAGAGATTAAACATATTAATGCGAGATATAAGCAATGGAAAATGAACGATATCTTACCTTGAAAGAGACCGCGGAATATTTCCGGGTTCAGCCCTTAACAGTCCGTCGGTGGGTACTGGCCGGCAAGATTCCGGCTGTGAAAGTTGAAGGCCAATGGAGATTCATCCCCCAGGAGATAGCTAATTGGGCTAAACAGGGATCAAATCAGCCGAAAGAATGGCGGATACTGATTGTAGATGATGATGACCAGATCCGGCCAGCCTGGCGACGAATCATGGAAAATGAGGGATATATTGTCCAAGAGGCACGGAACGGCCGGGAAGCTCTGGACCGGATCGAGGAGGATTCTCCCGATATTATGTTACTCGATCTGGATATGCCGGTGATGAACGGCCCGGAGACACTCGATATCATCCGGCAGCGGTATCCCGATCTGCCCGTGATTGTTATCACCGCGTTCGGGAATAGCAGCCTGATGGAAGAAGCCATGACTCACGCACCTTTTACCGTCCTGAACAAGCCCTGCCTTCCCGACGCGGTATTGAAAGCGGTGAATCAGACTACCCCGGCAGTAAAAAGATAGCTATACCTTACTTGAAAAGGATTTCAAGCAGGAAATCCGAAATCCTAATATCGAAATACTAAATACTCAGCGATTAAAACCCGCGCCGACACCAAATCGATTCCGGTGATTATGACAACTTCCAGTGATATGATGGGAGATATAGAAAAGGCATTTGAGGTGGGAGCGGAAGAGTATCTAGTCAAACCTTTCGATAAAGAAAAATTGCTGAAAATGATACACAAACATATTGGTTAGCTGACCTTTCGATTTTTATAGATACGGTTTCCGTAAAATTTATCCCCTGTTAACTTTCTCTCTCGTCACAACATTCTCTGTCGTAACGAAATTATACTCACCCCCTCTCCCTGATATAGGGTCCTCCCCGAAATCCCTCCCGAAGATATTGCCCCTGATCTCTTCTCCCTCTTTTTCCCTTGTTTTTGCGGATTTTCTATTTACACCGATCGTATCATCATATAGTATTTGATCAAGTATATAAATATATCACACCATATCATAATGGCTCTAATTTTGTGCTAGCGGGGTTGCCCGACTCAATATGATCTGTGTTCATCTGTGTTCCTATCTGCATAGATCTGTGTGTTACCCTATGATAAGAGGGAGATTTCAAAGATGAATGATGATAAAAACCAAATCAAAGAGCAATTGACAGAACGATTCAAGCAGTTATTCGAAGGGATGAGCAGCGGGGTAGCGGTATATGAAGCGGTGGATGGGGGCAACGATTTCATCATCAAGGATTTTAACCGGGCGGCGGAAGAGATAGACGATGTAAAGAGAGAAGACATTATCGGCCGACGCGTCACCGAGGTTTTTCCGGGGGTTGAAGAGTTCGGCCTTCTGGAGGTATTACGGCAGGTATGGAAGACTGGTTCCTCCCGGAATTATCCCATAACTTTTTATAAAGATGAGAAAATTACCGGCTGGAGGGAGAATTATATTTATAAGCTGCCTTCGGGGAAAGTCGTCGCGATTTATGATGATATTACCGAGCGGAAGCAGGCGGAGAAAAGAATAGAACACCTCAACCTTGTGCTCCGTGCGATCCGCAACGTTAACCAGCTTATCACCCAGAAGAAAGACCCCGCCCGGCTTCTCCAGGGGAGTTGCGAAATTCTCACCTCTACCCGCGGCTATCTCAATGTCTGGATCGCTCTGTTGGACGAGTCCGGAAAACTCCTGCGGTACGCCGAATCCAAAGTGGGTGAGGACTTCGCTGCCGTCATAAAGAGGCTGGAGCGGGGAGAACTGACCGAGTGCGCCAAAAAGGCACTGTCCTCCTCCGAGGTACAAATGATCGGGAAACCGTTGGTGGATTGCGGGGACTGCCCCCTGGCGGATACATATTCCGGACGGTCCGCCCTAGTCAAGCGTCTGGAACACGAGGGAAAGGTATATGGTATCCTTGCCGCCTCTATCCCGCAAGAACTTGCTTCCGATGAAGAAGAGCAGGATATTTTCAGTGAAGTCGCCGATGACATCACCTTTGCCCTTCATAACTTCGAGGTGGAAGAAGAACACAAGCAGGCGGAGGAGGAACTGAAAGCCGCCAACCAGCAGCTAACCACCAGCGAACAGCATCTCCGAGCCGCCAACCAGCAGTTAAGCGCCAGTGAGCAGCAGCTCCAAGCCGCCAACCAGCAATTAAGCTCCAGTGAGCAGCAGCTCCTAGCCGCTAATCAGCAGCTAGGGGCCAAAGAACAGGAACTGCGGACGGCCAATATTGCCCTGAGGGAGCGGGTCAAGGAACTGGATTATTTATACAACCTTTCCACCCTGGCCGAGAAACCGGAGATCACGCTAGAGGAACTGCTCCAGGGGGCGGTCGATCTCATCCCGGCCGCCGGGCAACATCCGGAGATCATTTGCGGGCGAATCGTCCTGGGAGATCAGGAATTCAAAACAGAGAATTTTAGGGAGACTTCCTGGAAACAGGCGAGCGATATTATTGTCAGGGGTGATCGGGTGGGGGCGATAGAGGTATATTACCTGGAGAAAATTTCGGGAATGGATGCGGGGCCTTTTATGAAGGAGGAGAAAAAGCTAATCGTTGCTATCGCCGAAGAGCTGGGAAGAATAGCCGAGCGCACGCGGGTGGAGGAGAACCTAATCGAAACTGAAAAACGCCTTAGAATTGCGGGGATGGCGTCGTACGACCTGATATATGAATGGGATGTTGAAACAAACACACTGGATTGGTTCGCCAATATTGATGAAATGCTCGGGTATAAACCGGGAGAGGTCTCAAAGGATATCAACGCATGGCTTAATCTGATTCACCCAGAAGACAAAGAGCAACTCAGGAACGCCGTGGAGCTTCACAGAACGTCAACCGAGCCTTTCAAGAATGAATACAGGGTACAACATAGGGATGGGTCGTTTAGATACTGGAGCGACCACGGTCTGCCGCTTCTCGATGAAAACGGGCGGCCATACAGATGGATCGGCGTGTGTACGGACATCACTGAGCGCAAGCGGGCGGAGGAGGAACTGGCGAAGTATCGCGAACATCTGGTAGAACTGGTGAAGGAACGGACTCTGGAACTGCAGAAGAAGGTGGCCGAACTTGAGCGTTTTAACGACGCGATGGTGGATCGGGAATTCAGGATAAAGGAGTTGCGGGATGAAGTGGACAGATTACAAACACGGATTGACACAGATAGGAACACAGATTAACACAGATCGCGGGAACACAGATGCCTATAAAGAAAATATTAATGGAGAATATCAGGGTGGCGTTTGAAAAATCCAGGAGAGTTTTCCGGAATGTCTTCACCAGCGGGACGTTTGATAAGTACCGCGACGATAGCGGTGTCTACCTGAAATTCCTGATGGTCAACGCCATCGGGATCGTGGCCGGGGTCTGCCTGCTCGGATACGGAATCCTGGATATCGTAAGGGGGGTGCAACCGGTCGGCTGGATTATCACAGGAATCGGGGTGATGGTGTTGGTCAACTTTTTATTTTTGAGGGCCACCAAAAACTATATCTTCGCCTCCTGGGTAGCCACTCTTATTCTCACCTTCGGTTTCATGTTCCTGCTCAGCACCGGGGGGAGAGGGAATACCGGGCCGCTCTGGATTTACACGCTTCCGGGGGTGGCGATGATCCTGCTGGGTATCAAAGCGGGCTCCTGGCTTTTTTCCGGTTTTATCCTGTACGCCGGCTTTGTTTTGTTCCTTCCCGACAGCCCTCTTCTCTTCACAGATTACCCACACGATTTCGTTATTCGCTTTATCCCCACAATTATAACCGTCCTGATCATGGTCTATATCTTTGAGGCACTGCGGCGCCTCTCCCATAAGAGCATCCTTGAAAAGAACCTGGAACTGGAAGATAGCCTGACCTGGATGAAAGAGGCGGAGGGGGCGCTGAGCAAGAGCGAAGAAAATTTCAGGAACATGGCCAAACTTCTTCCCGAAGTTATCTTTGAAAGCGATCAACAGGGCAAGCTCACATATGTAAACAACATCGCGTTTGAAAAATTCGGCTACTCCGAAGAAGATTATAGTAGAGGTATCACCGCTCTGCAAGTTATTGCCCCGGATGACCGGGAGAGAGCCGGAGAAAACATTAAGAGAATCATGAGTGGAGAAAAATTCGGAGGCAATGAATACAAAGCTTTGCGAAAGGACGGTTCCGAATTTTTCGCGCTTATTTATTCTTCTCCGATCATGAGTAACAATATACCCACCGGATTGCGAGGCATTATTATTGACATGACTGCCCGTAAAAAAATCGAAGAAGAACTCAGACAAAAACATGAGCAATTAAAGCTTGCATTGCAAGGCGGAAATCTTGGGGCGTGGGTTTGGGATATCCCCACTGGTCATGAAGTATATAATGAAATTCTCCCCAAACTGCTCGAGTACAAGTTAGACGAAATTATACCAAATATTAAATGGTGGGAAGACAACATCCATCCGAATGATTTAGAACAAGTTAATATTGATTTGCAAGATCATTTTGATGGAAAAACTGATTTTTTCATAAATGAACATCGCCTAAAAACAAAGAACGGGGATTGGAGGTGGTTTCTAGATCATGGTCAGGTAATGGAACGAGATAATGATGGCAAGCCAATCAGGATGATTGGAACTCTCAGGGACATTACCAAGCGCAAACAAGCGGTGGAGGAGCTGGAAGATCTGAAGAATAACTTGGAAAAACAGGTGGCTAAAAAGACTGAAGAAATGCGGGGCCAAATCGAGAAATCGGAACGGAGCCGGAAGGCTATGCTTTACATGGTCGAGGATCTCAACCGGACTTCCCGGGAGTTACAATCAACCCAGGACCAACTGGTCCGATCGGAGAGACTGGCGGCCATCGGGGAGCTGGCGGGGGGAGTGGCTCATGAGCTTCGCAATTCACTCGGCGTTCTCACCAACGCGGTCTCCTACCTCAAGCTCGTTGTTCCCATGGACAATCAGACGGTCAAAAAGAATTTTGACCACATGACTGATAATGTCGCCCGAGCCAACAAGGTCATCTCCAATCTCCTCGACTTGACCCGCGATATCAAGGCGGCGAAATCCGTCTTCCCAATCTCTACGCTGATCGACGCGGTTCTGAAAGATATAAATATTTCCGGGAGGATCAAGGTGGAGAAGCGGTGGCCTGAGGAAGAAACCTATCCGGTCTTCGCCGACCGGGACCATCTATATCATATTATCTTTAACCTGCTGAAAAATGCCGGGGAGGCCATGACCCCCCCCGGAGGGAAACCGGCTGAAGGGAAGCTCATGCTCAGATGCCGGAGGGACGATAACGGAAAGGTCATCTTCAGCATCTCCGACACCGGCGGCGGAATCCTCCCGGAGGATAAGGAGAAAATATTCGACCCATTATTTACTAAAAAAAGCTCCGGAATAGGACTGGGCCTCTCTATCTCCCGGCGCTACGCTGAGTTAAACGGGGGGAGTCTTACGGTGGAGAGTGAAGTTGGGGTTGGCAGTACGTTTATTCTAACCTTACCGGGGGGAAAATAACATGGATCAATACACAGATCCACACAGATCAGAACGCAGGGGAGATAACACAGATTTACACAGACAGGAAAACAGATATACACAGATCGCCCTAGTATCGGGCGGCGAGTTGAATTATTTCTTGTATGAGAACGGTTACTTTGAAATTTGAATCACTGCCTGTGGAGGCGATAATAACCTTTTCTAAGCTGTATAAGCAGTTCTCGGAAGCCAATCAGCTTAAAGAATAATTTGGAGGTCCTGGGCTATAGCAAACAAATCACAGCCTTTTGACTTCGAAACACTTGTCTCTTCCATCAAGGGCCTGCATGATCACTTGATCGCCCAAGCGGGGAAGGCGGTCAATATCAGTCTCACGCTCCGTAATTGGACCATCGGCTGTTACATACGGGAGTACGAACAGAATGGCGCCGACCGGGCTCGCTATGGAAAGAATCTTCTGGAAAATTTAGCTGTCCGCCTGGATAACAGGGGTATGAGATGTATAGCGACCCGGGATCTGCGCCGTTATCGACAGTTTTACCTAGTCTATCCGCAGATTTGGCAGCCAGCGACTGCCAAATCTCTCAATCTTTTGCCCCCTGATGGGTTACAACTCCCCGCTCCAATTGCCCGGAAAGGAAGAAATCCAGTGCTTTTTAGAAAAGAAGATGCGGGAGGTAATTGATGGAGAGTAATGTGATGCTTCAAATACATTTCGCCGCATAGAATCCGTGGAGCGCAGGGGAGTTGAATCATTTAATGGATGAGAAACAACTCTATCACTATCTAAAAAATAACCCCTACGAAGTGGGGTCATCTGGTTAATTTGTCTACACCATAACTAGACCTTACTCGAAAAGCATTTTTAACAACGAAGGACACGAAGTTTACGAAGGAATTTAAAAAAATCAAAAATTATTTAAAGCAATGTTAATGGTTTTCTTCGTGTTCTTCGTGATCTTCGTGGTTAATACATAGCTTTGTTAGAATAAAAACCCATAAAATACCTTTTCGAGTATGGTCTAACTATACATCAAACGAATCATTTATACTAACGACCGAAAGCCGTTTTGTACCAGACGAAAGTGATATGTGTAGATCTGTGTTCTAATTTGTGTTCTAATTTGTGTAGATTTGTGTTCCTATCTGTGTGAATTTGTGTGATTAATCATTGTCCCAGAGAAGATATAATGAAACCCAACAATAACGGAGTCACCAAAAAGCATCGAATCCTAATAATCGATGATATCCCGGGCCAGCGGGAGACGATCGCGGACTTTCTGGAGAAGCACGGTTATGAGACATACACGGCGGCCGATGGGAACTCCGCGATAAAAGCGCTGCGGGATAATCCGGTCTCCGCGGCCATCGTGGACATCAAGCTCCCGGACATCTCAGGGGAAAAACTCGCCGCGCGTCTGAACCAGATCAACCCCAATTTAGAGATTATCCTGATGACCGGTTACGCCTCCGTCGATACCGCCATCGGGGCGGTAAAGTCCGGGGTCAGCGCCTACCTGACCAAACCGCTGGACCTGGATATTCTCCTGGCTGAGCTGGCGCAGGCAATCGAGCACCGCCGCCTGGTCCTCGATAACCGGAAGCTGCTGGGAGAACTCAAGCGGGAGCTGACCGACCGGAAAAAGGCTGAGAAAGAACTGGGGGAGAGCGAGGACTTTCTGCGGAGTGTCTTTCGCGCCGCCCCAAGCGGCATCGGGGTGGTAACCGACCGCGTGCTGAAACAGGTTAACAGACGCTTTTGCGAGATAACCGGGTATTCCAGCGCGGAAATTATCGGACGGAACGCACGCTTTCTCTATCCAACCGAAGAGGAGTATGAGCATGTCGAGAGTGAAAAATACGCGCAGATCCGAGATCACGGTACGGGAACAGTGGAGACACGTTTCAAACACCGCGATGGACATATTATCGACGTGCTGCTCAGTTCATCTCCTCTGGACCCCGCCGACCTATCAAAAGGATTCATATTTACGGCACTGGACATCACCTGGCGCAAACAGGCGGAGGAGGAACTGATTAAGCTCCAGAAACTGGAATCGATCGGGGTCCTGGCGGGAGGGATCGCCCACGACTTCAACAACATCCTGACCACCATTCTAGGGAACATCTCCTTTATCCGGACAACACTGAGCCCGGAGAGCGATGAATACGACGCGCTGGGCGACGCGGAAGAGGGATGCCGGGAAGGGAAGAATCTGACCCAGCAGCTCCTCACCTTCGCCCGGGGAGGCCAGCCGGTCAAGAAAACGATCAATATCTCCGAGGTTCTCAAGGAAGCGGTGAGTTTCGTTCTGAGGGGTTCCAATGTCCGCTGCCGGTTTGAGATCGCCGACGACCTACGGCCGGTTGATGCCGATTCCGGACAGATCCACCAGGCCATCTTCAATTTAATCATCAACGCCGACCACGCCATGCCGGAAGGCGGCACGATCACGATAAAAGCGGATAACGTCACGGTCGGCGAGAAGGATGGTCTTCCCCTGGAAGAGGGAGAGTATCTCCGGATATCGATTTCGGACACCGGGATCGGTATAAAGAAAGAGAATCTCTCCCTGATATTCGACCCTTACTTCACCACCAGTTCGACAGGGAGCGGGCTGGGTCTGGCCGGGGTTTACTCGATCGTAACAAGACACGGCGGTTATGTAACCGTGAAATCTGAGCCGGGGACCGGGACGTCTTTCTACATCTATCTCCCCGCGTCAAGCAAGGAGATTAAATCCCGGAAGGAAACACGGGAAGATGTAGTGAAGGGTAGCGGGCGTATCCTCCTGATGGATGACGATGAAATGATCCGGAATGTTGCCAGGCGGTTGATAGAGTGGATCGGGTATGAAATCGATACCGCTGTCGATGGCAGAGAAGCGATTGAGAAGTATCGGGCGGCAAAGAAAGCCGGGACTCCCTTCGATGTCGTCATCCTCGATCTGACCATTCCGGGAGGGATGGGGGGGATAAAAGCCTTCGCGCAACTAAAAGAGATCGATCCGGGAGTAAAAGCGATCGTCTCCAGCGGATATTCCTCCGACTCGGTTATGTCTGATTATGCCAAGCTCGGTTTTGCCGGGATGATCCCCAAGCCCTACAAGATGGAGGCCTTGAGCCGGGTACTGGCTAAGGTAACAGAAAACACAGATCTACACAGATGAGAACACAGATTCACACAGGGGAAAGAACACAGATTTACACAGATCGCCTTAGCACAGATCGCATGAACACGGATCGCCACACTAGAAAATACCTGCCAGGGTGTTCCCTTAATAAGCTTCAGCAGCATCATTTTTGGCCAAGCTGAACGCGATGATATCAATGATCTGGCTGATTTAAAGGGTAAACGGGTGATGGCCGTCGCGGAGAATTCATTCGGCGGCTGGATAATGGCCGCACGGGAACTGGAGTGGGCGGGGATCAATCCCCATTCCGATTTTTCGGAACTTACCTTCGGTGGCACCCGGATGGATGAAGATGATCGGGAGTACACCGGAAGGATTACCGGGATCTGCCGGAGGATGGCTGGTCTGATCGACGATTTGCTGGCCTATAGCCGCCTGGGCCGGAAGAAGATCCGAATCAAGTCAATATCACTGGGACCGTTCGTCAAAGAAGCGCTGGGCTTGCTGGAAAGCCCGGTCAGGGAAAAGATGCCCGGATTAACATGATTGAGCCTTTCCCCGTGGTTTCAGGCAACAGCTCTATCCTACATCAGGTGGTGGAGAACCTGATCTTGAACGCGCTCACCTTTGTCGCTCCCGGGACCGCCCCCCGGATTAAGATCTGGACACAAAGAAGGGACGGGATGGTTCGTCTCCGGGTTGAAGATAACGGGAGGAGGGACGATGGGCTAAGGGGCAATCGTCCAAGCGAACGCAGTGAGCGATCGTCTTCCCAAACGTCCATCGAAAAAGGGGTTATAATGGGTTTGTCTAAAATATTCTTATCAATATTTATCTGCTTATTCCTGACAAGTCCCGCCGGGGGCGAGGAGGGTGGCCGCATCTACCGGATCGGGGTCCTGGCCAAGCGAGGCATGACACATTGCCTCGCGAAATGGACCCCCACCGCCCATTATCTTACTGACTGGATAGATGACGCGTCTTTCATCATCATCCCCCTCGGATTTGATGAGATCCTCTCCGCGATAGAAGGCCAAAATGTGGACTTCCTACTGGCCAATCCCGCCCTTTACATGGAATCATCGGTCCGTTTCGGGGTTGAGCGGCTCGCGACTCTCAACAACCTCAGAAACGGGAAACCATACCCGGTCTTTGGTGGCGTGATCTTTCGCCGGGCCGACCGGGACGGGATTCGCGGCCTCGACGACTTGAAGGGTAAGCACTTTATCGCGGTTGACCGCAACTCATTCGGGGGCTGGGACGTCGCCTGGCGGTTGTTAAAAAATCACGGCATCGATCCTTTCCGGGACTTCTCCGAACTCTCTTTCGGCGGCACGCACGACGCAGTCGTCTACGCGGTCCGTGATGGAGAGGCTGACGCCGGCACGACCAGAACCGATACCCTAGAGCGGATGATACAGGAGGGAAAGATTCGCTTAGATGACTTCCGGGTTATCCATCCCGCCGCAAAAGAGATTAGAACAGCTTTTGGAGATTTTACCTTCCTGCTCAGTACCCATCTC
>Ga0208279_1000962_pt1 | contig 17981 bp, 10 predicted proteins | sample AntAceMetag02UKM_FD_184766 | JGI IMG/M metagenome (GOLD analysis project Ga0208279, IMG submission 184766) | Saline lake microbial communities from Ace Lake, Antarctica - Antarctic Ace Lake Metagenome 02UKM (SPAdes) (version 2) | ecosystem: Environmental > Aquatic > Non-marine Saline and... | reverse complement strand
TATCGGGCAGGATTTTCAGGTTCATGCTACGGATTCCTTTCGGTTTTCGGTTGGGGTCTTCGTTCGACCCGGTTGGCGTTTACGTGCGACGTTTGCGTCGGATGCCTGAACGATGCTCATCGGTCAGTAACCGTTCACGGGGCAGTAGAGCAGAAATGGCGTAGCAGCGCAAGTGTTTATTTTACGCGATCATGGATTCTGGCTAGTGGATGCTGATCGCCGGATTCAGCGTTCTAAAAAAAGTTGCATTTCGGTCATTTTGTGCGGGACTCCAGCACTCAGATTGTCTATTATTGGTCTTGATGAATGCAACCACCATAATTCAAGGCCGCTCGATAGGTCCCGCAGAGATTGATCTGGTTCAGCGTTTGCTGGCCGAACATCCCGTCTGGAATCGAACGCGCTTATCGCAGGAATTGTGCGATCTGTGGGATTGGCGCAACGGCGCGGGCTGCATCAAGGACATGGCGGCGCGCACGCTGCTGCTGAAGCTTGAGCAACGCGGGCTGATTGTTCTGCCGCCACGCCAGCGCACACCAAGCAATGCCGCACGCAATCGGTCTCTGTGCTTGCGCGAGCATGACCAGACGCCCATTGCCGGATCTCTGCGGACCCTGTTGCCGTTGTCGATCAACATGATTGAGAAGGATGCTGCGGATCTCGTGATTTTCAAAAGCCTGATGGCTCAGCATCACTACCTGGGATTACGCAATACCGTAGGAGAGAACCTCAAGTACTTGATCCGCGATCGACATGGCCGCCTCGTCGGTGCCCTGTTGTTCGGCTCGGCAGCCTGGCAAACCCAACCGCGCGACGCCTTTATCGGTTGGAGCGTGTCTGCGCGTCGCTCCGGGCTGTCGTATATCACCAACAACACTCGTTTTCTGATTCCCGGATGGGTTCGCGTTCCGCATCTGGCCAGTCATATCCTCGCGCGTGTGTCCCGGCGCATCGACACCGACTGGCAGGTAAAGTACGGACATCGGATTCATCTGCTGGAGACGTTCGTGGACCGTGATCGATTTCTTGGTACATGCTACCGGGCCGCGAACTGGATTTGCGTAGGTCAGACTCAAGGGCGCACGCGAAACGGCCCACGAGGCGCCCCCCCGGTGCCGATCAAGGATGTGTATGTGTACCCTTTGAGCAAATATTTCCGTCGGGAGCTGTGCGGCTGCAAATCTTTAAGAGATGAAGGAGGCGGCTGATGGCAAAACTATACACGGAGGAAGATGTGCAGGCGCTGCTGGCTCCGTTGCAGACAAAAATAACGCAACTGGAAGAGATGATTGCACGACTGCAAAAGAACTCTTCCAATTCCAGCAAACCGCCTTCATCCGATATCATCAAGCCCAAGCCCAAAGTGCGCAAGAAAGGCAAGCGCAAGATCGGCGCACAGCCCGGACACCCCAAACATGAACGTCCGCTCTTTCCAGAAGCGGACATTGCTAAGTTTCACGATTATCGCCTTACCGCCTGTCCCGAATGCGACAACCCCGATGTGACGTTCCTCGACCAGCCGCCACGCATCGTTCAGCAGATGGAGTTGGAAAAGATCGTTGTGACCAAAGAGGAACATCGCTCCTATCCGGTCTGGTGCGAGCAGTGCAACAAGATCCACTATCATGCCTTCCCCGAGAATGTGCTCAGAGAAGGCCTCTTCAAAGAACGACTAACCACACTGGTGGCCTACATGAAGGCGGTCGATCACGCCTCCTTTTCCACCATCCGCAAGTTCATCCGCGACGTGCTCGGCGAACCCGTCTCCCGCGGCTATCTGCGCAAGGTCATTGAAAAGGCATCTCACGCTCTGGACCAGCCCTATGAGCAGTTGCTCAAATTCCTGCCTCTGGAAACAAACCTCAATGTGGATGAGACCGGACACAAGGAAAACAAAGAGAAATTCTACACATGGGTGTTCAGGGCTGATTTGTATGTGCTGTTTAAGATCGATAAATCACGCGGATCAAAGGTGTTGGTCGATGTGCTCGGCAAGGAGTTCGACGGCGTGCTCGGCTGTGATTACTTCTCCGCCTATCACAAGTACATGAAAGATTTCAACATCACCGTGCAGTTCTGTATCGCCCATTTGATCCGCGACATTAAGTACCTGACTGGCCTGCCTGATGGCGAAACAAAAGCCTACGGCAAGAAGCTGCTTGCCGCCGTCAAAGAGATGTTCAAAATCATCCATGAGCGCGAGAACCTCGCTCCTAATGCTTTTGATCAGGCAATGGAACGTGCGAGGAAAACAATCATGGACGCAGCCCTCGCAAATGTTCCTTCCGAATTGGATGAAAACGGCAAGGAACTGAAACGAGGGCCTTACAATATGGCCAACAGATTCCGCAAAAACGGAAAAGCCTATTTTGTCTTCATTACCACGCCAGGTTGTGAGCCCACAAACAACCTTGCCGAACAAGCGGTGCGTTTCGTGGTCATAGATCGCCTCATCACGCAAGGCACACGCAGCAAAAAGGGCCGTGAAAGCAGTGAACGCCTATGGACCGTCGTTGGTACTTGTGCACTTCAAGGCCGATCTGCTTTCGACTTCATCCTTCAGGCGGTCCGCGCATACTTTCAAAATGATCCCGCGCCATCGCTGCTGCCAGGCTTCACCTGACGCACGCCATGACACGGAATTTCCCTCCTGAACTCTGAACCCCTGAACCCCGAACCCTCGATTCATCAGCAAATCAGGAAATCACGCTGGCATCATGCTGCTCTTCCGCTATTATACCCCGTGAACGGTTACGCCAATCTTCGGACATCTTTACTTCCCGCCCGCCGCTGCGCCCAGCGGTGCCCCGATCTGCAGGGAGCGATCGCGCTTGCCGGTCGCCGGATTCAACAGGGCCAGGGAGCAGCCGGGCTGAGGCGGCGTCCTTCCTTTCCGTTCTACTACGCGCAACGGGTTCTTCCCCGTCAGATCCAGCGCGAGCCCCACGGTGTTTCGTCCCTTGCGCAGCGCTACCGGCACCGCCTCCGCACCCGTTGCCGCAAGCGCGCCGTTGACCCAGAGGAGACCGGGCGTCGTCGGTCCGAAGAACGTGATGCGCACTCCAGTGTCTTCGGGCGCGATCACCTGCGTCACCGCATAAATCCTGCCGAAGCCGAACTCCGGTGGTGTCACATCCGCCCACCAGACGACTCCCTGGGTCATCACCCGCCGCCAACCGGCCTTCTCGCGTGCGGGCGGCGTGTCGGGCAGCTCGGGCGCGGGTTCGCCCTTCGATTCGTCCAGCGCCATCGTTTCGCCCGCCGGTGCGAGCGTATCCTTGATCTCACCCAGCTTGACCCCATCGAGCGGATTGACCGTCTTGATCCACCACTCCTGCTCGGCAACCGCCTCGATGGGCAGAGCCGCCGCCGCCTGTGCGGCCTCCCCCACGCGCCACTCCAGGGCGACGTCATAGAGGCCAGGATCAGGCAGCGCTGGCAGGCCGGTCACCACGCGCTCCAACACCTCGGAGGATTGCGGGGCCACGGTCTTGCCCGTCTGCCATGCCTTGCCGTTTTCTCCCGGCAACGTCGCCAGGGTGATGGCGACGCGCTGCTCGGCCTTGGTGAAGTTGTTGACCTTCACCGCGGCCTTGCCGCCGGTCAGCCACCCGAGGCGCTGGGGCGCGCGCGCCAGGGGCAGGATGTTCGGAACATAGCGGAAGCGCTCGACCGGCAGTCCCGGCGCCTCCACCGTCAGTTCGATGCCTTCATAGCGCGGCCCGCACACCGCCTGGGCCTGGGCACGCGTCATCCACAGCGGAATCGCGAACGGCACCTCGGCATGCGCTTTGGGACTGGTCACCGTGACCTCCCGGGCCGCACCTGCCGGGCCGGCCGGCAGGCGGATGGTGACCGGGGTGGCCCCGGCCGCCGCGCACTTCAGCGTGCCGCGGATTTCCGTCAGAATCAGGTCGCCGTCGAGATACGGGGTGGATTCAAGCGTGACCGCGTAAGGAGCACGCGCTGGCGGGCTGCTTGGCACAAAGGCCTGGCGCGGCCCGGCAGGCTTGGCCTGGCGCGGCAGCTTTTCTTCCGTGCTCGTGCCGTCGGTCATGTCGTCGGCCACGACGGTCCACTCACCGTTGGGATCGTTCAGGGCGAACGGAATCGTAAAGAGATGCGGCCCGCCGCCCGTCGCCCAGCGGGTCAGCGGTTCGACCTCCTGGCCTTGCGGATCCAGAAAGCGCACCCAGAGCGAGTGTCCAGGCAATTCCATCACGTTGCCTGCGGCATCCAAGCGTTGCAGTTCGACCTGGATCTGCTCCGTGCCGGCCACCTCGCCTTGCGAGAGGTGGAGCGCCAGCGTTCCCGCGGGTTCTGCCGGCAACAGGGACAGGATGGTGCCTTGCCCGGCTTCAAGGGTGAGATCCACCCAAGCGCCCTGGGCGTCGGTCTGAACCGGCAGCCTCTTCTTCGCCCGCAGATCGTGAACGGCCTTGACGGCGGGGTCGAAGATGCGCAGGCGGCCGGACACCTGCGGTTCGCTGGCCAGCGCCACCACCTGCTTCTTGGGGTCATCGGGATCGGGGACGAGCTTGCCGGCCGCCTCGGACACGATATAGAGGTACTCTTGCCGGGTGTCATAGGTTTCGGCGCGGAAGGCCCGCAGATAGGGATGGATGCGACCCTTGGCATCGGTGCAGCGAAGTCGCTCGGGCACCCCGGCCCGGGCGAGCAGCGCCCGCACGAACGCGGCGTTCCGATCCGGGATGGTGGGATCCACCACGAGGGAGAGCTGGCTGGCGGCTCTCGCGCCGCCCATTCCGTTTTCACGGAACATCTCCTGCAGTTCGAAGTTGAGGAACAGCACCCACCCCTTCCCCAGCGTCCCGGTGAGTGCCAGCAGCGTATCGCCCGAGCGTATCTCCTGGAGTTCGGGGCAAGATCCAACTGGCGGTTGAAATCCGTAAGATGACACGTAACCGGAGGCGGGCGCAGCTTTCGCCCCCGGCCCCCAGGTGCCGAGAACCTTCACGCCGGCCAGTCCGGGGATGAATGTGGCCAGCGGGGAGAGATCGATCTCCTCGGCGGCCTTCGCCCCGGCATCGCCTGTGGCCGAGGCTGCCGCAACCGGCACCTCAATACCCAAACGGGCCAGTTCCTTGGGATAGTTTCCCTGCAGCACTAGGCCGGCCCCGCGCTGCACTGCGGCAACCAACGGGTCCAGTCCGCCGGGCGCGCGCATGGGCATCGCCGTATCCAGCGGGGCCTTGATGGCGAAGATCAGCCGGGTGGCGTCATCGGGGCGCAAGCCCCCGCGCGGCATGACCCCGCAATTGATCAGCCCCTCGACGAAGTTCCGCTCGCCGCCATTGTAATGGTTCATGAGCATCAGCACGGCAGGATCCACCCGTGTGCGCGTCTCGAGGATGACGGGGCGCAGGCCGTGGATCGTCCGCCGCAGCTCCTGGAAGTACCTGCCATCCGCCGTGACCTGCCCGTCGCGCGATACCGGCGCCGCCCCGTAGCCGTCACCCGGCCCATAGATGATGAACATCCGGTTGTTGCAGGCCAGTGAGGCCCAGAACGCATGCTCCAACTGGCCGATCACGCCAAGCAATTCGTCGCCACGGTACAGGCCGACCCGCAGTTGGATCAGCTTGTTACCGGGACGCAGGCCATAATGCGTTTGGGAATTGACGAACACATTGGCGATGTCGAGCGTCGTCTCCTGGTTGTACGCCCGCGAGTTGAAGGAGTCATAGATGCCATCGTAGAGGCAATGGGTCGCCCCGGGGGAGAAAGCGACTTGTGGCTGGGTCTCGCGCAGCACGGCCATCCGCTGCGAGGGCACCTCGACATCCGAGAACTCGCGCATACGGATCGTCTTTGCAGGGCCCCCGAACCCGTCGCGCAACGCCTCGTCCCAGCTCAGGAAGTCCGTCTTGTAAACCTGGTTAAAGCGGCTGACCGTCGGCACGTTCAAGAAGCGATCGGCCCGCATCAGACGCAGGTTGGCCGCCCGCATGGCGGGGTCCTTCGTGTTGACCGTCATCTCGTCGGTCATCAGGGCCAGGACCAAGTCAGGATCGGCGGGTCCGACCCAATCGCGGTACCAGTCAAGTCCGGTTCCTTCACGATGCCGGACGACATCTTCGGGATAGCGTTCGAGCGGTTTATGAGCGGCATGATCCCGGAAGTAGCGGTAGGGAAACCGATAATCCCGGTCGCCCCCGTTGATGCCAAGTTGCAGGAGCTTCTTGGCCACCTCATCCGAGTATTCCCAGCCCCCCCAGTAGAACCACACCAAGTCGCGGCGGAAGTCGAACTTCTCGAACCGCCCCGTCGGCACCCAGACGGTCTGCACCTCGGCGCCGGCCGCGTCGCGGACAAGACCCCGGAACAGGTAACCGCCCACGGGCAGCGGCGGGTAGGGAATCGTGAATTCCACGGTCGCCGGGTTCGCCGCATCGCCCGGAGTGATGGGGATCGCCTCGCCCGTCCAGAACACCCGCCCCCAACCATCGGCAAAACTGGGCGACAGGACGTACTTGCCCGTGTCGGTCACTTTCGGGTTCTTAGTGAGCGCCAGTTCGAGTTTGAGCGTGCCGCCCTCGGACTTGAGGCCGCGGTCAATTTGCACCACCTTCCAGACCAGTGGGGCGACGGGCCGCGCGGCAGTGGCCGACACGGCAACCAGACACAGACAGCAGACCATTCCTATCAACAGTAACCGATTCATCATGAGATTCCTTATACGTTCAGATTCTGTTGCCGCACGCGGTGCCGGTAACGTTCGACATCGATGTCCAGTGCGGTGGCGTGATTGAGCGTCACGGTGGTCCCCTCCTCAGCCGCCGAGTTCCACGCAGCGGCGGCGGTAGTGCAGGTAGTTCTCGTAGCTGACATCGACCGGCACGCCATGATCGCAGGTGGGAATGTAGCCGCCACGTTCACGCATGACGGGGATGATGCGCTCCAGCATCCGGTCGATCTCTTGCTTTCCCTGCGCCAGCACGCGCTTGTCGATACCGCCGCTGATCACCAGATCGGGGTACTGTTTGCGGGTTGCAACGACATCGCAGTGGCTGGCCACCTCGAAGGGGCTCATCACGTCCATGCCGATGCTCTCCCGGTAGATCGGGATCACCGGATCGGCGTAGCCGTCCGTGTCGATCTGCACAAAGAGATGCCGCGCACGGTCGATCTGCCGCGCCTTCACGTTGGCAATCAACTGCTGGTAATACGGCAGCAGAAACTCCTTCATCATGTCCGGGGAAATTAGCGCACCGTGGTTGTAGCAGATGTCCTCGGCCAGGAAGATCTCGTCCAGCGTAACATGCCGCTGGTGGTGGGCAATCACCGCATCGGCAAGCTCCAGCCAGGTGCGCATGCAGTCGTGGACCACGTCGGGCATGTCGTAGAAGGCATACAGGAGCGTCTCGGGTCCGATCAGGCTGCGCAGATACATGTACCCGCCGATCAGATGCTGGGTGATCAGCACTCCGTCGCCGGCGGCCGAAGCCGCCGCGGCCCCGTCGCGCGCGCAGGTCGCCACCCGCTCCGGCGTCGCCGGAGTCATGCGCCATTTGACGTCTTCGACCCAGGTCTTCTCGTCCTTGACGGGATGAGCGATATACTCCGGCATGAAACCATGCCGGCGGCCCTTGAAGTAGAGGACGTGCCGCCCCGCGGCGTCCTGAACGACCTCCGTTTCGCCCCGATCCTCGATCAGCCGGCTTTCGAACGGCGGTATAAAGGCAGCCTCGCACCAGCCCAGACCAAAGAGCGCATGCTTGCCCGGAGGGTCGAACTGGAACAGCTCGGCGTGGTCGGCATCCGCGGGCATGCCTTCGGTCTTCCAGCGCGCGATCGCTTCCTCCCAGATGTAGAACTCGCGCCGGTAGAGTGGGGCTCCCGGCCTGAGGTCATAGATGTCGCGCAATTTGCGCGCCGCTGCCGTCATGTGCTCACGTGGCACCACTGCATGGATGCCGTCCGGTTTCTTATTTTGCATATCCGATTTTCCTATGCGCCTCTATCCATTCAGATTCTGTTGTCGGACCCGGTGCCGGTAGCGTTCGACATCGAGTGTGGTGGCATGGTTGAGCGTCACGGTCGGCCCGTCGCTCTCCCCGCTGCCATCCGAGCCGCAGGCCGTCACCTTGTAGGTCGCGATCTCGCAGGCGGCGAAATCCAGTTCGGTGTCGTGGAAATCGCACGACGTCAGGCGCGTGGCCAGCGTCTCGTATCCCGGCGCGCCGTTTACCGCGCGGTAAACGTTGTAGCGGCAACCGTCGGCGCCTTCCCAAGCGAGGCGCAGGTCCGGGCGCGAAACAGTGAGGTTGCGCGGGGCGACCACCGACCGGCCCGGGCGCAGCCCCACGATGGTGTATTGCCCGCCGGCTTCGGTGAGAAAGCTGATCCGGTTCTCGCCCTCGGCTTCACACGGCACCGGGCGGCCCTGGCTGTCGGTGACGCGCGCGCCAGAGAGACCGCGACAGGCGAGCCAGATGCGGCCGCCCTTGCGGGCCTGCACCCCGATCCGCGTCACGGCGCTGTCGCGCCACTCCGCGTCGAGCACGAAGCCGCCCCGCGCCACCAAGCCGCGAAAGCGGCCGCACGGCCAGGCCGCCGGTAAGGCCGGCAGCACGCGGATGCAGGCTTCGTGGCTCTGGAGGAGCATCTCGGCGATGCCGGCCGTGCCGCCGAGGTTGCCGTCGATCTGGAAGAGATACGGCTCGTTCCGGGCGAAGGTCTTGACGTCCCAAGGGCCGCGCAGGGTGTCCCAGAGGTTCGGAAAAGTTCGGCTGCCGATCAGGTTCCGCAGGAGTCGGTGCGCCCGGTTGCCCTCGCCGGTGCGGGCCCGGCAATCGAGACGCATGGCCAGCGCCCAGCCGCCCGAGCCAACATCGTCGCCGCGTTCATCCAGCGTGATCTTGGCGGCGTCCAGCCAGGCGGGGGTGTCGTGGCTGATCGAGGTGCCGGGATGCAGGCCGCAGAGCTGGGCAAGGTGACGGTGACGGTACTCGCCGATCTCGCCGTAGAACCGCTCCTCGGAGAACTCCTTGACCTGTCCGGACCAGCCCACCTCCACGGGCTGGTAGTGCCCATATTGCTCCCGCTGCTCGCGCACCGTCTCGTCTTCGATTCCGAGGATCGCCGCCGCCTTGAGCAAATCCCCGCCGTTCTCGTGGATCATCTGCTGGTCGAAGGCGCAGCCGACGGTGTGATAAGGAAACACCCGTGGCCACTTGCCGCCGGTCATCTGCTCGGGCGACGCTGACCAGGAGGTGAGGACCTTCCCGTCGTAGTCGCGGACGGTCTTGGTCAGGAACCGGCTCATGCCAGCCAGGGCGGGATAGACCTGATGGCGCAGCACGGCCTCGTCGCGGGTGAAGTCGTACCAGTCCCACAGCAGCTTGGTGGTGAAGCCGCCGGTGCCGGGCCCCGAATGGCAGGACGGCGCGCTGATCTCGAACGGCGAGCAGGCTGTGCCCAGCGTCCAACCGCAGCCGCCGGGGCGGTCGTCGATCCGCTCCGGGTTGTGCTCGCGAACATAGGCGGGCGCCAGTGCCTCGGCAGCCGGACGGATGGCCGCCAAATAGTCGCCGAACGGCTGAAAGGTCTCCGCCAGATTGGCGCTGAACGCCGGGTAGTAGTTCATCTGGATGTTGACATTGAAGTGGTAGTCGGCACCCCACGGCGGCTGGTCGTGGCAGTTCCAGATCCCTTGCAGGCCAGCCGGCAGCCCGCCCGGCCGCGAGGAGGCGATGAGCAGGTAGCGGCCGAACTGGAAGTAGAGGGCCTCGAGTTCCGGGTCGGGCGCTCCCGCCGCGTAGCGCCGCAGCCGTTCGTCGGTGGGCAGGTTCTCGGCGGCCTCGCCTCCCAACTCCAGTTCGACCCGGCCGAAGAGCGACCGGTGGTCGGCCAAATGCCGGGCTTTGAGCGCGTCGTAGCCCTGGGCGACGGCTGCCGCGAGTTGGGCGTCGGCGGACGGGCCGGGGTCGCTGTCCGGCAGCTTTTGGGTCGAATCCGGCTCCAAGAAGACGCGGCTCGCCAGCCGGTAGTTCGTGGCAAACGCGACCAGGATGACCACCGCGTCCGCATCCGCGACCGCAACCGTCCCGCCGGCGGCCGACAGGCGGCCCGCCTCGGCGAGCACCCGGATGCGTCCCTCGAAGCGCACGTTGCAGGCGTGCAGGCGGCCCGAGAGATTAATGGTGTCGCCGGCAGCGGTCACGGTTCCGCTCTTGCCACCGCCGTCCCCCGGCTTGACCGCGTAGTCCTTCACGAACGGGATCTCCGGGCAGACGCTGAACGAGAGCGCGCCGGGCCGCGATGCGGTCAGCCGGATCGCCAGCACCCGGTCGGGATAGGACGTGAAGCATTCGCGGGTGTAGGTGACGCCGTTGCAATTGTAGCGGCAGGAGGCGACAGCGTCGTCCAGCGACAGGCTGCGCTCATAGTCGTCCGCTTTGTCGCCATGGTCGAAATGCAGGTACAGTTCGATGGCGTTGTTCAAGCCGCCGAGGGCAAGTGGATTCCAGAGCGTGCTTTCGGTAATCTGGATGCGCTCGCAGGCGATGCCGCCGAAGACGTTGGCGCCGAGGAAGCCATTGCCCAGCGGCAACGACTCGCGCTCCCAGCCGGAAACGGAGTCCTCTGCCGGTTGGCGGTAGGTCAGTGATAGCTGTTCCATCATTCGTAGTGGCCTCGTATGCGCCGGTCCCGTGGCGTGGCGGGGGTCAGTTGTACGCCGTGTTCCTCGTACCAGTCGTAGCGGCGATCCTCCCCGTTGAAGCACCAGCACTGGGGACAGCGGTCATTGATCCAGTCGCTCGGCTCCGCACGGGAGGCCGGTTCGGCAGCACGGGCGAAGGCTTCGCGCAGGGCGCTCCGTTGAGCCACGCCGAGCGCCTCGTCCTCGAACGAGACGAAGAGAGGCGTGCCGCTGCGGGCCACCAGGTCCAGCCACTGCGCGTTGTAACGCCACGGCACCGCGCGGGTGAGGCCGACGCAATCCGCGTCGCAGGCAAAGAATCGGTTGTGCTGCGGCAGGCGGAAGGCCAGGGCGTTGACGCCCATCGCGCGGGTACGCTCCCACTCGCGGCCGCTGGTGTCGCAGCCGGTGCGCTGAATCTCGTGCGTACCCGCGGCCAAATGACCGACCGCGTTGCAGCCCAGCAACAGCGACTCGCCGGCGGCCTCGCAAAGGACGGCGTAGAGGCCGGAGATCACCTCCGCGGTGGTGCGGGTGCGGTCGGCGAAACTCCATCCCGCTGCGGCGGTGGCGTAGCCGGTCTGAAAACCCCAGTAGCCGAGCAGATCGTACGTGCTGAAGTCGTGCTTGATCATCTCGAACCCCCAGGTGCGCAGACGGCGGATGGTGGCCCGGATGCCCTCGATATTCTCCGGAATGGTCGGATCCCAGGCGGGGACGGTGCCCCACATCGGGGCCGGCTCGCAACGGGATGCCGGCAGCAACCGATTCACCGGCGCGTCCGCCGGTGCCTGAAGAACGCGGATCCAGAGGCCGGGGCGGCAGCCCGCCGCACGGATGCGTCGGGCCAGGGCTTCCGTATCCCCGACGCGTTCGTTCCCGCGTTCCCAGCGGCCATCGTTTTCCTGCCAGCCGTCATCCACCACCATCCACGGGCGCACCGGGCCGGTGGGTGAAAGCTCTGCGACGAGCGCGGCCTGGCGGACGGCTTCGTCGGCGGTGAATCGGCCGTAGGCTGCGTACCAGTTGTTGCTGCCAAAGACCGGTTCGGCGGGCAGCCGCGGCCGCTGGCACATCCGGGCGCAAAGCTTGGACACCACGGCGAACGGCGTCTCATCGGTCGTGCCATGGTAGCTGACGATGCGGGCGGCGTGAATCTCGCGGCCGCTTGGCAACACCCCGGCACCGCCCGAGCGCAGGTCCAGCAGCAGCGTGACGCCCTCAGGGTCGACCTGCCAGCAGCCCATGGCCCCGGCACCGGTAGCGACTCCAAACGCAGCGCAGGTCTTCCCGTCGAAACCGGCCCAGTACCACGGCAGGGCGCGCTGCGCCGCGTGCCCACGCCACTCGAGATCGCCGTAGCTTCGTTCCCAGGCATCGCTGAGGATGCGCAGATCACCCGGCAACGGGTGCGACCAGCGCAACTGCACCCAGCACAGGGGGCGCAGCGGCCGGACGCCAAGTTCCAAGCCGTCATCCGTCACAGTGAACCGCAATTCGGCATCGCCGTTGCCGGTAGGGGCAACTGCGTTTGCGTTCCCGGTTTCCGAAACGATCCGAATCCGGTCCGGAAGACGGGCCACGTCGGGGAGTGATGGGCGATGCCGGGTCATGTTTTTCCCCGCGGTATCATTTTCTTGTCACCCTTGAATTCAGCGATCTCTCTGTTGGAGACCGAGAGCGGCTCGTCGAAATCCAGCCGGACGACCAGGGTTTCGGGACTGCCGAAACGATCCCGCGGCAGCCCCTTGATGTGCAGGAAACGATCGGCGTTCTTCCAGTACATCGGGAGTATCTCGTTCGAGCAGCGCAGTTCCTTGCCGGTGTTGAGCAGCACGGCCTTGCCCGGCAGTTGGCTGATGGGCGGCAGAATGATCGAACCGTTGCCCGCCAGAGTTCCGCCGTCGATGGCCACGGTCGCCGCCACGACGCTGCCGCCGTCCTTGACGTCCAGTGTTCCGGCCGTCTGGGTCAGCGTTTGGCCAGCCATCTGGATGGAGGACTGGGGCCCAACGACCGTTAGCGTTCCGGCGTTGGTGAAGCCGACCAATGGCGCCTGGAACTGGGCGGAGCCGGTGGCGACGGAGTCCGCCAGCGAACTGACCGTGATGGTCCCCTCGTTGATGAAGCCCGCGGCATTCATCGTAAGATAGACCGGATAGGTCGCGCTTTGCGGGTAGAGGGTTTTGTGCTGCTGGATGTTGATCGAGCCCTTACTGGTGTTGAACAGTATGGCGGTGTCGGCCACGGTCAAACGTACGCCCTTCGTTCCTGTTCCGTTTGAGCCTGGATCTGTGTCCAGATCCTGCGTGATGTTGAAGATGCCGTCGTTGGTGAATTCGGTGCTGCCGGTCAGGTTCCAACCCACAGTCCGGTTGCCGGATGCCCAGGCTGACATTCGGACGGACGTCGTCCCGTCATTGGCCACCACGATGTCCTCTAGCGTGGCTTCATAGCCAGTCGCCTCGCGAATCATTGTCGCGCCGCTCTCAATCGATATCTGTCCGCCAAGCGTTGTTCCAGAGAACTTGAGCATTCCGCCATCGATCGCACGGATTTCCCCGGAGGTGTTCGTTAGCGACTTAGAGGTCATTCCGAGTTCCATCGTCCCCGCCCGCGCCTGGATCCAGCGATTCTCATTTTGAACTTCGCTTCCCTCTGCTGAGGGGCGTGGGACGCGGCATTTGAGGTCGATACACGGGGGCGCGAAATTTTTTTTTATTTTTTTTCTGGACTCAAAATTTAATTTGTTGTATTCCCTTCTTCAATGGAAACGAAAAAGATCATTCAGGGACGAGTCATCACACAGGCAACTGTGGTGCGAATTCGAGGTATGCTTGCCAGGAATCCATCATGGAATCGCAGTCGGCTCTCGCGCGAACTGTGTGAGGAATGGAACTGGCGCAACGACAAGGGCCGACTGAAAGATATGGCCTGCCGCACGCTTTTGCTGAAGTTGAAACGGCTGGGCGCGATACGTCTGCCGCCTCGTCAGAGACCAAGCCCAAACGCGAACCGCAATCGCTCCATCACAGAAGTGCCCCATAACAAAAGCCCGATTTCAAGCAATCTGGGAATGCTGCAACCCTTGAAGATTGCCCATCTGGAAACCGCCGACAAAGATATGCCCTTGTTTAAATTCTTACTTCATCGCTATCACTACCTAGGACATCGAAATTGCGTGGGAGAAAACCTCAAGTATATGATCCGAGATCAGTCGGGCCGACTGCTGGCCTGTATGCTGTTCGGGGCGGCGGCCTGGAAAACGAAGAGCCGAGATACCTTTATCGGGTGGGACAGGCAGACACGGGAACGCAACCTGCCGTTTCTGACCAACAACACGCGCTTTCTGATCCTGCCCTGGGTGCGTGTGCAAAATCTCGCCAGTCACCTATTGTCCCAAGTCTGCCGGGATCTGCCGGGGCACTGGATGGAGAAGTACGGGCACTCGGTTCACTTGCTGGAGACCTTTGTGGAACGAGATCGTTTCAAGGGAACGTGCTACCGTGCCGCCGGCTGGACGCATGTTGGTGCCACCGCCGGGCGCAGCCGCAATGATGTGCATGCGACCATGAGCGTGCCAGTTAAAGACGTTTTTCTTTATCCGCTTACCTCCGACTTTCGCAGGAGGCTCCTCGTATGAGTCTCAAACGATTCGATAACCTTGTCAGTGAACTCCGAGACACTTTGGCTGGTCTTCCCGATAAACGCAAAGGTCGCAATACCATGTACAGCATGGAGACGATCGGCCTGAGTGCCTTTTCCGTGTTTTTTACTCAATCACCCTCGTTCCTGGCGCATCAGAAAACCATGGAACAGAACAAGGGTTCCAGTAACGCGCAGACGCTTTTCCAAATCGAGAAGACACCCAGCGACAACCACATTCGCGACATGCTCGATCCGGTCGAACCCCAAGAGATTTACCCCATGTATGATCGCGTATACGAAGCCTTCGAGGAGCAAGGTATTCTCGACACCTTCCGCGGTGTTCACAATACCCGCCTGATTGCCCTCGATGGCACCTGGTACTTTTCTTCGAAGACAGAAAACGTGAACTGTGAAAACTGTTTGACGATGGAGCACGCCAACGGGGAAATCACCCACTACCACAGTGCCATCACCCCAGTCATTGTCGGAACCGGAAAGCCCTACGCTATTCCGTTGCGCCCCGAGTTCATCGTCCCGCAGGACGGCGACACCAAGCAGGACTGTGAAATTAAAGCCGGCAAGCGCTGGCTGGACAAGAACGGAGCCTTCTACAACACCGGCAATGATACGATTCTTGGCGACGATCTCTATGCCCATCAGCCCTTCTGCCGCCGCACGTTACTCAACAACTATCACTTCATCTTCGTGTGTAAAACCGGCTCTCACAAGCACCTTTATAAGTGGATTGATCTGCTTGAGTCCGGAGAAGATCTTCATACCTACAAGGTCCGTGTGAAGAACAAAGGAAAATGGGAGCATCAAACCTACCGCTACGCCAATGTGGTTCCTCTGGTCGAGGAGGAGGGGGCAATCAAGGTCAACTGGTGCGAGGTAACCGTGACCTCAAAAGGGAAGCAGATTCACCATAACGCCTTTGTCACCGACTTCACAATCACCGACAAGAATGTTGCTGGCATTGTCGCCGCCGGCCGCGCACGGTGGAAAATCGAGAACGAGAACAACAATACGCTCAAGAAGAGGGGCTACCATCTGAAGCACAACTTCGGTCACGGAAAACAGCATCTATCATCACTGTTGGCCTCACTCAACATTCTGGCCTTCCTCTTTCACAGCTTTCTCTCTCACTGCGATGATGCCTATAAGCTGATTCGCGACACCCTGCCTACGCGCAAAACGTTCTTTCAGGACATTCGTGCACTTATGCGCTATCACTGTTTCCCTTCGTGGGCGGTCATGATGGACTTCATGATGCGCGGGCTGGAAATCGGACCATACGAAGCCAAATGAATCCTACAGGTGAACTGTGCCCTGAAATATTTACCGCATCATTTTATAGCATTAAGTGACCAAAACAACTGAATTTACAGCCCAAATGGAAGTCTTCAGCCCAAATAGGGTATGCGACATCTTCCGGCAACCAAAGAAAAAAACTAAAAAACACATTGACCTCTTGCAATCATCAGGGAGATGCACTAACATAGCTCCACAGTTGAGGTAAAAAGGTCATAATGAGAATTGCTGGCCTGGATCACGCCTTCATTGACAAGCGGATCCGGATTAGTATAAATAAGGCAGTTTTCCAACGTTCCGTAGTTGATCACACCTCCACTCCAACCGATGCGCGACGTCCCTTGGTTGCCCAGCGTGTTGCCCGCATAGATCGTTATCAGTGTAATGCCGCTGATGTTTCCCTGATCGGCGACCACACTTGTGCCCGCCGCGCCATTGATGACGACCGTGTCGCTAGCCACCGGGAGTCCTGATGGATCCCAGTTTTCGGCGACCTTCCAGTTGCCGCTAAGCCCCCCGACCCATTGACGTTCCACCGCCTGCACCGTCCCCGTCGCCAGCAGCAAACCAACCGCCGCCGCTATCCCTTTGCCCAATCTCGTTCGTGTTTTCATCGCGTTCCTCACTTTTAGTAGTCGTTTTGTTTCGTTTGCCATGCCATCTCAGCGCAGTAAGATTATCGTGCCGCTATTGGACTTGACCAAAACGACGCTGGTGCCGTCAATTTTGGCCACATAGCCGTTCACACCGGTGACGGTCCAGCCCGAGAGGCTGGTCTCCCCGGCGAGCGATGTGGCCGTGAAGAGCGTGGCCGGTTCGGGGAATGTACCGCTGCCGCTGACCGTCACCGTCGCGGCGGCGGGGAGCGTGAGCGTGCCGCTGACGGCCATGACACCGCCGACGCCGGCCGCGTACGCCCAGCCGCGAGTCACGGCACTCGCGAGAGTCACGTTGCCGAAGATCGAACCGTTGCCCGCCAGAGTTCCGCCGTCGATGGCCACGGTCGCCGCCACGACGCTGCCGCCGTTCTTGACATCGAGCGTCCCGGCGGTCTGGGTCAGGGCCTTGCCGGACATCTGGATGGAGGAAAACGCGCCATCGACCGTGATGATTCCGGGATTGGAGAAGTCGATGGCGGAACGAAGCTGGACCGTACCATATGTATCCACCTGCGATTTGACCTCGATCGTTCCGCTGTTGATCAGGGTGGAGCCGGCCTTCAGGTCCAGATAGGACTCACTCGTTGCCGTCGTGCTGGTCCTGATGTTCTCGATGGTGAAGGTGCCGCTGTTGTTCAGGGTGGTGCCGCTGTTGAAGGTCATGCCTTGTTTGACCCCGTTTGCGCTGATCGAGACCTTGGCCGTCCCCGAGCTCGTCAGGCCCCCGGACGTCGAGAAGGTCAGGTACCGGCTATAGTAAGTCCCCAGCGACTGGAATGTGCCGGCGTTGTTGACAGCCACATCTATCAAATCAATGTTCGAACCGTTTCCCGCCCCGTTATCGATGGTCGATGCGGTGTCGGTAGTGAGGCTGCCGCCCTCGATGTCGCCTCTAGGACTTGAGAACTTGATCGTGCCGCCGTTTATCGCTTCGATCACGCCGCCGGCGTTGTTCAGCTCCCAGTCATTGACATTTCCGCCCAGGCGGATTTCGCGGCCATCGGCGCGGATGGTTCCGGTGTTCGCGTTCCCGGTGCTGGTCGAGAGATTCAGGCCGAGGAACCCGCTGCCCTGGCTGTGGCGGATGGTTCCGTTGTTAATCCACGCACCGGTGACCTTCAGGTACCGGCTGGAGCTCGTGTCATCCTTCTGCAGCACACTCCCACTTCCAATGGTCTGCGATGCGACCTCATACGTGCCAATGTGCGGATAGTTGCCTCCCAAATCCAAGCTGGCCGTGCCGTTGTTGTTGATCACGGCGTCATCGGTTGTCGTCGGCACGGCAGTCGAGGGGTTCCAGTTGGCGGCCGTGTTCCACGTGCCGCTGGCAACGTTCCAGGAGATCGTGTCGGCGCCGGCGGTGCCGCTCAGCGCGAGCAGGAGGACGAGAACCAGGAGTGTGCTTCGTTGCAGGTTCATGCTACGGATTCCTTTCTGTTTTCGGTTGGCGTCTTCGTTCGAGGGTGGGAAATTATCGGGCAGGATTTTCAGGTTCATGCTACGGATTCCTTTCGGTTTTCGGTTGGGGTCTTCGTTCGACCCGGTTGGCGTTTACGTGCGACGTTTGCGTCGGATGCCTGAACGATGCTCATCGGTCACTCCTTCCATACCAGCGTTTCATGACCTCGGCGGCGGGTTTGCCGTCGAGGGTGAAGCCCTTGTCGCCGCGGGGGTCGTCGCGGAAATTCGGGCGGTCG
>Ga0208279_1000960_pt1 | contig 18022 bp, 15 predicted proteins | sample AntAceMetag02UKM_FD_184766 | JGI IMG/M metagenome (GOLD analysis project Ga0208279, IMG submission 184766) | Saline lake microbial communities from Ace Lake, Antarctica - Antarctic Ace Lake Metagenome 02UKM (SPAdes) (version 2) | ecosystem: Environmental > Aquatic > Non-marine Saline and... | reverse complement strand
CCTGAACTGCAAGGTGATATAGTAAAATATGCCACTCATTAAGTCAAGAAAATTGTGAGGGAAATTGAAAACAATTTGGTGTTTAACCAATTGATATAAAAGCAGTTACTATTTTACAGGAGCCTTAATTCACCCAAGAAAGGAGTATGCAACATGGCAGATAAGAAGAAAAAGCAGGAAACAGGACAGGAGTATATTGCTCCTAAAAGAACATTTATCAAGGACGAAGTAAGCGAGCTTCTCCCCCAGGTGCCCTCGAAGCTCATCCGGGCCCTGGACTACTGGGCTCTCTACTCAATCCATCAGGACATGGTGAAGTCCGGCATGGACGCCGAGACGGCGGCGCGCAGGTACGTCAAGGGCTACGACCCCAAGAAGATCAAGGAAGAGATCGAGAGAGCCGAGGCCCGAAAGGAGCGCGAGCGCGAAATGCGAAGGAAGAAGGCCGAGGCCCAGAAGAAAAAGATCCAGGCCAGGGCGAAGGCCCAGGCAGCAAAGGCCAAGGCAAGGGCCGCGCGGGATGCCGCGAGGGCGAAAGCACAGGCAGCGAGGGCCAAGGCCCGGGCCGGCCAGCAGGCCGCAAGGGCAAAGGCCTCTGCCGAGAGAGCAAAGTCCGGCGTGGGCGCCGTCGAGGGCGGGCCGCCCCCGGAAGCGTACATACCCCCCGTGCGAAAGTACGTCAAGGATGACCTGGCCAGGCTGATGCCGATGATCAAGCGCTCGGACCTGACCGGCATCGACTACTGGGCCCTGTACACGATGCACTCGGAAATCGTGAAGTACGGACGCAACCCCGAAGAGCTGGCCAGAAAGTTCGTCAAGGGCTACAAGCCGGCCAAGGTTGTCGCCCCTCCCCCGCCGGAAACCGCACCGGAGGTAACGCCCGAGCCGGCAGCTGAAACCGCTCCAGCGAAGGCAGCCCCCAGGAAAAAGGCGGCAAAAAAGAAGAAAGCCGCGCCAAAAAAGAAAGCGGTAAAGAAGGCGAAGGCCAAGAAGAAATAAACTTCCGCCAGCAGCGGAGGCCCTGCGCCTTAAAAAGGAGAGGAGGCAACGCCCCCTCTCCTTTTTTTATAAATAAATTTGCGAGCGAAGTCCTGAGCTTGTCGAAGGTCGAAGCGAGCTAATTTATTGGTATTTATCGACGAGGAGGGAGAGCTTCTTTCTCGTCTCCGGGTTGATCACGTCTTTGGCCGTTATGAAAGCTGCCGAAAGCGCGTCAGCGCACAGGCAGGACCTTTCTTTCGGTATCCTGGGAACGATCTCCCGCAGAAGTATCTTCGCCGTCCCCGCGTTCCTGTTGAGGTTCTCCACGATGGTCTCGACGGTCACCGCTTCGTGGTGAGGGTGCCAGCAGTCGTAATCGGTCACCATGGCCATCGTGGCAAAACATATCTCGGCCTCGCGCGCAAGCTTCGCCTCGGTGAGATTGGTCATGCCGATGAGGTCGAATCCGCTCTTCTTGAAGAAGAGCGACTCGGCCAGTGTCGAAAAAGCCGGCCCCTCCATGTTGACGTAGGTCCCTCCTTTATGGATGCTTAAACCCCGGTCCTTGCCTACTGAGTAAATGAGATCGGCGAGAACGGGGCAGATGGGCTGGGAAAACGCTATATGGGCCACGAGGCCATCGCCGAAGAACGTCGACTTGCGCTTCGTTGTGCGGTCGAAGAACTGGTCGATGACGACAATATCCAGCGGCTTATAATCCTCGCGGTAACTGCCGACGGCGCTCACGGAGATTATCCACTCGACGCCCAGCATCTTCATGCCGAATATATTGGCGCGGTAGTTTATCTCGCCCGGGTAGTAGCGGTGTCCCTTCCCGTGGCGCGGAAGGAAAGCTACGGTTTCACCGGAGATTTTTCCTATAACGTACTCGTCTGAAGGATCTCCGAAGGGTGTCGAAAGCTTTTCACCGCCGATAATTTCGAGCCCCTCCTCCATCTCGTATAGGCCGCTCCCGCCGATAACGCCGATTCGCGCTTCCTGCATCTTTAATCTCCTATTGATGATTTAGCAGCCACAAGTATAGCAAAAACCATACTCCCCTCCAGAGGCAAATATAAACCGTGTAACGTGTGACGTGTGACGTGTAACGAAAAATACTAACTTACTTCGATCGTGACACATAGAACGTTACACGTTCAACATTACACATTCCACGTTACACGTTTCACGTCACACATATTTTTTCTATAATTTGCTTTTTCCGGAAAGATCCATCTCACGCCACCCGTCGGGTCCTCCCTGTCGCCGTCCCGCCTGGGAATGAGGTGCCAGTGCACGTGCTGGACGGTCTGGCCTGCAGACTCTCCCTGGTTGGCTCCCATGTTAAAACCGGTGATACGTGGATCGTCCTTCCTGAGGCGAGCAGCGAGTTCAACGGCAAGTTCCCAAACAGCGATTAATTCTTCGGAGGTCATCTGGAGAAAATCAGGCTCGTGACGACGTGGAATTATCAGCGTGTGCCCTTCCGTAACGGGAAACCCATCGGGGACAGCCACGGCAAGGTCGTTGGACGCGATGATCTTCTGCTCCTCTATATTACAAAACAGGCAATCAATCACAATATGCCTCTCTCTAATAAAGGTTACTAACAGTTACTACAGGTTACCAGGGGTTACTAAAGGTTGTTGTTCTTTCTCATCTCTCAGCTTAAGTGCAACCTCCTTAGTAACCCTTTTTAGTAACTTTCTTTAGTGACCTTTCTTTTAAATTCCACGTCACACGTTACACGTTACACGTATTTTATTTCACGTCACACGTTACACGTCACACGTTACACGTATTTTATTTCACGTCACACGTTACACGTATTTTATTTCACATTTTGAATTAATTCTCTCATTATTGCGTTAACCGCGGATCAATAGAATCCCGCAGCCCCTCCCCCACGAGGTTGTAGGCCGTTATCGTCACGAAGATTGCCATGCCGGGAAAGAGGGCGAGCCACCACGCGAAATCCATGTAATTCCTCGCCTGGGAGAGCGTGTCCCCCCAGCTCGGCGTGGGAGGAGGAACGCCGAACCCCAGGAACGAGAGCGCCGACTCGACCAGTATCGCCGCGGCCACGCCGAACGTCGCTGAAACGAGGACGGGCCCAAGCGCGTTCGGCAGTATATGACGGAACATTATCCTCCCCCCGCCGGCACCCACCGCCCTGGAGGCGGCCACGAAATCCTGGGGCCTCAACTTGAGGAACTCACCCCGCACCAGCCTCGCGACGCCTGTCCACCCCGTGAGCCCTATAACGACCATTATGATATATATCGACTGGGGCAGGACAGCCAGCGCCGCGAGTATGAGGAAAAGCGTCGGGAAACAGAGCCATACCTCTATGATCCTGGAGATGAGGGCATCGAGCCACCCCCCGTAGTAGCCCGCGAACGAGCCCGTCACGATACCCAGTGCTACGAATATTGATACGGCGACAAAGCCGACGGAAAGGGAGATCCTGGCACCGTGGACCATGCGGCTGGCAATGTCCCGCCCCCTGTCATCGGTGCCCAGAAGGTGCTTTCCGCTCGGGGGCTCGAGCCGCTCCTCCAGGTCGTACTGGGTCGGGCTGTACGGTATGGGAGGGTAGATAGTGCAGCGCGCCCGGGGCACTATATCCCGGAGCTCCCTGTCGCTCATGAAGACTCCGGTTTTCAAACCGTCGTCAGACCATATGAGGATGGGCTTGTTCCCCGCAATGAAGGGGGCCAGGATGGCAACGAGAAAAAGCAGGACAATCAGATATAAGCCTGCCACGGCAAGGCGCCTCTTCCTGAACTGGCGCCAGACGATGTGCCAGTAACCCTGCTTCATTCGTACGAGATCCTCGGGTCGACGACCGCGTAGAGGATGTCGGCCAGGAGTATTCCCAGCAGCGTCAGGATCGCGGAAATGGTGGCGATACCCATGACCACGGGATAATCCCTGGAAAGTATTGCCTCAAAGGCGAGCTGGCCCATCCCCGGAATGGAAAATATCGACTCGATGATGATACTGCCGCCCAAGAGCGCCGGGAGAAGCATACCGAGGAGGGTTACTATGGGTATGAGGGAGTTCCTGAAGGCGTGCTTGAAAATTACTATCTTCTCGCTCAGGCCCTTCGCGCGCGCCGTCCTTATATAGTCCTGCCTGAGAGTATCCAGCATTCCCACCCGGCAGTACCGGCTGATGACCGCGAGGCTGCCGTAGGCCAGGCATCCCACGGGAAGGACCAGGTGCCATAACCTGTCTAGAAGCCACGCCCACGCCCCCATATTTTCCGCGCCCTCCGAGCTCAATCCATATATCGGAAAAATGTTCAGGTACTCCCCCCCGCCGAGAAAAATGATGAGCATGGTGGCGACCCAGAAACTGGGGAGAGAATAAAGAACGAATAACAAGAGCGTGAGCACCTTGTCCGACCCGCTCTCGTGGTACACGGAGGAGTACACACCTATGGGGATAGCGAAAAGGTAGACGAGAAAAATGGATATGACGCTAAGCTGGAGGGTGACGGGTACCCGCTCCAGGATCTTTTCGGAAACCTTGCGATGATCCTTGTAGGAGTCGCCGAAGTCGAGGAGGGCGACCTTCCTGAGCCAGATCCAGTAGCGCGCGTCGAAGAGACCGCCGATCCCCTTCTCCCTGAACGCCGTGGTGTTGAAGAGCACGGGCTTGTCCAGGCCGTAGAGCTTCTTCGTCTGCTCTATTATCTCTGCCGTGACCTCCTCACCCATCCCGGCGCCCGCGAGCGCCCTCAACCGCATCTCCACGGGAGAGCCCGGGGCGAGCTGGATGATCAGGAACGTAACGAGCGTTATCCCGAATAGCGTGGGGATGCAGAGAAGCAGCCTCTTGATTATATACGTCCTCATGGCGCGCGCCGCCACTGCCGTATATCGTATCCCGGCCGTATCACGTAGGTGCGGAAGCCCTCTATCTCCTTCGTGTATGCCATGAGTGATTTGGATGTGAACATAAACGTGTAGGGCTGCGCATCGTGAATGATCTCATGAAAGCGGTAGCACATCTTCCTCCGCTTCTCCCCGTCGAACTCACGACGTATCTTATCGATCAAAATATCCGCCTCCCCGTTCACGAATCCGACATAATTGGAGCCTTTCTCAGCCTGGGAGGAGTGCCAGAGCTGGTAGGGGTCTGAGACATACGCGAGGATCCACGCGGCCGCGTACGAGTCGAACTTGTGCTCGTGCACGAAGCGGAGAAAGGTCGCCCACTCGAGCCTCCTGATACCCATGTCGACGCCTATCGTCTTAAGGTCTTCTTTGAGCACGGTGGCCATCTGCTCGTACTCTGCGACTCCCGATGGCATCAGGAGCTCAAAAGAAAATTTCTCACCCTCTTTATCAAGCCAGCCATCCTCGTCGGTGTCCCTCCAGCCCGCTTCCGAGAGCAGCTCCTCCGCCCTCCTGGGATCATAGGGATAAGGCTTTATATTGCGGTCGTATTCGGGGCCTTTTACATAGAAGGGGCCGGTCACGATAGTCCCCAGGCCGTAGAAGATCTTATCGAGAATCGGCTTTCGATCGACCATGTGTGTCATGGCCAGGCGGACGCGCCTGTCGCTGAAAGGCTCCCTCCTCATGTTCCAGCCCAGGTAACTATACGCTGGGAGATAGAAATCGACCTTGTTGAACTTTCGTTGAAAGGCCCGGCTTGCCGTCTGGCGCTCCCATTGGAAAGGCCGCAGGCCGATCATGTCAAGCTGTTCCTTCTTGAATATCTGGAGGGCAATCGGATCGTCCTTGATAATTTTAAAGACCACCCTCTTCCAGAAAGGCTTCTTGCCGTAATACCGCTCGTTTCGTTCGATGACGATCTTCCTGCCCGTCGTCCAGCTCACGAACTTGTAGGGACCCGTACCGATCGGATGGCGGCCTGCGGGGTTCTTGTTGAAGTCGGCGCCGTCGTCGAATACGTGCTTCGGGACAAGGGGGATACCGCCCGACATCTCGAGTGAGCGGAAGTACGGCTTCTTCCACACGACCCGGAACGAGTATTTGCCGGTCTTCTGCACGGTTTCTATGTCCTTGAAGTAGTTCCTCAGGTGCGCGCAGTCGACCTTCGGATCCATGATTTTGTCGAATGAATAGACGACATCATCGGCCGTCAGCTCTACACCGTCGTGCCACAATATGCCGGGCTGAAACTCAAAGGTATACACGAGGTGATCATCGGACTCCGTCCATGTGCAGGGAATCTGCGGCTCGATCTCGAGCGTCTCGTAGTTCCTCCACAGCATCGTCTCCGTGACGTACCGGTTGACGGTCTCCTCGTAGTAATCGGTTGCCGTTATGGAGTTTAGCGTATCGGGCTCGCTGCCGAGGCGCCTGATCAACCGGTCGCCATGCTCCTCCGGCCCGGGGGAACAGCCCAGGAGAAGACATGCAAGAAAGAGGTATTTCAAACCGTTTCGAGCCATTCTATCGGATAGGCATATTCAAGGAAAATCAGGGTTCATCAGGGAACAGCACGGCAATTGAGCTGAAGTGAATATTCATTATAAGATTTTCCTTCCCTTATCTTCCCTGCCCTTCCTTGATCTTCCGTGATATTCCTTACTCTTCCCTGCTCTTCCCTGAAAAATATTCAAGTATACCGTCAAAAAGTGCTTTAGCTTCCTCTTCGGGCGATGCGGCCCCGCCGCGGGGAAAAAGCGCCTCTACCGCCACCATGCTCGTCTGGACGAGCAGGTAGTCCGCCGCCGCCTCCACGGACATCGACGATGGAGACAGTCCCGCTATAGACGCCGCCAGCCGCTCACCGTTGCTGCTTCCGGGGCAACACCGTATGGAGGGGGATGAAGCCCGGCCTATCGACATATAAACGGACGGGTCGTGCTCCTCTATCGCCCTGAGCTTCCCGGAAGGAGACATCGCCCTCAGCGATAGAATGCACCGGGCTCCTCCCCGCTTCAGCAATCCGCGCAGGTGCTGGGCGGTCTCCAGATTCGCCCGGAAATCGTCGATCTCGGCCAGCGGCTCGCCTGTAAACGTCCCCCTCGGGTCGATGAAAAACTTCCGCCCCAGGAGCAGGCCGTCGTGGAGCGGCACCATGGGAATGAGCAGCGACCGGCCATACACCAGGCCCGCCTCGAGCTTCACCTCCTCGTAGCCGTCCGCGAGCAAGAGCACCTCCTCGTCCGTCCCTATCCTGACCATCGCGTAGCCGTCCCCGTTCGTCTCGCCCCTGTAGGACGAGCCCGCCTCCACGACGCAGCCCGCGACGGCGCCGCCCGTGCCGGAATCAATAACGAAGAGCGCCTTTCCCTCCTCCTCGGTGCCGGCGCCGAAGGAGAAGGTTTTTTCGCCGCTCTCCCACGCGAGACTCACGCCGAAATCGGCCGAATCGGCGACGGCGTAAAATCTCCGGTCCACGGGATCGTACCGCCTGGTCAACTTCCCGCCCCGGATGGAGATATCTATTTCCCCACCGGTGCAATTGCCGAACCTATCGACCAGGTAGGTGCTGAAGCAGACCTCGCGGTTAAGGGGAACCGTGGAAAGAGGATAGCACACCGCGTCCCTTGGTTCGGACTCAACCTTGAAATGGGAGACGCCGCGCCACAGCGCGTTACCACCCATGTTCCTGGCGAATATGGAGATCGTGTGAATACCGGGCGTAAGCGGGAAAGCGGGCCCGCAGTAGACGGCCCCCGGAGCAGGACCGTAGTAAAAAGAGGGGTAGCCGTCGTCCAGCTTGACGTCGATCGTATCCGGGTCTATGTCGCAGCCGACCCTCACCGCGATTGTGGAGACGGGGTCGACCACGAAAGGCTCGAGGTACTCGGCCGTGGGTATTCCCCGGGAGACGTAATCCAGGATGCCGAGAAAAATATAATACGCCTCCCTCTTCCTCGCCTCCGGGTCTTCGAGCAGCCGTTCGACCTCTTCGTCCGTGATGTAAGCCGGCTCGAGAAGAACGCATATGGCGGGATTGTCCCTCATTATCCGGTAATTGCCGGCCCTGATGAAATTTTTCTTTATTCCCGTGCACTCGAGGAGCCGCCTGTGTATGGCCACGGCGAGATCGAGCGAGGCCCCCTCGTTGCCGAGCTTGTAGTAAGTTTCGACCCTGTTAACCCCCGGCGGGCCGCCATTGTGATGGATCGATATGAACAGCAACGGGTTGAAATCCCAGGCCGCCCTGCGCCGGGCCACGAGATCGGAGGCGAGCGGATCGCCCTCCTCTCCCCCGCAGCGGGAATCCCCCTCCCTTGTCATAAAGACATCGGCCCCGCCGGCCCGCAGAAGGGCGCGTAGCTCGATCGCCACGTCCAGGTTGACGTCCTTCTCCAGAAGCCCCCGCGGTCCCGCGGCGCCGCTGAACTCCCCCCCGTGGCCGGGGTCGAGGACCACTCTGAGGCCCGCGAGCGCCTCCGTGTCTGCCGGTCGCGGAGGCATTGTCCCGGAGTAGAGCCCCGGCCGGACAGCCCTGCATCCGGCCAGGGAAACGAGGAGCATCAATGCCAGGAGGCGGCACTTCATCAGAATAGGCGTTAACTGGATAGTTCTTTTTTATCGGCGACATGTAGGGCCCTGTACGACCTGGAGCCCTCTTTCACCTCGACGAGCTGGGCGGTCCCCCCTATGGCGTCCCCTACCACGTACTCGCCGCGCTTCGAACCGTCGTATATGATAACCGGCATGGGGTCTGACCTTTCACCGTCGATTTCCACGCGGTCGAGACCCAGGATGAGCGGCGTGTAAACGCCGTGTGTGTCGTCCACGACGGTCCCGCTGAAGGCAACGCCGTCCTTTATCAGGTCCATCGTGAAATCGAGGAGAGGGATCTCGTCACGGTTCGCGTACTTGAAGAACGAGCAGATCAGGATCCCCTCATTATAAAACCGTATCGGCCAGTGCTTGCCGTACTCCACTACCTCTGTATCCAGGCCCCGCCGCGTGAGCTTTCTTATCCTGGCCACGGTCTCCATGTTCTCCTCGACCGAGCCGTAGAAGATGAGATCGATGTCGTCCTCCTCGAGCTTGCCGTACGAAAGGGAGCCCGTCACTCCCAGCCGCTCCAGCGGGATATCGAGGAGGTCCTGTACTGACGTCACCACCTTCTTGACAAAGGGGTATTTCTCCATCGCGAGCCTGAGCGATACGCGGTCGTCGAAGTAGCCCCTGAACTCCGAGAGGGGGAACTCCACCCTGTACTTCGCGAAGAGAGGCTTAGGCGCGTCGGGGTTCAAACTCGGGTCCGCTTTAAACTGGTTCGCGTACTTCTCGCTGTAGGGAAGGAGTGTCAGGTGTCCGTCCACGAGAGCCTTAACAGTGTTTCCATACTCGCGCCCGAATATCTTCGTGATACCCGGCGAGGTGGGGTAATAGATTATCATGCCCCAGAGGCCCCCCGGGGGATGGCAATAGCCATAGGTAAAAACGAAAGAATCGTCCTTCCTCAGCAGGTAAAGTGAATCCGTAACGGCATCCAGGCCGGAGATGGGCTGGAGAAAATCATCCATCATTTCTTCAAAGCAATCTTTCATGGCAAACTCCTTTTAGGGAGATGGATTATACCGCAGCGCCCACACTCAAACAACCAGAACGTCTTTAAATATGTCCATGCACACGCCTTTGACATACGGGGCCTGTTGCGAGATACTTTAAACTGCGGATAAGAACACGGGCCTGCAAGCAAGGTGAGCCGGGTAAGCAAATTATGAAGAAGAAAAGAAGGCTCATCCTCCTCATCGCCGGCCTCATCATCCTGTTGGCCGCCGCCCTGGAGACCGTCTCAAGGGTCTACCTCTCGAATATAGCACTGCCGATTGTTCGGAGAGAACTATCTTCTGCCACTGGATGCCAGGCTGAAATGGACGATGTCCGCTTCAGCATATTCGGAGGCATCGTTATAAAGGACCTCCACCTGAAAGACGCAGAAGGGATTCCCATCTTTTCATCGGAAGAAGTGCGGATACGACCGTGGATGCTCCCCCTGCTCCTTCTACGCTTCGAGGTCAGGGCGGCGAAGCTTGTACATCCGGTCGTTACCCTCCGGCGAGACGGCGATGGAAGATGGAACCTGGCACGGCTCGTAGCAGACCTGGCGAAACGGAAGGGAGAGGTGGGCGCTCTCCCCTCCCATGTAAAACTCAGAGAGGGACGCGTTGAAGTCCAATACTCGCCCGGGGGCGGTGTTGAGCACGCCGCGGAAAAATTCGATATGGACCTGGGTTTCACGACTAACGGCAAAGCTTCATACCGCGGCTCAGTTCTCATCAGCGTTTCCGAAAGCTCAAGCATCACCGTTAAAGGGACCTACGACCCTGTCGCGCGCCAAAACCTAGTCAAGGCCGTGGGAAACGGCATCAACCTCGCGCCCCACGCAGCCTTCATACGCGAGATAAGCGGCATCCCCCTGGCGGGGACGGCCGGCGAGGTCGATTTCGACATCGACGTGAAAGCCGGCGCGGATGAGGTGACAGGAAATGGAACCGTTACCTGGGAAGGCATACGCATCGATGACAAGTCCGTCAGCTTCAGCGGGGACCTCTCCATGGAGGGGGGTTTCTACACCGATATGGAGCGGGCGCCTATCTACCGGGGGACGGTCAAGGTCTCCTCATCGACATTGAAGCTGGACGTCGTTCCCCGCGAATTCACCGGCGTGGCGGGCCTGATCAACGTATCGGGCGATATGATGAGCTCGACGAATCTCACGGGCATCTATGAAGGTCATCCCGTACGGGCAATGGGAAACATCACCGGCTTCTCGGCGCCCGAGCTCGACCTGAAGGTGGATTCGACGGTCGAGATCAACAGGATCCTCGAGCTGTTCGGCCTCCCCCCCGACATTGCCGATTCAAAGATCTTCTCCGGGATGTCGGAGACGGAGATCTTCATCCGTGGAAAGCTCACCGGCAAGGAGCCGCTGCTGCTGACAGGGGGCTTCAAGGTGAGCGAAGGCTCCGTCGCGCTGAAAGAATTGCCCGCCATACAGGATATCAGCGGGACTGCCTACATCATAGCGGACGAGGTGGTGATCAGGAACGCGCAGGGGCGCATCGGAGAAGAGTCCGTGTCGATCAAGGGGGACATAACCATGGCCGCGGAGCCAGGGCTGGACATTACCATCTCGTCACCCGAATCGTTGATATCCTTGAAGGGGACAATAGTGAAAGACGCACTGCGCCTGGAGTCTCTCTCGGGCAACTTCGGAACATCCACCTTCGCAATCAGCGGTCTGGTCAGGGACTTCGCCGACCCCTACCTGGACCTCACCTACAACGGCAACGCGAACCTCGACCGGCTCCGGAAAATGATTCCCGAGGGCTCCGCGCCGAAGCCGTTATTCGGAATAGACCTCATCCCCAAAGGCAACGTCAGCCTCCACGGGACGATAGAAGGGGCGGCTTTCCAGCCTGAAAAACTCGCATTCGATCTCGAGGGGTCGAGCAACAGCCTCGAACTGGCGAAATGGTTCATCAACAGCGTCAGCTTCTCCGCGAATATGAAAGACGGGTTTATCACAGTCGACAATTTCACCGGCATTATCAATCAGGGGACGATTACCGCGAACGGCACTATCGACACCAGCGGGGAGAAGATACGTATTTCACTCGCCGGCTCGGGACAGGGTATTAACTTCAAGGGAAAGATGCCGGAGGACTCGAAAGAGCAGACATACGGAACGTTGACGGGGGATATCAACGTGAAGGGTTTTCCCTCCGATCCTTCATCTCTTTCGGGCGACGGGAAGATCCTGATAGAGAGGGGAAAGATCTGGCAGCTCAACTTCTTCAAGGGCCTCCAGAACATCCTGGGCGTCGTTCACCCGAATATCGGCAGCATCGTCTTCGACCGGATCAGCGGGACATTCTCCCTGGAAAACAGCTTTATCGATAGTACGGACCTTACCCTCGACAGCTCCTCCATCAAACTCTACACAAAGGGGAGGGTGGGCCTTGACGGGACGCTCGACTGCGTAATGGACGTCCAGCTCTTCAACACGCGTGGGAACCTGATCAAGAAAGTGACCGGCACGATCATGAACATCTCGGGCCAACTGGTCGGTGTGAAGCTGACAGGCACCATCAAGGACCCGGATTGGAGGCCCGTCATGCTCCCTTTCTTCAAGGAGATAGAAAAAACGGGCCGCAGAGGAGGCAGATTTCTCAAGAAGGCACTGCCCAGCAAATCAGAGTAATAAAAAGGGGACAGGCTGCTTTTTTCGAAGAAAGCAGCCTGTCCCCTTTTTATTAAAACTCCGCGTCCAGGTGCCTCTCGAGCTTGAAGAGACGGCAGAGGTAGAAGAGGAGCGCCATCATCAGGTACCCGTAGAACCACGGCGAGCCGGGATAGAACCCGATCTGCCCCATGTGGATGAAACCTGTCAGTGTGAGAAGGGCGCACCCGAGCGCGAAGTAAACAGCCCTCAAGTATTTGCCGTCGATCATGAAGACAGTCATGGCCCCCCACATGAGGCCGGTTATGATCGAGCCATTGGACAAAGCGCACTGGCCGCTCAGGTGGATTCCTTGATCGCTCCGGAACGCGGCGACAAGGTCCTTCGGTATGTTCTTGCTTGAAAGCCTCGTGAGAACGGCCCCAAGCGTCTCGGGCGCCGTACCGCCCGCCAAGCCGCTCCCGCAAATACCCTGCAGGTAGACGCCCGTCTGCTGGGCCGCGCCGCTCAGCTTCTTGTAGAGAATGTCCGATATATGCGGGATTATGGCCACGGCGACGGCCATGGCGTGGCGGGCGGGCGTGGCCGTGAAAGCCTGGGCGGTTATAACAATACCGACGAAGACGAGCATGGGTGCGACGGCGGCGCCGGGGATAGCGTTATTGAAGAAGGCCACGAGGCCGAAAAGACTCCCGACGAAGAAAACCGTTCCGACGCCCAGGGCGTAACCGCACCTGGCGCCCAGCCTCTTGTACGCCGGATGGCCTATATAAACCGTCGTGGGGAAGGGAGCGCCGCAGATGGCGCCCGCCATCGTGCCCACCCCGTCCATTATCTGGCAGGTCCTGACGTTGTACTTGTCGCCGGCGGCCTCCGCCGATTCCACGTTGTTCATCGTCTCGATGAAGTTATAGATCTCTATGGGGAGGACGACGGCGAGAACGCTCGGAAGATACTTCAGCCCGGAGATTAGGTCGTCGACAAGTGGGACCGGGCAATAGAAGCCGACACCGGCGAACCAATCAGGCATCGGCTTGTACCCCGTGAGGATCATGATCAGGCTCATGCCCGTTCCAACCAGGATGGCCGCGAGACCTGCCGGGAAATTCTTCGGCAGCTTTATTCCGGCGACCAGGCCTATGAATATGATTATGAGGGCAGGGAAGCCGATGAGGGGGTTCTCGAAAATAATCGCCATGGGCACCGTTGCTATCCAGACAATCGCGATGCCGGCCAGAGTCCCGAGCATGCCCGCCCTCGGCGTGACCCTCTTGAGCGCCGGGCCGAAAACGCTCCCAAGGGCCTCGATAATGCCGCCGACGAACGCCGCGGCCATGCCCGCCTGCCAGGCCACGATGGGGTCGCCCGTCTTCCAGTATATGGGTCCGATGATACCGAAGAGATAGACGAACATAACCGGCGTGCTGAGACCGTAGGGAAGCGCGGTCACATCGGACCTCTTCTCCCTCCTCGCGAGCCTCATGGCTATCCAGGCATAAAAGGAGAGCCCCACTATCAGGGCAACTCCCAGGCCGGGGAGTATCCGCCCGTACACGACCCACTTCGGCATCTTGAAGACGTAGAGGCAGACGCCTGAAATAATCACCATATTGGCGAGGTTATCGGCGAAGAGCGCCCAGAAAGCGTTCAGGTCCCCCCGTGAAAACATCAGATTCTTCCTCATCATTCCCCTTCCCTATGGATACTTCCTCAACGCAAAGAAAAACAACTATGTAGTTGTACTTTTAAATCCGTCTAATCTGTTTAATCCGCGGTTCCAATTTATTCTTTTCACCGCAAAGATTATAAAAACATTGACTGGGACGCAGATCTTCGCAGATTTATTTCCTTCCCCATCCAATAATCTTAATGATCTGCGTACTATTTTTTTCTCTCCGTCTCTCTGCGGTTCCATCCTATTTCCACTTTGAACTTTCAATCTTCAATCTTCAATCTACAATCTACCACCGCTTCCTCCCCCGGCGGCGAGCACACGGATGCCCCCGCCTCGGGGCACCCCCGCGGCGCTGCCACCATCCAGACGCCCACGATGATCAGGATATATCCGGCCCACTGGATAAAGGATATCCTCTCGGAGAAGAAGAGCCAGCAGTAGGTCGTCACGACGAGCAGCCCCAGGCTCGTCATGACCGGATATGCGACGGAGAGGTTCATCTTCGACAGGACCAGGCTGTAAAGGGCAAGCGTCACGGCGAAGGATATCACGCCGCATATAAGGAAAGGGTTGATAAACATGCCCAGCCCGATATCGATAAAGGGCCTGCCTGCGAGGCTCCCCATGTGGCGCATCCCCGCCTTGATCAGGATATTCGCCGCCGCGTTAAGGATGATCGCCGCCGCTAGAAGTATATACAGCATAAAGCCCCCCTCTCGTTAAGCACTTATCCCGGCTTCGCCGGGGACTTTTGCCACTAAGACACCAAGGCACAAAGGTATGGAAATATGGAAACAAGGTAATATGAAAATAAAGTTCAGCCATTGTTTACCAGTCAGTTATTTCCATACTTTTTTTCGTGTCTTCGTGCCTTTGTGGCCAGTCTAAATAACAAATTCCTATACGATCAAGTTTTATGAGTTAGATGAGTTTTTAAATTAGTATTTATGCATATGCCTATTAGTATTTTCCTTCCGGGATAGATGCCACCGCCTCTATCTCCACCAGGACCCCTTTGGGCAGCCCGGCGACGCCGACGGTGGAGCGTGCAGGGGGATCGTCGCCGAAGAACCTCGCGTAGACCTCGTTCATCTTTCCGAAGAGGGAGAGGTCCGTCATGTAAACGGTGGTCTTCACCACGTCTGACGGCCCCAGCCCGCCGGCCTCAAGAACGGCGCCGAGGTTGCGCAGCGACTGCTTCGTCTGTTCGACGATACCCCCCACCACCACGTTCCCCTCGCCGTCTATGGGAATCTGGCCCGAGGTAAAGACAAGACTCCCGGTCCTGACCGCGTGGCTATACGGCCCCACCGCGGGAGCCAGCTTCTCCGATTTTATTATCTTTTTCATTTCTCCTCCTCGTTTGTCAGTACATTAAAATTGGTTATTGGTTTGTATCCTGCACCCTGTTTCTTTTTCTGTTTTCACGTTACACGTAACACGTTCCACGTTCTTTCCTGTTTCCATATTTCCATTTTATGTTATCCGATATCTAAGATTTTGCCCGGATTAAGGATGTTACCGGGATCGAGCATCTTCTTAAGCCCCTTCATGAACTCGATGTACGCGGGATCTACCGAACGCTGGAGGTACGCCCTCTTCGTGACGCCTATGCCGTGCTCGCCGGATATCTTCCCCCCGAGGGAAACGACCAGTTCAAAAAGCTCCCCGATGGCCAGCCTTACAGCGGAACGGATCGCTTCATCGTCCCGCCCCTCCTTCAGGAAGTTGACGTGTATGTTGCCGTCGCCCAGGTGGCCGAACGCCGTATATGGGACATCAAGCCGGCCGCATATAGAGCGGAGGCCTGCAAGCAGCGCGGAAATGGCGCTCCTGGGAACGACCACGTCCTCGTTGGAGACGATTCCCGCTACATGGGCCAGGGCGTCGTGGACGGACGAGCGTGCCTCCCATAACCTCTCGCGCTCACTCTCCTCCTCCGCCACCAGCACATCATCGGCGCCGCTCTCCAGCATGATCTCGCCGATCCGCTCGTACTCGCTGCTCACCACGTCGCCGTCGAAGCCGTCCACGCGCACCATCATGCTTACGGGAGCATTCGGGAACGGCAGGGGCTTGTCCAGGTACTTCTCCGTGATGGCCATCGCCTTGTGGTCGATCAGTTCCACCATTGCCGGCGGGCGTCCGCCGCTTAATATGGCCCGGGCAGCCACGGACACGCTCTCGAAATCCTGAAAAGAGCCGACGAGGTCGACGGTCAGAACAGGCATAGGGAGCAGCTTCAGCGTAACCTCGCTTATCATGGCAAGTATCCCCTCCGAGCCGATAAAAGCGTGGATCATCTTATCGTCCGTGACGTTCTTGTAAACCCTCCCGCCGAGCGATATCCTGCTCGAGTCCGCCAGGACGGCAGAGAGGCCGCACACGTAGTTCCTGGTAGTGCCGTACCTGACGGCGTTGGCGCCACCGGCGGCAGTCGCCACGTTGCCGCCGATGGTGCAGCTGTCCATGCTCGCCGGGTTCACGGGGTAGAAAAGTCCACGCCCCTCGGCTTCCCTCTGCAGGACCCCGTTTATCACACCCGGCTCGACCACGGCCATGTTATCGGCCTCATCGATATCCACTATCCTGTCCATCTTCTCGAAAGAAACGACTGCGCCTCCGCGAAGGGGTATCGCGCCGCCGGTCAGGCCCGTGCCGCCGCCCCTCGGCGTGAGGGGGAAAGACTCCTCCCCCGCTATGGCGGCGATCCCGCTCACCTCCTCGGCTGTTTTCGGGTACAGGACGCAGGCAGGCCCCGAAGGCTCCAGTACGGACTCGTCGCGGGAGTACGGCTCGATGTCATGGGCAGCGGTCAAAACACGCCCATTACCCAGGAGCGCCGTGAACCTGTCAATGCTCTTCTCTATATTCATAGGAATGCAAAATTATACGGTCCAGCCCGATTCGGGACAACATCTTAAACAAGTCGTCTTATCAGCCCTAGGTACTGCCACCAAGGCACAAAGACACAAAGACACAAAGAACATAGAGTAATTGGATTTCTCCTTCGTGCCTTAGTGTCTTTGTGGCAATAAGTACTATTCGGATTAGGGAATCACAACTTGTGAAGAGCGCGGCCAGACATTACACTTTTCATATCGCATGACACAACGGCCTCAGGGCCGGAGCCGCCGACGACTTACGAAGCCATAATTACAGGTTCATCGTCGCAATCCGGAAAGGGATCATCATCAAGCCAGTCCTTGATGACGGTCTCGATTGACTCCTCGACGGGAGGGTCTCGGGCGGGACGGGCGGAACTGCCGCCGGACCAGAGCCCGAGGTAACGGAGGATACGCTCGATAACGTCGCGTTCGTTGATCAGAGCCACAATCCGCATCTCCCGCCCGCAGTTCGGACAGAGGAGAGGATCCGCCTCCCAGACCTTCCTGATCAATTCCCGCCATTTCTTCGAGGGAATACGACGGGGGTGGTGTTCGGATACATCGATTACCTCGACCGCCGCCGAACCTTCCCCCTCTCCCTGCGACACTGTTTCACTAAGCCACCGAAGTTACAGAGTCTTCTGTAGTTTTGTCCTCTTCCATTTTGTGTGGGGACGGATCGTTAAACCTGAGGATTCTCTTGTGATCTCTCTTTGTAACCACGAAGGACATTCGTACAATACCTCTCTTCGTGATCTTCGTGGTTTAATTATAGCCTTGCTCTCCACTCAATAGTGGAAGAAGACCTCTTAATCTCAATCCTTCCGTGATTTAATCACGCGTGCGGGGATACCGACCGCGATGCCGTACTCGGGGATATCGCGATGTACCACGGAGCCGGCCCCGATAATCGCCCCCTTACCGATGGTGACTCCTCCCAGAACCACGGCGTGAGTTCCCAGCCAGACATCCTCCCCGATCACGATCTCACTGGGAGTACGGCCCTGAAAACGCATGGGCGTGTCGACATCCTGATAGTCGTGCGTGCCGCTGATGATTTCAACCTGGTTGGCCACAAGGCAATAGTCCCCTATTCGTATATCACCATAGCCGTAAATGAATGAATCAGCCCCGATGTTCACCTTCTCTCCGATCTCTATCTTCCCCTCATGAATTCTCATGGTCACATTCCGCGCGATATGGCTGTCGGTGCCGATCTCAATGGCGGAAGCTTCCGGCCCCGCATCGAAGAACGCCCCTGCCCCGACAAACACCCTGTCACCCAGAAAAAGCTTCGCAGAGTTGAAGAAGCGTATGTTTTTCTCCAAAAAAC
>Ga0208279_1000954_pt1 | contig 18106 bp, 13 predicted proteins | sample AntAceMetag02UKM_FD_184766 | JGI IMG/M metagenome (GOLD analysis project Ga0208279, IMG submission 184766) | Saline lake microbial communities from Ace Lake, Antarctica - Antarctic Ace Lake Metagenome 02UKM (SPAdes) (version 2) | ecosystem: Environmental > Aquatic > Non-marine Saline and... | reverse complement strand
GAGATGGAGTAATTCCGAGACGGTCTGGCGGGACGCGGTGAATAAATATCCCGCTACCCCGATGGCTCAGGCTCACCTGGGGCAGCTGTTGTACCAGAAAGGAGAAGATGTCGGCGCTATTATCCACCTCCGGGCGTCTCTTTCCACGATGGAGGGGGATCCAATGGCCCGGGGAGATATTATCTTCGCAGTCAAGAGCAATCTGGCCCGGGCCCTGGGGCGGTCGGGATCCCCGTCTGAAGGCGCGGAGATTCTTGAAGAACTCCTGGCTGAACGGGATGACTGGGTGACCCATCATTCCCTGGCCGGGATCTATGCCCGGCTGGGAAGGAAAAAGGAGGCTATAACGGAGTACGATAAAGTTATCGCTGTTCGCCCCGCATTTGTCCCCGCACTCTGTGAGCAGGGGCTCCTCCTGGCCCAGTCCGGAATGCCCGATCGGGCGATAGAAGTTTATGGACGTGCCCTCACGTTCCTCCCCGATAGCCCTCGGACCCGGTACAACCTCTCCCTGGCTTTCCTGGACCGGGATGAACCGGACCGGGCAATAAGTCTTCTGGATCAGTTGTTCAATGAGTACCCTGACCGGTTGAGAGTAGCCGAAGCATTGACAACTGCCTACCGGGTTGCAGGAAGGGATGAAAAGGCGGAGCAGTTTAGCGAAGGGTTTAAACAAATCTCGCCAACTAACCGAGCTCAACTTCCCTATAGCAAAGGGGAGCGCCCGGATGTTCTTATTCCCTTAAGATAAGTGCCTAAAGTGTGAAATAAGTTAAAAGTGCCTAAAGTGCGCTTAAGTGCCGAAAGTTGTCGCTTTCACTCATTATTTCCGGAAGAATTTAGCCCTCCCTTCACTTGGGCAATATATTTAACGAAAAGCTAAGCAGCCGGAAGGGGCAAACTCAAAAACCATGCTACCCCGGAAAACGGCGGCGAAGCTAGAAACGTTCGATAGTTGCATCAGCCCTTCCGGTTTGCTTGAGCGCCTGGTTGGACATTGATTTACTTTAAGTATGAAGTGCCTCTAAAACAGCTTTTGGATTCTTAGAAGCTACCTGCAAAAGAGCTTTTGCCGGACCTTCGGGTTCACGTCTTCCTTGTTCCCAATTTTGCAAAGTACGAGGACTGACACCAATCATAAGAGCAAACTCACTCTGAGAAATATGGAGCGAGCTTCGTATCTTCTTAACATTGGGAGTGTTGTATCTAAAAACACGGCCAGGCTTAATATCCCCCTTTTTGATCTGTCCGGCTTGTTTTATGCTCTCAATGAGTTGATTGAAATCATTATTTTTCATGTAACCACTCCTTTACCAATTTGCTCAGTATTTTCAGTTGTGAATGTGTTAAATCTTCCTGAACTGTTTTTGCATACGCAAAAACCAGGTATATTGCTTCAGGTGTGTCCCAATAATAAATAATTCGTAGTCCACCACTTTTTCCTCTTCCCGGCATCTTCCAACGAATTTTCCTCAAGCCCCCGCTTCCTCGGATTAGTTTTCCAGTATTGGGTCTCAAGAGGAGGGACATTTGAAGCTGATGATATTCATCGGCTGGAAGTAATGCATTTATCCTCTTCGTGAATATGGGTGTTTCAATGAAGATCATAATGCCAATATACGCCACTGGCGTATACTGTCAAGTGGCAATTTCGCATATTTTATTAAAATGTCCAACCGTGAATTATACGGATTATAGAAAATCAATAAGAGTGGGAATATTAAAAGCAGGAAATAACTTCAGTTACTTGCTTTACCAGCATACTAGAGCCGGAAAAGCCGGTCGAAAGCGATAACTTTAGGCACTTTAGGCACTTAAGGCACTTTCAACTTCTTTAAAAGGCACTTTAGCGCACTTTAGGCACTTCGTTCTACTCACTCTCCCACCACTTCCGCCAGATGGCGGCATACTTATTGATCCAATCGGTAATGGCCTCCGGACCAATATCGTGACCGGCTTTCTCTGATTCCACCCACTTGTGCTTTAAGATCTGTTCCATCTGGTTCCTGGATGAAATTTTCAATCGCTTCTCTCTCCAGGTGCGGGCGTAATTATTTTCCCAGTTCGAGATGGCATCTTTAAAGCTGATCCAGCGGTTGTTGCGCTGGGAAAGAAAGTAGCGGTGTACCCGGATAGCCTTCCACTCCGCGGGGCTGTAGCATCGCTCGGCGGCTGGATTATTACCGTTGGCATCCTCGATCTTTTGTTGTTCTCTTCTCCATTTGCCGGCATATTGTTTCAGCCAGTCCTGGATTACTTCTCGCAGGCGTACCTCATAGCCGTTCTTCTGGGAGAGATAATATTTGTGGACATGGATAGCAGCCCATTCCGCCGGGCTGAAGAGATAGTCGGATTCCGATTTCATCTATAAGTTAACGCCGTTGGTGTTAACTGGGTGGTCACTAAAATTTATGTTGTTGGATAATTTAGATAGACCATACTCGAAAAGGAATTTTCAACTATTTAAGTTCAAAAAACTAAATATTCACCACGAAGAACACCCCGAAAAATTCGGGGTGTTCTTCGTGGTTAAAAAAAGCTTTTCGAGCAAGGTTAAGCTAAAAGCAAATTGGCGGACAAATCTACTAAAAATGACCGGGCGATGCAAATAAAAAGTAGTAATAAAATTAAATGCTTTTCCGCTAATTTTATCTCTTGAACAATGATCATTATAATTAGTTCTTTTAAAGTCAAAAATATGCCTGTAATCTTATTTCAATGCTTAAAAAATCAGATTAAGAAAAAAATATGGTGAAAGATCAAGAATTCGGTGAACTGCTGATGGTAGGATTCGACGGAGTTCGGATCAATGACGAGCTCCGCCGATATATCCTCCGGTGGAAAGTGGGGGGGGTGATACTATTCGGGAGAAATATTCTTGGTTCCGATCAAGTGGCCGAACTCTGCGAAAACCTCAAGGGATTACGCCGGGAGGTTGCTGATACTCCGCTCCTTATCGCAATCGATCAGGAAGGGGGGACTGTCGCCCGGCTGAGAGAAGGTGTAACAGCCTTTCCGGGAAACCTGGCGCTGGGTTGCGCGGGATCATCCGATGACGCATACTATCAGGGGATGGTTATCGGACGGGAACTCCGTGAGCATGGGATCAATATGAATCTGGCGCCGGTTCTTGATCTATATTCGGACCGGGGGAGCAAGAGCCTGGAGCTTCGGGCATTGGGCCGGGATCCTAAAAAGGTCTCGGAGATGGGGGCGGCATTGATCAGAGGGATGCAGGAGGAGGGAGTTATTGCTACTGCCAAGCATTTTCCGGGAAAGGGCTCGGCCCGGGTTGATTCCCACGAAGAACTTCCGGTGATCAAGGAAACTCTTGAGGAGTTAAAACGGAGAGACATTATTCCATTTCAATACGCGATCGCCGCGGGGGTTAAGGCAATCATGACTTCCCACGCGGCTTATCCGGTTCTGGAAGAGGGGGCTGTCATCCCGGGTACTATCTCCCGGAATTTGATGACTGTTCTCTTAAGAGATGAGCTTAAATTTTGTGGTATTCTGATAAGTGATGACCTGGGGATGGGAGCGCTCCGGGGCGGCTACTCGCCGGCCACGACTGCAATAGAGTCACTAAGAGCCGGGGTTGATATTCTGCTGCTCTGTCATGATCCTGTTGCCCGCGAAGAGGTTCTGGCCTCCCTTTCGACCACCCGCGATAAAGACCGCGAGATCAGAGAGAGGATGGAAGAGAGCCTGGCAAGGCTTGCCGCTGTGAAGTCAGGACTGAATTTTCAAGAAGCGGTTCAGTCTCTGACGCCGGATCTGGATGGGAATAAACTCTCACTCCGGATTGCCCGGAGAGGTATCTCTATCTATAGATCATCCGGCAAGCAAATCCCGATTGATTCTGAGAGTCGCATTTTTATGGTCCGCTTTCAGCCGGAGATGACGGTAGAGGTGGAGGGCAGCACGATAACCGCCGATGATCCCGCTGAGCATCTGAAAGTCCTGGGTTTCAAGCCGGAAGTTTTTAATCTCCCCCTTCTGCCTGGAGCTGAAGAAGTCGAATATCTCTCGAGTCGCTTGCCCGGCATAATTCCAGTCATTATTGCCTGTTACGATGCCCATCGTTATCCCGGACAGAAAAAGTTGATTGATGATCTTCTAACTCGGCGCCCGGATGCCATTCTGGCGATAATGCGTGACCCGCGTGACGCGGAGCTATTCCCCCGGGCCAGTACAATCATCATCACCCGAGGATATACCGCCCCGTCTCTTCAGGCCCTGGCCGAAGTTCTCGCCGGAAAAATATTGAACCGCGGAGACGCAGAGATCGCAGAGAGAAAAGATTAAAGCATATCGATTGAATACGTTTTATTTCAGTAGTGCGAAGGAACAATAACTTAGTCAATTAGCTGACTTTGTTATCTCTAAATCTTTCTTTGCGATCTCTGCGTCTCTGCGGTTCAAATAAGTTGTGGAGTTATATACCATTATGAGAATAACAATTATTGGTTCCGGGGTGGCGATGCCTTCGCTCCGGCGGAGGTCTCCCGGTCTGGTGATTGATACCGGATCGGAAAGACTTCTCTTCGACTGCGGTCCCGATATTTTAAGGGGCCTCCTGGCGGCCGGTTACCGCCACCAGGAGATTGATCGGATTCTTGTTACTCATTTCCATCCCGATCATACCCTGGGGTTGGCTCACTTTATCTTTGCCTCCTGGTATGATCTGGAGCCCCGGAGACGGGAGATACTGATCGGAGGGCCGGAGGGCCTTTCTGACCTACTCAAAGGTTTTTATTCCATCTATCCCGGCTGGCTGGAAGGGAAGGACTACCGGGTTCTGGTTCACGAGATTACCGGGAATGAGTGGTTTGGGAAGGGCTGGAAAGTGCGGACCGGTCCGGTCAGGCATAATCCGGAGAGTATCGCCTATCGGCTGGAAGATAAAAATGGTAAGGTGGTTGTATATACTGGGGATACCGGTTACTGCGAATCCCTGGTCGAACTGGCCCGGGGAGCGGATCTCCTGATCAGCGAATGTTCCTTTCCGAACGCGGTTGATCTCCCCACCCATCTCAATCCGTCAAAAGTCGGCCGGATCGCCCGTCAGGCCGGAGTGAATAAAGTTCTTCTCACTCATCTCTATCCCCCCTGTGACGAGGTTGATATAGTGGAGCAGTGCGGCAAAGAGTTTAAAGGTGAGGTAATCAAGAGTGAGGATGGGATGATGATAGAGATAAATTAGCTCCCGTTGGTCGCTAATTTAGTTTTGAACCAAGGCCATCATATTCTTCCAGCTCCGGAAATTTCCGGTGAAGCCGAACAACTTTTATTATTCGCCATAGTGTTTTTTCTTATTAGCTTTAGCGGGTTCCTAAAGCCTGAAAAGTTAGGTGAAGCAACAACTTTCAACTTTAGGCACTTTAGCGCACTTTAGGCACTTCTTTTAGCGGGCTCCTAAAGCCTGAAAAGCCGGGCTAAGCGACAACTTTTAACTTTAGGCACTTTAGCGCACTTCTCACTTCTTCATACTTTAGCGCACTTTAAACTCCCTTCCTCCTTGCTACCATAAAAATATATGGTATAGTGTTTTTGCTATGCAAAAACACTCATTTGAATTCACTCACCTCCATTGTCACAGTTACTACTCGTTCCTGCGGGGTACAGCCTCTCCCGCGTCTCTGGTCCACCGGGCGGCGGAGCTGGGGATGTCGGCGCTGGCGCTGACCGACCGGGATGGGATCTGTGGAGCGGTGGAGTTCTACCTGGCCTGCCGGGAGGTGGGGGTTAAGCCTATCCTGGGGGTGGAACTGACGGAGACTGACGGTGGTTGGCAAGATGGGCCAAAGACAAGATTTAGTCGTCCGCGGCGAGCCGTTTTCCTGGCCCGTAACCGGAGCGGCTGGAGACGGGTCTGTGAGCTCACCACCGCCCGGCAGTTGGATGAGAATTTCTCCCTCTCTCAAGCGGTCCGGGATGCCGGGGATGATCTCTTCGTCCTCACGGCCTCTCCGGATCTAATTCCTGATATTCCTCTGCGGTTATCTATCCTGGAGGTGACCTCGTTCATGGGGCTCCGGGAACGGGAAGAAATCCTCCGGATCGGTCGGGAGAAGAAGATCCCGGTGGCGGCGGCTAATGACGTATATTTTTTATCTCCTTTTGATTTTTCCCTGACCCGACTTCTCTCCTGTATTCGAACCAGGTCCAGCTGGAAGGGTGTCGCGCTGTCGGAGGTTCCGCACCGGGAGGCCCGGTTTAAAGCTGCCCGGGAGATGGAGGATAGTCTGGGGGTGTATCCGGATCTCTTCGCGACCACCCGGTGGATCGCGGATGAGTGTAATCTTGAATTGGAACTGGGGCGCCTCCACCTGCCCCGTTACCCTATACCCTCAGGAGAGAGTACTCCGGGGCGACTACGGGCACTTTGCCGGGAAGGGGTTAAAAAACGATATGGCGCCGCCACCGCCGATCTGAAGCATCAGCTGGAGAAAGAACTCCGGGTCATTTCCAGGTTGGGGATGGCCGATTACTTTCTCCTGGTGGAAGAGATTGTCGGTTTCGCGAGAGAGCGGGGGATCCCCAGCCTGGGGCGCGGTTCGGCGGCCAACAGCCTGGTCTGCTATCTGCTCGGGATAACCGGGGTTGACCCGCTCCGGTACAACTTTTACTTTGAGCGATTCCTCAATGATAAGCGTAAGGATCCTCCGGATATCGATCTTGACTTTCCCACCAATAGGCGGGATGAGGTGGTAAACTGGATATACCGGCGGTTCGGATCCGACCGGGTAGCGACACTCTCCACCACGGTCCGTTTCCGGGCCCGCTCGGCGCTGAGAGAGACGGCCCGGGTGATGGGGATGGGAGAATCCGAGACGCGCCGCCTGACCCGAAATCTTCCCTATTATGCCAGTCTGGGGGACCCGGACCGGATCCGCCGGGAAGTGCCGGAGTGCCGGGATTTCCCCTGGAACGATCCGGCGACCCGCAAAATTCTGGCGATCGCCGCTCGTCTGGTAAGTATTCCCCGCCATCTCTCTGTTCATCCCGGAGGGATAGTGATTACGCCTGAGCCGCTCACCAATTATCTGGCTCTCACCCGTGCGGCTAAGGGGGTGGTAGTTACCCAGCCTGACATGTACAGCGTGAAGGAATTGGGGCTGCTCAAGATAGATATTCTGGGTCAGCGGGCGCTGGCGGTGGTGGCGGACGTGGTCCGTGGGGTAGGGGAGGGCGGGGAGAAGATTGATTTTGACGTAATTGATCCCACGCATGACAAGGCGACCCGGGAACTGATCGCGAACGGTCAAACGATCGGCTGCTTCTATGTGGAATCCCCGGTAATACGTGCTCTTTTAAAGCGCTTGCGCTGCCGGGAGTTTGAGACATTGGTCGCCGCCATTTCGATCATCCGGCCCGGGGTCTCCAGTACCGGCTGCGCCGAGAGCTATATCGCCCGCCACCTGGGAAGGGAGAAACCATCCTCCATCCATCCCCGGGTGGATGGGATTCTCAAAGAGACCTATGGTGTTATGATCTACCAGGAGCAGGTGATGAGGGTGGTGAGCGAGGCGGCCGGTCTCAGCCTGGCGGATGGCGATGAGTTCCGCCGCTGCATGAGTAAAAAGCCGGGCTGGCAGGCGCTCTCCAACTACCGGGAACGGTTCATCCGGGGGGCGGTCCGGAACCGCGTCCCCCGGAAGATTGCGGTTGAACTCTGGCGCAAGATCGAAGGGTTTGCCTCCTACGCTTTCTGTCAGGCCCATAGCGCTTCTTTCGCCCGGCTCTCTTACCAGACCGCCTATCTGAAGGCGCATTATCCGGCCCGGTTCATGGCCGCCATGATCTCCCGTCGGGGAGGTTTCTATTCCACCCGGGAATATGTTCGGGAAGCGGAGAGAATGGGGCTTCCGATATATCCCCCCAACGTAAATCGGAGTGATTATCCCTACCGGGCTGAAGGGGAGGGGATCCGGGTCGGTCTGATGGAAGTAAAAGGGCTCCGGCAAAATACTACCCGGATGATTCTGAAAGAACGGATCAATGGCCCGTACCTGTCCTGGGAAGATTTCCGTGGCCGGGTGTGCCTCGATTCCGGTGAATTTTCAAAGCTGATCCGGAGCGGTGCCCTTGACGACCTGGGCCGGAACCGGACGGCACTCGCCTGGTATCTGGCCGCCGGCTATTCTCCTTCACCCCTATCCCCGGACGAACTCTTTCCCCAATTTCGAGAGGAGTCCGGTCCTCCACTCCCCGGCTTTAAAAATAGCCCGGCCGACCGGAGGAGAAACGAGCAGGATAGTTTGGGTTTTTCTCTTCTCCCACCGGAATCGGAAGATCTCCGCCGGGAGTTGAAAGAGTTCGCCCCCTCGATCCCCTTGATCCGGGCAGATGAGCAGATGAAGTGGGAGGGGAAAGACGTACAGCTAGTCGGAGATCTCGTGACCTGTCGGCTGAATCGGACCCGGGATAGCGGCCGTCTGATGAAATTTCTTACTCTGGAGGATGCCACCGGCCTCTTTGAGGTCGTACTCTTCCCGAAGTGCTATGCCAGCTATGGCCACCACCTGGCCAACCCCGGCCCTTTCTATATTCGGGGAACGGTTCAGGTCAAGGATCAAGTCCCGACAATTATCGGCAGTTTTTTAAGCGGGATTTAGGCGATATTCTGCCTCAAATGTGGCTTACGAGATGGAAATGCCACACGCTTTCTTCCTGAATCTTCCTGACGTTTGCGAATATCCTCAAATATCGCATTGGCGTCATATTTGAATTGAGCAGCATACTGTTCTCTCCGCTCTCGAGTTTCTTTAATAATAGGATTTTGCCACATAGGTTTAACCATCCATCAGTTCTTGTGGTGTACAAATGATCGAAGGTAGGAGGTCGGACTGGTTTTGTTTTGTTAGGTATTTATATTTCTCAGAGACATTGCTCTTCGACTTATTTCCTTAATACTTACTTCTTCATCCAGCTTTTGATGCCACTTTGTATAGTCAAAAGGCTCTCTTTGAATAAGTGCAATAAACCTCTCCATCTCAACATTACCGAGATGTGTTGCAAGGATTTGTACTCCTTGAACCTTTATTTCTGTATCAGTAATCATATTGACACCTCTTTAATAAAACTAATTGGATCTGTAATTTGGATATCTTGGATAAGTGCAGTCTTATTGAGTATGCCATCGTCAGTGGTTAGAAAATAGTCTGCATTCCCCTTTATGGCACAAGCAATATGCAATGAATCTAGTTTTTTGATTCCGTGTAACTTAATCATGGATGCAGTTTTGATAATGTCTTCGTCCTCTTCAATATCTTTTTCAGAGTATGCCCGCCATTTCAGAATCTGCTCTCTTCTTTCACGAAATGGATTTATGTTATTTTCATAATCCAAGATGTATGACCAAATCAGCTTGAATACACCTGAACGAATATTTTCTTGTATATTTAATTTCGCTTCTGATTCCAGCAATATTCTGAGTTGCAACTGATCATCAAATGGTCTATTAAAGCAACAGTTATCCAAATATATTTTCATGAGATACTAAAATTTACTTTTTCTTATATAATAGATTTTGTATTTGATGATGTAGTATCATATTATAATCATGAAAGAAGAACAAAACTTTTTTTCAGAAGGAAAACAAATACATTTTGTCGGAATCGGCGGCGTGGGTATGAGTGCCCTGGCCCAGTTAGCCTGCTGGAAGGGAGAGTTGGTGAGTGGCTCCGACCGGTTCTTTGATCGGGGGGAGCTCTCCGATCTCAAGAAGTGCCTGGAGGGGGAGGGGATTGAGATCTTCCCTCAGGATGGTTCCGGAGTATCCGGCTCTGAGGTAGCGGTCTTTTCCGCCGCGGTGGAATCTGATATACCGGATCTTATTGAAGCTCAACGCCGGGGGATTCCGCTGGTGAGCCGCGGGGAGTATCTCCACCGTTTGACCGGCGGGAAACGCACGCTGGCGGTGGCGGGGACCAATGGCAAGTCCACCACCACCGCTATCTTGAGCTGGATATTGGAGAAGTGTGGCTATGATCCCTCTTTTATTATCGGTGCCTCGATCCGGGGAGCGAGAAAAGGCTGGGGCAACGCCCGGTTGGGTGGATCGGAGTGGTTCTGCTTCGAGGCTGACGAGAGTGATGGCCTTCTCCCTCGCTATCAGCCGTCTTTTGGTATTATCACCAATATCTCGCCCGATCACTTCGGGATCGAAGAACTGCGGGAAGTCTTTTCCGGATTCGCGGCAAACTGCCGGGAAGGTCTGGTAATTAATCGAGACTGCCCGGAGTGCCGTGCCCTGCCAATCAAGAATCCCCGTATAGTTACTTTCTCGATTGAAGAATCCTCTACGTTCCAGGCCGGTTCCGTAGAAATCTCCGGCGAGAAGTCTGTCTTTGAACTCTCCGGAGAGCAATTCGTCCTTCCACTCCCCGGACGGCATAATCTATATAATGCCTTAGCCGCGATAACGGCAGCCTCATTGACGGGACTTTCCCTTGGCCGGATCGCGGAAGCACTGCTCGATTTCCCGGGGATTAAGCGAAGGCTGGAGATTGTCCATTCCACCCCGGATCTCATCGTGATTGATGACTATTCCCATAACCCGGCCAAGATTACCGCCGCGCTGGCCTCAGCTCATCTGATGGGAGATCGGGTGACTGCCATCTATCAACCGCATGGTTTCGGACCGCTCCGTCGTTTCCACCGGGAGTTGGCCGAGGCATTTTCCGAGTCCATTCTCCCCGGGGACCGCCTTTTCCTGTTACCGGTTTTTTATGCCGGGGGCACGGTTCAGCCCGGGTATGGGTCCGATGAGTTAGCCGAAGAGATCCACGCCGGGGGAACTGTAATCTCAGTGGCAGACAGGGAGGAGCTCCTGTCTTATATAGATCTTAAACCAGGGCGCCGGGAAATTGTCCTGGTTATGGGCGCCCGCGATCCCAGTTTGACTGAACTGGCCCGGGATATTGCCTATAGGACCATTTGAGAATAAGGCGATCTGTGATCGGTAAACAGAATGGGGAATAGGGAACATTGTAGCCGCGGTCGCTGACCGCGGAATAGGGAATGGGGAAAGGATTCCGAATATCCAACCAACCTTTGCCAAGGCTACGGCGGGCATGCAAGGAATATCCACTGACCAAGGCCTGAATCAAGTTCGGGATGCAAGCACTATGGTGGGCAGGCTTCTCAATGGCATTTCAAATTCGCGTAATTCGCGAAATTAGTAGTTCTAAAAAGGGGGCGAGGAAGAGGGAAGCGGAATGTCCAATATCCAATGACCAATAACCAATGTCCAAATTGGAAATTGGAAGTTAGCCATTGGAAATTCATTATGAGGCCGAGGTAGGGGGTTAATCAGAGTAATCTGTGTAATCCGTGGACAAACAAGGGGCTGAGGTAGGGGGGGGGCAGAAAGATTGAACATCGAACGTCGAACGTCCAACTTCGAACATCGAACGACATGGGGCCGAGGTAGGGGGAGCAATTAGTGTGACCCGCAAAATGCCTGCGGCATCGCGGGTTAAAAATTAGTGTACCACGCAAAATGACCTTCGGTCATCGCGGGGTAAAATTAGTGGACAAAAAAGGGGCCGAGGTCGGGGTGGTGCAATCTGTGTACTAAAAGGTTAAAAATGAAAAAATGTATACTTACAATCAAGCCCTGAAATCACTCTACCAGCTCCGTCTCTTCGGGACCAAACTTGGCCTTAAGAATATCCATCGTCTCTTGGAACTTCTGGGTAATCCTCAACAGAGGCTGGTCTTCTATCATATCGCGGGAACAAACGGGAAAGGCTCTACGGCCGCCATTCTTCAGGCTCTGTTAAGGACTACTCACCATAGGGTGGGTCTCTTTACTTCTCCCCACCTGGAAGATTTTCGGGAACGGATCCGGATCAATGACCGTTTGATCGGGCGGCGCGAAGTAATGGATGGATTGAGTGAGATATTTCCATTACTCTCACAGGTCTCCGAAACTTCCGGTTGCTCCCATCCCACCTACTTTGAAGCGGTTACCGCTCTGGCCTGCCGCTATTTTGAGAAGATGAAGGCGGACGCGGTAGTCTGGGAAGTAGGACTGGGGGGGCGGCTTGATGCTACCAACGCGATAATTCCAAAAATATCAGTTATTACCAACATTGATCTTGAGCATCAGCGGTATCTGGGCAACAGTATCGATAAGATTGCCCGGGAGAAAGGGGGGATCATCAAGGAGGGTATTCCGCTGGTGACAGCGGTGACGAAACCGGCGGCGATCAGCCGCCTGAAGAAGATATGCCAGGCGCGGCATGTTCGCCTGGTAGATGTTAATAGGGATTACCACTCCAGAGTGAAAGAATCCGACCTGGCCGGGCAGGTACTGGATATTAATGCTCCTGATCGAATCTATCGGGATATTTTTCTGCCGTTGGCTGGAGAACATCAGATAATTAACTGTCAGTTGGCGTTAGCCGCCTGGGAGCAGGGTGATAGCCGGGCGGCGAAGGTTTCGATCCGCCGGGTTAGGCAAGCGATCCGGAAAGTAAGATGGCCGGGCCGTTTTGAATATATATCCGGTCCTCCAGGTCTTATCCTTGATGGTGCTCATAACCGGGCCGGGGCCCGGGTCTGCGCCAGGACACTTCGGGAGCTTTCCGGCCGCCGCCCGATCATCCTTATCATCGGGGTTCTGGGGGATAAAGATGTAAAAGCTATCTGCCGCGCACTGGTTCCGCTGGCCTGGAAGGTAATAGCCGTTCAGCCCGAGGGAGAGCGCGGATTAGCCAGTTCCACCCTGGCCCAGGTCTGCCGATCTTATACCGGGGCGAAAAATATACCGGTTCTGGCCCGTAAATCACTTGAGTCAGCGATTAAATACTGCTACGGTATCTATTCTTTATATCAATCGGACGACAAACTCAGTTCCCCGTTGATCTGTATCACCGGGTCCTTGCGCCTGATCGGCGAAGCCCGGAGAATTCTCAGGGAAAGAGGAATGAAGATGCGGTAAGACTATTTGAGGTAGAATTATTAGTTGGATTTTAAAATGCTGAACATCGAACGTCGAACGCTCAACTTCGAACGTCGAACAACACAATCGGGCTTAAAAGTCTTCCTCCCGTGTCGTAACTTTTGCGGATTTTGTCGAAGATCATGAGTTTATCGACGGGCGCTGTTCTTGACCCGTCATCTGGTCCGCCATAGCATGTAGTGCAAAGGAGGAAGTTAGAAGAGCAACGGTTGGTTTGTGGCTAAATAATGAACCGAAGTAAGAACCGGAAAACCCGAGTGAAAGCGATAACTTTAGGCATCTAAGGCACCACTTTTCGCCAGGCGAAAGCGACAACTTTTATTATCCGCCATAGCTTTAGCGACGGAGGAAGGCACTTTAGCGCACTTTAGGCACTTTCAACTTCTTCAAAAGGCACTTTCAACTTCTTTAAAAGGCACTTTTTTTAAAATATGACCAATTCACAGACAACCGCGATCATCAATGCTGTTATCCTTAGACCGGGGTATCCCGCTACCCCCGGGGGGCTTCTGCTGGCCGCAGGCAAGATAAAGCAGATTATGCCGAAAGATGCATTACCCCCAGAGTCATCCCGGATGATGATAGATGCTGGGGGGAATTATCTGGTGCCGGGATTTATCGACCTCCATGTCCATGGAGGGGGGGGCAGTGATTTCTCAGATGACGGAGGCCGCAAATTGCTTCGGATCATCAAATTCCTGGCTTCTTTTGGGACTACCGCGGTACTACCCACTATTGCTACATCTTCCCGTGAGGACCTTTTCAGGATCGTTCGATTTATCGCTCCATTTTATACCGGGAATAAGATGGGGGGGAGAGTACTGGGAATTAATCTTGAAGGTCCTTATCTCAGCATCGGAAAGCGCGGAGCCCAACCACTCCGATTTATCCGGAATCCCGATCTAGCCGAGATGGAGAAACTGGTGGAGGTGGCTGAAGGCGCGATTAAGATAATGACCCTGGCTCCCGAGCTTAACGGGGCATTCGATCTGATCAAGCTTTTAAAGCGATCCGGTGTCATAGCCGCCGCCGGGCATACCACAGCTGACTATGAAATAATGAAGGCGGCTATTAAAGCCGGAATCTCATATGCCACTCATATCTTTAACAGTTATCCTCTTCTTCATCATCGCGAAACAGGGGCAATTGGAGCTCTTCTGGAGTCTGCCAGGATAGACACAGAGTTTCTCTGTGACGGAATTCATATCTCCCCGGTCCTGATTCGCCTCCTCTTCAGGATGAAGACGATCGATCGTCTCCTTCTGATTACTGATGGAATAGAGGTTATGGGGAGGCGGACTAAGAGTTTTGTCATGGGAGGGCGTAGGGTTATTGTTAATTCCGCTGGCGCGCGGATGGCGGATGGTACTTTAGTCGGGAGTATGCTCCCGATGAATCACGCGTTGTGTAATGTTGTGAAGTTTACCGGGATTCCACTCTCTGAGGCTTTGATATTGGTTACTTCCAATCCGGCCCGGTTATTGGGAGTGGAGGATCGGAAAGGAGATATCAGGATAGGTATGGATGCTGATCTGGTCATCATGGATAAGAGGTGCAATATTCAAAGAACCATAATCGCGGGGGAGACCGTTTTTCGGAAGTAAGTTATTTTTTCTATGAAAAAATAACATTTTAAAATGCAGGTGGAATTGTTAACATTTCTTCCGTGATTGCTGTAGTAAAATCGCGATAATATTTTCCAAAACCAAATTAGTGGTGTTACCGCTAATTTAATAATGAGGAGAAAGAATGATGAAGAAATTAGTAATGGCGGGATCTCTGGTTGTTGTCTTATCGGCAGCGATTATGCTGATCTCTATTTCGCCGGCTTCAGCGGGACCGAAGAAGACGATCGCTGTCTCCGAGTTTGAAAATAAGTCAGGCTGGTCCGGACAATGGCAGATGGGATGGGGGATGCAAGAGATGATGTGTACATCTCTGGTTAGTACCGGGAAGTTTACCGTTCTGGAGAGGCAGGACCTGGACGCGATCATGGCCGAGCAGGATCTCGGTGCCAGCGGACGGACCGGCAAAGGCTCCGCCGCCGCGATCGGAAAACTGGGGAAATCCCAGATTCTGATCTCGGGCGCGGTTACCGAGTTTGAGGAGAAGAAAGGCGGAGAGGGAGGCGGTATAGGATTCAAGGGTTTCCGGATCGGAGGGAGCCATGAACAGGCCCATGTGGCGATTAATGTCCGGATCTACGATACTACCAGCGGCGAAGTGCTGGATTCGATCCGAGTAACCGGAGAGGCGGATGCCGGTGGACTTAAAGTGGGCTACAGCAACGCCGATTTCGGTGGAGATTTGGGCGGATTCCGCAAGACCCCCCTGGGAGAAGCTACTCAGGAAGCGATCGATGAAGCGGTACAGAAGATCGCCAGTCGTCTCAAGAGCGTCCCCTGGCAGGGGACGCTCATCAAGGCCACACCATCTAAAGTCTATATAAATTCCGGGAGCAAGGGCGGCATGGATGATGGGATGGAATTTGATGTCTACCGGCCGGGAGAAGAACTGGTCGATCCCGATACCGGGATGACACTGGGCGCCGAGACCGAGAAGATCGGACGGGTCAAGGTTACCAGTGTCAAAGAGAAATATTCCATCGCTAAGATCGTCTCCGGTTCCGACATGCAGCGGGGTGACCTGCTCCAGTCCGATTAGATGATTCGCTGGTTATTCAAGCTTGTTATCCTGGTGGTTTTAGCGGCCCTGGCCTATGGACTCTGGTTGGTCTATCAGGCCAAGACTCTGGAAGAGAAGCAGGAACTCCGGGATGGGGTAGGCCGGACCGTACAGCGCGCCGGGCGCACTGTCACTGAGGCGGGGAGGAAGGTAGTGGAGAAAGGGCAGGAGATGTACCGGGGAGGGGAGGAGGAGTAAGTTGGGAAAAAAGCTGAACATCTGCTTGCATCCCGATTATTTCGGGGGAACGCCGAACGCCCAACGTTGAACGTCGAACGTTACGTCCTATCAATCGGGCTTGAAAAGCCCTCCCCCCGGCCCGCACTTTTGCGTCTTTTTGCGGCTAAAAAAAGGGCCGAGGAAAGAACCGGAAAACCCGGGTGAAAGCGAACAACTTTTATTATCCGCCATAGCTTTAGCGACGGAGGAAGGCACTTTAGCGCACTTTAGGCATTTTAGGCACTTATTTTACTTTGGGCAGTCCAATGAACCGTCACCCGAATCCTTCTTCAGTCGTATTCTCCCATCCCCGGAATTTTTATCTCCGTACATTCGGCTGTCAGATGAATCAGCATGATTCGGAGAAAATAACCGGCCTGTTGGAAAGCCGGGGCTGGAAACGTACCGGTGATGAGAATGAAGCCGATCTGATTCTGCTCAATACCTGTAGTGTTCGTCGTCATGCAGAGGAGCGTGTCCTGGGAAGACTTGCCCGTTACCGGAGGGAGAAAGAAAAGCGGCCGGGACTGTTGGTGGGGGTGATCGGGTGCATGGCTCAGATATGGAAGGAGGGTCTCTGGGAAAAGTTCCCCGAACTGGATCTGGTTCTGGGTCCCGGTAGTTTTGCCAGTCTCCCGGATGAACTTGAGACTCTAATTGATAGCGGCGGGCAGCGGCTGGTGGATCGTTTCGAAGACCCCGCTGATTTTTTTGAGGTCCCGGCCACCCGGGTAAATTCTCTCCATGGCTGGGTTACCGTCATGCGGGGGTGTGACAACTTCTGTTCTTACTGTGTTGTCCCTTACGCGCGGGGGAGGGAAGTCAGCCGCCCCCCGGAAGAGATCGTCGAGGAAGTCAGGTCCCTTGGTAAAAATGGATATAAAGAGATCACCCTGCTGGGGCAGAATGTAAACTCCTATCGTGGTAAAGACCGTGCCGATCTTCCGGTTGACTTCCCCGGTCTGTTGAGGCGTCTTAACACGGTTGAGGGGATTGAGCGGATCCGTTTTGTTACCTCCCACCCGAAAGACATTTCGCCGGCATTGATCTCCTCGATCGCGGACCTGGATAAGGTCTGCGAGTCCATTCATTTTCCCGCCCAATCCGGATCTGATAAAATCCTGAAGAAAATGCGGCGGGGATATACCCGGGGCGAATATCTGGAGAGAGCCCAACAACTTCAGATCGCGATACCCGGGATTACCCTGGCCTCGGATTTTATAGTCGGTTTTCCGGGGGAGACCGATGATAACTTTGCCCGGACACTGGATCTGCTCCGGGAGGTCCGATTTGACCGGATATTCGCCTTTGTCTATTCGCCCCGCCCGAAGACGGAAGCGGCTAAGCTTCAGGATGGTATCCCCCCGGAGATTAAGTCCGCTCGTCTCCAACAGTTGCTGTCTCTTCAGAGAAGTATATCTCTTGAGAAGAATCAGGAGTTGCTGGGGAAAGAGGTGGAGGTGCTGGTTGAAGGAAAAAACCGGAAGTATCAGGACCGGGGAGAGGGGCGGACCAGAACCGGAAAGATGGTTTTCTTCCCCTGGGAAGAGGGAATGCGGGGTCAGTTGATCAACATTCGGATTGAAAGAGTAACTGATCTGAGCCTATATTCTTATTTTCCTGTCGAAAAATAAGATTGTGCATGCATTGAACGGAGCAAAGAGATCTGGAGTAAAGCCTCCCGTCGGATCCCGGAATTTAAGGAAGCAAAAGAGATTCTTGAAAACCGGAATAGAGATTAACTAATAATTTTGGATTAGTTCGCATTTTGACAAGAATTAATTTTAGGTTTAATATGATCCCCCGATAAGTGGGAACAGATTTCATTACGTTATGAATAGAATAGCGAACGAAGTGAGATAATTTACTCCTTAGGAGTTTCAATAGATAGTACTGCTAAAATTATTAAAATAATTTCCGGCGCCGACTTATTGTATTTATATTGGTCTTGGTTCAAGACTAAGTTGGCGCCGCAGGCGCTAACTTATGACAAAAGCAACTCCTATGATGAAACAGTACCGGGCGATGAAAGCGGTCGCCGGGGACGCGATCCTCCTCTTCCGATTGGGCGATTTTTATGAGATGTTCAACGAGGATGCTAAGGTCGCCGCTCCGATTATGGAGATCTCGCTTACCGCCAGGCATACCACCCCGATGTGCGGAATCCCCCATCACGCGGTTGATAGCTATATCGCTAAACTTCTCAAAGCGGGGAAGAAGGTTGCC
>Ga0208279_1000949_pt1 | contig 18219 bp, 13 predicted proteins | sample AntAceMetag02UKM_FD_184766 | JGI IMG/M metagenome (GOLD analysis project Ga0208279, IMG submission 184766) | Saline lake microbial communities from Ace Lake, Antarctica - Antarctic Ace Lake Metagenome 02UKM (SPAdes) (version 2) | ecosystem: Environmental > Aquatic > Non-marine Saline and... | reverse complement strand
TGTAGCTGTTGGAGGCGTTGTTGAGGGACGAAGCCAGTTCGGCCTGGAGGCCCAGGTCGCGGTAGAGGTGTGCCGCCTCCTCGCTGGCGGCGAGCGCCTGCTGGAGCAGTGCCACCCGCCCCGCCCGAGTCTCTTCCAGCCCCGCCAGGTCGCTGTATCTGATGGAGGCGTTGTTGAGGGACGAAGCCAGTTCGGCCTGGAGGCCCAGGTCGCGGTAGAGGTGTGCCGCCTCCTCGCTGGCGGCGAGCGCCTGCTGGAGCAGTGCCACCCGCCCCGCCCGTCTCTCTTCCAGCCCCGCCAAGTCGCTGTATCTGTTGGAGGCGTTGTTGAGGGACGAAGCCAGTTCGGCCTGGAGGCCCAGGTCGCGGTAGAGCCGTGCCGCCTCCTCCACCGCGGCGAGCGCCTGCTGGAGCAGTGCCACCCGCCCCGCCCGTCTCTCTTCCAGCCCCGCCAGGTCGCTGTATCTGTTGGAGGCGTTGTTGAGGGACGAAGCCAGGTCGGCCTGGAGGCCCAGGTCGCGGCGAATACGGACCGCCTCCTCGCTGGCGGCGAGCGCCTGCTGGAGCAGTGCCACCCGCCCCGCATGTCTCTCTTCCAGCCCTGCCAGGTCGCTGTAGCATCCCGAGGCGTTGTTGAGGGACGAAGCCAGTTCGGCCTGGAGACCCAGGTCGCGGCAGAGCCGTGCCGCCTCCTCGCTGGCGGCGAGCGCCTGCTGGAGCAGTGCCACCCGCCCCGCCCGAGTCTCTTCCAGCCCCGCCAGGTCGCTGTAGCATGCCGAGGCGTTGTTGAGGGACGAAGCCAGGTCGGCCTGGAGGCCCAGGTCGCGGCGGATACGAACCGCCTCCTCGCTGGCGGCGAGCGCCTGCTGGAGCAGTGCCACCCGCCCCTCCCGTCTCTCTTCCAGCCCCGCCAGGTCGCTGTAGAAGACCGAGGCGTTGTTGAGGGTAGTTCCCAAATACCTTGTGTGCCCGACGGCGCGAAAGTCGGCTATGGCCAGGTCGCCCAGTTCCATTGCCTCTGCCGCGGCCATCTGCCGTTCCCGGGCCGTCCGTGTATGGGGAATCTGGCCCGAATAGAATGAGGAGAGTGAGCCTCGCAACAATCCCAGTGCCAACTCCTCCCCCGGGGCCTCCGGGCGGGCAGACCGGACAAAGCGATGGAAGTTGCCCGGCTCCTCGGGCACTGCCTCCAGCGTGACGTCGTGAGCGGCGAAGGCATCCGGATCCCGCCGGAGCCAGCCCTGCCGCACCAGCGCTCGGGCAGCGGTCTCGAATTCCTCGCGCCTATACTGCAGGGTGCGCCTGAAGAGGAACTCTGCCAGCCGCGCGTTCAAGGGGCACGATATCCGGTACAGGAAGTGGAGCACGCCCAACAAATCCTGCATGCAGGGGCCATTGGGCCGGTCCGCCAGACGCTGGTAGAGGTAGCGCCAGGTCTCTAACAAATCGTCCGGCAGGCGGGTCACGTCGGCAGCGCGCACGGGCCGGCCTTCCTCCTGCTGTCCTTGCAGCAGTTTGCCGGTGGAGAGGGCGAAGAGCGGACCACCGTCCCCACGCCGGATGTGGCGGGCGAAAGTCTCGCGGGCGGCCTCGTCCAGCGCCAGTCCCAGCGCCTCAGCCACCGCCTCGGCCATCCGGGCTGCCTGGCCCGCGTCGAAGGGTCGCAGCCGCAGGGGTTCGGTTTCTATGCCCACCCGGCGACGGAAGTCAGGCGTCACCCGCTCCTGCACAGCCCCCTCGTGTTGGTCTCGGTAGGCGGCGAGCACGCGCAGACCTTCCCCCTGCTCAGCCAGCCGCGACACTGCGTCGGCGAATAGATCGGGCTTCTCGTGGACGTCGTCCCACAGGAGTTGGTAGGGGGTGTGAATGCGCCGCGATTGGGCGGTGAGGCGGCTCAGGTCATCGGCCCGGAAATGGCGAGCGACGACGACCACGGGCCAATCGGGCCGGGCCAGGGCCAGTTTGATCAAAGCGTGGCTCTTGCCGCTGCCCGGTCGCCCCGCCACCAGCACTCCCCCGGTGTCCAGCGCCGCAGCCAGTTCCGGCCGCTCGACGAAACAACTGGGACGGTCGGGGGGCATCTTCAACTCCCGGTAGAGTTCGTCCTCTGTAGGACGACGGAAGAGGCGGAAAGGCGGCGCACCGGGGCGGGGGAGGCCCTGGATCTGATCAGATGCGCGGCGCAAATCGCCGGCGTCCAGTTGCCCGGCGTGAGGAGCCGCCTCCGCCACCTGCGCCAGGAGCACGTCGAGTATCTGATCGGCGGTGGTTGCGTCGGGCACGCCCGCCATGATAAGCCGTCCGCGCAGGTCACTGCGCCAGGCGTCGGGCGGGGACGCACGCCGCACGTAGAGTCGCTTGAGGAATGCAAGCAGGTCATCACCGGGCTCGGTGCTCAGGAGAGCGGGGAGTTTCTGTGCCCACGTTTGCTCCGGGCCGGTGGACGCGGCGACGAAGTGGTCCCACTCGTGATGCTGGCGGGCCTGCGCCAGCCACTCGCCGAAACCAGTGACATTGGCGTGCGCACGATGGTCTACCGCCAGTTCGACCCGGTCGAGAGAGTCGGGGGCCAGGTCAATCTGGCCGGAGGTCGCGCCATTGTAGAGTTGCCGCAGCGCCTTGCCGAAGGGCTTGTCGGGGTTCCACTCCACGCGGACGGAGGGGCCGGCCTTGGCCTGGATAGCCCAGCGGGTGCCGGTCTCGAACTCCAGGATCAGGTCGTCGATCACCTCGGGAGCCTGCAATTGCACCCGGCGGGCCGCGCCGGGCCCCAATCCAGCCTCCTCGCCCATCAGAATGTAGACACAGAACTCGACCCCCAGCCGCAGTTCGAAGGCTGCTCCGGTCCAGTTGGCCCGCCCACCGATGGATGCTCGTTCCACTGCCTGCTCCTTTCGGCCAGCCATCTTGTCCTAAATCTCTTCCAGCAGCCACTCCGCCCGCTGCGTCAGGGTCTCAAACCGCCGCCTGAGCCTATCCGCAGGCTCGTTCTGGATCTCCACGAAGAAAGGCTCCGTGGGATGTGGCGACTGGATGTGGGAATGTGCGGTTTTCAAAAGCGGAGCCCAGGCGGGCGGCGACGACCTTCTGCAGGGCGTGTCCCTCACGGATAGCCTCCACGTCCTCCGGCGACAACTGTGCCCCGACGCGGAGGCGCATCCGCCCGCCGCCCGCGATCAGGTGAGCGATGCCCGCTGCTGCCACGGCCAGGGCGCTCGAGGTGAAGAAGCCGGTCATCCGGTCGTAGCGGGTGCTGGCCCGCAGAGCCGGGATGTAGAACTGGTGCAACCGGTCGTCGGAGGGACCGTAGGAGATCCGGAACGAATAGTTACGTAATGAGGCCATTCTCACCCACCGTCCTATCTTCTCTGCTACGCGCGCACCAGCCTGGAGCCTTCGGTGGTAATCCGAGCTAGATGAAGGTAGCGAGGCAAGGTCGCAATGTCATCCTGGGTCATATTGTCCAGCAACTGAACCAGGTCAGCAGCATCTATCAGCCGCCTTATTCGCGGGTCTGCGGTGAGTACGTCTAGTCTAGCTTTGAGAGACTCTGGTGGATCAGCGACAAGATCTGTTCTTCCAGACTCAATCTCCCTCAGGTCCTCTCGCGTCCGGTAAGCTTGCATTAGACGATTGACAAAGCCGGGGTCGCCCATCATCGCCGCGATCAGGTCGGGCCAACGCGTTGCGATAATCACCAACTTAGCCAGCAAGTCTAGTCGGATCTCTCTCCGCTCCAACAAGCCCCTCCGGTTGGCGATCAAAGCCTGAAGTCGGAAGATGTTGATAAACCGCTTAATCTTGCGCGGGTTGAGCCCCAGGTACTGGATCGCCCTGTGGATAGCACGTCTTACTTCCTCGGAATCATCGAAGGATCTGGCGAATACCTCCTGTCTTGCCTTGGCTACCGCTTCCCGCGGTATGTCTGGTCTGGCTGTCTCTACCGCTCCAGAGGCTTCGTCCAGTGACTTACCTGTTCTCTGCTCCGCTTCGATCAACTGCTCAGCTTCTGACACCTCTACCTCTCGCGGCTTTTCTGGTGGTTTTCCTCCCAGTGCGTCAAGGTTCGCATCAACAAAGGATTCTACCAGCTTCGGGTCGGCCCTTGGGATGCGGAAGTTGATCTGGACGATCTTCTCCAAGAAGCGTTGACCCAATGTCAACCCGCTCGGGTCATCAGCATCGTCGAGATAGCTTTGCAGGCTCTCATATTTCGCCTCGATGCTGCCTGCCACCGCCTGGGCATCCATACCGATGACAAAAACACAGTGTTTTGCATCAAGTAAGATGTTGATCGCCTCAATGATCTCAGCTGGTTTCGGCGGTGCGCACCGGTCGAGGTCATCAATGAACACGACTAGCGGCCATCTGCCACCCTCAGTTACAACGTCTATCACCCGCTTGAAGTCTTGCTCGAATTGAGCCAGGAAGCCAACCCGCTCCTTATACTTCGGTTCGCGGACATACTGGCCAATTCTCAGGTCGAATGGACCAGCGATGCGACCATAAGCCTCCTTACCAGCGGCGAAAAGGGCTATGATGAATCCCACGCCACCGACAATCTGGACATATTGCCACAATCTCTGGATAGATTCCTGCAAAGTATTTCCCAGCCCCAGCGATGCCATTCCAAAAACCACCGCCCCCAGGAAGCCAATGCCAAGGACATACGCTAGCGACTTGAGGACGCTCTGCAACAGTTGTCCCCAGTCAAACCGCTTCCAGTTCAATTCCACCCAGAACCAAGATCGTTGCCACACGTTGAATTGCTTGCGGACTTGGGCGAGGATTTCCAGGGCCAGTGCTGCCCAGAGAGATTCCTCCTGATCATATTTCCAGGCGTTGAACCAGACGGTTGGGAATGAGCGCTCGCGCTTTTTTTTCTTCTTCTCTCCCTGTCCCGTCAGTTGATCCCTGATCATAAGCATCAGGGTAGTCTTGCCCATACCCCAAGCTGCGTTTATCCCTATCGTCAGTGGCTTTGCGGTCTTTTCATTCTTGATGAAATCGGCTAGCGCCTCCGCGTAGTCCGAGAACCCTAGCAGGTCAACCTCGCTCGGGCTGTCGGCCAGAGCGCGAGTGGCGATCTTGATTCGCTCAGGTTGCTCTGGCTCAACTGGGGGCACCTGCGCCGCTGCCCGTGCTTCTCCCAGAACTTGCTTTCTCAGCTCCTCCGGCAGGTGTGGCGCCAGTCCCTCTAGCGCTTGCCCCCGTGCTACCTCGTCCTCCATCGCTCGCACCACTTCCAGGGCTGCCTGGGAGTCCAGCGAGCCATCACGGACCCGTGACACAAGATCATCAACACGGATAAGTCTCCCCAGGGCACCCGCAGCCGCCTGGCGTACGTACTTGGACACATCCGCGAGGGCCTTAACGAGGGAGACGACGTCCTCCAGGTCACCGATGATTTCCAAGACCCTCACCGCCGCCCGACGCAACTTCCACGAGGATCGATCCTCCAGGGCCCTCTCAAGGAGAGACAAGGCACTGAGTTTACTTTCTCTCACCGCTGCGATAGCCCCCCGCCGTTCATTCTCGTCAGCGTCACGCAGAATGGCTTCTAGTTCCAGGACAGCCCGCCGGTAATCCTCCCCCTCCAGGTCATGTAGAACAGCAAAGATGTGCTCCACGCTTTCGTAACCGGCATCTTCTGGCTCTTTGCGCTCTCGATCAACTCTTCCCTCGCGAGTCAGTCCTCGTGGCTCCTCCTGAACCCGCCTCTCCGGCTCCCACGGCATCAGATCGCGCAATGCCTCGACGGGAATAGCGAACGCAACAGCGCCCAACCGCTCGTGTCTATCCGGCGAGGCGATTCGGACGACCATCCCAATAACTCCGCCTTCATCTACATCCCAGATCGGAGCACCGCTGAAGCCTACTGTTATCTCGTCGGATTTGATCTGTAGGAGTGTCCGCCCGGCCTCCGTCACGTATCCCATCAACTCTACCGCAGCCCACATACCAACCACGTCCCCCATCTCAGGGAAACCAAAGACCCGCGCCTCTCCGCCCTCCCGACCGCGTGAAGAGGCCAGGATAGCCGGGGCAACGCCCTCTGGAAGTGAACCGCTCAATCGAAGGAAAGCCACATCTGCATCGGGGTGCCAACCATCCTTCAGAGCCACGGCTTGCCTTGACACACCCACGTTGTGGAAGACCAGTCTCACCTCGCCACCTGGTCCCGCTCCGCCTGCCTCCACCACGTGCGAGCAGGTCACTACCAGGTCAGGAGCGACGACGAAACCAGTGCCAACGGGCCGACCGTCTTCCCTCTCTATTCGAACGACACAGGCTTCAGGCCTCACCTCACTCATCTCAACGCTCCCCCATGCATTCTGACACCGCCAGCTCCCTGGCTTGTGGAATCACCTATACTTGAAACCGCATCTGCTCCGGCCTCGCCTCCGGCCTCGCCTCCGGCTCCTCCTCCACCCGCACCTCCAACTCCTCGAAGAATGCCAACCGCAACCGATCCAGAACCTCCGCCTCGGGATGGACGTACAAGCTTGCTCTTGACACGGGCGCGCAGACTAGCTTGCTCCAGATCAACCTAGCACGTGCGCCACGCCCTCTGGTCGCTCGACGAGGCGCCGCTTTACAAATTTCCACAGGTGGGGTATTATACCATAGGGAATGACCTATGGACATTGCCCGCATCCGTGGATTGTACCGAGAAGGTCGCTTCACTTTCTTCTTCCACGCCTTTCGGATCGCCTACCGTAAGCGGCGAAAGGGTGCTTGATGAACGAACAAGTAACGTGTCCGGTTTGCCAGTCCAGGATGGTATGGGAGCGCCGCACAATTCGATACGAACGTGAAGGGGTCCAGATCACCCTGGAGAACGTGTGGGTGAGTGTCTGTCCCGAGTGCGGGCATGAAACCGTGCCTGGTCCGCTGGCTATTCAAGTGCTGAACCTGGCCGATCAGTTGTTCCGCTCCGCGCAGCAACTTCAGGCCGCTACCCACTTGCCGATGCCCTGTGTATCGTTCGCCTTTCCCGAGACGGAGACTGTCCCCGAGGCACTGTTATCCCTCGCATAGCCAGGCAACGTCCCGTTTGCTCAGAGGTTGACGGTTTACTTACTGCTCACATCAACCGCATCTGCTCCAATTTTGCCTCCGCCTCCTCCTCCACCCGCACCTCCAACTCCTCGAAGAACGCCAACCGCAGCCGGTCGAGGACCTCCGCCTCGGGCCGGACGAACTTGCCCTTGATCTGCGTGCGCGGAATAGCGTTGATCAGCGCCTGCAAGCAGGCCTTGAAAGTACCGTCGTTCCGCAACCCGGCCTGCTTGAGGAAAGTCTCGCAGGCCCGGGCTCCGTCTTCCTCGTAGACCAGCATCGCAGTGTGAACCGCGTCCAGCCAGGTGTTGAAGTGGTCCGCGTCGTGGTCGGCTTTGCCGCGGCCACGGCGCTGCCTGGGCGGCAGCAGGATCACGTCGCTGCCCTTCTTGCTGACCACGCGCCGTTTCACCAGGTCATGCTCTACGTCCAGCCCGGCCGTGAACGCCAATTTGCGGGCCTCATCGGCGGGAAAGCGCTCCGCACGGAAGGCGTCCCAGGCCATCAGGTACCAGTCAGTGGTCGGGTCGAACTGAACCTCGCGGCCCCCCAACAGCCCGCGCTTGCGCAGCCGGAATACCTCCTCGCGGGCCAGGTCGAGCGCGGTCTCGGGGCGGAGCGGTTTGGGCTCCCCCGTGCGCTCGTCCACCTCGCTGGTGAGGACAGGCCAGTGCTGGGAGATGACGGAGAGCACTGGGCCGAAGGTGCTGAGGTAGAGGTCCACGCCCTCAATGCCCCGCTCGGCGAACTCGGCCGCCTTCTCACGCGCCACCTGGCGCACGCGGGGCTGTATATCATCCCACCATACTGGGTGTGTGGGTGTGTGGGTATGGGAGCACGGTCTCCTTGTCCCCTTGTCCACCTTCTTACGGCAGGCCAGCAGGATGGTGCTGCGGGCGGCGTTCTTCTTCGCCTGGTGCAGTGGTAGTTACATTCTTTCACACAGGTGACCACACCCAGCCTCAATCGCCCCGCCGCGACGCTGGCGCATCGTGGTTGAACATCAAGACGCGGGCGACTGGAGCAGCGCGATTTGTGTCCACGCGCCGCCGGGTGACCTCCGTCGCGACGAGGCTGTGCTAATCTGTCACCGGTGCTTCGATGGTGATGTCGGCGTTGAAATCATAGAGAGTCTGGGTCACGGTCCCGCCCGATGCTGGCTTGGACACGATCTTGCGGGGCAGGCCGTCCTCCACGCCGATCCAGGCCGTAATCTCAAGGGAACTGCCTTCCATCTCCGTGGTGTAGACGTACTTCTGGCACGGCACGCCATCCACATCTTCGGTTCCTTCCAACCGGGCCTCCACGATGTCCTCTTCCGCGACGCCGGCTTCCGCGAGTGCCGTCCCTGTGCCACCGCCGGGTATCTTGGTCCAGGTATCGTCAGACTTCACGTATAAGTCATCGCCGATGCCGATCATCTCCCCGAAGTCTGAGACCTGGTGGAATCTGTCGGGCAGGACGTACTCGTAGAGAGATTCCATAGTCTGCCCCTCGCTTTCCACGATGATCTTCGCGCGATAGCTCGTCAGGTTTTTTAAGTCGGCGGACGATTGCACGATGATGTTTCTCACATCCTCAGGCGGGGCGGCGGGAGCCTCAGTCGCTGCCGTCTCCTCCGTTGCAGCAGGAACCTCGGCAGGGGCCTCAGTCGCAGCGGTAACATCCTCGGGCGCTGTTTCTTTCGTGCCACCGCAGGCCAACGCAAGCGCGAGCGCCAGGCCAAGAACCAGGACAGGTATCCATTGACGTTTTCTGATTTCCATTTTTCGTCTCCTCTCATGCGATACGGCACGTGGGCGTGCCTTGCTCCTCAAAATGGCGGCTATTCACCCAGGAATTTCATAAAACAGAGGATCGTCTCAATTCCCTTGTAGAAATTGGGCAGGTGGAACTTCTCGTTGGGGGAGTGCAACCGGTCGTCGGGCAGCCCAAAGCCGATCAAAACCGTCTCAATCCCCAGCAATTTTTGGAATATGGCGACGACGGGGATCGAGCCTCCCTCACGGACGAAGACAGGCTCCCGGCCAAACACCTCGGCATACGCCCGACACGCCGCTTTCATCGCCGGGCTATCGCGGCGGACGATGGCAGCATCGCAGCCATGCAGATCGCGGGCCTCAACGGTCACCGTGGGTGGCGCGATCTCGGCCAGATAACTCCGGATCAGTTGCGCGATCTCCACCGGTTCCTGATCCGGCACCAACCGCATCGAGATCTTGGCGAACGCCTTGCTGGGCAGCACCGTCTTCGCGCCCGGTTCGATGTACCCACCCCAGATGCCGTTGACGTCCAACGTAGGCCGGGCTGTGGTCCGCTCGACGATGGTGTACGCTGGCTCACCCCAATCGGTCTTCACACCCGCTTCGTGGAGCCACGTTTCGCGCTCGAAAGGAACCTTCGCCATCTCTGCGCGCTCCTCGGGGTCTAGTTCCCGCACCTTGTCGTAGAAACCGGGAACGGTGATGTGTCCATTCTCGTCCTGCAACCTGGTGATCATCGCACAGAGCGCGTTGATCGGGTTACGCACCGCGCCCCCGTAGATACCGGAGTGCAAATCGTGATCGGGGCCGATTACCTCGACCTCGACGTAGGCCAGCCCGCGCAGCGCATAGGCTATGGAGGGCAAATCCTGGCCCAGAATGTCCGCGTCGGAGATCACCGCCACGTCGGCGGCCAATAACTCCCTGTGCTCGCGGATGAATGGCTCCAGGCTGGGGCTGCCGCTCTCCTCCTCCCCCTCGAAGATGCACTTGACGTTGACCGGCGGCCTGCCCGCCGTCGCTTTGAATGTCTCCACCGCCTTCACGTGAATGTACAACTGCCCTTTGTCGTCCGATGCTCCCCGGCAGAAGATGTCATCGCCCACGATGGTCGGCTCAAACGGCGGGGTGTTCCACTCTTCCAACGGGTCGGGCGGCTGCACGTCGTAGTGCCCGTAGACGAGGATCGTGGGAGCCTCAGGCCCGGCAGCCAGCCACTCCGCGTAGACCACAGGATGGCCCCGTGTGGGCATGACCTCCGCCTTGGGAAATCCTGCCGCCAGCAACTTGTCCCGCAACCACGCCGCCGCGCGCTCGACGTCCGGCTTGTGCTCCGGCTGCGTGCTGATGCTGGGGATGCGCAAGAACTCCTTCAGTTCCGCAAGGAACCGGTTCTGATTTGCGCGTGCGTATTCTAGTATGGTCTTCATTTGTCACCTCGCTGAGTTATGTAGTGCCGATTTCATCAGAGTACCTTTTTGTGCTATAATGGAAGTGTGAAACGTGAGCCGTATTGTGTGTTGCGCATTGCGTAAAACATGAGGGAGGTGAGGTAAACGATGATGGAGATTGTGACGGCGGTGTACGAAAAGGGCATACTGCGCCCATTGCAATCGCTCAACCTGCGGGAACGCCAGACGGTGCGCATCCAGATTGTGCCAGAGGAATCGGTAATACAGGAAGAACCGGCCGACGAAGTTGAAGAAGTTGTCCAAGGCTTGGTCGCTGCTGGTCTGATGCGCCCCCGCCCAAAAAGAGGCACTCCGCCTCCTGATCCTGTCTCCGAAGAAGAACGTCGCAGATTGGCCGATATTATGGGCAAGGCCCCTGGCAAACCTCTTTCAGAGATTATCATTGGAGAGCGGGGGGAATGATGAACTTTGCCTACTTTGATACCAGCGCTTTGCTCAAGCAGTATGTTACGGAGACCGGAAGCAACTGGGTGAGGGCATACCTTGCTTCTGCTACGGCTCCTGCTGTATTCACATCGCACCTGACCGCAGTAGAAGCCACGTGTGCCTTTGCCCGCAGGTTGCGGGAGGGAACTCTGCTGCCTGCCGACCACGCCAAAGCGGTTCAGGCCCTTGACTATGACATCGCATACAGGTACAGCCTGCTGGACGTTATGCCGGTGACGATTGATACCGCTCGCCAGTTGGCTAATCAGTACCCGTTGCGGGCATACGATGCCGTGCAACTGGCAACGGCCTGGTTGCTTAACCAGGAATTGCTCCATGCCAGCAGGCCGTCGCTCACGTTCATCTGTGCCGATGACCGCCTGATCACCATTGCCCAAGCCGCCGGTCTTCGCACCGACAATCCCAATCATTACTTCTGATCCTCGCGATATGATTATCTCCCTTGCCAAATCCGCGCCGTGCCATCCCCTCCGGCGGTCAAGATTCGCACCCCGTCCGGACTCCACGCGACACCCAACACTTCATCGGTGTGCCCCTCAAGGGTGAAGAGCAACTCTCCGCTGGCAGTGTCCCACAGGCGGGCGGTGCCGTCTGCGCTGGCGGTGACCAGGTAGGATCCATTGGGGCTGAAGGCCGCCGAGAGGACCTCACCCTCGTGCCGCAGGACAGCCAACTTTTCTCCCGTGACCGCGTCCCACACCCGAGCCGTCTTGTCCTGGCTGGCTGTCACCACCAACCGGCCATCGGGGCTGAAGGCGGCCGACCAGACCGAATCATCATGCCGCAGGGCGGCCACTTCTTTCCCGGTGGCTGCATCCCATACCCGGGCCGTGCCGTCCTGGCTGGCCGTCACCACCAACTGCCCATCAAGGCTGAAGACGGCCGACCGGACCGATCCCGTATGCCCGCGCATGACGGCCAACTGCTTTCCCGTGGTCGCTTCCCACACCCGAACCGTGTCGTCCCAACTCGCCGTCACGACCAACTGCCCATCCGGGCTGAAGACTGCCGACCAGACCGAACCCTTGTGTTGGAGGACGGCCAACTCTTTTACAGCCGTCTCGCCCACGGACGGCTCTTCACCATCCTGCTTTTCTTCGATGGCCACCTCCCATACCCGAGCGGTGTCATCGTGGCTGCCTGTCACCAGCAACCGCCCATCGGGGCTGAAGGCCGCCGAGGTGACCCCGCCCCCGTGCTGCAAGATGGCCAGTTCTTCTCCCGTGGTCACATCCCATACCCGAGCCGTGCCGTCTTGGCCGGCTGTCACCACCAACCGGCCATCGGGGCTGAAGGCTACCGAGTTGACGTCACTCCTGTGCTTCAGAGCCACCAGTTCCTCGCCAGTTCGGGCGTCCCACAACCGGGCGGTGTCATCCTGACTGGCGGTGGCGACGCGCGTCCCATCCGGCGACCAGACCGCGTCGAGGACGAGGTTCTTATGTCCAAGCAGCATCAACAGTTCCTGACCAATGTGCACGAGTCGAACACCCAGGCTGTCCAGGACGTCCTGGATGGGCGCCAGGATCGCTTTCGTTTCTGACCCGGCAACGACGATCCCTATGGCGTAGCCTTCCTCGTCCACGACCAGCGCGCCGCCGTCGCCAGCCTGCGACAGGGGTGAGGTTTCGATTTCGATGCCGTTAGAGAGCCGAATGGTTCCTTGAGGTAAACCACTGATTGCTGTCGCCACGCCAATTTCCGTGATCTCGCCTGTCGCCAGCCCCGTCGTCCGGCCTAACATGCGGACAATCATACCTCGGGTCGGGTCGCGAACCCCTCGAATCGGCCCGATGCCTGGGATGGACGTCTCAAATACGATCCCCTCCTCGAGGCGAGCCAGGCCAGTCATGTTCGCCACTGAGACCCCGTCAGCCAAAGGCAGGTGCCTGGCGAAGTAGCCGATCACGTCGTCAGGTTCCTGACCTCCGTCGATTCGCCCTGGTTGGACAATCGGGGAGTCCAGGGCATAATCCGGGAAGCCCAGGACGTCCGCTGTGCTGAGGAGATAGAATTCACCCTTCGCATCATGGACGAAAGCACCAATCGTGCCGCCCGTCACCTGAATCCCGCTCACGCTGAGCCCTGGTTTCAGAGGGCGGAAGCGGCCACGGAGTACAGAGGCCGCCAGTTCCGACGATTCGGCTGCGGCCGTGGCCTTGACCTCCGATACTTCGACTGCGACCGCGGTACCGGCTTCGACCGCGGCTGCAGTGCCGGCTTCAACCCGGGCTTGTTGGACCATTTGCGTGGCTACGGTTGCCACCAGAGCCGGTAATCCCACAAGCAAGAGGATGATGACGACGGCTACGCCACCGCCAATGCGCAGCCATCTCTCACGCCGCCTGGCACGCCAGGCTTCGTTGGATTTCTGGATGGGGCCGATGAACCGGTCGTGGGTCAGTTCATACCATCGGGCACCGGCCCGCCACTCTCCCCTGATGAGGTGCAGGTCCTGAAGTTCGTCTACCGCCGGGTTTGGGATCCCGCCGGTTTCCTCCCGCCCTCGATAGACCGTTCCGCGCGTCCCCGACGGTGTAATCAGGCTGCGCTCAAACCACGTTCGCAGGTCGCCGTCGTGCACGCCGGTTTCCTGGGCTGCTCTCTCAATAGCCCCCTCGTAGAACGCCGATAGCGCCTGGTTCACGTCGCCGAAAGCCTGGAGATGGTCATGGGTGATGACGGTAACGTCAGGCGGCAAACCACGCCATAGGCTTTGGCAGACCACCTGGAGTTGCACAGGCTCGACAAACTCCCCGGTCACCATTTCGGCTTTGCCTGCAGTGGTCTCGACCTGGACCTTCATCAGATCGTTGACCAGTTTCTCAGCCACTCCCTTGCCCTTGTCGAAGGAGCATCTTGTGTCTCGCAGAGGCCCTGTAACAGCCGACAGAGCAGCCGCCTTACCCAGACGCTCCAGGCGAAAACGTGCCCGCAATTTCTCGGGTAGCAGAGAAGCGTAGGGGTCCAGTTCGGCGATGTGGTCCTCTCGCATGACAAAGATTGCCCGCAAAAGCGGATCCTCTTCCAGCGTTTCGTTGACCTGCTCGAAGAACCCTTCTCTGTCTCTCCAGCGCTCTGGATAGAAAGTAAACAGTTCTTCGAACTGATCGAAGACGATGACACGAGGTGCAGGCAGCCCCTCTTCATCGGTGCGACGCTCCCGTTCCCTCAGAAAGTCGGCCAGGGACACATGTGCCAGCCGTCCTGGGTTGGCCTCACCCTCTGCCCAGCTCATGAGGGTATTGAAGACGTAGAGGTTCGATATTTCCTCGGGCTTGATGTCTTCAGGAATCAGGCCTCGCATCCGGGCCAGCGGGAGAATCTCAAATCCCTCCTCTTCCAGAAGAAGACTGAGACCGGCGTTGACGAGCGATGTCTTGCCAGCCCCCGACTGGGCATAGAGCAGAAGCATGCGGTGGGCAATGATGAGCGACAGAACTTCACTGACTTCGCGATCTCGCCCGAAGAAACGGTCTCCGTCCTGCCGCTCGAAAGGCCGAGGCCCAATGTAGGGATTGCGTTCTCGTGGCTCAGTTGCCATTGCGAAACCTCCTCCAACGTCCTCGTAATTCCGCCGCGAACTCCCTGGCCGTCCCCCAGTAGACCTTCACATTGATGTTCCCGAAGTAGTCAGCCAAATAGTTCTGCACATTCTGATCGTCGGGGGGTAACTGGACGGCCACGCTGATGCGCCGCAGGCTCGCCTCCATAGAGGAGACCAGGCCTCGAAAGAGCACCCGGAAGCTCCAGTCCGCCAACCGATAGCCGATGAAAAGCAGCGATGCGCCGGTCAGTGCCCTCTGAATCCGGGGCGGGAGCAGAGCCTGGTCACGGGAGATGTTCACAAGGAAGTCCATGTAGTCATCCTCCGTGAGAACCAGCGACTCCGGCACTTCGTTGTGTCCATGCAGGTGAAATACGACCGGATTCGCCGGAGTGGGCTTGAAGCCAGGCTCCGTTTCGAAGATAGATGGCTGGTCCTTGACGTATCTGTTCCACTGGCACAACTCCCGCTTCGGGTGCTTGTGCCGGCTTCTGAGAGCCCGTACCATAAAATCGTCGTAGTTTGTGGTCATGTACACGGGAAGCGGGAGGTTTGCCAGAACGCCGTGAGGCTCATCAGGCTTTTCGAAGTCTGGCGATTCAACGTCTCTGAACAGGTCCAGGATCGCTTCCTTTGGAAACATTGGGTCACCACGGTCCACGGCCAGAAACTGGGCCACTCGGGTCAGATCGTCGCAGTCCTCCAGCGGGTAACCGTGCTTCCCCGCCCAGTCTCGCGCGATGTCGGAGCCGAGGGGAAGCGCCCCGTAACAAGCCCCGGCTCCAAGAAAGGGGGTGCATTTCCCAATCTTGATTCTCCGAAGGAGGGTGTCCCAGTCTTTCTCTTGCAGCGTGTTCGACATTCCTGACCTCCTTTCCTTCAGTACCGCACAGAGTCTGCCGGTTAGTATATCTCAGGCTTGTGGTTTGGTCAAATGGCGGTGATTTCTATCTGTGCCCGTTGTTCGAGACCCAACTGCTCTTGCCCCGCCGATGGTTGAAACCATCGGCTGATACAGAAAGTGCGTTAAAACGCACTAAAACGTGGCTTCCCAACCCGTTTTAACGGGTTTCGTCATATCAGCGGTCCGTTTCAACACCCCGCGTGGGGGTGGCTGGGCAGTTACATTCTTTTTATCTCTTATTGGGGATGAGTTTTCGCACCCTCGACAACTGGGTCCGCATAGGACTGGTCACCTGTAGCCAGGTCGCTGACGGAACCGGGACGCGGCGTGCCTGGACAGTTGATGACGTGACCATCGTCGCCTTTCTCCAATCGTTACGCAAGAACGGAGTGTCCACCCAACAACTCAACTCTCCCTTGACAGGAAGCGCCAATGGATGACGACCTCCACGAATTCCTGACCTGGGAGAAGGCCAGCCGGGATACCGTAGACTTCAAGCGCATTTACGAGGGAAGTCCTCAATATCTTGGGGTGACTGTTTAGCGGACACGGACAGACACGGTGGGGGTGAGCCAAGGATTATGGTGTCTGGCTCTGAATCGCGGGCAGGTAGACCGGATAGCCGTTGGCGATGATGGTTTTCTGTCGTTGCCACACATTGCCCAGACCGTCGTCTATCAGAGCGGTGTTGGAAATAACATGGGGGCTGGTGATCTGCTCGCTGACCGTCACGCCGAAGGTGATGGTGACCGGCACGGCGGCGGGCACACTCCCCGTCCAGGTGATGACCCCGTTCGCCTCGCCGTAATTGCCAGAGGAGGCCCACAGGTTGCCCAGGTAGTGTACTTCGGCGGGTAGGGTGTCAGTCACGCAGGCTCCTGCCAGCGCCGGGCCGGGGTTGCGCAGCGTGATGGTGTAGGTGAGCACGTCGCCGGGGCCGGGCAGGACGGGTCGCACGCTCTTGTCCGAGGATTGAAGCGACCCATACAGAACCGCCCCCGTGCGCTGGTAGTTCCCCCGGCCGGTGGACCACAGGATGCGGGCATTGGCCGTGTCGGGCAGATCGTAGGCCACCAGGCCGGAGTGGGCTGTGTTCAGCACCAGTTCCAGGTCGGCGTCGCCGTCAATGTTCGCCAGGGTGGGGGCGGCCAGCGCGCCGTTCCAGTCACCGGAGTGGGCGGCAGGCAGGTTCACTTCGTGTAGTGAATTACCCTGGTAGTCCAGGATGTGTAGTTTGCCGGTCTGGCCGGTGCCCTTTTCCACCCAGGAACCGAAGATGACCTCAGGGTGACCGTCATCGTCCAGGTCGGCCACAACCGGCTCGGAGGCGAAGCGGTAGAACCCCTCGGCAGCGTCGTAAATCGAGTAGGGCCAGTTGTGGTGCTCGGTCTTGTCCAGCCAGAAGGCGTGCATGCGGCCATCATACGACGGGTAGATGATCTCCAGGTAACCATCACCGTCCAGGTCCACCGTCACAGGGTTCGGTTGCACACTTTCGATGACGCCGTAATCCTGGATCACCGGCGCGCCTGTGTCAACCGGCAGTGTCGTCCAGTCGAACCCATTGGCATCGAAGCGGCTGCGGTCGGCGTTGAAGATGTACGGCCCGTTGTACAGGTCGGTGTAGGGGCTGGTGTGGCAGTCGTGCACGTCGCCGATGACGACCACTTCGTTGCTGCCATCCCCGTTCACGTCCACGACGTTCGCTGGCCCGTTGGCGAAGTTGGCCCGGGCGGTAGATTCGGTGTAACACGGCCCCCAGCCACGGGTCTCGTACTCCAGATCAACGTAGGCTGGCACCTCTCCCCAGTGATCCATGTCGTGGCCCGAATGGCCGTGGTACATCTCGTGGGTCGTGAGATGGCTGCCGTCCGGTTCGTAGGCGCAGATGGTGATGGTGTCGGAGGGGATGACCAGTTCGAGCACACCATCGCCGTCCAGGTCGCCCAGGCCGATGTTGTCGTTGTACAGCCCGGCGGCGGAGCCTTCGTCGTTGCCCAATTGGGGCCAGCCGGAACGTATGTCGCCGCTGTGTTCCAGCACCCAGACGTTGACACGGTTCAGGCGCGCCAATCCGACGACGATCTCCATATTACCGTCGCCGTCCAGGTCGGCCACGGCCAGGGAGCGGAATTCGTTGCTGGCGGGGTTCTGGGGCCAGCCGGGCTCGAAGTATCCCTCGTGATTGTAGACCGAGACGTAGCCGCCGCTGTGCGCGGTGACGATCTCCAGGTCGTCGTTCCCATCCACGTCGGCGACGACGACGCCGGACCAGGTGCGGCCGGCGTTGTCACCGTCGGGTTCGGTGAGATCGTGCCCCGATTTGACGCGCCATTCCAGCGCTCCCGTCGCACCATCCAGGACGACGATGGAGTACGCCGAGCCGATGACTTCCATCGTCCCGTCACTGTCCAGGTCGGCCACGGCGGGGGAGGAATACCAGCCGGTCTCACACCAGGAGGAGTAGCAGCCGCCGCGCTGCCACTTGAGGGTCGGGGCCTGGACGGCCTGGCGCGGGGCAGCGCGGGTGGCGGCACGGGGGGAGAGACCGACGGCCCCCAGCAGGAAGGCCACGACCATGATGCCAGATACCAGCGAGTGCTTCGTACCTTGAAATCTGGAAGACCCTGTATCTTTCGCGCTCATCATCGTGGACACCATTGGGTCGTCAGTCGTCTCTCAGCAAGATCGGCAGGTGGACAGTATACCCGTTGGCGATGATCGTGGCGGTGGAGGTGATGGTCTGGTAGCCCGGTGCGACGACGGTCACCGTGTTGGTGATGACCTGGGTCTCGGCAGTGCTCACGGCAACGGCGTACGTGACGGTGACTGCCGGTGTGGGGGTCAGCGTGCCGGACCAGCGCAGGGTGGAGGCATCGGTGTCGGTGACAGTGCCCAGCGTGGCAGTGAGGGTGCCGGGTAGGTAGGACAGGTACGTGGGCACATTGTCGGTCAGGTTGACGGTGGTGGTGATGTCCCGAACGACGATGGTGTAGGTGACGGTCTGGCCGTGCATTGCTGTCTG
>Ga0208279_1000948_pt1 | contig 18236 bp, 15 predicted proteins | sample AntAceMetag02UKM_FD_184766 | JGI IMG/M metagenome (GOLD analysis project Ga0208279, IMG submission 184766) | Saline lake microbial communities from Ace Lake, Antarctica - Antarctic Ace Lake Metagenome 02UKM (SPAdes) (version 2) | ecosystem: Environmental > Aquatic > Non-marine Saline and... | reverse complement strand
AAAGTCACCAGGACGCGCTATCAGGGGCTCTTGTGCCCCCAATATACAAGATCTCTATATAATATTGTGGTTTAGCATTTTTTCAAAAAACTCCTGTCAAGTCTTTTTTTACTTCTTTTTGCTTTTTTCGCTGAATAGTTACGATTTCTTTAACATTTTTTATCTCCTTGTTTAACGGCTTTAGGTTAGTGATATTGCCCCCCAATATATCACAACTATCCAAAAATACGTGAGATAATGTTTTTCAAAACCTTAATTCAACGATATTGATCGTAAACCTGTGAAGCCCATCCATAATATCGTGTGGTCAAATTTTTCTTGACATCCCAGGGAATTTCTACTTAAATATATCTCGAAATGTTCTTGTCAGGCTAAGTTACTTCAAGGTGGAGTGTTGGAGGTACATTCCATGTGTTGTGTCGAAGATCGGGTCCCGATATGGAACGTGGTGATCACTAACACCTCGAGCCGTTTTGACGTTCGCCCTCTCCTCGGGTTCGACGCTCGGACGGGGTGGTTTGGGCGGAGGCGTGATGATTAGCTTGCCCCTAATAGGTGCTGAAGCGTGGTGCCTCTATCATCTCCACGGCCGCCGGCAGGCTTGGTGGGCCTGACATACCATCTCCTCGCTGTGAGTGCTCCGTATCTGAAGAAACCTGGCGCGAGCACCGACCTGGTACGGGCACCCTGGTATTCAGTAGGTTGCGTAGCCTTGGCCTCGCTGTTGGGAGGACCCCTCGCGGGTTGCATCCTACTGGCCGCAAACTACCGCGCGAATGGCTGCGCCACCGCGTTCCGAGTGACGCTTGCCTTGGGATTCCTCGCAACTGTGGGGCTCATGGTGTTGGCGGTGTTACTTCTGCCGCAACTGCCCCTGTTCTTTGTGCCGTTCGTTGTTGCGGGCGGGATGGCCTTCCTGGCGGCAATGCTACCGCCGCCGACCGACCCGGAACCGCCCGGGCTCGCGCCGCAATCGCTGTGGCGGGCTGCGGGGATAGGCTTGTCGATCTTTCTCGCCATCGGCATCATGGTCTTTGTGGTTCTGGTCCTGCTCCGCTACTAGAAATGGAAATTTGGCGAGGCACTGGGAATTATCATGACTCGATACTGCGTCCGATCCGGCGACTGCATTTCAAACGTCGCCCATCGCTTCGGGTTCCATCCAAACACAATTTGGGACCACGCCGAGAATGCGGAGCTCAAGAAGAGGCGGGGTGACGGCCACATCCTCCTCAAGGGTGACCAACTCTTCATTCCCAAGCTGCGGCGCCGAGAGGAGGTCGGAGCCACTGAGCAGCGCCATCGCTTCGTGCGAAAGGGTGTGCCCGAATCCCTCGAATTGGTGATTCAGGACGACGAGGGAAACCCGCGGCCGAACGTTGCCTACGAGATGCGCATCGGTCTCGACACGCGCTTCGGCCGCACCGACGACGAGGGGGTGATCCGCGAGTCGATCCCGCCCGACGCCACGCGCGCCACGCTAATAGTGGAGGGTCAGGTCCTCGAGGGCGAGGGCAGCGAGGGGGATGAGGGGATCGCCGACGACGAGTACGAGCTTGAGCTTGGGCACCTGGACCCGATCAATGACGTCCACGGCGTGCAACAACGGCTCCAGAACCTGGGCTTCGACCCGGGCGCGCTCGACGGCGACCTTGGCGAAAAGACCCGTGAGCAACTGTGCAGATTCCAAGCGCGAGAGGGCATGGCGGAGACCGGCGCACTCGACAACGCAACCCGCGAGGCCCTGAAGAAGGCCCACGGGAGCTGAGTCTCAGTCTGGGAAGTGCGCTTTCATCACCACGGCCTTGCGTTCGCTTTCCTTTAATATAAATGTCCACCAAGCGTCCTCATTCTTCGGCACCATAAATTTCCTGTCGCCATTCACGTCCAGCCGTGCAACGACACGTACTTGTTTGTTGAGGGGCTTGTGCACGTGAAATATGATCGGCTGGATTTTGCCCTTACGGTCGATCTTTGACGTCACGGTGCGGGAGTCCAGTAGCTCGTAGCCGTAGTCGTAAAAGGGGGGACTGCCACGTTGCACCCAGCCCTTGGTTTCGACCGTCCACTTGGAATTGGCTGTCGCGTATCCGGGTTGGATCGTGACCTGCAACGAGTCAGATTGCCAAAAAAAGTTGCGTTGTCTTAGGTTCACATACTCGAAGTTAACGCGAAAGGTGGCGAGTAGCCGGTTTAGCACAGACATCTGCCTACCGTAACCCTCATGGTCGGAGCTGTAGATGGTACGATCGCCCCAGGTCGAGTTGCGGAAGAACTTCTCGAGGGGCGACTGCTTGAAATACATGATGATCAGGACGCCAATCAGCACCATACCGATCGCTACCCAGCCGATCGGACCCGCCGCGGCCGCGGCCAGCGAGCCCTCGGCTGCAGTGCCGCCAAGCACCGTGGCGTAGATGCCGATTGCTGCGCCGCTGAACATCGCCACGGAGCAGACGATCTCCTCGAAGCTCAGAGTCTCAGCGGACTTGAGGGCCGAGGAGCGCGCCTCGATCATGTCCATGATGCCACCGAGCACACCGACGACAGCCATTACTCGGCCCCAGATAACGAGCTTTCGGCTCTTCTGGTAGGTCGTGAGGTTCGCGGCCGCCGCGAGTTCCCGCTCCGACTTCTCTAATGCAGCCAGGGCCCGTCTGCCGACCGCTCCGGTCAGGTCCATCAGCGAGCCGATCGGCCCGGCCCAGTCAGTGATTTTCCGGTCGTTGCGAGTGCTCCGGAAGGCGTCCAAGGCCATCGCGAAGTTGAGGGCTTCGAATACGACGAGCAGCTTGCTCGCGTAGTTCGACAAACGACCCTTAAAGTCGGGCGAGCCCGCGAGCACTTGGGTGTCAATGCGATAGGTCCGGATCACCGCCACGCCGACGGTGGTCCTCTTAGTGTACTGGATGAGGTTGAGGCCGATGCGCAGCCGGGTCGATTTCTGGACGAAGGCGATGACTTCGGTGGTACTCTTGATCTTGACTAGGATGTGGCCGTATTCGCCGAGCAAGTCGCCAAACTCGGCGACGAGGTTTGTGAACTTGCGGGCGCTATTAAAGAGCAGCTCGCGAGTCATATATTCGAGGATCCGCGAGTTGGCGTCTTTGAGCTGGGCCTGCATCTGCTTGCGCGTCGCCTGGGACTGCATCTTGCCGGTGGCATGGCGCGCCTCGATGCGAATGCGTTCATCCTCAAATGCGTCGACGCCGTCGTGGTCGCGAATCGCCTCGTCATATACTGCGTTGTCGGTGACCTTGTCCAATATCTTGCCCAGCTCCTCACGGCGCTGCGTGAGGCTCTTCTCCCTTGCCTTGTAGCGGCGCACCACGGCCTCGGCAGCAGCCTTGTCAAACTTCGCCTTGCCATCGTATCCGCTGCCGGGCGTCGCGAAGTCGTCCTCCTCCTTCAGGATTGAGGGGAGGATCTTCAGGCAGAGGCCTGCAAGCTCATGCTTGAGATCATCCTTCTCCTTATGCTTCTGCAGTTCGAGCAGGGTCTTGTTGTAGGTGGCCTTCACTTTGTCGGCCATCAGAATCGGCTCGGGTAGGTGCAGGACGTACGTCTTATTCTTCAAGGGGTCCTTGTCGGGCTTCTCGTCCAAGTTGGTGCGATCATTGAGGTCGAGCTTCGTGCAGCGCCGTCGCACGAGGTTCGGGCCGCCCTTGTTGACTTCCGTGTTTCCATAGTACTTCTTGAGACGCTCTATGGGGAGCTGGATACGAGAGAGCATGACGTAGATGCCCATTTCAGAGCTGTGGCGCGCTCCCTTGATGACGAACTCGTTTATCTTGACCGTGGCAGCGCGCTTGTCCTTTTTGGCCCAGCTTTTCTTGGACCAATTCACCAGCTTGTAGCTGTCCTCGCCCTCGACCTGTGCCTCGTAGCGTAGACGCACGCCCCAGGACTCGACCGTGAACACGTAGACCCAGGGCTTCACCTTGGTGTCCCTGTCGTCACTGCTGTCGATGTCGCGAACCGGCGGAACGATGGAGGCGTGCTTGCGCTTGTGGTAATCCTTGTACTCCCGGACTGTGAACCGAACCGTCTGTGGCGCAAGGATAGCTCGGGTCTTTCTAGGAACTTTGCGCTTACCGGTACCACACATCTGCTTGGGCCCTCCTGGATTCTAATTGGAGTCAAGCCTGCACTGACCTGACCCGGGTTCAATACCAGTTCCTATGTTAATCACTGCGTGAAGTTGACCAGCGACTTTAGCGGGGGAGTCCACGCCAAATCTCCCGTGGCTCGAAAGGCTCAATCCAAAGCATAAGAAGGAATTAGGGTTCTTATTTCGCTGGGTTCTGCTTCCGACGCGACAAGATAAACCACATCTATTCGATGGTGAGGTTCAAGAGAGCTTGTCGATTCATGTTAGGCTGCGCGATGCAGCTCGATTATCGGAATGTGCTTCCGATCCTCCAGTTAGCTAACGACGAGCCGTAACTTCGAACCCTGTTCCCCTTCGATAGACGATTGTGCATGTGCCGGGACTGAGTGGCAACAATTATGCTTCGGCTCGAACCTCAGTGTCGCATTCCCAATAAGAATACTGTCATATACCTCGAGAGGTAATAAAATTTCGCTTTTTAGTACCTGAATTTTGCACGTAAATAGCTATAAACACAAACTCGGTTTAGAAATTTTTTAAACCGATAGTCATTAAAAAGAAAATTCATCCTTAAAAAAGTGGGTTGTTATTTCGTTATCAGTAAAATTTCATTTTTTCTATCATGTTTAACCTGCTGGAATTAATTTTAATTTCTTCCGTACAAGAAAGTTCTTGCACGGCATTAAATCGCGAAAGATAATAAGAATTTCCTTTTTAAGATCGTAATAATGGAAAATTTAAAGTTGTGTGCCATAACATGATGAATACCAATATATATTAGGGCTGCATATCAAAGAGCAATCATACTGCGGAAACCGACTACTACAATTTTGATAACAGATCGTATTGTCAAGACGGCACTCCAAAATCCACCGCCTAATTTATAATCAAAGCATAATGATAACAACTCGCTTTTTGAGAGCGCGTAAAGTGAAGTAAATTGAAAAATTATGATTGTGTATGAATATGAAACTCATACAAACCCAACATATGGAAGCCCATTATTTGCGGTGGCAAACAGAATTTTTATACCAAAGGCGGGCCCGGTTGTCAATAGCTATTTTTACCAATTTTTGCCCAACCTTATAAAATTACAGGTATTTTAGGTAAAGCTTTCCCCGTTGATCTATCGACGGAATGGCTGCTAATACTAGGCTTCGACCGAGGGGTCGAAATCGATCACGTAATCATCCACAGAGGGAGTTGGATATGAATCCGGAATCAAGGGCGGCCCGTTGGCTCGCGGTGACGGCTTCCGCTTCACCTCCCGCTTCACCTCCCACAAGCCCACGGACAAAGCCCTGCCCAATAATGTGTTTACAGAATACCACCGGAAGCCAGGCCCATGCATGGATGATTACATTACGGATCCGGATCGCTCCATAGAAGTCAATTTTTAAAAAATTACTGTTCGGGCAATCATGCTTTCTATACCTAAAATCCCAACATTTCAAGTGGGTTAGACAAGAATGCACTTGACAATACAATCTTCATTTGGTATTCGAAGATCGATCAGTCTGATGCCTGTTGAGACTTGTTACCGCATCAGTGGTGCACAATATGTTGTTACTCATCCCCGGCCGTCAGAAAACATTAACAACCTCAGTTTTTTGATTTAAAAAGGGAGTTATCCTTTTCATTTCGGAAAAGCAACTCCTCATCAACATACCCACCAACCATTGTCAGTGACTCAACAGCTTTCATATTTCCCCCTTTTGTGCCATAACAAATTAATTTCACACTACATCTAATCAAAATGCGAAATCTATCTTGGCATCCAAAGGGGTTCAATATTAATGACGGATGATAAAAAAGGTGATATTTTTTTCTAAACCTTTAATTATCAATGGCTTGCATTAATGCTATTATTTTGACTACACGGGATGTGTCCAAGAAATCGGGTGCGATACAGATCGGCTTTCTCACAGATAGTTCTGATCTCAGTCGACGGGCAGGTGTGTCTAAAGACAACACGCATGCCATTCCCCGAGGTTCACGCCTTGACGCTGGCGAGGAAGTCAGACGCTCATGCTCGCTTTTAGAGACATGGGCGAAGTCCTACAAATTCACGTTTATCAAATCGATGGGGGACAACAGCTGAGAGTGAAAAGAAAAGGATCGGAGATCAGGAACCACATGCAAAAAAGATTATTCAGGGATTCCTCGTACGAACGTATTCCAGAGTGGCGTTAATCATATCATCAAGATCATCATGTTCTTCCGGCCTAAAATTATTATGGTTGTTGTGTTTTTGCCACCAACGCTTGAATGTCCTGGGTTTACTTGCGTTACTTAGCAACTTTTGGAGTTTTCCATATCGGGCCTTTGAATTGAGGTCCAGCCCAGTCTTGCTCTTGATAGCCCGCAGACTACTTTTGATTTTACGTGCATTGCTAAACCATAAATCCAGCACTTCCTTTTCGAGAACCGGTATCTTTTTGCCTGAATCAGCCTGGTCTTTTTTCCACGCTGCCTCAGCCGCTTTTATCTTGGCTTGATTGCCTGATTTCTGCGCCAGCGAAAGGTCTTCCAGGACATGGCCACTTTTTACAAAAACCTTATGCATTTTGTTCTCAGCTTTTGCCAAATCACTCTTGATCTTTTGAAGGCTCCTCGCGTGCTTGAGAATTACTTTGACTTGCGCATTGCCGACTTTAAACACTTCGGTGGCCTCCAACCTGATTGCATCCGAAATTGCGCCGCTGTGACAAGCATCCAATGAGAATGTGAGATGTAATCCCTTTGCAAACGCCTTCTTTGCCACATCTACAAAGACCTTCGTCTCGACGAGACCCGCAGGCCCATCCTGGGCGGATCTCAGGCCTTCCGGCTCTCCATGACCCGAATAGCAGAAACAGATCTCATCCCCGGACTTTGGCGTTTGTCCTCCGGGAATTCCTCTACCGGGAATATCTTTTAATGCAGACTTCAGGTCGGCGGCAGTACAGTTGAATTTCACAATACACTTATAACCGCGCGCTTTGAGAGCTTTCTCCATCATTTGCGCATCAAACTTTGCACTTTTCAAATCAGACTCGTACTTGCTTGTCTTAGAATAAACATGATTCCCACAAATTAGAGCGTATTTTGCCGGATTAGCAGAAATCGACGTTTTTCTTTTTGCCATATATGCAGATGTAGGAAAAGGGACTCTGTTGACAATAAAGATCTTTTTGCCCACATACGCACTTATATTTGAATTTCGGCGATAGCGATTTTTAAAAGAGGCATTTCTCAGATGTTCGAGTATCTATTTCCATTCTGGAAGGCGATGTTTCAGAGCAATACTGGCTTTCGTATCACCTTTCTGAATAGTATACGTTCTTTCAAACATATCACTTACCGTGAGGTTCTTCACCAATTCCGGCATCTTTGCGGATGCATTGCTGCGCATTTTCTGCTCAAGAACTGATGTATATGTCCCCCCCAAGTTCGGTTGAGCGACATCCACGGCAAACGATTTCCAGACTGTCTGGGTCGCAGCGCCAACACAGACCGAGCCTTTTCTCCGCTGATTGATGACACCGCGTTTAGTGCTATTTTTATTTTGGCGAGCGACGGGGCTACACATGGGTTACAACTCCTTCTGGAGCAAAGGTCATGAGTCAAATTGCGAGGCTTCTAGCATTTCGGCCGATAATACACCGGCAATTAAAGCTCGTTCTTGTGGACAATCTTCAATATTATCTTTTTCACAATAGAAAACATGCTGGGCATTTGAAATGATTCTGTTTCATGATCCGTGTGCTTCCGCAAGTGCATTCCGCGTTTCTTCGTTGATTTCTCCTGACTCTTCCAGATCGTTCTTTTTCTGAAATTCTCGAAGTGCGGTTTCCGTCTTCCGACCTATAATTCCGTCGACGGTGCCGCAGTCAAAGCCAAGATTATTCAGCCGGGCCTGGACACCGGTGGTTTCGCTGATGGGATCAAGATGGCCCAATTCCAGCTCATACACATCCTGATCTTCGCCGACAATCAGCTTGCCGCTCCTTGCGTTTGGCGAGATAACAATCTCAATATTGCCTTCAGCGTCAGTTTTCCCTGAAGACAACTCTCCGTTTATGTTTAAGATGTAATCTTCATTTACGCGAGGCTCATCGTCGTCCAGAAGTTGAAGACGCAGCTTGGCCGGTACCCCTTTTCGTTTAAAGCGATGGCGCTCTTCTGTTGCTCCAGACTCCTCCAGAATCCTTTTTTCGGGGACAAACACGACGTCACCCACGAAGAGAATGTTGGGATCTTCGCGTTTTCTTTTCAACTCTGCATTATCAGGATGATTCCACACGGTCTCCCAAAAGATACCATATTGCAGGGCAATGATTTCAATGCAATCGCCTTGTTTCGCCTTGTACTTAGGCATATCTCATTAACCATATAACCCAAAAAAAAGTCGGAATGAAAGGAACTCGCTTTTTGAGATCGGGTAAAGTGAAGTAGATTGAAAAATTATGATTGTGTATGGAACTCATACACACCTCAACATATGAAAACCCATTGTTTTTGCTGACAATCAATAATCTATTATCAAAGGCGAGTCCGGCTGTCAATCGCTATTTTTTATCAATTTTTGCCCAACCTCATAAAATTACAGGTATTTTAGGTAAATCTTTCCCGTTAATCTCTCGACGGGCTGGCTGCTAAAAGTAGGCTTCGACCGGGTAGTCGGGTTCAGCCGTCGTAGCCATAGGCTACTATGGCGAAGTCGGCATCGATCACATAATCATCAACAGAGTGAGTTGGATATAAATTCGGAATCAAGGGCGGCGCGTTGGCTCGCAGTGACGGCTTCCGCTTCACCTCCCAAAACCGCAAATGCTTGAGGACTTGTCTGCCTGTAGGATCTTTTTGATGATATTCTCATGTTTTATGAAGGCAATTACCCGAATTGTCCCTTGGCACTTTGCGCATTCAAGCAGGTCGACTTCATATATTTTTTGAATCAGCCCGCCCGAGTGTGGAATCCGTGGATGTCCAACCGCGAGACAGCGCCGTCGAAGGAGAATTAATCCTTAAAAGAGGCGAGGAAACAATCCTGCTGCGAATCTTCGTCTCTGGTTCGGGCGTTGAACCCGCGCGTCGCTGACTCATCGACATAGCATCCGCAACCATGATGATGGAGATTCACTTCAAAAAAAGCGATTGCCCCATCGGCGCCTTGTCAGTCACCATACCCGGCGCTGAGGACAAAACCTACATCTGGTTTTTCCGTAACATCTATTTTTATGTCAGAGGCATGGATACGGATGTCGATATTGAAGCATTTGCGAGGCGGATACAATTGATCGCGGAAAGCGGCGTCGTGGAAGAGCTGCATTCTCACCTGCCGAGAATCGAAAAAATCGAAATCGTTTCTCCGGTTGTCAACGCCCATAAAGAATTCCTTGTCCGTTGGATTCTCGACGCCGACGATGCTTTCGATCCTGAACGTTATTGTTTTGATTTCCGTTACAATGAGCAGGCCCTTACGTTGTAGGATGACGAGGCCAATGTGGCAAAATTTACCGCACTACTGCCTGGCGACGCCCCCATTACGGTGCAGGTTGTCGACCGCAAAACCCTGCTTTCCAACTGGCTGACGGCCCTCGTCAAAATCGAGGATTGAACCTCCCCGTTGCATTCATGATTCAAAAAACGGTCATATCAAGGCGTCTGGGGCGATTGAATCATGACGTGCTGCACACCCCTGTCCTCGGTCGGATATAACAGATAAACGCTTTCGTTCAATGCAGTGATGAGCTCGGCAAGCTGAGTCTTTTCAGGCGCGACCTTGGCCAATTGACCAAGGGATTGGGTTTCCGTAAATCCGAAAATTCGTCCCGATGTCGTGGTGAATATCCCGTGAAGTTTGCCGGCAGGAGCATCCGCAATGGCTCCATGATCAATAGATTCCCCATCCTGTAAAAAATCTTTTTCCAAGGGCGATTCCACGATTCGGATCGGCTTCTCGGTTTTGTCGCAGTTTTCAAGGGGGATTCGGATCATACTGAATATGGAATGGTTTGGCTTTTCAACGACGGCGCACGCAAGCACTGCCGGCGACGTGGCCGCGAAAGCTTTAACCACCGGAACAATGGACAGAATACGAATATTACCAATATCATCGCTGTCTTCGGATATCTCCTGGTACTGATCCATGGTCAGCAATACGCGCTCCTTGACGCCCTCTTTTTTCGAATGTGTCATGAGTTTGACAGGCAGCGACCCATTTTGGGCAAAAACCAGAAAGATCGTTTCATTATACTTTGCCGAAGATACAAGGGGAAAGGGAGGATCCGTGAAACGGGCGATCACGGCGTCACGAAGTAATTTTCCCTTGGCGCTTATGTCGAGCTTGCTAAGTTTGGTTATATTTTGTTTTGTTTGATGGGTCAGAAGTATGGAAACGCCTCCGTCCTCGTGCTGAACAGGGCGTCCGACCATTGTTTCCGCTTCAAAATCAAGGTTGATATCGTAAATTTTCTTGTCGGGTTTTATATCGGTAAAACGGGTGAGCCGGATCGAGCGATCTTTTAACCAGGCAACCCATCTTGTAAAATCATGATCAAAGGAATCCAGGGACACGAAATCTGCTTCGGAAATCCGGGGTTGAGCGCTGGCGGGCGCTTTAATTTCGCCGCTTTTCCAGTGCGCTACCGGATTGGAATCGTTTCTGATGTGATAAAAAGTCGCCGCATCCCCATCCAGTACATGCTGTTGGATTCCATAAATCATGCCAATGGCGACCTGATCCCTGTGAAAAGAGATCCAGCTGCAGTTGTTCTTTGTAATCGTAAGGGGCGTTTTTTCACTTTCAACGTCAATTTGGCTGGGTTGAAATTTAAATTTTGCCTGCACCAGGTAATCTCCAGGCTTTTTGATATCCATGTAGGCCAACAAATCCTCCAGCCATTCCATGGTCTTTCCCCTACCCAGTTTCGCTGTTTCCATGGATATTTGGGAAACAGGCTCCGGTACTAGCCCCAAACGGGCGGACTGCTTATATGAATCACCGTAACCCAGCATTTCGCCGTCGCTGTTAAATAGAAACAACTGAATCACATCCGCCGAATCATAGTCCACCGGGACATTAACCGCTTTAGAATCGCTCTGAAAACGCAAACGAACCCAGACAGGCTCCTGCAACACGGTTTTTTCCTTGACCAGTTCAATCGATAATTTCATGTCCTCGCCTTTCCTCGATGCTCCCATGCAATGACTCCCAAGGGGAAAAAAAAGACAAATAAGTATTACCTTAAGCAAAAGTGCACGCCATGGCTTATATGTTCGATTTATATTTTTTTTCATCGGGTCAATGGTTGGACGTCAGTCCTGAAACTTTCCAACCTCGCAATTTAAGGATGCATTTTCCGCAAAAACTTGATTCCGTTGCATCTCCTCTGTTCCATGTGAGTTTTGTCGCCGTAGCGGGCGGATTTCTGGATTGAATCCCAAAGGGGTAACACATGGTGCAATTTTTGTCCGACAAATCATGATCCTTAGGCTGGTCCGAGACGCCTGTCCCCTTGATCTCATGATGGGATAAATACCTGCAGTGTCCAGATTCATGGGATATGAGAAATCCATCCTGCTCATCTTTCCCCATGGGATTGCTAATGATGGACACACCGGCCGGTAATCCGATACAGATGATGCCCGGCACATATTTTTCCGATGAGTAGGGGATGCCCAGAAATTTTTTCTTAACCGTCACCGGACGGCAAAAATTGGCATGCATTAAAATCAGACCCGGACCATGTGTTTTGCCTACACGCTTTCGCATCCAGTTTGCGGCTTCAATAAAAAACTTGTATGAATTTGCTTTAATAAATGTTTCCGTCAGCTTATATATTTTTGCCTTGTAATCTTTTGCCGACTCGAAGGTTCCTTGGGACGGTATATCGGCGGTGTACATCCCCTGTGCATCGAACTTGAATTTAGCGGGATGGTTGTTTTTGAGCAGTTGCATGGCTGGATTGTGTTTTAACACAAGTTGCAAATATTCTTCCTTGTCAGCCGCGGTAGGCAGAAAACTTTCGATGGTCTTTTTCGTGTGTTTGGAATCCAGTTCGCAGTAGGCGATTTTATAGGTATCAGCCACATCACTCCAATTGACAGCCGTTTTCGGCGCCGGCCAGGTGATCACCTGTGAAAGATGATGACGCCGCCAGAGGGTCATTTTACCGGTTTCCCTGAATAGAATCTCCTTCATCTTTTTCTTGAAAAACTCTTCATGCAGTTTGATCAAATCGTCTTTTCTGGCCTGATTTTCAAAAGAGATCCGCGCTTTCAGAACAAAATTGTCGCCGCCGATATAGGAGCCTCTGAACAAGATCCCTGTTTTTCCCAGTTTGTGTTCTGTTTTAGCCTTGTCGGCGTGAACAGCGGAAAACACCTGATCGCCGCTCTTTTTACTTGTAAACGGCGGCAGGTCGGCGCCAATCCTGAAATGATCCGCAATCGAACCTCTGTCGCCGTAGTTTGCGGTCTGGCAATTGTCCTTGGAATCCTCGGCATTGCCGTGATTGCCCGCGGTGCTTTTCAATACCTTCTCCACATACTTTTTCCCATGGCTCGGTATGTTGGCCGTAGGCGTGGGCAGAGAAGAGACATCCTCCGCGGGATCTTTCAGCATCCATTCCACATCCACGGCGCCGCTTGACTCAGGCGCTTCGATCCCTTTTCCCGAACCGTCCGCATCCTTTTTGCTCACCAACAGCACTTTCGCCTCAATAGGAATCTCGAATCGGTCGAGCTTGGCTTTATCCTTGTCGCCGTGTCCCTCCAAAGCCATCCAGTTATTGAAATTAGTCGTCCCATGATAGAAATAATCATGGTCCATGTATATTTTAGAGTCTTTTTTCTTTTCTATACAGGAGTCAAGTTCAAATAGTTTGCGTTTTCCGTCGCCTTTTTTCAAATGTTGGATCAAATCCGCATTGTTCTCGTCATCCGACTCGTCCATTCCGGCAATTTCATAGGTATAGCGTTTCATGGCGCGTTTTGTCTGGTCCGTTTTATTGCCGTCCGCAGGTCCGGCAAAATACCCTATCTCATTGAGTTTGTACTGCACCCATTTTACGCGCTCCCCTTCACCCGGCGCCTTCCCGTCTTGCGTGTAGGTACCTTTTTGAAGATCAATACCGTGATAAAGAACCTTGAATTCGAGTTCATTTGTCTCCAGACCGGCATCGGAAGCAAGTTTGACGAAAAATGGAGCAGAGAGTGGATTGATATATTTATCCTTGAAATCATCGCCGCCCATATTTGCCAATCCGTCCCAATTCAATTTCTTACGATCGCCGGGCGTTTTTTCCGATTCGGTGAGCTCCCGTTCATAAATCGGACCGTCGGCATGGCTGTCGGTTCGGATTTGTACTTTCACGACGGAATCCATTAAACCGCGAATCAAATAGGTAATTTCCTCCTTCTCCTTTTGAGGAGCAAAATGATCGTCAACCTCGATCAATTCAAGGGCGCGATTACCCACCGGGACGGTTCCCCCATGTTCGCAGTCGCAATCACGGCCCAAGTCATTGTAGAAACTGCAGCGAAATCCCGGAGAAGGCGGATTGTCGTGAAGCCTTTTTTTACATGGCTTCATGGACGAATCCGCTTTATGGTATTTGCACGGCAGCCTTGGCAAACGCTCCGGGTTGAATATGTAAAATGTAACGCGGCGGTTGTCGGCGCAAGGCTCCTCAGTGGGAACAATAAAGTTAAATTCACCGCAGCCCATGTGTTTGGGATCCATGAATCGATCAGCGGCCAATTCCACATCATGTTTTCCCGTCATGTATTCCTTAAACATCACCTTGCGCGTATTCGGCCCGGCGACGCCGTCTTTTTTCAAACCTCTGTCTTTTCTGTCTTCTTGATAATTCTCAACCGCTTTCTTAGTGGATGGACCGTAAACACCGTTGACAGGTCCCGGATCATACCGCCCGCCAAAATCCTTCAAAATGGTTTGGATTTCCTTTGTTCCCCAATTTTCCTTTTTGTATAGGGTTTCCCATGTATCCGCGTCGTCGGTAATAAACGCATAGGTGCTTAGCACTCTTCGTTCACTGAGTTTTTTATTGTATCCTTCGGACCCAACCTTATCAGTATGTCCGAATATAATGATTTTGCCAGTGGGATGTTTTTCAGCAGCCTTTTCGAAAATCTGAAGATCTTCAACGATGGACGGCCGGATGAAGGATTTATCGAATTCAAAGTGTACGCCGTTGATTTTGGCGCATGCTTCAAACTGCGCCGGTAGAGGCGGGACCTTTTTCACCCTGACCGTATACGGTTTATCAACGGCAAAACCGTCTTTTTTGAATATTTTCGGTATGAGTAATTCGGTTCTGACATCGCAATCCTCGGAAATGACAAATTTGCCGTCCTCCCCAAGATGGTAACAACCCAATTCGTCCCGGAGCAGATTATCAATATCCTCAGGCTTGTCCGTACCCCAGTTAAATAACGCGATGTCAGCCGCTGTTATAGGATTTCCGTTGGCGGTCTCACGCTCGGCGATCTTTTCAAGGGTGTCGTTGTCTTGTGGCGTGTATTTGGTTGCCTCTGATCTTTTATCAAAACCCATCGCTCATTGTCCTTGAAAGCACGGTTACTTCTCAAAAGCGGCGCAGCGTTGAAAAAGAGAAAAATGATGAATTAAGCAACTTCCACTACCTCCAAGGCGTCTAAATCCATCATTTCCTCTATGTCCCATGTGCCCTCTGGTACACCTTTGACTTCAATTGTTCCGTTCCCATCGGTGGTGAACTTCTTAACTTCACCTGAAGGTAGTTTGATCTTAACAGAAACACCCTCAAAAGGCTCATCGGTCTCTTCGTCTACAATCCGCAACTTAATCCAATGTGGATCTACTGATGCAACTGCAGCAGGCTCAGCGATTTCTTCCTCTATTACAGGCGCTTTGTAAGCCGAGGTTTTGTAAGCCGAGGTTAGGATGGAAACTGGTAGTACGGCAATTCTAAGCTGGCCTGAGGACAAGCGCAAGGCGATGTGCTCAAGAACCTTGTGATCGGGCAATCTGCGGCGGCCTGATTGAGCAAATCTCCTGGCGAGAAATTTCCGCATGCTCGTCATGTTTATAGGATCGCGAGAGAACCCACGCAAAAAGTTGAGTGCGGCAGACTTGCTACGGAATGGCTTTAAGGTATCGTCGGAATGGCTTTCATGCAAATCTAGAATCTCGTATCTCTGAGAACCTTTACGGAGATTTATCCTCACTGCATTCCTCCATTAAATGATAAGAACTCGCTTTTTGAGAGTGGGTAAGGTGAATTAGATTTAAAAATTATGATTGTGTATGAATATGGAACTCATACAAACCTCAAAATATGAAAACCCATTGTTTTTGCTGACAATCAATAATCAATTATCAAAGGCGGGCCCGTTTGTCAATCGCTATTTTTTACCAGCAGGGTAAACGCATTTAATCTCGGTGCAGCGTAGCTACGGGGTGTTTCTCTTGGAAATCCACTGACTGTTTGAATGGCTTTAGCACGCGTTAGTTTTGATCCATGCTATTGGCTTTACCGCATGTTGGCGTATATTTCCGGCTGCGGAGGATTTTCATCGCGAAATTGGGGGGATGCTACAAAATATGCCAAAAAGATGACAAATTTTGATCTTCGTTATGGGGGACGGGATTACCGAGTTTTCTGAAAATCCCAATCCCGAGGAGACCTTATTTTATTGTTATGCGCCTTGTTACCACGGGTGCATTACCAGTTTGTTAATTGCTATCCAAGACTTTTTGGTTTCAGGTGTCAGGTTTCAGGTATCAGCGAATTCGTTTCTTACTCCTGATACCTGAAACCTGACACCTGATTGCAAGGCTTTCGCTCAAAAAATGAATAAGTTAATGTGTGAAAACCATTTTAACAAATCGGTAATGCTCCCGTTACCACTGAGAAAGCCCTTTTTACTATTTGCCTATTTGCTTCAGTGTCTTTTCTATTCCTGCCCGTTGGTCGTCGGTCAGTTTGAGGGAGTCAAGGGCGAACCGGGCAATGTCACATAACAGCGCTTTTGCCTCGGTGTTTGCCTTGGCGAAATCCGGTGGCTCCGGACCGGGGGTGGTGCCGAACCATTCTTCCAGCCGGTAGTAGAAAAGCACATCCACCAGCGCTTTGGACAGGCTCTCCGGCAATCCTCCTGACAGCATGCGCCGGCAGCATTTCAATAGAGGGAGATCGTTCCGATGCACCAAAACCGTATTTCGAAGCCATCCCAACTTGTAGCCCTCGGAGTGGGCCGGATCAGCCATCTTTTTCTCCAGCAGTTGCAATGCCGGTTCGGTGCCGTTCTCTCCCAGCGCATCGATGGTCAGCGGAGTGAACCCGTCTTCCGGCTGGCAGTGATCGTCCCAGAACTTGAGCACCTCAGGCGGCGGGGGATGAAGGACCGCACAGACCGTGATTAATCTCTCCGTCCGTGCTTCCTCTTTCAGGAAAATTTCAGATTGCGTAAGAGGGACAAGCGCCTGCAGGGCGGACTCGGCCTGGTTTTTTCCCAGCTCGTCCAGTATCCGCCAGACCCGTAAGTGTGAAGCTCGGGCGTAGTCGTCCTCGGAATCCAGCTTTTCCAGGAAATCGGCAGACTGCAGGAGGGAGAGCAGTTGCCGGTGTTTTTCGGGGTCTGCACCTCTAGCCAGCTCGATTGCCATCCGGAACCGTTCTTTTCGGTCTTTGGTCTCTTTGATGATCTGATTCTTGTCTTCAGGCATGCTCACCTCTGCTTCAAGTGTCACGGCCCCTGTACAATCGGGCTTTGAATTACTGCCATGGCCTGGATAAGATCAAAGTCCAGGCCAAAAGTATCCTCAAAGGCGTACATCCGGTTTTCTTCATCAGGATGTCCCACGCCGTCCCGGCCGGTGCCGGCATTGCCCCGGTGACGCAGTCCCAGGGCATGGCCGACTTCATGGGAGATGACCCTTCCCCAAGCATCGGCATCATCGGGATCGATGAAATCCCGGATCCAGATGGCCACTACATTGGCCGGAGTGGGCCGTTGACGGGCTGGAGCCAGGTTCATTCGAACCGTTCCGGCTGCCGCATCGGGCAAAACTCCCGAAGGACTGACCCAACTGGTAGAGGGGGTACCGGAGTCGGTGATACTGTTCCCGGCACGGTTGGCTGGATGGTCGGTACAGATACCGATGGGACGATGCCTGGCTCCCCTGTGGGTGATTTCCCTGGCTGATCTGATGTAGTTGATGTTTACCACGTTGGGACGGTGATTCATGGCCGAAGACTGGATGTACCCGGAATTGGCGCTCCAGTCCACATTTCTGGTCAGTCCGGGACTGACTCGGATGCGGAAGACGCCGTCGATGGTCCGGCCTCTGTCTTGGGTAGCGGTAGCACCGTCGGTGCGTGTGGCATTGGTGTCCCTTACCAGTTCCAGGCCGATTTGTCGAAAGATCACATTGGCTACGGCCAGGTGGTTCAGCACCTGCCTAGGGGAGGTCCGGGGTGAGCGGCCACGGGTAGCATTGAGGATGTTGACCCTTACCGGGATGCGGCGCATGCGACGTACCAGGGCCCGGCAGCTGGCCAGCAGCGAACCCTCGAAACGCAAATCCAGCTTCACCTCTCCTTCCTGGGTCCCTGTTCCGTGGATCAGTGCCGTCAGTCCGAGGGCCGCGGTTCCGCCGGAAGGGGCCACAAAGCGGACCTGCGGGCTACCCTGGGAAACGCTGCTGCTCCAGACCAGGCGCGGATCGTTGTCCCGCAGGCGCAAGGTGTCGGGATAGTAATAGGTAACGCTGAATCTGGCTGCCCGGTCCGCCGGACTCTCCCCGCTGGCCAAAACCGGGATGACCGCCGGATTTAGCAGTTCATTGGGAGAACTCCCCTCGTTTAAGAAGACCGCCCCGATAGTGACGTTGTGTCCCCGTATGCCGGCAGGCCAGGTCGGTCTCGGCGGGAGATCGTCATCAGAGGGGGTGGTATAGACCGGGCAGATCTCCAGACGGTACCGGACAGGGGTTTCCGGAGACGGTGGTGCAGCGGTGGCTCCCCGAATGTTCGCGACAGGTGAACACCTCCTCCGGTCCGTTGCTGCCGAAGCGACCACCCACCGACAGCTGGACTTCTATTTCCACTGTGTAGTAGTTGGTATGGCGGCG
>Ga0208279_1000947_pt1 | contig 18259 bp, 14 predicted proteins | sample AntAceMetag02UKM_FD_184766 | JGI IMG/M metagenome (GOLD analysis project Ga0208279, IMG submission 184766) | Saline lake microbial communities from Ace Lake, Antarctica - Antarctic Ace Lake Metagenome 02UKM (SPAdes) (version 2) | ecosystem: Environmental > Aquatic > Non-marine Saline and... | reverse complement strand
TCATCCTGGTTCCAGATGGTGCAACTGCCATCGTATGGATTGTAGCTCTTAATGCCCATGGAAAAGACCGACGGCAGCACCTCGTCATACCACCCATCATACTCGCCGATAAAACGGATATCAGCGCTGACGTCGGCAGAGGCTGTCCAGAGATCATCAAGACCGCCCATTGAACCGCCAAGCCAACCCCAATACCCTAAGTAGTAGGAAGGATCATCCTCTCTAGGAACGTCGATATCCAGAGTCGACCAGTATTCCAAGTTGTCCTCATATAAGTCGCCAGCCCATGTGCCCTCGCTGTAAGAGCGGTCTCCATTGTTATCCACCCATATTTCAGTGGTTCCATTGGGGCAATAATTAATATAGGTTTCGGTATTAGTAGATACCTCAACAGACCTTCCCGCATTAACTCCGGGCTCGTAGCTGTAATAATAGTAAAGATCGCCCTCGTCAGACGACCACCCGTAATACTCTTCTACCATTCTTGTCAGATTATCTCCGCCAAGGATTCCGTTGAACTTGAGAGCCTGGCTGCTCTCCCAGTACCCGGAGGAAACTGCCTGCCAGCCGCCACTGTTATCATAGGTGCCTGTCAAATTACCCGCAATCTGGCCATATTTTGCCAGGGAGAGAAATTGTCCGGAAAGATCGGTAATTATGCCGTCTGACAGGGTTCCGTTCATCTGATCAGTCATCCAGATTCCCATGTCGGGTTTCCAGGGGTCGGTGGTGTCATTACTCTCATGAACGCCAAACTCAGCATACCCGAGGGCCCTCGCGGACCATGTCAATGACGAGTCAGGATCATCGGCATAGTTGTCGCATCCAAAGGAAAGCCGGTATACTCCCCAGTCCTCCCCCTTTATGGAAAGTGTTTCCCCCCATCCTGATTCGCTGAAGAATTCGGCGTCGGCAGTGTCAAAACCTCCGGAGAGCCAGCCTGTAATCATTCCACTGTACAGATTTTCGCTGAGGTTATCAGGTGAGATTCCAATGTTCGTTGTCATTTCCACAGGATAAACAGTCCCTGATGCATCCCACATGTCGAGGTCTGGATAGACGGTTCCTGAGAATTCTCCTTTAAGGATGCCCGCATTTTCCGAATCATCAATATAAACAGCGTATATATTGCCCTGCATCCCATCAGTAATGCCGCTCAGATATCCGGCATAGCTTCCCCCTGTGGTAATGTCGCTGCTTTGAATCTCTAAACCGAATATGGAAGGTTTGATGTAATCTCCATCTGTTGTGGAAGGGTTGATGTACTCTCCATCTGTTGGTGTGTACATGCCCATAAGGGTTATGCCTGCGGGGTTCGAATCAGTGGAGCTCCACAGATCATCCGTTCCACCCATAACTCCGGAAAGTTCACCGCTGTCTGCAATGCAGAAAGAAGACCATGATCCATGCCATTGGCGTTCCCAGGTGCCCCCGTCATCCGGATGATCAGAGAAGAAAGCGGAATCATAGGTGCCGACAGTCCATGACCCTCTTTCAAAAGTTGGGAGAGCATTTTCTGTTATGTTGACATACGTGCCGTCGGGGAGATAGACCTCTCCCGATTCACTACCACTCTCATAATAGTCTTCCCATTTTTCGCCATACAGAAGAACGCCTGCATCGGAGACAAAATAGTCGTAATCATAATGCGCGTCATAATATGATCCATTCAATCTTCCAAAATCACCTTCATAAAGAGTGCCGCGAACGGTACTGTAAGTGTCTCCACTAAATGAGCTGCTGAAGGCAAGGGGCTCGCCGGTGAATGTGCCAACGCTTTCGCCTATCCACGTATCTGACGCGCTTTCTTCCGATGTATTAATGCCGTAAAATGGTCCTTCAATGGGACCGATATGTGTGTTGGTGAGAACTATTCCGGCAAGAGAGCCGGTTATTTCTCCTTCTTCTGTCCAGTCACCGTCCACGCCGGCAAACCAGTAGCCGTAGCCGATACTATTATTATTATTATCATCATCATCAAAGTCTATATTTCCGCCCACCATGGCCGACCAGGTGGTATTGCCTGAAGGTTTATCATTATACGTATTATTATATCCGAGCATCAATTTATAGATCCCAATCAATGAGCCGGGTCCTGTAGTTTCTGTGCCTTGGTCAGCAATATAATTAACATATCCGGGTTCATAACTACTCTGGCCCAGGACGGAACCGGTGTCGTCATAAAAGGTTCCTGACAGACTGGAAGTAATATTGCCTGAACCTGGGTAAGTGGAGCTATGATCAAAGTCTATTTGCGTGTCGGAAGGAGTCAGAGTACCTTCATTCTTCCACATTTCAAGATCTGGATAGTAGACTCCTGAAACACTGCCTCCTGTGGTATAACCTGCGACAACAAATTCGCTTTCTTTGTCTATTTTTACGCAGAGAGCAACAGCAGTCCCTTCTATGATGCCATTTTTCCAGATACCACCGGTAAAACCCGTGAATATTCCTGTTTCTTCTTCGGTTGAAGTATCAAAGGCATAAATCGGTACACTCCACAGGTAGTGCTCTTTTCCTGCATATCCATCTTCATAATAATATTCACCCATGGCCAAAAACTTGGCAGGACCATCCCACGGCGAGCTGAGGCTTCCGATAATGCCGTATTCCGCACCGGCAAAGCCCATATTGCCGTTATCGTTACAATAGAGAGTGTTACCTACTCCCCAACCACCGATAAAAACGAGTGGCTCCAAGGTATAAGTGCCGGAACCGACACTCTGATAAGATCCTTCGGCATCGTATACGCCACGGTAATTAAGATCGATACTGCCCAGGAATTCATAATCCATATAGGTCAGGTCACCACTGATACTCACATGGCCCGCCAGATCATCGGTTCCGGAAATCGAACCGAGCATATAGGAATCGGGATCGGAATCGTATTGACCATACGTGCCTGACCAGTTTGGGAGCTCTCCATCATTGCTGTAAGTGCCGCCACTGGTGGTTACGCTCCAGACACCGAGTTTGCCGCCACTTTCTATGGGAATTCCAACAAGTTCGCCATTGACCACATCTCCCAAAGGGCTGATTGAGCCTCCTATTGCTAAACTGCTAAAAACAGGAATGGGATAGCCTTCTGTACATGATCCACTCATACAACCCAGCGTCTCTAAATTATCATCCAGCGCGCCGGGGGTGATGGTTGTATTTCCAAGAATAGATGTCCTTGTTGCAGGTCCGCTTCCGGACAATGTTTGCGTATCTGAATCGTAAGTGCCGGAAAGACTATCGGTAATATAACCCGCGCCGCTTCCGGTCACATAAATACTGCTGGTCAGCCCTTCCCAGGTTCCGGAAACACCCGTCAAATAACCTGAAAACGCGCTTCCGTCACTCATACTGCCGCTGATTGGCCCGCTCCAGGGACCGCCCGGCATGGCATCGGCTGTGCCGGATACCTGGACAGTGCCTGTATTTGTCGTATCGCTTATGGAGCCGGAGAGTGTGCCCTCAGTAAGGAAAGAGAATGATGATGTTGACAGGGCGCTGCTCAAAGTTGTTGTGTCTTGAGGCTCCGGCGGAATGTAAGGTGGTGGTATCGGTGTCGGTGGTGGTGTTGGTGCCGGTGGTGGTGGTGGCTCCGATGCAGATCCTGGCTCCGGTGCAGATCCTGGCTCAGGCCCGGCCTCTCCCTCTTCTGAAGGGGCTGTATCATCTACAAGTTGTTCAATCTCAAGATCTGTGGCCGGCTTTATAACAGGGGGCTGGTCAGGACTTATAACTATCATGGCCTGGCCTGCTTTGATCATTTTCACCTCACCAGGCCTGCCTACACTATAACCATATCCTCTTCCTTCTTTGAATATTGCGCCGCTCATATTTGCCCGATGAAAGACAAAAAAGTTGGTGCCTCTGACGCCGCAAACTGCGGTCGGGGTATGGACCTCGTACCGGTTTTGCGTTTTACGTCCAAAAGTCCCTCCTGCCGCCTTTTTTACAATATTCTGTATCTTTCCTCTGAAGAGCTTCAGAATTCCTCTGGTCTGTTCTTTCTCTACTATATATTCATTAATTTCCACCCGGCTTTTCTCGGCAAAACGAAGGATGCTGCCATCTATAAGGGCGATCTCCGCTTTTGAATTGGTCTTGGTGCGGATAATGTCGCCTACATTTACATCATCTCCCTTGCGGGCCGGCACGGCCTTCATGCCGGGAGCGGTGATATCCACACTCCCCTTGATATAAGTAAATGTGCCGACAGGTTCTGACAGGGCAACCCCGGGAAACATAATCAACACAGTCAGAAAGGCCATGAAAAAGATTATAAGAGAAGTTATGCGCTTCATTTTAGTACCCTCCTTTATTGTTGGGTTGCTACACCTCTTAAAGCGATTGGAGTAATCCGTATAATCTGTGGATCAAAACCGGTATTCAACGCCGGCAGTGTAAAGATCCCGTTTATAGTCATATATGCCTATATTTGAATTTGCCCTGGTCTTTGAATATTGAACCACAAGATTTGCATGTTTAATAAACTCCCACGTAAATCCTATTGATCCGGTATAAACATCATCTTCCCTTTTTGTATTAAATGTTGCGTTAGTATACTTAAAGTCCTGCAGATACCCTTGTCCGCTCACCTGCAGGCTTACTTTATCAAATATTGGCATGGAAGTATTGAGTGAAATTTTGTGACCGTTGTTTTCCCAGTTTGCACCGTCAGTGTTCTGGTCAATAAATTCATATTTAAGATTTAAAAAGGCATTATTTTGAAATAGCCATATCCAGCTGATATATGTATCTAACCCCTCAGAATCTCTGTCGTCAACTGACGTCAACGGTGGCTTATATTCATCCACATTGTAAGCGGCAAAGAGTTCCAATATATTGTTTTGATTGAGAAGTATCCGACACAGCGGGCCCACACTGAAAGAATCCACATATTTTTTATAACTTGGGTCTCTAACCATGGTACTGCTGTAAACAGCGGCCAGATTCAGGGCAAATCTGCCAAAATTATACCCCGGATAAATAGAAATGCTGTTTCCGACAAAGTCGTGAGAATGGGTGTTTTTCTGGTGAAGACTGGAGATAAAGGCATACTGGGCGTTGAAAAGCCAGGGGCCTTTCAGGATTGGGACATAATTCACCCTGAAAGTGGTATTCATAACCCTGCTTTTTTCATTGGTTACACCCGGCGCCAGGGCTGACTCACTCGGCTTGAGCACCATATTGGTATCATACTGGCCAAAGAGGCCCAGTGTAAAACGAAAAGGTCTTTCAAGGAACATTCTATTTTCTACCAGATCCTGATATTGCCGGGCAAAACTGCCAAGATCTGACTGGGGATCAAAGAGCACAGCCGCCCGGAAACGATCTCTGGCCGCTTCCAGCTTTTTTTCCTTCATGTAACAAATAGCTATCTGGAACTGGGCGGACTGGGCAAGGGCCTCGTCGAGAGACACTGCATTTTCAAATGATTTTATCGCCTCAAGATTCTTTCCCTCTTTTTGAAGAAGCAATCCTTTCAGAAAAGCTGTTCTGGCAGGGAAAATTTTCTCTTCTTCGGCCACTTCTATCCATTTTCTCGCCTCTTCGATCTTTCCCAGTTGCAGTGAAATATCTGCCAGTTCAATCACAGCCGTTTTAATTCTGGGGATCAGAGCAACTGCGTCCTGCAGATGTTTTAATGCTTTTGGGTAATCCATTACCTGCTTATAGGCAAGCCCTAAAAAGAAAGCAGCGGTGGAAGATCCCGGGTCTTGTCTGCGCGCCTCAATCAGGACATCGATGGTCTCTTCATAATTTTCCTGTTTATATTGTTCCAGACCTTGCTGGATAAGAGGTTCGACGTTTTGACAATTAGCACTGCCTGGTAAGACAATTAAGATGACGACGATAAGGATAGCTGCAAAGAAACCTCTGGATATGGAATACATAAGCACGCCCCCTGATAGAGTTTCTATAATAACTTCAAACTAAAATCTCCGTTGAAATCTGACACTATTAGTCAAAAAAATCAAGTAATATCTTGAACCCCTGTCCGAGACCCCAAATGACATAACAATGCATGAGGGTGTACTAAGAGTACTCAGCGTGAAATAGTCAGAGGATTTACCATGACGCTGCACTTAATCTCTTTCAGCTGGTCGCTCATCAGATGAACATCATTGATTTTTATGCTTGTGGCATGATTTCCGGTAAGGCCTTTTTTGATTTCAAAGGTAAGTGTAAGAATCGGAAAATCTTTTCCTTTAATCCCCCTGGCACCTGCCATAACCACAATCAATTTGCCGGGATTTTTGTCATTAATGATATGCATCAGGGAATTACTCTCTTTTGTCTTAGAGCCATTTTTGAAGATAAGGATTTTGCAGTCATATTCCATGACCAGTTTTACGCCTGCCAGATTATCGACATGATCGATCATGACAGGAACTTCAACAGACTGGCCGGGCTCTCCTTTGATTGCCGGGATGTAAATCTTAGTTGCGAATACGGGAGAAACCCATAAGATTGTGGCAGTTACACAAATAATCAGGCAGACATGTTTTGTCAAAATTGGATTCATTTAATTCATCCTTAGTCCCTTAGTCGTAAAATTCGTGCAAAATTGGCAAAAGAATTGTAACTGCTCAGCCTGACTACGTGAGTGGTTACCTTTAAAGTCGAATTAACCTCCGTTATTCATTTACTATCTGATCCTGGAAATCAATATATTTATCGTAGGTTCTGACGGAACTGAGGAAAGGCTCAAAGACCAGGGTAAAGCGCCGGTCCTTCTGCGCAAGGTGCACGACAGCTGGATTCATGTAATCCTTTCTGGAAAATCTGATCAGGGTCTCTCCGTCTGTGACTTTTTCTTTTCCGAAGCGGCAAACATCCAGTATATTCACATCTTCCGGGAGTTTGAAGGCGCGTTTTCTCATCTCGTCCTTTGCTTCCGGTGTCATATCGGCGCTATGTGTCCAGACAAGATTGCTGTCCAGATCCAGGCGGAGGATATAATCGACCTGGTTGCGTACCGCATCGCTTCTCAGTTCCCTTGCCATACCGGTCAGGCGGTTTACTGCCGTTTTCAACCCGTCGCTGAGCATTGTATCACGCACCTTCGGGACAGCGATGGAGAGCATCAGTCCGATGAGAAACACGACCACACTGAGTTCGATCAGGGTAAAACCTTTGTGACTACTCAGGTTGTTAGGTTCAAGGTTCACAGTTCACAGTTCACAGTTCATGGTTTATTATTCGATATCCCAGCTCGTTATATCGCTGTTTTTCCCTTCGCCGTCAGGCTCTCCATCCGCGCCGTAGGAGATAAGGTCGAAGTCATTATGCATTCCGGGGCAGAGATAAATATATTCATTGCCCCATGGGTCTTTTGGCACTTTCCCCTTTTCCAGATATCCGCCTTCTCTCCATTTTCCGGGTAGATTTCCTACTTCCGGAGGCTCTGTCAGTGCCTGCAAGCCCTGTTCTGTGGATGGGTAGCTTCCGTTATCCAGCCTGTACAGCTTCAGGGTGGTTTCCAGGCTCTCGATCTGTATCCTGGCTTTTGCCTCTCTTGCCTCTTCAGGGCGACTCATTATTCTTGGAACAATCAATCCCGCAAGAATACCCAGGATAACAATCACCACCATCAATTCGATAAGGGTAAAACCCAGGTTATTAAGATTTCTTTTCATACTTATCTCCTGTTTAATTAAAAACTTAAAACTAATCAGTTACCTTATCAGCTGGTTCATCTCAAAGATCGGCAGCAGTATTGAGATAACAATGAAACCGACCAGCAGGCCCATAATCAGAATCATAACAGGTTCCAGCATGGATGTCATCATTGTTATATTTGATTCTACTTCGTTTTCAAGGCTGTCTGCGATCTTGTAGAGCATTTTTTCCAGTGTTCCGCTCTGCTCACCTGCAGATATCATCTGAGTAACGATGGGAGGGAAAAGCCTGTTCCTCGAAAGCGTTGCCGACAGATTCTGGCCTTCTTCAACATCCCTGGACGCCTCGGCAATGGAGTCTGTGATCAGCCTGTTGTTGACGACATTTTTGACTATGGAGAGGGCAGTTAGCATCGGGACACCGCTTTCTAAGAGCGTGCCAAGAGTACGACTAAAGCGCGCTACAGCCATTTTGTGGGTAAGTGAGCCGAAAAGTGGCATCTTCAGTTTAATTTTGTCCCAGAGGTATTGTCCTCGGAGGGTCTTTGTAAAGATGTATTTCAATCCAATGAAGCTTCCAATGATAATAAGGACAATCGCCATCCAGAAGGATTTCAAAAAGCCGCTTATGGAAATAAGGAAAATTGTTATTCCGGGAAGGGTCTGATGCATTTCGCTGAATATGCCGGTAATTTTTGGGACGACAAAGGTTGTCAGAAAGAAAAGGACTATACTGCCTATAAGAAACATGAAAATGGGATAAGCGAGCGCAGCCTTTATCTTGCCCCTGAGCGCCTGCTGGCTTTCATTGAAATCGGCCAGTTTTTCCAGCACAATATCGAGGGTTCCGGAGGCTTCACCCGCCCTGACCATATTTATGTAGAGGTTGGAGAAAATTGTGGGATAGTGCGAGATACTCGAGGCAAAACTGTTACCCTCATTTACATCTTCCTTTATCTGTGCCAGTGTTTTTTTCAGTCTGGGGTGTGTTGTCTGGGAAATAAGCGCGGTCAGTGAAGGAACCAGAGGAAGGCTTGCACCGAGCAGAGTGGCAAGCTGTCTTGTCATGACGGAAATTTCCTGCAGACCGATCCTCTTAAAAAAATCGCCTATCGACCTTCCGGTCGGCACTTTGTTTTCTTCTGCCGACGTTTCATTCAGATCGATGGGGAAGATATTGGTTTCTCTCAATCTCTGTCTTGCCGCGAAGAGACTCTCGGCATTGATGATTCCCTTGAGATTTCTTCCTTTGATGTCAAGGGCTTTGTATTCATAAACTGGCATGGTTTGTCACAAGTAACAGTTCACAGTTGTCTGTTTTCAGTTTTCAATCCGCAGATTACCCGGATTACCTTAGATTTCTACGAGGCCATCATAAATGACGTTATGAATAATATCAAGAGTTTTTGGGTTTAAATGTTCCTCCCTCAACAGGTCCTCCACGGTTTTCACCGGATTGAAGGTTATGAGAGGTACTTCAACGAAAATGGTATTCCATCCCGCCATGGACCCATTCCACAGCCCCGGAAGTTCCAGGACCTTCAAAGTTTTCCCTTCATAAGATTTATCTGAAACGATGTGAGTGTCTTTGTCAACGTACCTTTTCAGATCGAACTTTTTCCCCCGGTAGTTTCTGATACCACATACCAGGTCAACGGGATTGAAATATGTAGATGATTTCCAGATGACTTTCTGCCCTTCCGATTTTGCGTCGATCTGTACTTCCTCCACAATCTGCAGCGATTGTGCGCCGTCTTTTCCCTCTACCCAGAAGGGGCCTCCGCCAGGCTCTCCCTCGTTTCTCACCATACCGCACACTCGCAGTGGCCGGTTCAACATGTCGAAAATGAAATCTTTTTTTCGTGTGTCCGTGAATTTCTCAAAATTTGAAGGCAAAACAGTGCAGAGTTTTTCACGACAGAAATCGGCTATCTCTGAAAGGTGTTTTTTGCCCGGTTCGTTTTCGTTCAGAAAACGCAGATAATGGAATATTTTTTCCTGCAGTTTTACAAGATATCCTCCAAGGAGTTTCTTATAAAGTACTGTTTCCGGCTTTAATCTGTCGGGGACAACATTGTCGATATTTTTAACAAAGATGATAGCTTCCTCGATAGTGTTTAGATTTTCAAGAAGTGCTCCGTGCCCTCCGGGTCTTAACATAAGGCTGCCCGTGTCATTCCGAAAAGGTTTACCTCTCGTGTCAACCGCTATGGTATCTGTGGACGAAAGCTGAACGGAAACAGAAATATCAAACTGCACGTTATATTGGGTCTCATAATATTCCCTTATGTTAGAGATATAATTTTCGATATCAGACCTGTGTTCCTCGGAGACGGTGATATGTATCCGGCAGATGTGGCTGCTGTCCTGCACGTACATGGTGGCCTCAACGAGATGTTCTTCAAGGGATGTACGATTGCGGTCCGGATATGTGTGAAACTTGAGGAGCGCCTTGGGCAGATGCGCGTAGTTTAATCCCTTTGATGTAAGGATATATTCTAATATTCCGGAGATATTTCCCTGCAGAATATCGCGGATGTCACGGCCGTCGCGTGAGATGATATTTGACAAATCATCGTAAAAGGCAAACCTGGTGATTTCGTTTTTAAGGACGCTGGCTTCTATTGTATCATTGAAACCTTCTATTTTGTAATAGTTGAACCAACTGCGAAACATACGGCTGGCGGCCCCTGAGGCTGGAACGAATTTTGTCATTTTCCCCTTTGCAGCCGCCTGATTGTGTATGGATATGAGGGCTTCTCTGTCTGAGTCGGGGATAGTCACTATCCCGTCACCGATTGAGCAGGGCCTGTCAAGTTTAAGGGGAATCGTTCCACTGTGGAGGATCTCAAGCTGAGAAGACAGCTCATTCACAGTTAATCCTTCTTTCCCGATTGTTTCCAGGTCACTCTCTATAAATAGTTTTTCTGACATTCGCGGCTCCGTGGGGCGCTTTCTGTGATGTAACTGCCTGATTATATCCGATGTAAGAAAGAAAAACAAATAAAGCGGACGTGGCAGGTCCATGTATAATAAATTGCGCAGTGTGCTTAGTTCTTGACAAATATCCTCTTTTTGCTTTAAAGGCTACATAAGTATGCAATGTTACGAAAAGAGGGGGGAGTGTATATGGCAAAGATAGATGCTTTCTTTAAGTTAATGCATGAACAGGGCGCGTCGGATCTGCATCTTATTGCCGGTCAGCCACCTGCTCTGAGGATCAGGGGCGAGATAGAACGGGTAAAATACGATCCTCTGGAGAGCGATGATCTGAAGGCTATGCTGTATGAGATAACACCGGAACATAAGATCAAACAGTTCGAAGAAACGGGTGATGTGGATTTCGCATACGAGATACCAACCCTTGCAAGATATCGCGCAAATTTCTTTCAGCAGAAAATGGGTGTAGCTGCTGTGTTCAGGGAGATTCCCAGCGAGATTCTCACGACGGTACAGCTGGGTCTTCCCCCGGTTATCGCCAAGTTAGCGTCGCTTCCGAGGGGGCTTGTTCTGGTTACAGGGCCGACCGGAAGTGGTAAATCAACTACACTCGCAGCTATTATTGATGAGGCAAACCGCACGCGTAAGGACCATATTATTACTATTGAGGATCCTATTGAATTTGTTCATGAGAGCAAAGAGTGCATTGTTAACCAGAGGGAAGTGGGGCTGCACACAAAATCCTTCTCCTCCGCACTCCGTGGCGCCCTGAGGGAGGACCCCGATATCATTCTGGTGGGCGAACTGAGGGATCTTGAAACAATCTCCCTTGCCGTTGAAGCGGCAGCGACCGGACACCTCGTATTCGGGACCGTTCATACGTCGAGTGCGCCGAAGACAGTAGACCGTCTTATCGAGGTATTTCCCTCCAGCGAACAGATGCAGATACGATCAACGCTGGCGGACGGCATACGCGCTGTCCTGGCCCAGGTCCTCTTCAAACGCGTGGATAAAAAGGGTCGCTGCGCGGCACTTGAGATAATGATTGCCACTCCGGCGATACGCAACCTTATACGGGAGGGCAAGACATTTCAGATTCCCTCCATGATACAGACAGGTAAGAAATATGGAATGCAGCTGCTGGATGATTCTATTATGAATCTTCTGCAAAAGGGATGGATAAGCGCTGAAGAGGCTTATACCAAGGCTAATGACAAGACAAAATTCAAGAATTTCTTAAAGACATCCCCGGCCGACTTTACGGAGGTGTAGAAATGTTTTTGGTTGCTCATTCGAAGGTGTTTGATAAAGGGGGAAAGTTATCATGAGAAAGCAGGAAGTTGACTACATACTTGCCCATATGCTTGATTCCCATGAAGATATCTCCGATTTGAATATCACGGTGGGGAGGCCCCTCCAGGTGGAGAGCTCCGGTGAGCTGATGGCCGTTGATCTGGATTTTTCTCTTCCCGAGATTACCCCTTTTCAGGCGGAGATATTCGCGCTAAATCTTATAAACAGGGATCGCATACTTATGCAGACCCTGGTTAAGGATGGCTCCTGTGATACCTCCTATGAACTGCCGGGCAAGGTACGATTCAGGATCAATATATTTTCCCAGGGTGAAAACTACTCCACTATTCTCAGAAAACTGGATGACAGGGTTCCCTCCTGCGGGGAGTTAAACCTCCCGAAGGTGTTTTTTGAAATCCCCGAGGAGAAAAACGGGCTCGTCTTATTCGCCGGCGCGACCGGAACAGGAAAAACCACATCGCTTGCAGCCGTCTTAAACGAGATAAACGAGAAGCGACCGGTTCACGTAATAACCCTCGAAGACCCCGTGGAATACAAACATCCGCACAAGAAGGCAACCTTCAATCAGCGGGAACTTGGCGTTGACTTTGTAAGCTTTGCGAGCGGACTTCGTGCCGCATTAAGGCAGGCACCCAAGGTAATCCTTGTGGGAGAGATGCGTGACAGGGAGACGATGGAGATCGGTCTCACCGCTTCTGAAACCGGGCACCTTGTCTTCAGCTCACTCCACACGATGAACGCGGGGCAGACGATCAACCGTATTATAGGCATGTTTCCCCAGGAGGAGGAAGCTCAGATCAGGGCACGCCTGGCCGATACAATCCGCTGGATCATATGTCAGAGGCTTCTTCCCCGGATAGGCGGGGGGAGGGTTGCCGCCTTTGAGATCCTCAAAACCAGTCTGAGGATCAAAGACGCCATCCTTAACGGGGAAAAGGAGGGGGGAACCTTTCAGGATATCATAGAGGCGGGTCACGCCTTTGGTATGACAACCTTTGATGATTATATTGTAGAGTTGTACAGAAACGGAGCCATCACGGAGGAAACTGCCCTTTCGTACGCGACGATAAAGGGGGTTGTCGGGCGCGGGATCGATTCGATCAAGAGTACAAAGGGTGAGACCACAACGGAGATAGAAAGTCTTGAGGTGGATTGGTAGGGGAGGTCTGTATGGACGACAAAAAGGAAATGCTCCTTAATGAAACAGGATCTGAGTTATACAATGCGCTTGATAAACCCTTCGATTTTGTCGAAGAGGGGGGTAAGACGGCCCTTATCTGTGAATCTGATCATGCTGTTCGGGAAAATCTCGGTGCTGCTCTGGAAGAGATGGGGTATCATGTTACGAAGGCCACCACTGTTCCTGATGCCCTGAAGAGTATGCGGTTTCATGTATATGACCTGATTGTGGCAGGGGAGAGCTTCGATGAAAAAGGCTCGGATGAGGGCGGTATCCTGGATTATATCCGGCATCTGCCCATGGTTGTCCGGAGGAATATCTTCGTGACGTTGCTCAGTACAACAGTTCGCACGATGGATAACATGGCCGCCTTCGGAAAGAGCGTCAATCTTGTCATCAACCTGAAAAATATCGATGATGCGGGTGTTATAATAGAACGTGGCATTGCCGACGATGAAGCCTTTTACGGCGCATTTAAAGATGCCCTGAAAAGGGCAGGGCGCCTGTAGCCCTCAATTGTTCACGGTTGCCGGCTCACAGTTCACGGTTTTTTTAATGAGCTATGTAACGATTAAAGCATTTTGGATATTAATCGCAGCTCTTGGATTGATTCCTTTGCATCAAATTTAGGAACAGCCTGTTTTTTTAACCGTAAGCCGTTAACTGGTAACTGTAAACCGTCTTTTGAGAAGCTTATTTCCGGGACAACTCCAGGTATTTCTTTGCCAGAGAAGTGTTCACGTGGATAACTCCCCTGTTCATATCTTTCATCGGGTAGTCTTCTGTGATTTCCGGTAAATTATCCGCGTCTTTCTGTGTCTTTATTACCGAACCGGCCGGTATGTAGCGGTGATCCGATACGTTGACACCCATAAGGAGACAGCCGGGTTCTATAACACACCCATTTCCCACCAGGGATTTAAAGACGAGGGTTGTCATACCGACAAAGGTATCATCATGCACCACGGCCGGACCATGTATATGAACCTGATGGGCGAGTGAAACCCTTTTTCCCACATAGACGGCATATTTCTCTCCGTCGACCGTGTACAGGTTTTCCTCAACAGGTATTCCATCTATTTCTGTTTCAAGCGCGTGTATAATGACACCATCCTGAACATTTGAATCATCACCTATGAACAGGGGTTGTCCTTCGTCACCGCGGACAGACGCCATCGGTGAGACCATTATGTTTTTACCGAGGATGACCCTGCCTATGACTGATGCCAGTGGATGGACATAGGTTGAAGGATCGATTTCCGGTTGTGATACCCTGGTGTTGAAATTCGTCAGTACATTTTCCCCCACCATTTTTTTCATCTCCTCTTTATTCCGTGCGTTTCTTTTTTTATTATTGCCAATACACCTTTCGCTTGACCTTTTGAACCCTTGAATCCTCGACCCCTTGTGTAACTACAACTAATCGGGAGACGTCCCTTTCTTTAAGAGTTCTTTCCATATCCTGTCAACGATTGCCTCCGTTTCTTCCGGGGTGCCTTCGTTGTTTATGACAAAGTCGGCAAATGGGATCTTCTCATCCACAGGCATCTGCGAGTTGAGGCGATCTCTGGCTTCTTCGTAACTGTAGCTATTTCTTTTCATGATCCTTTCTGCCTGAACGTCGGGTGACGTGTAAACAAGAATCACGATATCTACCGCTTTGTGCCAGCCCACCTCTATAAGCAGGGGGATATCTGATATTACTATGGCCTCTTTATCATTATTCACGATATTATCGAACCTGTGCCACCATTCGTCAAATATGGCAGGATGTACGATGCTGTTCAGTTTTTCCAGTTTTTCGCTGTCCCGAAACACGATTCCGCCCAACACTTCCCTGTTTATCCTGTCGTCTTTGTCCAGGATTTTCCTTCCGAAGTATTCAACAATCCTGTTCCAGACCGCGCTGCCCGGTTCTTCCACCATGTGTGCAAGGACGTCAACGTCGATAATGTAAGCGCCTTTTTTCTGGAACAATCTTGCGACGGTTGATTTTCCGCTGCCTATCCCGCCTGTCAGCCCTATGTTTATCATGGAAAGCTTCTAACACAGGGTGGGCATTCCATCAAATAGAAATTTGATTTTCCCCTGTTCTGGGTGCATAGCCCGAGCAATTAACCCAGCGGGGAATCCCCGTCCGTAAGAGCGTGGAGTTTCATTCGATTTCTTTTGGTGATTGCTCCTATACTTATGTTATTATTGATGAAATCAAAAGTTTAAAAAAATCGAACATATTGATTGACATATCAATCAATATGTTTTAATAACTTCACAGGATGAAAAATAACAAGCAGGAAATAATTGTAGATGCGGCTCTTGAGGTATTTAGAGACAAAGGCTATGCCAATACGCGTATGGCTGATGTTGCGAGAAGGGCGGGTGTGTCCTACGGTCTTGTATATCACTATTTCACGAGCAAAGAGATGCTTTTCAATATGATTGTTGAGGGCTGGTGGGATCGGCTCTACCAGATGTTGAGAGACGAGGGGATGTCCAATACCGGATGCCGGGAAAAGCTTGAAAATATAATAAGCTTTTTTCTCGATACGTATGCCGAGAAGCCGAATCTTGTGTCCATTTTTGTAACAGAACTTTCCAGGAGTTCCGTTTATCATACGGCAGGAGGTTTGGCTAAATTCAGGACCTTTTTCAGTCTGACTGAGGAGATCATGGAGGAAGGTCAGAAGAAAGGCTTTCTGCGTAGCGACATGGGTTCACATTATCTGACCTATATATTTCTTGGTGCAATTGAGGGTTTTATCTCCATTATTGTGCTTGGTAAAGAAGATGTAACAAGGGAGAGAAGGGATCGCACCATAAACGGGATCATTGAGGTGTTTCTCTCCGGTGCCATGGCGGAGTAAGTTTACGTACAACTATTCGTAATAGTTGTGTTATTATGATAACAAAATAGACAAATCAATCAAGGGTCCATAGTGAAACAATGTAACATATCATTACAGGCGACTCTGCTTACATATTGTATTGGTGATAGCAAATGCACTTGAAGGGCCAGCTTCATATTCATACCACATGTTCGGACGGGAAGCTTACCCTGCAACAGGCGGCGGATCTATATGCCAGTATGGGGTTTGACTTTATCGCATTTACAGATCATGACCACCTGCTGAAATCCCGTTACAGAAAAGCCATTGGAGAGATAAAGACGGATCTTCTCGTCTTTATCGGGATTGAACTGACCGTAAGTACGAAACTCGGATATATACATGTGAACAGGATTGAAGGTGATCACGAAGTGCTGCATACATTTAACCATCCGGGTGATTACGATTTTACTATCAAACAGACCATACAGTGCATCGATGATGTCGCTCGGGATATTCAAATCGATGCTGTTGAAATCACCCATAACGGATTTTATACACCGGAATACGATATAGAAGATATAGCCTACCCGAAAGTGGCTTCAGATGATTCTCATACCCGGCTGGGTTGCGGGAGGGCATGGATAGAGCTGGACTGCGCGAGAAACAGGGATTCCATCCTGCGTGCAATAAAAGAGGGAAATCATTCAAACTGTTACACCAGAGGCCAGGCGAAGGCGGCGGCAATGGCAATGGTTCTGGCCTGATGGTGGAATAAATATGAAGGAGGATAGGTATTGAGATGAAAAGAGTTGCTGTATGTGCTGTAGCCCAGCATAAGTGTAGTTCGAATATCTGGAACAAGCGCTTTCAGGGCATGCTCCTGGACGTGCTCGAAGATATTCAGGAACAGACGGGTATGCACTTTTCGGAAGAGGGGGGTGTTCGAAGCATTGTCTCTTGCTCGGATGATGTTTTTGATGCCAGAACAATATCAGACGGTGGTGTGACAGATGTTCTGGGGGCTCATTACCGCGAAGAAGAAAAGATGGCCCAGGAAGGACTCAATGGCATCGGGTATGCCATGTCCATTATCCTCTCAGGGCACGAGGATGTCGTGTATGTTGCGGGTCACTGCAAGGAATCACAGGGGGAAAGCCGGAATATGGTCACCAATCTCTCATATGATCCCTTTTACGGCAGAGCAATGGGTCTCGATTACACCAATGTTGCCGCCCTTCAGGCACGGGCGTACATGGAGAAGGCGGGCCTTACGGAAGAACAGTTGGCAAAGGTTGTTGTCAGGGCACGGCAGTGGGCGGCAAAGAATCCCTACGCAAATGCCACCGAACAGATGGAACTGGGAGATGTAATGTATTCTCCCATGCTTTGTGATCCAATCAGGACACGGCATGCCTATCCTGTGTCGGATGGTGCCGTCGCATTACTGCTGGCATCGGAAGAGAAGGCACATGAATATACGGACAACCCGGTATGGTTGACCGGTTTCGGCAGTTGTATGGACAGTTACTTCCTGGGCGACAGAGATCTTGCAAGCAACTTTGCCCTCAAAAAGGCTGCCGCGCGGGCCTATAAAATGGCGGGGGTCAAAGACGCAAAGAAAGATATTGATCTTGTGGAAGTAATGGATTGCTTCGCATATCAACAGCCCATGTGGCTCGAGGGCCTCGGTTTCTGTGGCGATGGTGAGGGGGCACAGTTTATCGATGAACAAGGCCTCGAAAAATACAATGTGAATCTGTCGGGCGGTATGCTTGCCGGAAATCCAATAATGGTAGGTGGTCTCTACAGGGCGGCGGAGGCGGCATTGCAGCTTAAGGGAGAGGCCGGTGCGCATCAGGCTTCCGATGTAAGTCGCGCCGTAGCCCAGAGCACAACAGGAGGCGCGGGCCAATTTCACACGGTCGTAGTGCTTGAGAAATAAGGAGGGAACATAATGGGAAAAAAGAATAGAAACGTGGGGATCATCGGTATAGGCCAGACCGAGTATTCCAGCCACAAAGAACACCAGAACCAGGTGGAAATGGTAAATGAGGGGGTGAGGTGTGCACTCGAAGATGCCAATATTAGCCTTGATGATATCGATTGTGTCCTTCATGGAAACATGGAGCTTTTCGAAATGGTCCATCAGCCCGATATGTGGCATTCACTTGGTTCAGGCGCATACGGCAAGGAACAGCTGAGAATCACAACAGGGGGAACGACCGGCGCAAGCCTTCTCTGCGCTGCGGATAACCTGATAGCGTCCGGCATGTACGATGTGGTCATGGCCATCGGCCTGGAAAAACTCCAGGAGGGTCACACAACAGGGGGAATCACTAACATGGCGGACCCCCTCTGGTTCCGTCACCTGCAGACGGGGG
>Ga0208279_1000936_pt1 | contig 18399 bp, 18 predicted proteins | sample AntAceMetag02UKM_FD_184766 | JGI IMG/M metagenome (GOLD analysis project Ga0208279, IMG submission 184766) | Saline lake microbial communities from Ace Lake, Antarctica - Antarctic Ace Lake Metagenome 02UKM (SPAdes) (version 2) | ecosystem: Environmental > Aquatic > Non-marine Saline and... | reverse complement strand
AGTGGTGCCACTCCAGGGCGTCATCATCGGAGAAGATCGTCTCTTCCCAGCCCCAGACGTGAGCCCCGACGCCGCCGGGACCGCCCAGACTGCCGATGTTGAAGTGGCTGCCGTTGCCGCCCTCGCCGGCCGCATCGCCGGTGAACCCGAAGACCAGAGACCATTCTGGAATGCTCGTGTTGTCGGCCTTGGCCCAACAGGCAATCGTTCTGGGCATGACACCGCTGATGCCGACGCCTTCGATCGAGATATACTGATCGTCGCCACCGGGCAGGCTCACCACCTGGCCGCGGATCGCATCGTTCTCGAAGGTGACGTTGCCGACGATCACGCCGTTATGGCCATTGCCCGAACCATCGTTGGCGTTGCCGTCAAAGGCATACGAAGCGACGAGGTTCACCGCATCGGGCTCGACGGGCGTGATAAGCTCGGGAGCGTTGGGGTACAGCCGGATGTCGTCGATGTACACAACACCGGTCGCCCCGGCGCCTTCGACACCAACGATCAGCGAGGTGACGCTGCTCATGTTTCCGCCGACAGCCGACAGATCGATATTCCAAGGCTGCCATGCAGCCCTGGCGATGTCACTGGCGTCGCCGTCGTAGACCACTTTCGTGCCGTTGATCTTAACGTACAGTTGGCCGGTGTTGCCCGCTGCGCCCTGGAAGGAGATCGCGAGGCTCTGGACGCCACTGATCGTCCAGTTCTGGGCCAGGGCCAACTCGGCCTCGGACATCGGGGCACTGGTGTTGTCATAGAACAGCGGCATAGACTGGCTGCCACTCTTGACGATCGTCTGCTCGGCGAACGGTGCTTCCATATGCCCAACCGTCGAGCCGTTGCCGTCCACTTCGTAGCCGTCGAGCCAGGTCAGGAAGATGGCTTCGCCCGCGTCGATATCGTCGGTGTAACTCTCGAAGTCGTCGACCACCAGGAACGCCTGCGTGGAGAAGCTCCAGAGGTCACCCGCCCAGGAATCGACTTCCTGAACCTCGTCGACCTTCCAGTAGTACGTTGTCCCCAGATCCAAGGGCCCAGGGGCGTAGCTGGCTGCACTGACCGTGTCGGCCAAGGCCAAAGCGTCGGCATCGGCGCCGAAATACACTTCGTGCGAGATGGAATCTCTACCGGCTCTCCAAGTGAGGTCGGTAGCCGCACTCACGTCGGCGGCGCCGTCGGCCGGTTCCGGCTGGCGGGCCTGGGTCGGGATGTACATGAAGCGGACCTCACTGAGACCATTCTGAGGCACGGGCAGTGAGCCGTGGCCGCTGACGATGGTCAGACGGACGTACTTGGCCGCCACGCCGCCCAAATCCACGGTGGTATTGGGGAGATAACCGGCCTTGGCGGTCGCCTGAGCGAATTCCGCCTGTTCCAGAGCGGTCCACTCGGCGCCGTCGAGAGAGTATTCCACGGTGACGTCTTTGAAGCCAAAACCGAGGACGATTTCGAACTCCACATTGTAGTTCCAGACCAGCATCTCGTGCAGCTTGTAGACCCGATCGAACTCATACTGGATGGACAAGGGGTCAGCACCGGCCATACCCAGCCACATGTCGGGAGCATCCACCGAGTGTCCATCGTTCTCGTCGAGTCCGGAGCCATTGATCGTATTCTCGGGTCCCTCGGTCGGAGCTGAGGTGCCGTTACTGGTGGCGGTGACCGTCTCAATCGGATACGAGAACGGTTCGGTGGTGAAGCTCCAAACCTGACCTGCGAAGATCGTGTTGTCGGGCGCTGCGTTGACCTCATCGATGCGCCAGAAGTAGGTCTGACCGAAGTCGAGCAGACCATCGGGATCGTAGCTAGCATTCGACTGACCCTGACTGAGAAGCACGCCCATGTCGGCGGCGCGACTGGCGTCGTTGACGTCGTCAAACGCCGTGCCCATATACACGTCATGCGTGCTGGCGAATTCGCCTGGTGTCCAGCCCAGAACCACGTCGCGCATGATGTCGGTGGCCTCATCCTCAGGGCTGGGGTCGCCCGCGACCTCAGGTCCGGCACCGTCCAGCATTACCGAGACGATCTCATCGGCGGTCAGGCCGTGGTTGTAGTATCGGACGTCGTCGATGGCGCCGATCCAGTCGGAACCCCAACCGTCCGAACCAATCAGCACCGGTGCCGGACTGTTCGTCACGGCGCCCATGGCCGTCGACTCGGTCTCTTCTCCGTTGAGGTAGCATGTCAGTGTCGAGCCGTCATGCGAGCAGGCGATATGGTGCCATTCGCCTTGGTCCATTTCTCTGCCGACAAAGGCCCAGGCTCGGGGCGAAGTGTTGAACGTGAACGCCATGTAAGGCTGAGGGCCACCCCAGCCATAGCGAACCTGAAAGCTCCAACTGGGACTCGCTGAACTAAGCGCCTTGCACATCGCCGCCGTCTCCATGCCGCCCTCCGGGTTCTCGGCATCAGGCCTTATCCACAGGGCCAGGGAGATCTCACTGCCGATGTCCAGGCTGGCGTCATTGCCGCAATCGACGCGGTATCCTGAGCCATCGGCGCTGCCGGAGCCAGCGAACTCCATAGCGCCGCCATAGACACCTTGGATCCAAGTGGGAGTGTCGCTGACCGTGCCGTTGTTGCCGCTGACGATGTCGGTGACCTGTGTGCCCTGGCCGTCGTCGAACGTCCAACGGCTCACCAGGTCCGCCTGCACCGAGCCGACAACACCCAGCAACAAGAGACATGACAGTAAACAAGTGAATTTCGTGTACATGCGATTCCTCCTTTCCAGAACGATTGTATGGCGATGGCCTAGCAACCCACGCACACGCGTGTCTACCTAAGCTTCTCGGCAGCCTGATCGCCTCTACCCTACCTCAGAGAACCTCCTCCCACCCGACTCAGTGAGAAGTTATTCCTTCACGAAATGCCATGCATATCACGCGCAAATCTTGATTGAGCAGACCTTTACCACGACAACCTCTGGCCATTGAACGAGTGGAGAATAGAGACTCAAAGACTTGTGGCTCGCTGCATGCCCTTCTCATTCCGATCCCACTCCTGACCCAGCAACCCTTTCTCCGGCAGTACTCAATCGACGCCGGACAGAACCGGTGCCGATTCCGCATGCCCCACCTGGTCTATTTGTACCAGATAGACCGCGTGACTTCAAGGGCAATCGACGCGAATCCGGCTATTCGCCTCGTGCAGAGGGCAAAAAAGAAGGGCACCGCTCCGGGTGATGCCTTTCTTCGGCCCTTAAACAGGGTACACCCACACAGTGCCCAACCCTCTCCGCACGTCGTCATCTGTACCCTGATTCTACCCTTGCCGGACACTGGTACAAGTGTGGTGACTACGTATTTTTGAGTCATTCGTGTGAACGTTCGGCCGTGATTTTCGCAAAAAACGTGCAGCGCTTTAGAGGCAAATCCCAGTGACATGAAAGATTTTTTTATCGCCTTTATGGACAAGGTTTTACGACCGCTCACTCCTCTTCGGTTTTCGCTTTTTTTCGCAAAAAACCTGCAGGTTCACCCAATGGTAGAGGCAGGCATCAGTGAGGACCTGCCAGTTTTTGAGCGAGCTTGAAAAGCGAACTTTAGCTCTGAAGGGACGAGACTGAAATGGGATTTGACCTTGAGGTTTTCGACGATCTGCAACTTGACGCGGAGTACCTGGAATGGCTGGTCGAGACGCACTCGGTGGACATCCAGCGGCACTTCTGCCGACTGTGGGATTACTACACCAACCCGACGGTGGACGCCGGCGGCACCAGTGCGGCCGACCGCAAGGTCAACGCATCGGGCCGGCCCTACGTTCAGGCGCAGGAGTACGGGCTCCCTTCGCGAATCACCGGTCTGGCGCGTTCGCCGCAGACCGGTGCATTCGATTCACGGGTCGTCGGGGACATCCAGCGGAAAGAGGTCGTAATCGAGAACGACATCGCCTGGCGTGTGAACGCCGCGGCCGATTTCCTATTTGGAAGACCTCTCAACATCATATCCAAGGCGCCGGACAGCCGAAGACGCAGCGAAATTGAATCGATTCTAAAGGTGGTCTTTGCGGCTAACGGTGGCCTTGGATTCTTTCAGGACATGGCGGTGCTCGGAAGCGTCTACGGGTTCGTCGATTGCTTCGTCCGTCCCAGCATCCCTCTCTCCGAACGCGCTTCCCACCCACAGCCCTCCGCCCAACAGCCCCTTCCTCTCCCCACCGTGCTGGAATGGGCCGGAGCGATCGGCTTGGAACTGATCGAGGCGCCAAGAGCACTGCCTGTCCTGGATGAAAACGACTATCACGTCATCACGTGTTACGTGCAGCACTTCTACCAGAAGAAGAACGCCGTGAACCCGAAGAACTCCTTCCTGTCGCGCATCTTGTCGGCGACGGGCCAACGCGGCGACACGCGACAACGGGTCGCGGTAACGGAGGTCACCTCGCCCGACCACTGGCAACGTTATGAGGACAAGGAGCTCGTTGCCGAAGGCGAATCGCCCTGGGGCTTCCTGCCCATGGTGCACATTCAGAACATCGCCCAACCTTACTACTACGAGGGGGTTAGTGACGTCGAGCCGCTGATTCCGCTTCAGGATGAACTCAACACGAGGCTGAGCGACCGGGCTGGCAGGATTACCTTTCAGTCGTTCAAGATGTACCTGGGCAAAGGGATCGAGGGGTTTGAGGACAAACCCGTCTCGCCCGGCCGGATGTGGTGTACGGATAACCCCGAGGCCTCCATTCAGGAATTTGGCGGCGATGCCTCGGCACCGAGCGAACAATCGCACATCGCCGAGATTCGCGAGGCCATGGACAAGACCAGCGGCGTGACACCGGTCGTGGCCGGCGTGCTCAAGAACCGGCTGGGCAATCTGACCAGCGCGGTGGCCTTGCGGCTGACGTTCATGGGGATGCTCTCGAAGAACGAACGCAAGCGTCATACCTACAGCGAGGGGATCAGGCGGATATGTCGCATGGTCCTGAGCATCCTGGACACGGCCAACATCTACCAGAGCGCTGAGTCTGAAAGAGATGTGGACATCGTCTTCGCCAGCCCTCTGCCTGAGAACCTGATGGAAAAACTCCAGGAGGCCCAGATCAAGCGAGAACTGGGTGTGCCCGCCGAGCAGGTGCTCAGAGAATTGGGCTACGAGCAAGTCGAGACGGCATAGTCACAAAACGAGAAGGTCACCGTACTGATCGGGAGACAGCATGAATTCAAAACAGACGGAAGAACGAATGTCACAAACGGACCAGGAACAGGACTACGAGGAGACCAGTGGGGATGTGGCAAAGCTGGTCCCGGTGACCGAATCGATCCGGTATCGAAGAAGGGCGCAGAGCGCCGAGAAGCAGGCCCAGGACCTGACCGATCAGTTGACCCAGGCCAATGAGAGACTGGCGGAGATGTCGGAGGACATGGATCGCCTCCAACTCGACCAGAAGCTGACACGTAAGCTGACAGCCGCCGGTGTGATCGACCTGGAGGCGGCCGTGCTGATCGCCCGGACCAGGATGGAAGGCAAGAACGCCGACGGCGATATCGAGAACTGTATTGAGCAGTTGCAGAGCGAGAAGCAGTATCTGTTCCGCCGTTCGGCAGAGGCGGCGACCTCCCGGAGGACCGCCGGAGCCAAAGATCGCGTCACACAAAATCGAACCGTACTCCAACAGGCTGCGACAAAGGCCGCCCGAACCGGGCAACGAGCAGACCTGCAACAATATCTGAAGCTGCGAAGAAACCTGCTGTAACTAGGGACAGACCCCATTTATTACCGTAAAAACAAGGGTCCGTCCCTAGTATAGAACAGAAGAACAATGGTTGTTGAGGAGCAATAGACAATGGCTTTTACAGGCAAAGCAACGTACTCGGCGGGCACCACGCTTCCGGAACTGGCGGAGGATGTCGCCGATCTGATTGGCATCGTATCACCCTATGAGACCCCTCTCCTGGATGCACTGGGCGACCCTTTGCGAGAGGCAACCAGCACAAACCACGAGTGGCTGGAAGACGAACTCCTGCCCAACAAGGACGCCATCAACGACGCTACCTGGAGTGATCCGAGTAGCGATGCCCAGTTCGACGTTGACAACGGCGGTCGTTTCCGCGTGGGCGATCAGCTCCAAGTCGAGGCCAGCGAAGAGTTGATGCTGGTCACGGCTGTCAACAACAGCACGCTCACTGTCGTACGCGGCTACGCCGGCACTACGGCCGAGAATCTGGCGGACAATCAAGTCGTCAACATCCTGGGCAACGCGGCGCTCGAAGGTTCGGAGAAGCCGGACGCCCGCTTCACCAATCGTGTCCGATGTGGCAACTACACCCAGATTTTCACCGCGACGGTCGAGGTCAGCGGTTCCGACATGGCGGCCAGTCAGTTGGGCCTGGCCGATGAGATCGATGCCCTGAAACAAGAGCGGCTGCGCGAAATGCTCCGCGATCTGGAGAACACCGTTCTCAATGGCGGCCTGCCTTCCAGCAATCCACAGGGCAGCAGCACGGCCCGGCGCACGATGAAAGGTATCGTGCAACACCTGGCGTCGAATGTCTTTCACACGAGCGACAGCGGCTTTCCGACGGACGCCGACCTGGACGAAGCGAAGGTCAACTACGTCCTGCGGAAGATCTGGGAGAACAGCAGTGGCAACGTGGACCTGATCGTGGTCGGCGGTTTCCAGAAGCGCAAGATCAACGCCTTTTGCTCGGACTCTCGCAGCTACGGCGCCAGCGACACGACCTTCAAGGACATGGTCGGCATCTACGAGAGCGACTTCGGTATCTGCCGGGTCGTGACAACGCGGTGGCTGCCCCAGGACGCGGCGCTGTTCCTGGACTCTTCACGGATCGGCGTTCTGCCCATGACCGGTCGGAGTTTCCACTTCAAGCCACTGGCCAGCGGCGGAGACTACGAGTGCGGTGAGTTGATCGGCGAGTACACCGTGGAGTTGAAGAACGAAGCGGCCCACGGGTTGATTCGTAACCTGAGCACCAGCTAACCGGCAGATCAGGCAGGCGGCATGCCCACGTAGCCACGTGTGCGTGGGCATGCCCTGCCCGATCGCCGATGGAGACCGTGTGACATGGCAAGATTCTCAAGCGACAATGACATTCTGAAGTACGAGCCGGTGCTGTTTGGCGAGTTGCACTTGCCCTGGCAGGTGTTGGCCAAAGGCGAGGGCGTCACGCTCAGCGGAACGACGCTGTCCGACGGCGCTGCCGACTTCACCAGCGCGGGCATCGAGGCCGGTTGTGTCATATCCTTGCAGTCGGTAGCCGGCGCGATGGACGGCGTCTACGAGGTTGTCTCGGTCGATTCAGCGACCCAGCTGACGGTCTCGGTTCTCCGAACAGATCCTGCGGACAACCCAATCGCTCCTCCCCAGGCCAATGATGTGTCCTACCGCGTCAGCACGTTCGCGCCCCAAGCCGGCGAGGCAGCCTTTCAACTGACCGAGTACTTTGGTATCCAGCCGGGCAATCCAACCAGCGCAATCACGGCCGAACACATCATCGACCCGGGCGTGCTACGCAGGGCCTCTGTCTTTGCAGTGATCTCCAGTGTTTACGCGATGTGGGCCAATCGGACCGAGAGCGAGGGCTTCTGGTCCAAGAGCCTGCACTACAAGCAACTGTTTGAGAAAGCCAGACAGCGTTGCCGCCTGTCGATCGATTTCGGTTCCGATGGGATCGCGGACATCACCAGGATCGGCGGAGCGATCACATTGGTTCGAGACTGAGAGTGAGCGAGGTGATTTGTGAGTACCACACTAGACGGCACGGCATTATTCGATGAACAAGATCTGACGATTCAAGTTGGAACGCAGCAGCGGGCTTCAGTAGAGCGGACGATCGCCGGCTTGGACGGCATGGTGAGCATCGACCTGGGGCGACGCGATCGCCAAATTCGCCAGCGCGGCATCCTCCACTCACCCAGCCAGGCGGCGCTGCAATCTCGTATCGCTTCTATAGAGGGCTTCCTCGATGGCAACGCCCATACGCTTGTGGCGGCCGACGGACAGGAATACGCCAACCTGCGAATGGACGCCTTCAAACCGCTCAAAGCGGATGTCAGCGGGGCCGGCGTAGCGATCGGATACGAAATTATCTACACGCAATTGAGGAGTTGATGGCAATGTCGGTTTTGCGTGAGGGCATTGAAGACGTTCGAGCGTTTGTACTACCGGACGCCATTACAGTCGAGGGCCGCGGCGCTGCGTTCTGCCGCACCCTGTTGGTGACATGGCGATCTGTCCTTGAGAGTGTACTGCACCAGGTCTACGTCGATGGACATTGGGCTGGAGTGACGCTCGATCCCCAGCAGAGACAACTGGTCGTTCAAGCGCCCTCATCGTTTGAATCGGCGACGCTGATAGAGGTTGTGGCAGTTGGCCCCGAGCAGGGTCACATTGATTTTGCAGGCGAGGTCGGTCAGTCGCTCGTCGGGACTTCGCGTATCAAACTGGCGCTTCTGCGCAGCCAAAGTTTACCCACCGGCGCAATATTCAATATCTACTTCGATCATGGCGCTGCCGAAATGGACTACAGCGAACCACTCAACGACCTCCCGATTCCCGTGTGGCCATGCCCACAGGACAAGGCGGGCCTTGGGCTGAGTCAATTCGGCGCCGGTGACTTTGGCTACGACGCGGCTGCGGCAGTCGGACTTGGCAAGGGCGCCTTCGGTCATGGGCAGTTTGGCCTGGATGCCGACGTGATCGAGTGGATCAGCCCGATCCTGCTTCCGGGCGTCTATCGCTTCGGCGTGAAAGTGCTCGATGACCAGGGCAACGAGAGCGACACTAGCGAGACTGCATCGATCAGCGTCATTCCGGCGGCCCACCCGGCGGCGGCGCTCGAGATCGTGACATTTGACGAACAGGCCAATCAACTGATCCTCAGCATATCAGATCACACATAGAGACAAGGAGACAATGATGGGCGAGGCATATCCTTCGGACAACGAACTACTGAATCTTCAAGCGGACAGTGAGACGGGCGTCGAGTACGTCCCCACCGGCACCGCGCCCTACTACCTACACTTTCGCAAGCTGTTGTATCGGCTCCTGCTGGCGGCGCGCCGTGCAAATGACCTGAGGGTCTACGACGAAGGCGGGCTCGACATCGGTATCAAAGCGGGCAAGTTCTGGCATGGTACGAGCCTGGTCACCTACGACGGTTCGAGCGGCAGCACATTGGCCGACAACCAAGCCAGTATCTATGTCTATCTTGGCGCTGACGGCGCGCTCGTTACGAATGAGTACACTGGCTTTCCGTCGATGGCGAGCACCCCCCATATCCGGCTCGCTGTCGTCACCACCTCAGCGGGCGATATCACAGCGATCAGCGACTGCCGGACCGGTCACAATTGTGTTGTCCCCTATGCCGCCGGCGGCGTCCATCGGTCCGTCGAGGCGCACGTAGCCGACGACACCCTCACCTCGGCGGAATCAGGCAGTATACACAGCAACCTGGGCGCCACAAGTGTGACGACACTCACCCTACCTGCCGCAGCGTCGGAAGGAACCGAGTTCACTTTTGCCGTTCAAGCGGCTCAGGAGTTGCGCGTTGATCCCGGCGCCGCTGCGATCCGGGACGATAGCGGTCAGACGGCGGACAAGTACAAATCCGCCAACACGATCGGCGCCGCTCTGACCCTGGTGGCTGATGGCAACGGCGATTGGGCGACGGTCGCCAAGCATGGAACGTGGACGCAAGAGGCTTAGGCCTCGCGCCTCGACCGATGAAAGGCACAAGAGATGGCAAATGAGATTCAGGTCGATTACGCGGCCGGAAACACACTGTACGCGATCATCAGGAATCCCGCCGGGCAGGTGTGGCATGCCGCCGGGCAGGTCTTCGAGGACTGGGGCGCCGCTGGGCACGACTCAGGCGATTATGCCATTGCCTTGGTGGACAAGAGTGGCAGTCGCTACGTTGGCGACATCGACAGCAACATGCCGGCGGGACAGTACGCCGTCCAGTGGTTCGTTCAGGCCGGAGCCAGTCCGGCCGATACCGACACGCTGGCCGGCAGTCGCGATGTCACCTGGACGGGAGTGGCGGAATTGACGGCCACGAGACTTCTGGCGAACCGCGCCGTCCACAACACGCTCACCGGGAAGATCGAGTTTTACGACGATGACAGCGACAGTGTCATTTTCAGCCAAACGGTGACCGACGCCACTTCCGTCGTAACCAGGACGCGCAACTAACGAGATAGCCCTCGCACTGGAGAAGGAGCAGATTCAATGGGCAGTTTTTCAAAATACTGGGAAAACGAAATCTTGGATCATCTGTTTGGGAAAGGCAGCTACACACCGCCGACGGTTTACGTGGGTCTGTCCACCGCCGACCCCGGCGATGATGGAACCGGCTTGAGCGAACCGACGGGGAATGGATATGCCCGCCTGGCAACGTCAGCAGCCGACTGGAACTCTGCTTCGAGTGGTTCGCTGGACAATGCCAGCGCGGTCGCGTTCGCCGAAGCGACAAGCGACTGGGGTACGGTGACGCACTTCGCACTCTTCGATGCGGCGACCGGCGGCAACATGCTCGCCCATGGTGCCTTGTCTCTATCGAAAACCGTTTCCAGCGGAGACACGGTGCGTTTCGTCGCTGGCGATCTCGATGTATCACTCGATTGACAGGAGGACTTTCCCATGGCGGTAGCCAACAACGAAAGACAGGTAACGTGGAGTTCATCCAACTCCGTAAGCGTTTCAGCAGGCAGTACGCAGGACTCGGATGCGGTGAGCTTCTCCGCGACGGCGTTCGCCGCCATGATCACACTCAAAGCCGACAACGACGGGACACCCGCCAGTGGCGACACTGTGGACTTCTTTGCGTTGGTCAGTTGCGGTGATCCCGACGGCGCCGGGTCGGACGAATACCCGAACGACGACAGTGATGGAATGTTCCTGGCCCGCCTGGACACCAACGCTGACGACCCTGCCCTCGCGACGGTGGCGATGCCCGTGGGCAAAGCGGTCAAACTCTATGCCAAGAACAACTCGTCAGGTCGAGCCATTACCGTCTCGGCCTGCATCAATGAAAAGACTGCCTAATGGGCTCTCCACGAACAACGCCATCTCTCATATTGCCCGGTCATCCGCTGGGCAAAGACGTCGCCGGCTGTTGGCTCTTCAATGAAGGTAGCGGCAATACCCTGCTTGACGCCAGTGGGTATCGTCACACCTGGACGCTCAATGGCCCAACCTGGGAAGCAGGCAAGTCCGGTCCCGCTCTGCGGTTCAATGGCTCAAGCGATTACGCGAGCATGGTCGATCAGAATCTCCTGGACGTGGACGGGACCTCCGGGGTCACCCTCCTTGCCCGCGTCAAGACGACCTGTGCAATCGATCAGTACATTCTCAACAAGCGGGTCCTTGTCGGATGGAATCTGCGCATATGGACAGGTGGATACATACTAGGTTATTGGAAGGACGCCGAGGCAGACGCCTTGTCCCCCACCGCTGACGGCGTCCAGGTCAATGATGGGCAGTGGCACGATGTCGCCTTAGTCTACGACCACCTGGCGCACAGCATGACGCGCTATGCAGACGGACAACAGACCGGTACGGTAAGCTCCAATGCTTCGTTTGGCAATGCGGCCAACGGAACGTCGCTGTATCTGGGAATGAATGAAGGCTCGACAGGTTACTTTTCGGGCAGCATGGAGTTCGTCTACTTCATTCGCAGGGCCCTGTCAGCTTCCGAGATAGCGTGGCTGTATCGTGAACCGTTCGCCTTTCTGCACAGACCCGGCCTCCCGGGCCCGGCAATCGTCGCCGGCGGTGTAACACACGATCTTGCCGGCTCGATTGCGGCTGCCTCAGACCTCTCGGCCAGCGCCAAGGTATCACGGAACATATCGGGCCAGGTCAGTTCTGTCACCTCCCTGTGGGGCGCGTTGAGCGTCACCTCTCCCGGTCCTGAAGCAACTCTGGAAAACGCCAGTGCCTGGCGATCTGCGATCCTCTCCAACGGCCTGACCCCAACGGCATCCAAGCTGGGTACGGTCCTTACAGGCGGCTGGTTCTGGACGCGGCGGGCCGGCTGTTCGGCCATCTATCGCGGGCCATCACTTGCTGATGTGGACTTCCACAACATTCTGAGCGTTGTCGATCGTGATGCCCAACAGGTTTCTGTGCCCACGTATCTCTCCCACGAGCCTGGTTCGAGCTACTGCTATGTCGTCCGCCGATTCAATGGTTCTGGCGACCTCGAACAGACAACGGCCGCGGCGGTGCTGGCCCGAATCGGCGCCGACGGGAGACTGGCGGACCCTGCGCCCAACGGAGTCTTCGGCTTGAACGCTGCCCAGATCGCAAACCACAAGATGCGGCTGCTCTGGTTCTACTGTCCTTTGGATCAGCAGATCGCCCCTGAGGGTTTCAATGTCTACTGGGACAGTGGCAGCGGACAGATCGACTTCACCGAGCCTCTGGCCGAGGTGCCCTACAGTGGACGCAAGTGCTACTGCTACGTCAGTGACGGCCTTGCCGACGGAACGTACAGGTTCGCAGTGCGCGCCGGCTGTGAGAACCAGGCCGAGAGCATGTCACTGTCTCTTGCGATCTGCTCGATCCAGACGCGCTTGTCCCAAGCCATGACGATTCTTGCTGCGGAGGCGATACGCTGATGGCAAATGCAATTGAGTCTTTCACGCCTGAGTACAAACAACTGGCGATGCCGGCCGCGACGACTTTGGTCTATATCGATGGCGTCTTGTGCGAGGATCTTGCACCCGTCCAGATCGTGCGCAGCAGTTGGCCTGAATTTGGCTGGGCCAGACTCGCCTACCACCCGGCGGCACAATCCGATCTTGAACGAATCGAAGACCGATTCGCCATGGGCCGGACCGTCTGCCTTCGCCAGCTCTACAACAAGACGCCAACCGAAACGGCAATTGCCGGCCTGTCCATCTTCTTCGGCCGGATTGAGAGCATCAAGACGACGATCGACAACACGAACGAGGCTGTGGAGATCGTCGCAAAGGATTTCAGTTCGGTTCTCGATCGCATCACGGTCCTTGGGCAACACGTCCTTCAGAACGATGGCTCAACCATGCTCCTGGAAGGTCTCGATACAACCTTCAATCCCGCCGGACGAGCCAATGCGGCGCTCGACCTGGTCAGCGACGAAGATAAGAACTGGACCGCCTTCCGCCCGAACGCGGCCCAGGCGAAGTCATGGGACTACGCCGGCGTGATCAGCTACCTGCTGGGCACGTACCTGCCTGGGGGCTGTCTACATTGGCCCGACCCCGGTCAGTTGCGTGCGCTGACTGATGGACGGCTGGTTCGCGATCTCGATGTCACGGGCCTGAGCCTCCTCGATGCGCTGCGACAGGTCTGCAAAAAAGCGGGCATTCAGTTTCGATTTGTGCCGCGATTGGTCGAAACCGGCCCCAGCCAGGCGATTGTCTTCTATCGAAATGGAAAAGGCCGCTCGGTTGAATTGAACTGCCAACCGGTAGGCCGGACGATAAGTCTGTCTCGGACGAACATCACTAGTCTGCAGAGCAAGCGGACTTTCTATCCCATCACGCACCGATACATCGGCCAAGGCGACTTCAAGACGTACGAAGCGACCTTCGCACTCGTTCCAGCCTGGGACCCTGGGTTGGAGGACACCAACTACTACCGGTTCTCCCCCTCGACGAATCCCGACTTCAGCGAGGTCAGGGATGTATACCGCAAGTGGTGTTTGAATGAGGCGGGCGATTACTCAGATGAACCGTACGATTTCTCGAAAGTGTTTGAAGGTGGCCCCTATGTGCCGCGACACCGGCGCTTCTGGCCCGCAATGAACAAGGGAGCACACGGTCGCTCGCTGGGCTACTACCTGGAAGTCTCCTATGACGCCGGGGCGCACTGGCGACGGTACCCCCATGCCTTCAATAACCTGCTCGATGAGTGCGGCCTCTGGCTCAGTAGCGATCAGCTCGATGTCAGTACCTGGGTGGCTGCCTTGAAGAGCGTTCTGAAGTTCAGGGTCACAGCATCGGTGGTGAGCGACGAGCGCATCACCTCCGTTATTGCCGATGGCCCCATCGGTTCGACCGCCCCAGTCATTGATCACGTCCTGACCTTGCCTCGTCAGTTTCAGTACCGCAAGGTGTCGAAAATGAGCATCTTTGCCCAAACGAACGCGCGGACGCTCGACCGGCCCGATGAGGTCGATGATACTGCCTCGCTGCACGACTTCGTACGAAGCCAGGCGGGAACCTCTGCGTCGATCATTGAGACGACCCAGATACAAACGCCTGCTCTGATGTTGCACCTGAATCCGGGGGATCGGGTCGTCTCGAGTCCGGACAGCCGCGATCTGCTAAGCTGCCGGCGTGATAATCGCAGTGTCGTCTGGGTCGAGCGGGTGCAGGTCGATTTCCAGAAGCAGTGTACGCGGCTGAGCCTTGCCCGACGACGTCAGTCATAGAATGGGAGGATCTCTTCATCATGGATCAGCGACATGTTACCGATCAGCAGGACGTCCTGGCGGCGATGGCCAGGGAAGGGTTGGAGAACCGGACCGAAAGTGCGCTGGCGGCCAGCTCCGACTTGGCGACCGCCGTCTGGCCTGTCCGAGTCAAGAGCCGTGTCGATTACAATGTGTACAAGGTCCGCCGCGTCATCATCGAGGATGCTGGTGTCACGCCCACCGAATTTGGCGCCGAACTCGAAGCGACCAACCTGGCAGAATCCTTCATCAGCCAGGGAACGTTGACGGCTGGCGCGTACGTCATCGCATTCTGCCTGGGTGAGAAAAACGTCTTCCACACCGTCCCCTGAGGAGTTTTCGACCATGAAGCCTGACATGCACTCCTGGCGTCTCGATCGCCGGATCAGTCTTTCGGTTCTTGTCCAGTTGATGGTCCTGGCATCGCTGATCGTTGGCAGTTGGGTGAATCTGCAGCGCCAGCTTGATTTGCTCCAGCGTGACGTCACGATGTTGCTCCAGTCACACAACGACTTCACCGAAAAGCTGGAGGTCCTCTCGGCCCGGACCCTCTCGCATGAATACCGTGTACAGGCCGTAGAAAAACGATTGGGAGAACAACCATGAAAACAGCGTCTCACACCCTCATGTTCGTCGCCTTGATAGGTTTGCTGATCGCCGGATGCGACAGCCTGCGCCTCGCGCCGAGCGAGCAACAGAAGCAGAACGCCTGGCTGCACAATCGCACCACCGCCGTTGCGGCCGAGACGGCGCGGGCCGAGCAGAGTTCGCCCGAACTACAGTCGCTGACCAAGCTGTCCGAGCGACAAAGCCGAGCGTTCACCTCCCACTACGGCCTGCCCAGGGAGTATCCCCAGGCCGAGAACACGAGTGAGATCCTCTCGCAATCGAACTGGCAACTGGCCCAGACGGCCCAAGCCCAGTCTGTCGAGCGGCCCGACCCCTGGAAGGTCGCCGATACGCTACTGGAAGTGGGGATCGGCATCTCGGCATTGCTGGGTGGCGTCTACGGCACGCGAGCCGTCCGCTTCCTCCAGGAGGCCCGATCCAAGTCCAACGCCCTCAAAGAGATCATCGCAGGCAACGAGCAGTTCAAACAGCAAAACGACGCCCAGACCCAGTCCTTCAAAGCCGCCCACGCCAACCAATCCCCTCAAACCCGCCAACTCGTCGCTCAACTGAAGGCATAACCTGGCGAAAACTGTCCGGCGATGCCGAGATTGAACTTGAGAAATGCGCCCAGCGTAGCTATTTTCAATAGCCGTTGTAGATCACGATGTCGGTTACCTGGGCGCGGGTGGGTGTGAATGACGTTCGACTACGAAAACCAAATGACCGAGCCGGTCATTCAATGGCTGCGCAAGCAGGGGCTGATGGTCAAGCAGGAGTTCCCCACACCCTGGGGCATTTGTGACTTGGTCGGCTGTTCCTTGAATAAGAACAAGGTTAAGACAAGGTTACGTCTCAGGCAGAACAAGCCCATTCGTTCCCATCTCCGTGTCTATCTTCTTTCCCTAATCCCGGAGGAAGGCGAGGGTGGCGTTGACGCGAATGATCTCCATCGTGCGTTTGAACCATACCTGGACAAGGACCGGATCGAGCGTGAACTCCAACGACTCGTGAAAGATCGGTTTGTCCGACCGGCGGATGATGAGACATTCTACAAAGTCAATGGCTGGATGCCATTGCAGAAGAGGCTCGTGTCTGTGGAGCTCAAATTGGCACGCGTCGATGACGCTTTTCACCAGGCAATCAACAATCTGGGATTTGCCGGTGAATCTTATGTGGGCTTGCCTGCTAATGTGGCGACGCGACTGGTCAACACGAAGCGCAAAGCAGTTTTCGTCCAAAGAGGCATCGGTGTTCTGGCGGTGAATGTGGATCGCTGTCACGTTGCCTTGCGCGCGAAGAAGCTGATTTCCAGTAGCGAAAAGACAACTCAGGCCTACTCCGTTGAGCGATTCTGGCTGTCCCATCTCAAAGGCAATGAAGCATAAGTTGCTTGGCTACCTCGCCCGGTTCTAGCACCTTGCGCGGCGCGCCCGGTAGGGCAGCTTTCGGCAGTTGCGGTAGTTGGCGTCCAAGCACGAACGCAGAGGAAAGATCCTGATATAAAGCGAGGGCCCGACCTTGTGGCGAAACGCTTTGGATCTTTGCAAACCACTCCTTGTAGAACCTTGCCACCTGATTGGAGGCTATATTCTTGGTGCTTAGAGTTGCCAGACGCTGTCGGAGTCTTGAGAGTTCGTTGTATGCGGCATCCTCTTGATTCAGCTTCTCAAGAGCAGCATCCAGCCAGGCGGCAAGATCTGCGTTAGCGATTGTCCAACGTCTAAGCGGGGGAATGGCCAATCGGACATTGCCCTGACTGGTCGGCCCGCAAGAAATATGGTACGTGTAGCTGGTCCCTAGACTTATTGCAGGGAAATCGCATAGCCCCCGCGCCCACAACACAAGGTTGATCCCCCAGTAAGGCCCTCCTACTTTAGTGGCTCTTGCAGGAAGCGATTGTCTTATCCCCTCATGAAACGCAATGAGCTTCTCGTAACGTGCTGGGAATTGCTCGTTTCGTGCCTGGTCATTGAGGCTTGTATCGACAGCCCAAACGCCGTCAGCATTGGCAAGCGTATAGCATTCACATGCGAGTCTCACTGTCTTATCGCGAGACGGCTTGGTGTTCAGGGTTACGGCCGTTGTGACGATCAGAGGAAGGATGAGCCCGGTATCAAGATCGCGAGACTTATGTTTCCTCCAAACGCCAGCGGCTTGGGCGAGCCGTTTGTTCACCCTACTTCTTCCCTTTCCAAGCGGCAACTGCGGTATAGTTATCCACCTGGGTTCAAACGTGAGGCATTCGTCCAATATCACTGCCACAAAGGTATTGAGATCAGCTTCGTGTGTCTTCTTCCAGGATCCATCGCAAGTTAGGAGCCGATAGTTGGGAAAGCTCTTAAACTGCCTGTTCCATCTCTGCCAGAGTTTGAACTTCCATTCTTTCTTCTTCTTGCCTTCCTCATCTTGTGGCCAATTTTCCGCAATATGTGTTGAAGACTCAGTCCGTACATCTACAGGCCATTGGTTACTCAAGATATGATGATAGGCGTCCACCGCAGGATCAATCCACAGACCAACCGCACGTGGAATGAGCGATCTCACTCTTCTGATCGCGTCCAGTGAGACCCTACATGAAGATGCATCTGCGTAGTGTTGGCGTAGAATGTGAGCGTCGCCCTGGCTGTTCACAAATGGTATGTAGTCGGCCATCAATGTGCTCCAATCGTATCAAGCTGTTCGCGCCACGCCAGATAGCGGCAGATGTGTTCAGGCTCAGGAAAGATACTCATCTCGTTTATCCCCGCAGTTTCCAGCTCATGCAAGAGCGTATGCTTCTTCTTTGCTGGCACCTGCAAACACACAAGCGATGGTGCCTGCTCACGAGTCAGAGTGAAGTCCCTTGAACCATGCAGTGTGAATGCTCCCTGTTGGAGCATGATCCGTTCAGAGTTCCAGACCGGATTGATCGCGATAGTCTTCAATCCCCGTGGGTTTCTTTTTCCCGACAGGCTCAGATATTTCTTGATACGGGCATGATCCGTGTAGGCATCGAATATGCGAGATTCTCTAATCCTCTCATCAGCCTCGCGATTCAGATCCTTGGGATTGATGACGAAGACCGTGCCATCGCGGTTCTCTGATAATCGTGATTCCAAGCAGGCGAAATAGAGCGCGATAGCAGCATTCCTTGTCCAGTCGAGGAGCCGGGTGTGCAGACCATAGTGGCGGGCAAGTTGAACCCACTCCAATTCATCATCCCGGGTCGGAAGATTCGGAAGCTTGATCCTGACATATCGTTTGAAGTCCGCAACTAAGTAGAAACGCAAAATGATTCATTGAAAACGCCCGTAGTGGTCGATCCTTCAAGTGGCGATATAGCCACTGGGAGGTCATGGCCATGGGGCACGGCATTGAGTTGACCGAGGCACAATGGGACG
>Ga0208279_1000935_pt1 | contig 18438 bp, 16 predicted proteins | sample AntAceMetag02UKM_FD_184766 | JGI IMG/M metagenome (GOLD analysis project Ga0208279, IMG submission 184766) | Saline lake microbial communities from Ace Lake, Antarctica - Antarctic Ace Lake Metagenome 02UKM (SPAdes) (version 2) | ecosystem: Environmental > Aquatic > Non-marine Saline and... | reverse complement strand
ACGTGTTCCGCCCCGCCGACGCCCGGGCCATTCTGGAGAAGGCCCGCCGCGCTCTCGCCCCGGGCGGCACCCTCCTGCTCGAACCGCATCGTTTCGAGGCGGTGGAGAAAATGGGCGCGCAACCCCCATCGTGGCATACCGCCCCGGCGGGACTGTTCTCCGAGCAGCCTTACTTGTGCCTCCAGGAGAACATGTGGGATCCGGACGCCAAGACAGCAACCACGCGGTTCTTCGTCATCGACGCCGCCACGAGTCAGGTCCAACAAATGACCCAGACCATGCAGGCCTACACCGATCCCGAGTACCGCGCGATGCTCGAACAGGCCGGCTTTGCCGCCGTAGAATTCCTGCCCTCGTTCGGGCCGTCCGAGGACCAACATCGGGACAGTCTCATGTTGATACAGGCCAGACAACAGACAGGAGCGCCGTAATGAAGCCACTGACCTTTCACATCGTCGATGTGTTCGCCGAGGAGAAATACGCCGGGAATCAACTGGCGGTGTTCCGCAACGCCCAGGGCCTCTCGGACAAAAAGATGCAGAGTATCGCCCGCGAGACGAACTTCTCGGAGACGACGTTCATTCTGTCGGAGTCGCCCCGCGACGGGGGCTATGACGTGCGGATCTTCACCCCCGCCGCCGAGGTCCCCTTCGCCGGACACCCGACCTTGGGGACGGCCTACATCATTAGCCGGGAGATCATCGGCAAGCCGGTCGAACAGCTCACATTGAATCTCAAGATCGGACAGATCCCCGTGACACTCGGCACACCGGGCGAGCCCGAAGTGCTGTGGATGAAGCAGAAGGCCCCCGACTTCGGTCCGACAATCGACACCGGCGCCATGGCCGACATGCTGGGGCTGGGCCCGAACCAGATCGACAGCCGCTTCCCAATCCAGGAGGTCTCGACGGGTCTGTGGTTCATCATTGTCCCACTGACGAACCTGGAGGCGGTCCGCCAGGCGCGAGTTTCACGGGACAAGTACTTCGCCTTCGTCGAGCAGAGACAGAAGGCGGGAATCCTCGTATTCAGCCCCGAGACCTACAGCGAGCAAAACGACCTGAACGTTCGCGTGTTCGTGCCCTACTACGGGATCGAGGAGGACCCCGCCACCGGCAGTGGCAATGGGTGCCTGGCCAGCTACCTGGTCCGGCATCGCTATTTCGGCGGCAGCCAGATCGACATCCGTGTCGAACAGGGTCACGAAATCGACCGTCCGTCATTGATCTACCATCGCGCTTCGGAGCAGGCCGGCCAGATCGACGTCAACATCGGCGGCAAGGTCGCCATGATCGCGAAAGGGAATCTGGTGTAAGCATGGATCACCTACTCAGATGCCACGAGATGGTCAAGGACGATTTTGTCCGAGGGCAGAACTGTTACCTCTATGACGCCTCAGGTCACAAATACGTTGATTTGGAAGCAGGCGTGTGGTGCACAGTGCTCGGACATAATCACCCCCAGATCAATGAAGTGATGAAAGCCCAGATCGAGCGGATAGCGCACCTGAATCACCGATACACAAACGGCTTGGCAGAAGAAGCTGCCGCGGCGCTATTGGATACTCTGGGTATTCCCGACGGCAAGACCATATTCCTATCTTCCGGCAGTGAAGCCGTCGAGTTCGCTCTGCGGATCGCCAGACTTGTCACAGGCAAGAGGCTTTTCTTGACGCTGTCCGATTCATACCTCTCGGCGTATGGACGCGCAGGTGAAACCGACGCAGCAGAGCGCGTTACTCTTGACTGGAGCGGTTGTCGCCACTGTGAAAGGGTCAATCATTGCAGCAAGTGCGACAGGCTTGTCGACATACCGTTCAGCGACATTGGGGCGTTCGTTCTCGAACCCGGGAGCAGTTCCGGCGCCGTGAGATTTCCTCCAAAGGAACTGATTGATGCCATTGTACGCCTGATGGCACCTCACGAAGGCCTGCTGGTGGTGGACGAGGTGACAACGGGCCTTGGGCGAACCGGCGAATGGTATGGATTTCAGCATTATGGTCTGAAACCCGATATCATTGCGATCGGTAAGAGCCTCGGCAACGGCTACCCCATCAGCGCGGTAGCGATGAGACGCGACATCGCAGAGGCGGCCGAGCAGAGCGGATTCCATTACGTGCAATCTCATCAAAACGATCCATTGGGCTGCGCCATTGCCCTGGCGATCATACGCGTAATACAACGTGAGGCGCTGGTGGAGAGAGGCGCGCGAATAGGCCAATCCCTGCTGAACCAGCTAAAGGATATAGGGGAGCGCCACCAGGCTGTCACGGAGGTGCGTGGGAGGGGCCTGATGCTCGCCATGGAATTCGATGATGACGGGACAGGGGCCACCACTACAGGTGTTTACCACGCCATGTTGCATCAACGGTATCTTGTCGGTTACAGTCCGGCTCTGCATGTAATAAGGCTCGACCCTGCCTTGACCATAGAAGATAGTATTGCTGCAAACTTCCTGGAGCATCTGAATTCTGTTGTCGCAGGATTGGTGTGACTGTGACATTCAGGGAGGTAACGCTTGCAGGCAAACAGACCAATGACAATTTCAAGACGTGAGGGCTGGCGATGAATCCGTATCGGATAGACTTCAAAGATAAGTCGTGGGATGTTCCGGCGGTCGGCGTAAGGTGCAGAGCGCATGAGCAAAGTGGCCGAAAGCTGCGGCTAGCTGAGTTCACGAGGGAGTTTGAAGAGCGTCAGTGGTGTACGAATGGGCATATCGGATACGTTCTCGAGGGCCGGATGGAGATAGACTTTGATGACGGTGTAATCGCATTGGCCGAGGGCGACGGTTTGTTCATACCCCCAGGTGAGCCACACAAGCACAAGGCGCGGATTTTGACGGATCGTGTGAGGGTTATTCTGGTCGAAGACATCTAACGGTAGCGCACGTGTGGGAAACGGACGGGACATGACATCGTTGCATATGAAGATCGAACAGGAATTGGCACATGGCGGGGCCGACTTCATTGGCTTCGCGGATGTAAGTTTCTTGCCCGATGATGTGACCGGCGCGCTGCCGCGCGCGATTTCGTTGGGCGTGGCTCTCGATCCGACGGTGGTGCGTGAGATCACGAACGGGCCGACCCGACGCTACTTTGCCGAGTACCAGCACGTCAACGCCCTGCTGGCGCGGCTGTGCGAGAAGGCGGCGGACATCCTCAGAGAAACAGGCTGGCGTGCCGAGCCTTTCACCGCCACCACCGAACACTTTGACCTGGCGACGCTATCGATGCCGCTCTAGCACAAAACCATCGCCACCAGGGCGGGCCTCGGGTGGATCGGCAAATCGGCCCTGCTGATCACGAAACAGTATGGACCAGCGATCCGTTTGGGCTCCGTCCTGACCGACGCCGAACTGGAGACGGGCACGCCCGTGGACACCTCAAGTTGCGGCTCATGCCGATGCTGTGTCGAGCGCTGCCCCGCCGGCGCCATCGTCGGGGACAACTGGGAACTGGGCACGCCGCGTGACGCGATCTACACCGCGCCTACCTGCCGAGCCATGGCCAGAAAGCTCTCCGATCGGCAGAGCATTGAAGCGACTATCTGCGGCATCTGCATCAACGCCTGCCCCTGGACCCAGCGCTACCTCGCCCGCCAATGACACCGCATCGGCACGATGAAGGCGATTCACTTCTTCTGCTCCAGAGTGTGAAGTGCGTCTGCGAAGCGAATACCCAGGTCGATGTAGCCGACCGTGTCGTAGTGCCACTTGTCGGAATACCCATAGCCATCGGTGCTGGTGACCAGGGCCGCGCACGCGTCTTTCCGGCAGAAGTCCGCCTGAGCCCGGCGTACGACAGAGCCATAATCCCATATCTGCCCATCGTCATCCTTGCCTGAATCGGAGATGCGCCCGACAACAACCGGCAAATCATCGACGCGCAGGGCCGCCCGGACAAGGTCCATCAGGCGTTTCAGGTTCGCCTCGTACTGTCGCGCGATCGTTTCGTCGCCAGCGTCGCTCTCGCCCTGCATCCACACGATCCCGGCTGGGACCAGCATATCGTCCTGACCGTCGCCATCAATGTCCCGAACAGACATCGCCCGGCGTAACGTCGCCAGGAAGTGGTCGTATTGATTGACGCCATCGCCCTTGTCGAAATCGGGGTCCCAGCAGCCGAAATACCGTGCCGCATCGACATGAATAGACGTCCCGCCCTTGGAGTACTTCAGAAGCGCAACCGGACGTGAGCCGTTCAACTCGCGCAGGCGTCGGGCCAGCGTCAGTTCCACGCCGAACCGATCGGAATACGTGTTGGTGACTCCGTCGGACTTGAATCCCCGACCGTGCCCAGGCAACAGCGACGACCATTTGCCCGCCCCGTTGACGGGGCTGTTGTCATCGGCCGCACTGCTCTGATAGATCAGCACCCCCTCCGGCGGCACCTTGAGTCCGCCAGGCAACTCACCGACGGAACCATACCCATCCATATTGGACTGCCCACCCAGGTAATAAAGCTTGTACACCGTCCCATAGACGGGTGACAGACCAGCTACAAGCACAATCAGGATCACAGCAGCAACACATCGTTTCATAAGACCTCCAACAACTTAGTTTCTGGCAATGGAACACCCTCTCAGCGAACACCGCCCTTGTACTGGACCTACACCGACCTTGTCAACACTTCCAACACGATCATTGAAGAGGCCCGGTGAATCGGGTATAAACAGAACTCGTCAGAACCAATTAGAACCATCGCAATCGCAGGACAGGTGAGAATGGACGTGCATTTTAAGAAGTATCATGGGCTGGGCAATGACTATCTGGTGATCGACCCAAACGTTCGGGATGTGGCGATGACCGAGGCGAATATCCGGCTGATCTGCGACCGCAACTTCGGTGTCGGCTCCGATGGGATTCTCTACGGGCCCCTGCTCGATGGGGACATCCCGGCCCTGCGGATTCTCAATCCCGATGGCAGTGAGGCGGAAAAGAGCGGCAACGGCCTGCGCATCTTCGCCAAGTACCTCTTCGAGAAGCAGTACGTCACATCCAAGACGTTCCAGATCAAGACGCTGGGCGGGATCGTTTCCGTCCAGGTCAAGGACAACGTCGCGGGACTGATCCGCATCAATATGGGCAAGGTCACGTTCATCAGCAACGAGATCCCCGTGGCCGGCGAGCCGCGTGAGGTGGTTAACGAGGTCCTCGACGTCAACGGCGTCGACTTCGAGGTGACCTGCCTGTCGATCGGCAATCCTCACTGCGTGATCCCGATGGAGGAGGTCACCGAGGAGCAGGCTCGAGCGATCGGTCCCTACGTCGAGAACCACGAGCGGTTTCCGAATCGGATCAACGTGCAACTGCTCAAGGTCCTGGACCGCGCCAATATCGATATCCGCATCTGGGAGCGCGGGGCCGGCTATACCCTGGCCTCGGGCAGCAGCTCGTGCGCCGCGGCCTGCGCCGCCCACAAGCTCGGGCTGGTCGATAACGATATCACCGTCCACATGCCCGGCGGCGAACTCCACATCGAGATCGCCGACGATGGCGAGGTCTTTATGACCGGCCCGGTGGAAGGCACGTTCGAGGGCACGTTCCACGTCGACCTGGAAGAGCGATTGTCAAAGAGCAAGTAGCGGAAGCCGGAACTCATGGACGCGCAGCCCCGACTGAGACGGGCGACCAACGCCGACGCCGAACAGATCCGAGCGCTGGTCTACGGCGTGCTCGAAGAATACGGCCTCAAGCCCGACCCAGGCAGCACCGACGCGGACCTTGACGACCTCGAACAGTCCTACCTTGCACCGGGCGGAACCTTCCGGGTCCTCGAAGATCCAGACGGCGCCGTCATCGGCGCCTACGGGCTGCATCGCATTGACAGCGACACGTGCGAGTTGCGCAAGATGTATCTGTCTCGCAGCCGACGCGGCAAAGGACACGGCAAACGCCTGCTCGACGACGCCCTGGCCCGCGCCAGGGAACTCGGTTTTACGCGTGTGACACTCGAGACCGCCTCGGCCCTCAAAGAGGCCATCGCCCTGTACGAGCGCTACGGGTTCGTCCCCTACCACCCCGACCACCTCTCGGCCCGTTGCGACCAGGCGTACATCCTCGCCCTGAAGTGACGCATCCCCTGCTAACGCAGGTAGGACCACTTCCGCTCACTCTCCGGGCGGTACCAGAAGAGTTGCCAGTAGCGCTGGTCGGTTTCGAAGACGTCGATCGGGTCGAGGTTTAGATCGAACCGGGCGGGCAGGACACCGAATTTTTTCATCTCGCGGATGTACTGGGCGTTCGGCTTGAAGCCCGGCATGCCGAACCGGGGGATCTGGTCGTATTGCTTCTTCCGCTCCAGCATCAGGCCGAGCAGCGCCTTGTAGTAAGGATCGTCCTTCCCGCGGAACCGGTGGCGACAGGTGCCCCAACCGCCGGCGGCCTTGGGCAAGGGACCGAGCAACAGGGGTGACAACTCGGGTCGGGACATATTCAGCAGGATGTGTCCCGAGAAACGGTAGTCATGCTCGCGCACGATGCGTTCGTGCGGCGCGGTGTGCAGTTTCTTGACCAGTTCGCGCCGCTGCTCCTCGGAGATATGAACGGGCAATGGAGGCGCTTGCTTGCCCGGTGCGTGACATCCGCGACACCGCTGATTGAGAACGGGCGACCAGAGGGCCGCGTGGGCCAGACCTTGCCTGCCCTGGTCCTCGGCGTTGCGCAGGGCGGCGTAGGTCCCGGCGTAGGGCGCGGCGCTTTCGAGCCAGAGCCAGATCGTCCGCCACTCGCGCGGCGTCAGCGTGACATCGTAGTGCGAGCCGTCGATCTTCGACATCAGTTTGCTAGCCGAAGAGCCGATCGTCTGAGGCTTCTGATTGCCCAGCCCGTTGCGCCCATCGGCGACCTGACCGGTCGCCAGGAGCGTGTAGTAGCTGATCGACCAGCAGGGGCCCAGATCATCCGTCAACGCGACGCGCCCCTCCGGTTTCTCGTAGCTGTGACAACTGACGCAATGCGCGTTGAGGATCGGCTGCACGTGTCGGCGAAAGTCCAGCACGTCCGGCTGCCCTGCGAACGGCTCGATCCGGCTGGGCGACCGCTTGGCCGCCGTCGGGATCGGCGTCGCCATCGAATCGGGCGTCTGCCCACGCGGCTCGTGACAGCCCACGCAGCCGAGCGTTTCGCCCGGCATGACATTGGTGAAGCTCTGCATCCGCTTGACGGACAGGTCGTTAGCATCGAGGCCCACGAAGAACACGGGCCGACCGGCCGGAACCTCGAAATAGGCCGAGCCATCCTCCTCGACGGGCACGGTCCCCAGCACGCGTTCCAGAGTAAAGGTCCCGAGCCAGGAGGTCAGGTCCATCCCGCCGCTGAAGTTCACGGGCTTGGGCAGGGTTTCCAGGATCAGCAGCTTCTTGATCTGGCCCGGCCGGACCCCTTCCATGTTCCGACCACTATAGATATTGGCCAGGAACATTCGTCCGGTCGCCTGCGTCATATCCGTCTGGTCCACGACGATGCGCTCGCGCGGGCGCGGGCGGACGAGGACCGGCTCGTGGATGTTGGCGTTGCCCTTGTTCTCCACGACCAGTGTCACGTCGCCCTTGCGCGTCCCCAGCAAGAGCTTCTTGTGGGAGGCGACGATGAAGGACGTCTCGTCGATCGGGTCCGGATCATTGCAGGGCGCCCAGCCGCGGACGCCTTTGAGCGTGATGCGGCGCCGCCCGCGCTCATCGTCCGGCCCGTACCGGGACGTCATCGTGCAGACATGCCCCCGATGGTCGGTGGCCCCATGGCCGGGCGAATCGATCAGCAGCAGTTCGTTCGTGCCGGGGATTGGCTTGGCGTCGATGTACAACGGATAGTGCTGCTGGTTGCCAAAGTACGCCATCACGGCGGTCCCGTCGGGATTCATCGTCCAGAGCTGATGATAACCCACCTGAGACCGGTCGACGTATTCCCATCGCGTGTAGAGGATGCGCCCGTCGGGCAGGACGCTGGGTGTGTTGTCGTGTTCGAGGTTGAACGAGAGCGGACGGAGGTTGCGCCCGTTCCGGTCGCAGCGAAAGAGCGTGCCGACCTGGGTCATCCAGCATCCGACCCAGCGCATGCTGCGGGTCGAGACAAAGACGATGTCGTCGTCGGGCAGGTAGGCCGCTTCGTAGTCATCGAAGGGAACATTCGTCACCCGCCTCAGCCCAGTCCCATCGGCCTGGATCTCGTAGAGGTTGTAGCAGTCGGTCCCGGCCGGTCGATAGGAAAACAGAACCGTCGCGCCGTCGTAGTGGACGTGCGGATCGCGGACGCTGCCGCCTTTGGGATCGAGCAGAACGCGGATGTCGCCGGTCGTGACATCGAGCAGATAGAGCTTGCTCTCGTCCGGCTTGCCATTGCCCGCGTAGGCCTTCTTGTTCGCATCGTCGCAGTAGTAGCCAATGTTGGCGTACCAGTGGGGATCGTCGTAGGCGAGCCTCGTCGTGAAGACGACCTTCTCGACACCCAGCGTGGCCAATCGCTCCAGAGCCGGACCCGTACTGAGACCCGGCACCGCCAGAGCCGCCCCGCCGCAGACTGACAGTACGAGAATCAGAATGGACAACCATCCGACGCGATACAAACCGGTGCGAACTCGACCTTCGCCCATAACAGACTCCTCACGACAACCCAGGTGGCAAACGCCAGCGATCTTCTCTTCCAGCATAGAACCCAGCCCCCCGCCTGTCAACGCACCGCCCCACGTCGCCAAGCCAATCCAGAAGCCTGGAAGACGGGCCAATCCACGCCCGAAATTGGCTTTGTTTGGCTTTGTTTTTCAAATCGACCCGCGTTTCCAGCCCACAAACACGGAAATTGGGTTCGTTTTGCATAAAACGGGTCTCGTCCGCCGGCCCCCTTTACCCGCCCGGGCGGGATGGCCATCGCCAAGCCCAAACCCGCCGGCAGGATGGAAGATTCACTATTTGCAGCTTAGCATTCATATTCGTTATCTAACGTACAAACTCAACCAGGCGGCGTCAAGCAAAATCTCACCCATCCGGCCCTTTGCCTCATTTGCTCTTCTATTCTTGCCCCCGTAGATTGGTGACACTACAATGATAATGGTAGACGAAGGAGACGCGGAAGCTGGAAGCCTTCGCAGGAAGAACGTGCCTAATCGCTTCGATTTCCAGATCACTCAGGCTCCAAAGGCGGTATTGGAATGAAGATCACATTACACGAAAAAGCGGCAAAATGCTTCAACGACAAGATATGTGCATTCCTCTATGAACTCAAACCGGACGAACTGAATCAGAACCAGAAAGACCGACAGCAAAGGGCCAAAAGGCCTCACAGGAAATCATCAGCTTCCGAAGTCTACATTAGTGGCATACTTACCGAGAGAGACATAACCAACATACCGTCTTTGGGATACATCGATCATCAGTCCGGAAAACAGATGGCGAGGTTCTTCCCAACCCCGAAGGGGCCCATAGGTCTTAACAGAAATGTCTATGAAGAGTTTGAAGCCTTCATTGAGAAACTCCATGGCAGGCGCGAGATCAATCGCTTCTTGAGTCGGGATTTCCTCAGAGATTGCGCATTCGAATGGTTCGAGAAGCAATACCAGGGCGTCCTTCGAGACAACAAAGACTGGATAGCTTTCTTGGCAGAAAAGGCGGAGATAGCGATAGCGTCTCTGAAAGTCTCCATACCAATTTCATTTCTGATCATTGAGAGACCATTCACAGTTGGCGCGATCACCTTTGAGTATTTCGAACGCGAGTTCTACGATCGCTACATTGACCGCTTTAGGGAGAACGCTGGAGAATGTACCAGCCGCGATCGAGACAAGTTCCGCGCTTTTGAGACCAGGTTCAGGAAACAGTACCAAGGCAGGGTCTTCGGATCCATGGTCGTAGAGGCTGAGCCAAAACAGTGCGTTCAGATCGCCACGTCGGAAGTCGAGAAATCACTCATGGTGTTGAGGTTCTTCTCACCCACTGCTTCTGTGCCTGAGATACCGTGTTACTTTGGGAGAATGGGGCATACACACCTTCCGGCGGATCATTCGTTTGTCTTCCATGATGAATTGCCTGCGATTGGAGAAGGAACCGCTGAGAAGAGGGCATATGAATGGGGCCTCAGTGATCGCCAAGTGTCGGAACTTGAGAAACTTGGCCTCAGAACGGCTTCAGATTTGATCTTACGAGACAAGCCTACGAAGTTCGAGGATCTAGTTCTGAGTAGCCTCTTCTTCTTCACGCGATCTCTGACATCAACGTGCTTCCAGGATAGGATCGTCTACGCCTTGGTATCTGTGGAAACGATTTTGCTACGCAACCAAACGGAGCCCATACAGTCGAGCATCGGTCTCAGGCTGGCTTTCTTGACTGAATCGGACCCTAAGCAACGAAAGAAGGTCAAGGACTTGATCACGAAGGCATACAAACTTCGGAGTTCGTACATACATCACGGGAAACGCGGGGAGGACTGGGTGCTTCTGCAGGATCTCCAGCATGCTGTGTGGAGCGGAATCAGCGAGGCGCTACTCTCGACGCGTAAGTTTGCGGCGCAAGAACATTTCCTGGAGCATATAGACAGCATTGTCCTCCGATGATTCCCATGCTGGCCAGATAACGTGCGTCGTGAAGACCGCTTCCACGAGAGGAGGCGACATCGAAAGGGTATGCCGAGTTACGGGACGGGCGTGTGTGATTAAGGACGTGGCGGTGAAATGATGTCGTGCGCACGGCACACCCTAGCGGGCCCAATAGGGACAGTGGGGTCTCATACGAGCGTACCCACAAGATCAGTGTATAACAAGGGATGCCTACACGCATCGTTAACCTGCTGAGGGAATATGAATGGAATCAAAGAAGAAACACGGGACAAACAGGATAGAAATAATGTACGCCCAAACTGCGAAAGTGGCGGAAACATTCTGGGAGTGGCGTCACAAGGTGATGACTCGGTTCTTTGCCACGACCGGCGGCATACTCCTCGTAGCAGGTTGGTTCTACAAAGACCCCAGACTGAAAACGTGGACATTCGCGCCCTTCCTCATCGGCGCTTGCCTCTCGATGCTTTCGCATCTTCTGGATCGAGTCAACACTCATGTGTTACGTGATTGCTACCGCATCGCCGCAGATCTTGAGGGCAAGATGGCCAGTGGCGGTGGCATCTTCACCTGCATCGAGAACATCCACTACCATAAGGGTTCCTATCATGCCGTGTTGCGGTTTGTTTACCTCAGCACAGCAGCGGTCCTTGCGGCCTTGGGAGTAGCGGCTCTCGTGGTAGTGAACTAGATCGGCTGGCACGCCCCGCCCCACGTGTCTTGTCATGTCGTTACCTGTAGGGACCTGGGCATGTGTCCGAAGGAAATTGACAGGGACGGGTCCGTGCGGTACGCTTTTGATGTCGTGCCGCAGAATGAACTGGAACCGAAATTCTAGTGAGGCTCTTATGAACCATCGATCGATGTCACGTCGTGACGTTTTGAAGCATTCGACTCTGCTGGCTGCGGGCGCGGTTTGGGGGGTTGGGTCCCATCCGGCGTTTGGCAAGAGCGCTAACGAGAAGCTCAATATCGCCTGCATTGGCGTGGGCGGACGCGGGAGCGCCAATGTGAACGGGCTGGCCAGTCAGAATCTTGTCGCCTTTGCGGATGTCGATGATGCGCGGGCCGGGAAAATCTACGCCAAGCATCCCAAGGCCAAGACCTACCGCGACTGGCGCAAGATGCTCGACGCCCACGGCTCCAAGCTGGACGCGATCGTGATCAGTACGCCGGACCATACACATTTCCACCCGGCGGTGGCGGCCATGCAGCTCGGTCTGCACGTGTACCTGGAAAAGCCCCTGGCGCACAATGTGTGGGAGACCCGCATCCTTACGGACCTGGCGAGGAAGAAGGGACTAGCCACCCAACTCGGCGCCCAGAGGCACGCGATGCCCAACATGCGGCGGGTGGTGGAACTGGTCAAGAGCGGCGCGATCGGCAACGTAACCGAGGTCTATAGCTGGTGCGGCGGCAGTCGCGGCATGCCCGAGATCCCGACGGACCGCCCTGCTGTTCCCAGCACGCTGGATTACGATCTGTGGGTGGGGCCGGCCGACTACCGACCCTATCATCCCTCCTTCTGCCCCTACGGATGGCGTTTCTGGTGGGACTACGGGACCGCCGAGACAGGCAACTGGGGCTGCCATATCCTGGACATCCCCTTCTGGGCTCTGGACCTGAAATACCCTCAGCATGTGGAGGCTTCCGGCCCGCTGGCCGATACGGAGCGGACGCCCAAGTCCATGCAGGTAACGTACAAGTTCCCGGCCCGCGGCGGAAAGCCCCCGCTGACGCTGCACTGGTCGCATGGCAAGCCAGCCGGGCTCGAGGAGAAGGGTATTCCCAGCAAGGGCGCCAATACGATCTTCATTGGCGAGAAAGGCATACTGACCTGCGATTTTGGCCAATACAAGCTCTGGCCCGAGGATAAGTTCGCCGACTTCACGCCCCCGGCGCCGTCGATAACGCCCTCCCCTGGCTTCCACAACGAGTGGATCCTCGCCTGTCGGGGCGAAGGGCCGGCGACCTGCAACTTTGACTATTCAGGGCCTCTAGCCGAAACGGTTCTGCTGGGCAACGTGGCGTACCGAGCCGGCAGCGGCTTCGATTGGGACGCCCGCACGCTGACGGCCAAGGGCTGCGAAACGGCCAAACCCCTGCTACGGGAGACCTATCGAGCCGGCTGGTCCGACACGGTATAATCCAGCCTGTCGAAGACGTCGGCGCGATCGCTAGCCAAACGGGATTGACTGGGGCGAGGCTTTTGTCTATCCTATAGCTAGAGCATACGGAGTGGGAGCTGTGGCAGGAGAAGGGTAGACGATGCGGCGGGCGCGTCTTGCGACGCCATGGTGAGGACGCCGCGTCCGGACAAGTGCGCCGAGCTTGAAGGGCTTCCATTGTCGCCATGGAACCGATTGCACTCTACAAGACGTTCAGTCAGGAATTCTTCTACAACTTCCACAAGCACTCGACGGACCTGGAGTTGGAAGAATTGGGCCAAAAGTACAGCGCCTGGCTCAACAAGCATGGTCAAACAGTCAACTTCATCCTCAAGGGTCGGCAGCCCCCCGGGCAATTGCGTCCCGAGGCCAGAAAGGATCTGGAGTTTCTGGCCGAGATGGAGGCGCGGTTCCCCAACGAGTTGCCTCAAAACATTCGCGGCGAACACTTCGAAAGTGAGACGGGATTCAGCGACCTGGAAGGCAAGCTGCGCCGACTGGTCGAAGGCCGCTTGCACCTGGTCAGACTGATCCACCCCTCGGAATACGATAAGAACTACTGGTTCTACACGGCCAGTGAGAATCCGCCCCAGCATGTGTTCAGCCGTGAGTTCGGATTGGACCTGATAGAACACCTCAGAAGCGTGACAGCCACCAACCGAGCCAAATTGACCAACCTGGGCAAGGCGCTGGCGTTCCGCAAAGAGGAGGTCAATCAGTTCTGGACCCTGGCACCCTACCTTCATCACAGCCTGATGCAACTGGGCTATCCCTGGCAGATGAGTATGGCGACCCTCCTGAGGATCGCCGGCAGGCGGTTCGCGCAGGAAGGCGCGCCCTTCGCCGGGTCAACGCGGTTTCAGCTTGGCTACGACGAGAAGATGCCGACCCATCTGCTGGCCCGGATGGAGGCCATGCGCGACATCGCATGTCTCAAGAGAGGCGACTACACCAACCGATACGGCATTGAGACACCGGACTGGCTGAACTAGAAAGCGAACTGGGCCTTGAAAGTGGCTTGGAAGTCGTAGACGTCGTTGAAGTCGTCGATGGCGTCGGTGGGCTGGGCGCTCATCCATTCATTTTCGATCAGGATATAGACGATTTCCCCGAAATCGCGGGTAGTCTTCAGGCCCCAGGTGGTCAGGACCATCAGGGCGAGTCGGCCGTACTTCTCGATGGCCATGCGGCGGAGCCCCTCGCACAGCGTCTGTCCGCTGACATGCCGGGACTCCTCCGTGACATTCTGGACGGTGTAACCCAATCCTTCGTAGACAAACTTGAACGCGGCGGCCTGGTAGCGCCCGTTCTCTTTAGCAATTTCGTCAAGACCCTTTTTCATCGTGGTTCTTCGTAACGCTCCCATGGCTGCGGGGCAGCCGGTAATATGCCGCGGCCAGGGGCGAGCCCAGGCCGCATGAGTAACCCATCCCGGACGAACGTTGACCGGGCCGTCGCGACGAGACTAAGAGACGCTCTGACCGGACACGGCGCCGGTGTCGGGCGAGAGCAGGAAAACGTCGGCGCCGCCGGGACCGGTGGCCAGGATCATCCCTTCAGAGAGACCAAACTTCATCTTGCGCGGTTTGAGATTGGCGAAGAAGACCACCAGGCGCCCGACCAGCTTCTCGGGCTCGTAGGCCTTGGCGATGCCGGCCAACACGTTGCGTTCGACGCCGCCCACGTCCAGGACCAGGCGCAGAAGCTTGTTGGCCCCCTCGACGGGCTCGGCGGTCACGACCTTGGCGATCCGCAGGTCCAGCTTCATGAAATCCTCAATGGTGACTTCCGGCTTGAAAGGCGAAGCGGCCTTCTCTTCGGGTTCGGATGCGGGTGTCGCCGCCGGCTGGGCGGTCTGTCCTTCTTTGCTCTCGTCGATCATGGTCTTTACCTGTTCCTCGTCAATTCTCTCAAATAATCGTTTGAAACGACCTATTTCGTGATCTTCCAATGTGCTTTCGACATCGGCAAAACTCAGGGCGTCCACCCGCAGGAACTTCTCCACCTTCCCGGCGAAGATGGGAAGAATGGGCTTGAGGTAGATCGCCAGCACCTTCACAGCGTTGAGCACGGCCGTGAGGGTGACGCGCGTCTGCTCGGCGTCGGTCTTGATCGTCGTCCAGGGCTGCTTCTGCTCCACATACCGGTTGGCCTGATCGGCCAAGGCACTGATCGTCCGCACCGCGGCGGCGTAGTTGAGCCCCTCGTAATTCTTGATAATACCGTCTTTGGCGGCGACCAGTTTGTCCAGCAGTTCACGGCCCTCGGCATCGAGCCGACCCAACCGACCGTCCAACTTCTTGGTCAGCATGGGCCCTGAACGCGAGGCGAGATTGGCATATTTGCCCACCAGGTCGGCGTTCGTTTTGTTGATGAAATCCTCAATGCCCAGATCGATGTCCTCAACGGTATCGGTCAGTTTGCTCGCGTAGTAGTAGCGCAGCGATTCCGGGTCCAGATGTTGAGCAAAAGTACTGGCGCGAATGAAGGTCCCACGCGACTTGCTCATCTTCTGGCCATTGACGGTGAGGAACCCGTGAATGAACAGCTTGTTGGCCGTCTTGAAGCCTGAGCCCATGAGCATGGCGGGCCAGAACAGCGCGTGGAAGTACATGATGTCTTTGCCGATGAAGTGGTACAACTCGTTGTCCGGGCTGTTCCAGAGTTCGTCGAAATCCAGGCCGTGGGACTGGCAATAGTTCTGGGCCGAGGCCATGTACCCGATGGGAGCGTCGAGCCAGACGTAGAAATACTTGTTCTCTTCGCCCGGAATCTTGAATCCGAAATAGGGTCCGTCGCGGGAGATGTCCCAGTCCCTCAGGCCCGCCTGGAACCACTCGTTCAGCTTGTTGGCAACCGATTTCTGGGTGTGCCCGCCGCCGATCAGGGCCTTGAGTTGCTGCTCGTAGTCGGCCAGCTTGAAGAAGTAGTGCTCGGATGTCTGCAAGACGGGCGTCGCCCCACACGTGGCGCAGTGGGGATCGACGAGATCCTTGGGCTGATAGGTAGCGCTGCAGACCTCGCAGGAATCACCATACTGGTCTTCGGCGCCGCAACGGGGACAGGCGCCGCGGACGTAGCGATCGGGCAAAGACATCTTGCAGGTCTCGCAGTAGGTCTGCTCGACATCACGTTTGACGATCGAGCCGGCCTCGTTGAGCCGGTTGAAGATCAATTCGCTGAGTTGCTGGTTCTCAGGCGAATGGGTGCTGTAGTAGTTGTCGAACTCGATGTGGAAGCGGGCGAAATCGGCCTCGTGCTCTTTGTGCACCTCACCGATGAGGTCCTCGGGTCGAATGCCGGCCGCCCGGGCACTAATCATAATCGGTGTGCCGTGCGTATCGTCGGCGCAAAAGTAAAGGCATCGGTGGCCGCACGCTTTCTGGAAACGCACCCACATATCGGTCTGGAGGTACTCCACCAGATGTCCGATGTGGATGGGCCCGTTCGCATAGGGCAACGCCGAGGTAACAACGATCTTCCGAGGCATTTCTCTTCCTTACCGTCTACTGTGGTTTCTTCCCTCTGCCGCCTCGACGAGGCCGGCGGCCCGAGCGCGGTGGTCGCGACGAGCCCGATGATCCCGACGAGCCTGACGAACCGGACGCGTCAGACTTACCGGACGCGTCAGACTTACCCGACGTGTCAGACTTACCCGACGTGTCAGACTTACCCGACGTGTCAGACTTACCCGACGAGTCAGACTTATCCGACGAGTCAGACTTGCCCGACGAATCAGACTTGCCCGACGAGTCAGACGGACCCGACGAACCGGACGACCGAGGTGGCCGTGACGACCGTGACGACCGTGACGGCCGCGACGACCGCGACGGTCTGGGCGACCGAGACGACGCGGCGGCCTCGCCCTCCTTGGGCTTTTCCGGTTTGACCGGCGGGCCGGGAAGGATCGTGAGGTCATCGACGGGAAGAGCGACCCGTTCGCCCTTTTCGGTCTCGACCACCACCAGTTGCGTCAGGATCTGGCCGTTGATGACCTTGCCCTCGACGACTTTCCCTTCACCCTGCTTGGTCCGGACCCAGGTGTTCCGCTTGGGCAACCGCTTCTTGAGGGCCATATAGTTCTCGTCCTCGTAGCGGAGGCAGCACTTCAGTCGCCCGCAGTAGCCGGAGATCTTCGAGGGATCGAGGGTCGCCTTCTGCATCTTCGCCATCCGCATGTTCACGGGCTTGAGCAGTTGGAGAAACTTGATGCAGCAGCATTCCTGACCGCAACTCTCGACGTCGCCAAGCAGCTTGGCCTCATCGCGCGAGCCGATCTGACGCATCTCGATGCGCGTCTGATACTCCTGGGCCAACCGCCGAACCAGGTCACGGAAATCGACCCGGCCTTCCGACATGAAATAGAAAATGATGCGTTCGCCGCCGAAGATATGCTCGGCCCCGACGATCTTCATCTTCAGACGCAGTTCCTTGGCCAGGCGTTCGCAGCAGGCGATCTCCTCGGCGGTGATCTTGGTCAGATGCTGCTGTTCGCTGATATCGTCGGCCGTCGCATAGCGAATGAACTTCCCCTGCGGCTCGCCCGAGAAATTGATATCGCTATTGGTGAAGTAACCGCAGATTTGCTCCTCGTTGAAGCGAAAGCGGCCCTCCTTGTAGGAACCGACCTGACCCACGATCTGGCCCAGTTCGAGGCCCTTATCCGTTTTCACGACAACCTGGGTGGGCGTCCGTGGAATCTGGGCCTCATCGTGCTCGAACAGGCCTATACTCCTCATCCGGCCATGACGAACCAGCATATACTTCTTGCTCTTGTTCGGCTTCGGTTTTGCCGTTGTCTCGGTCATTGCTATTATCCTAACCGGGGGTCGATCGCACGTTCAAAAGGAAACGCACCCCCCGTAAATGGAGATTCACCCTAAACTAACGCTTGAGGGCGATTATAGCAGACGGGGCCAGCCGTAACAACAGGCGCTCGAAAATAAGCCGCTCGTTGACGTTGGCGTCGATCCAGCGGAGGGCTTCATACCCGTCGCTGATCTTGCCGGCCGCCTGTTCGGGGTCGATCCGAGCCGCCAGGCGGGCAATCTCCCGCTCCTGGTCGAAGTGAATGAGGGGATGTTGGTCGACGACATTGACCAACATCGCATCATGGAATGCAGACAGGATGATGCGGACCAGCGTTTTTTGCGCCCGGCGACCGAGATCGCTCTTGCTGACCGTCTTGTCCAGATCGGTCCAGCACGAGGCGATCTGCTTGGCCTGGCCCAGCAGTTGATCGGCCAGATCCAGGGCGTCGGGCAACCCGAAGGTCGCCAGAGAAGCCACGATGGCGCGTTTGGTCTCCAGCAGCGCCGCCCCTTCGGATTCGAGCCGAGCCCACTGGCAGGCCAGTCCCAGACTGCCCTGGGCCAGCCGGGCCAGGAACTGGGCCGGGTCCTGACCGAGACCGATTTCGGTCAACCGGGTCACGATGCGCTGCTCGTCGATCGGGCCGAACCGGATCGTCTGGCAGCGCGATTTCGTGGTGGGCAACAGCCGCTCGATGCGTGTGCAGAGAAGGATGATCGTGCAATAGCCCGGCGGCTCCTCCAGCAGCTTCAGCAACGCGTTCTGGGAGGAGGGGTTGAGCTTCTCGGCCTCGCTGACGACAAAGACCTTACGCCGGCCCTGACTAGGGCGAATCGGCGCCTTCTCCAGCAGAAACTCACGAATGACATCGATCGGCAAATCCAACGGCGGCGGCTTACCTTTGCCGTTTCCGTA
>Ga0208279_1000929_pt1 | contig 18605 bp, 27 predicted proteins | sample AntAceMetag02UKM_FD_184766 | JGI IMG/M metagenome (GOLD analysis project Ga0208279, IMG submission 184766) | Saline lake microbial communities from Ace Lake, Antarctica - Antarctic Ace Lake Metagenome 02UKM (SPAdes) (version 2) | ecosystem: Environmental > Aquatic > Non-marine Saline and... | reverse complement strand
TTAAAGTTGTTCCTGTTCTGTTCCAAAAGCCTAAGTTTATATTATCAGTTGTTGGGATTGTTGAGGTTAGTTGTTTGTTTGCGTCTGTGTAAACACCTTCATTAGCATCTAATCCATTATCTATAATTTGCCCGAATGTTCCGGTGCCTGTTGTGGAGAGTGCACCACCTGTAATAGTTAGAGTTCCGTCTGTTAAGGTTGAAGCGGTTAAAGTTCCTGCGGTTAATGTAATGCTTTCTGTATCTGCGGTGGCACCAAGAGTTAGAACTGCGTCTAAGTCTTGAGCTTCTGTTGCAGTAATAGTGATAGAATCTGCTGCTTCTGTTGTAGTTATTATTCCGCCATCAACAAAGGTTATCCCTAAACCTGCTGTAACATTAGAATCTCCAGTGGTAATGGTATTTATTTCGTTTGATACACTACCGTCTACTTCAGTAGCTGTGAAGGTAATTGTATCACCCGTTTCTGTTATACCCATTATTCCTGCTTGAGAGAAAGTTATTCCAAGACCTTCTGTTGCTTCTGAATCTGGAGTTGTAATCGTATTTATTTCGTTTGTTGTTGAGCCATCTACTTCAGTTGAAGTAAATGTCAAAGTATCACTTCCAGCCGTTGTTGTAATTGCAGTAATTCCTGCACCTACAAGAGTTAAAGTATCAGTGTTAGTATCAACAACTATATTATCTTGTGTTGCTACTGCAATAGTAGAAAATAAATTTTGAAGTTCATTTGTTGTACTTCCGTCGACTTCTGTTCCAGTAATTGTTAAAATATCTCCCACAACATCCGTAGTAACTATTCCTGCTCCATCTATACTTATAGTTAATCCAGATGTAGGTGTATTATCATCACCTTGAATTGTATTAAATTCGTTTGTAGTAGAACCATCAACTTCTGTTGCGTTAAATGTGATTGTATCTCCAGCTTCTGTTATCTGCATAATGCCAGTATCTGCAAAGGTAATACTTAATCCTTCTGTAGATTCGGCATCTGGAGTAGTTATTGTGTTAATTTCATTTGATACAGAACCATCCACTTCAGTAACTAAATAATCACTCCCTGCAATTGCTGTTGATATATTCCCAGCACCATCTGCTTTAGGTATTCCATTAATTGCACCAACAATTGGGTCAGTTTCTACTCCTAATACATTATCGTCAACATATTTTTTATTTGCTATATCATAATTATCACTTGGTTCTGAGGAAGGAGTTACTCCAAAAGATGTTCCTGAAATAGCTTCGTAAGCAGTTGTTCCTCTATCTCCTCTATAAGCTGTTGTTTCTGTTGCACCTAATGTTAAATCACTCTTGCCATTCCAAGTTGATTTTTCAGCATCAGTTACTATTCTATGAGTTGAATCATCTGATAAATCACTTAACGCTGTTGGAATAGTTGGTTTGTTTGAAATTAAAGCATCGCCACTGACAGCATCCCAATCTGAATTTACATTTACTTCAGCATTTTCTGCTATGCCATCAAGTTTGCTTTTTAAAGTATTAGTAAAATCATTTGCTGTTTGTAAAGTAGCTGATAATACACCTGTAGTAATAGATAAAAGTGAACCCACTTTAACCCCACCAAGAATTGTACCAGTGGCAATTGGTAAAGAATAATTGTTGACATTTTCTGCTATTGTTCCTAATTTAGTTCGTTCAGCATCTGAAATTATTATCCCACTACCAGCATTTGAAACGTCATCTAATTCTATAACATCATGCCCTGATAAATCAATCACTGTCATTTCAGCTAATTCAGCTAATGTTTTTTCACCTGTGACAGCATCTTTAAACACTATATTTCCCGAAACGTCCTCTGAAACAGTTGAATTTGAATCTTCAATTTCCAATGTCCCTAAGGTACCAGTTCCGGAAGTCTCTAAATTACCATTAGTTATAGTTAAAGAGTCATTTGTTAATGTTCCATTTACTACAACACTACCAAATTCTTTAGCTTGGGTTGAGAAAACTAAACTTGTGGATAATAATAAAGCAAATAGTATTTTTTTAAACATTAAAGTCCCCCTAAAACAGTTATGTGCCAAGTTCCAGTTAACGTTCTCCAAGAAGTTAAATCTATAGAACATGAATTAACATCTGTATATTCAATATCATCCGGAGATACTATTTTATCAGAATCATTATAAATTTCAAGAATTGGATATTTTGCATTTAAACCGTGAGTAACAGTTAGAATTCCTGAAGCTAAATCTGAATTAGTAAAAGCAAGAGTATAATTAGATGCCCCAGCAATTCCACCAGTAATTGTAACTGAAATTGTATCTGTTTCTATTACAGTTACTTTAATCGTATCAGTTTCATTAACTGTGACATTAATATCATCACTCATTAGTTGTTCTCCTGGTGGTATCTTTTTTTACTTTTACTTTACCTGATGTTACTGTAAAGATTTTTCCGTCTGCTTTTTTTATTTGTATATCATAATGGTAGTTACCATCTAAATCATAAGTTTGAGCTGCTGTAAAAGTAAATGAAGCAAGTCCACCTGCAGCATCTGTAATTGTTCCAACTGCTTTTATTTTTGCATCATCATCTGCATCAGTTAGTTTTTCTTTTACAGTGATAAATATTGTCCATCCAGTTATGTCTAATGCTGCAGCATCTTCATCTACAAAAATTAGATTGTAATTTCTATCATCACCTCTATAAAAATCATTCAAATTTGCCATTCACTACCTCTCTTTTAATTTGTTTACATAAATAAAGAAAAATTTACTGTTATTAATATTTATTCTTTATATATGTTTGGTATTTTTAAAGTTGTGTCTTTTTCTATACTTGAACCATTTTCGAAGGTTGCTTTCTTTGCATTGATTCCTTTTAGTTCCATTACTTCGTGTCCTTCTTGGGTTTTGTATTTAATTGCTTTTACAGAGCATCCTAAGGTTAATAGTGTTAAGATTATAAAAATAACTACTTTTTTCATTAGGCACTTATATCTAACTTTACTTCTACTATAGCTGCTATTCTACATCTTGCATCTGTATCAAACCTAATAGCCTTCCATCCTGCACCTGAAATTGATGCTGTAATATCTAAATCTGTTTGGTCTGAATTGTAGCTTCCAGACGCTGCTCCATAACTACCATCACCAACATTATCTATATGATAATGGACATTCGGAGATGTTACATCTTCAAAAATTCCGAAGCCTAAAGTGTGTGCGTGGTCAGGAGTTGTATGTGTATGAGCAGGGTGAGTATGGTCTGGTGTTGTGTGTTGATGATTAGGGTGAGTATGAGCTGGTGTAGTATGTGTATGATTAGAATTACCATAAGTAAGTGTTATTGTCCCTCCCCCACTACATCTAAGAGTGCCTGAACTATAATACATTTGATTTCCTATATAATCATTAACTCCAACTACATCCATAGAATGGGTATGTCCATCCGTAACACTTGAAATCACTCTTGCAAAAGCAGTTAATGTTGTAAATTTATCAGTTGTATAATATACATATTGTGTTCCTGAATTATTAACCATAGTAAAAGTATGAGAATGACCATCAACTGTGCTTGTTGTTACTGTTCCTCCTCCAAAAACTCTAAATTCTCCTCCTTGAGTTTCCAAAGCAGTTCCAGAAGCACTATTTGTTAAGGCAATTGTATGAGTATGAGAACCTCCAGTTTGACCACTTGTCTCAGCACCACCTGAAGCACTCGCAGTTGTTCCTGAAGTATCAGCTCCTCCAGAAGCACTCCCTTCAGCCCCTGATGTATCTCCTCCTCCAGATGCTACTGTCTTAGCATATGCTCTAAACTCTAGTATCTTAAAAGACAATTTAACCGACTGAACTGTTAATAATTCAGAAACTATCTTAAAAGGAACCTCTAAAGAATAAGAATCATCTAAACTATCAATCGCATTATAAATATATGTATTCCTCAATTCATGGTATTTATTTGCAGTAATTGAATCAGCTAATATTTGTGATGCAGTTATTGCATTAACAGCTATATCAGCAGTTACTATTTGAACAGTGCTTACTGAAATTGAATTTGAAAAAGTTCCAGCTCCTAAATTGTCAACTCCTCTTACTTTAAAATAAGTTGGGTTTGTGGGAACATTTACTAAACAAACTATTCCTGTTCCTGCAATTACTCTACCTATAACTTTAGTAAATAATGATTCTTCTCCTGCCCAAGCATCTGTAGCACTGGTCCAAACTTCATAAAATTTTAAATCCTTATCAGCAACATCATCCCAACTTAAAAAACTTTTTTGAAATAATTCTATTTTACTAAGGGAAGGTGCAGCTGGTGCATCATTTGTTGGAGTAACTGAAGCAGCAGTATCAGCATAAATACCTGAAGTTGAATAAGCTTTTATATAATAGGTCGTTCCAGACCTTGCTGCTGGTCGTATTTCTGTCCATCGAGTAACTAATCCTCTATAAGATAAATCAGCATTATCTACTCCCCAATTGCTATCAGCTACTCTTATTTCATACCCAGCTATATTTCCTTCAGCATTTTTATCCCATGTAAAATCAATTTCGTCATTAAAAGTATAGGCAAAATTTGTAACTGTTACGGGAGCAGAAGGAGTTGAAGTTATTACAATATTATCAGAGGGAGCATTGGTAAATGAATCTTTAATATTTGCATCAGTAACAGATACAACCGCAACATAATAAGTTACTCCCTTTATTATATCACCTAAAATTGCAAAATTATTCCCGTAAGAATCTCCTACATATCTCCAATTTATATTATCTTCGGATATATATATAGCAGCCTTTAAATATGTTCTGACATAACTGCTTGGGTTACTTGGTTTATCCCACCAAACATCAATTACATTCTCTATAGTTCCATCAGCTAATATGGCAATTCGCTCTGTTAAAGCAAGATTTCTTACTATTGGAATTGTTAAAGTTAAGGCAGAATAATTATTATCAGGTATTGTAATTGCTGAATCATCGTAAACATTCATATCATGTTCCATCGCAGTTATTTCAACATCATTTTTATTATCTATTTTCATTGAAATTATTCTAAAATCTTTTTTAACACTCCCAGACAACCCAATTGCATATTTATCAAATGCTGCAGGAGTAAAACCAAAATCATCTCCAACTACTTCTATTTCGTCTGTTGTTCCTGCCCCTGTTGAAACTGTTTTTTCTTCTATTGTGTCATCATTATGATGGACTCTTATTTTATATGTTCCTTCGGCTAATGTAACTTCTTGGTCTAATACTACTTTTGTTGTGGTTGAACCGGTCTTAACTCTTCCCCCAAAACCCCATTGTGGGACATCATGTTGAACTGAAATTAAATCTCCTGGTTGACAAGCTAATGCATCTATACTTGCACCAAATGATATTGCACGATTTAAATATTTTGCTTGCTTTAAAGCATACCTTGCTTCTCTAATTACTTGACTTATTTTCGTTACAAATAATCTAATTGTCTTTTTTCTTACTGGGTCACCAGCTGCTAAAGCTGCTTCATCTATGTAAGCAATTGTATCTTGTTTGTAATCTTTATCTTCATCTAAATATTGAATTTCTACTACATTTGGAACATCTTTTAATGATTTCCAACTCTGTTTAAAAGAATCTTTAATTATATTACCCATTGTAAACAATTGAATGGGTGTTTCGTTTTTATCTATTCTTATTTTTACATTTCCTGCAGAATAAAAAAGCATTCCTCTAAATGACATACACAATTGAAGTAACAAATCCAATGCTCGTGTTGAAGAATCTAATACTACATTTAAATGAAATCTTTTTTCGTATCCTCCTTCGCCGTCTGGAACCTTCTCTTCACAATATTTAGCCATTTCTAAAAATAAAGTATTGTCAATGTCTGCTGAAACAATGAATTCTCCCAATCCGTACCTATCATTTATTAATAAATCTTTTATACACCAAATAGGATTAGCACTCCACAAATCTACATAAGTAACATCATCCCAAACTAAAGATGTATCTCCATCTAATAATCTAAATTCATCTTCAGCTTCATTCCAATAATAATCTTCCCAATCAACAGCAGCATCTCCCGCTGTTCTTATATCTGGAACACTTACTTTTATCCCTTCTACTAAAGAAGTAAAGTTTGGCATTCCTCCGCTTAATTGGTCTGTTGCTAATGCTTCGATTCCTAATAATGCTGTGTTTGGATATCTAAAGTCATCTAATTTTATTTCATCTAACTGAACCCAACTTAAGTCTCCCTCCATTAGGGGGTCTAAACTAGAATCATCGGAAGTCCTTGTTACTCTAATATCATATTGCCCAGCTGTTAATCCTGTTTTTCTAAAAACTCTTCTTATTGTTGTTCTACTTTTTGCTGTAATTGTTGTTGAACCTAAGTCAGTATAAGCAGGAGCTGCATGAAGTTTATATTCTACTTGATAAGTTACACTCCATTCTTTTATCCCACCTCCAGAATCCTGCTGGAATAACCCCCCTGGACATTGTAAGTGGATTTCGAATCCCTCTACGTCTGAATCAGCTGTAGTATAAACATGAGCATTATCTTTAGTTAGGTTCGTATTCACATCATATAAATTATGTGCATCTTCAAAGTTTGGTATCATTGCTTGGTCGTTCGTCCCCATTTTTGTTGTTGTAGAGATACCGTCAAAATTAGCTGAAGGATTATCATTAATTAAAATAGTTCCAATTGAATTTATTTCTCCTTCTGATAAAGCAAGTAAAACATTTAAATAATTTTTATTTCCATCTGTTCTTACATAAGCATTGATTACATTACCGCCTACTCTATGTCTTCCATAGATTACTGGAATCGGGGTTCCAACTTCTTGAATTGTTCTTATCCCTTCCCATCCGTAAGTCGCTGACCCTTCATCTATTCCTTCTCCTGTTGTGCCATAATTAGGTTTTCTTGGTTTATTGACAAGTGCTATTATTGTTGATATAACAGCATAGACAGCAGCTATTACCATTACAATATTCCAAATAGCAACAATAGCTGGCCATTTAACGTCGGGAGTTATTATTACTTCAGTATTTTTTTCTACTTTTGAATCTAAACTAACTTTCTTCCCATTGATGATTGCTTTAATATTTTCAGTTGGGTACCCCAATATTTTTACACAGTCTAATATTGTTTTGCCTTCTACTTTAGAGTAAGGCATAACCTCAATTTTTCTTCCTTTATACTTTAAAATATTGGGGATGTAACTTACTTTAACGCTCATACCTGTAATATCCTTCTACTCTTTCTTTCCATTTTCCATCTAACCTTGTAATTACTACACCTGCTTTTGACCCGTGAATAAATTTTCCGTTTGATAAATAAACTCCTGCATGAAATGTAATTCTTTTAGAGTTGTTAAATAATATAACATCTAAAAATTTTGGTTGGGTTATTAATAACCAATTTTTATAATAATTTTCTATAAATAAATTCTTATTACGTAAGGCCCAATTCTTTTCATATTCTTCTAAATCTAAAATATTGATATCAAAACATTCTTTGTAAATAAATAAAATCAACCCCCAACAATCAACTTTTCCTTCTTCCCTTCCGTGGTGGAGATATTCCCAACCCAAATACTTATTTATTAGTTGCCCTTCTGTTAATATCATTTTGTATAAATCTGCCTTGATGGGACGCTTGGAAAAGCTCCAAATCTACTTGAATTTTCTAAAACTCTACATCTTGCTAATGTTTTATTACATTCAGTTTCTGCCCCAGCATACCCACATTCAGTTGATTTAAATTTCCAACTGCAGGTATTCCTTGAAAATTTTCTTGCAGGTAACTCAACTTCTAAAACATCAAATTTACTTGTTAGTATAAATTCAACGCTCAGTTGGTCAGCTGTATATGAGTCTACATAATAAACGTGTTTGATATAAGCATCGGCATCTTCTAATAAATCTGCGAACACTTGTTTTATTTCTACTTTTACTCCTCTAAAATCATTTGCTTCTAAATGAGCTTGCATTAATCTTGATACGTTTCCTAAAGTAAGCCTTACTGAATCAACCTGTCCTTGTGTGTTTTCGGATGTAAATTCATGTATAATTGGAAATGCAGTATATTCTTGACTATCAAATGTAACATTCTCATTGTAGTTAGTTAAGAATAAGTCCGTGCTTCCATCGTAATCATATATAGTGTAAAGGAATATGGGTTTATTTTCCTGCTTGTTTTTCTCTAAAACGAAATCACTATCTAAGGTTCGCATTAAAACTCCTCAATTAATTCTACTGACGCACTGTAGCTACCATAATTATCTCTTGTCAATTCAAATGAATTTTCTACAAATCTAACTGTATATTCTACAGATTCTAATGGGTCTGTAAATGCAAAAGTACTATAACTTCCCTCTTCAGCGATAAAATAATCTCTAATAGCAAGTATTTCAGCTTGAGTATTTACACTAAAAGTAATTTGAAATTTCTTTTGACTTTTGCTCCATTTATTTCTCTTCTGAACAACTCCGTTCTCCATTTCAGTTTCTAAAATATTAAATTTTGTTATTTCCCTATATGGAAAACCTCTATCAAATGTATTAAAATCAACAGCCATTTATATCACCTACCATATTTCCTTACTGCTTCTCTAAAACTAGAATTACTCCTTAATGATTGAGCTAATCCTGCTGAAATTGTATCCATATTCCTTGTTACATCTCTAGTGTCCCAAGCTTGAATTACTACTACTGGTTGGATTACTGTTTCTCCACCCTTTGCATTTTGTTGTGCATCTATAACTGCTTCCCCTTTATGTAAATTATATAAACCGGTCTGGGGAACAAAGTTGGTTCCTGTTGCATAAGTTCCAATAGGGTCTGCATAACCTGAGGGGGCATACCCCCCTGGATAAGAACCAGTTGGTGTCGGCATGTTAGTTGCCATACCAAAAAAACCTCCAATCCCACCAACAAGTTTCATTATTAAAGGAAATAGGTTAGACTTCATTGATTCTACTGCCATTTGTGCAAGTATATTAGACCAAGTTCTTAAAATAGCATTTCCGAATGACCTAAACATGTCTTCGGCGGTTCTCAATTCTCCTGTAAAGGCATCAAAAAAGAAATCTGCAAAAGCATTTTGTATGTTACGAGCTGATTGAGTTGCAAGTTCTTCCATGAAATTAAATGCATTACCAGTTTCTTCAGCAGCTTCTTCAGCGGTTGCTACTAACAAATCATAATAATCTATAATCACGTCACTCATTAATTCATATTCTAATGACTCCTTATCAAACTTTTCTTCTAATGCGTCTAATGCTTTTAATTTTTCAAATTCAATTGCTTTAACTCTTTGTTCTACACCCTTTAAGGAAGCCAATGTTACTTTTCTCTCTAATTCTATATATTCTTTTGTTCTCCTAATTTGGGTTTTCAGAGTTTCTTCAGTAACCTCAAAGCTACTTTTTTGAACTTCAGCTAATGTTGTATTACTTTCAATCGCTAGTTTAAGTTGAAAGTTTTGCTTTTGAAGAGCTATAACTGTAGCGTAAATTTTATTTTTTTGTTCTTCTGTTAATTTATTAAAATCATCAGTTGATTTAATTGTATTAATTAGACTGGAAATTAACTGTGAATTTAATTCAATTTCTTTTCTTTGAGCCTCAGTTAAAGTATCGGCTCTTTCTTTTAACATTTTATTATTTTCTTCAAGAGCTTTAGTTAAGTTATTCTTTAAAGTATTAGCTAATGTTTTATTTGCTTCTTCTACGCCCTTTTGAGCTTTATGATAAGCCCACCAAGCAAATGTTGCTCCTGTTACTGCAACCACTAAAGCACCTATAATTACTATCATTCCGGTCAAAGTAACAGCCCAAGTTGCAAATGCAGCACCCATTAGTAACATTTTTACTTTTAAAGCTACCATTGCTAAACCCAATTTTGTAAAGACAATAATCAATCCAGGTAAAGACATTATTAAAAATCCAATTGGAATTGCCAAAAGACCGAAAACAGCAGCTAATTTTACTATCCATCCAAACAATTTCTCATTTTTTTCTGCAAATTCTGTTATTTTTCCTGAAATATCTACTACAAGTTTAATCAAATCTTTTAAAGCTGGAACCAATGCTGTTCCGATTACTACCCTTGAATCAAAAATTGCTGCTTTGAATCTATTCCATTGAAATGTAAGTGTAGTCGATGCTTTTTCAAACTTCTCTTGTGTTAGCCCAGCTCTATTTAAGATTGCCGCATGGTCACGTGCTGCTTCATTGACATCACTTAATGCTACAGCCCATCCTAATAATCCTCTAATATTTGGTGATAATTTAGATAAGTATTCTATTTGTGTCCCATTTAATTTCTGTAATGTTTTTACAAAATTGTCTCCTCTTAAGGCATCAACATTCCAAGCTAATCCCATTTCTTTTGCTGTATCAATTGCCTCGTCTTGTACTTTTAAAACAGACCTTAAAATTCCTCTTAATGCTGTTTGTGATTTTTCTGCACTTAATCCACCTTTAGTTAATCCAGCAATTGCTGTTCCATAATCTTCTAATGTCATTCCTGCTTGTGCTGCCATCGCGGCTGTTGTTCCAATTGAACCAGCTAATCCTTCAAACGTAATTCTTCCTCTTTCTACAACTGAATGCATCCAATCAGCTGCGTCAGTTACATCACCAATGGTATTTTTAAATGTCTTCATTATTGTTAATAAAGCATCAGTTGCTACATCAACAGAAGTAAAACCTCCAACAGCTGCTTTTGCTGCAACTGTCATAAAGTTCATTGCTTCACCAGCATCTACCTGAGCAGATAAAATATCGTAAGTTCCTTTTGTAAGTGATTCAGTTGTTTGTCCGTATTGAACTGCCATTACTCTAAGTTCTTTTGAAAACGAAGGAAGGTAGTGTTCTGTTGTGCTGGTTAACATTGAATTAACAAATGCCATTTGATTCTCAAAATCCATTGCTGCTTTAGCTGCAAATGCTAATCCAGCTACAATCACTGCACCTGCTAACATGATATTCCTACCAGCGGCTTTAAATACTGCTGAATTAGCTTGTACTGCTGCTGATAAAGAATGAACTTGTCCTTGAGCTGTTTTCATTCCAGCTGCAAAGCCAACCATGTTGAGAGTAAGAAATACTGAAAGATTTCCTAATGAAGCCATTTTACTTTTTCACCTTCTTAGCTTTCTTTTTTCGCTGTAAACCGAAGTTACCAAAGGACATGTTATCTCCTTTGATTGTTGGAGTTCCATATTTTTTATAATTCTTCATTTGTTCTTCTTGTTGTTGTCTTTCTTTTTCAATTGCTTTTAAAAAGATTGCAACGTTCAAATTAAATTCCTGTAAAGGTAAATCAAGAATCTCCGACGGGAGTTTGTGATATCTGCAACTCATTGCATCAACTATAAAAGGTAAATTACCCTTAAAAAAGGGTTTTAAGTCTTTTGAGTTTTTCATTCTTTAATTCCAACAATGGAATTAACTAAAAATGTTTGGTCTTCTGGGCTAATTTCACTCCAGAATAAGCATTCATCTTTCTTTTCTTTATCAAATTTAACTATGACTTTCGGTTGAACAATTCCTTTTTCTATTACTGTTCCTAAAAAATCATTTAAGAATTTATTTGTTTCTTTATCCTTAGATGCTTTTTGTAAATCCTCCACTTTCTTTTCTGATTGAACAAATTCAAGAAAAGGATTTGGAATGTCATCCAATCCGTTTTTTATGAAATCAATCGGTGAAAGTCTTTGAATCTTAAATTTTGCTCCTGATGGAACAGTCACTTCAATTTCTTTAAAGATATTCTTTCTGTATTCATTTGCTGTTATTATTTTTTCTTCTTTACTCATTTTCTCCTTTTGTTTAATTAATACTTTAATTAAGAACGATTAATTCATTTTGAATTAATCTTTCACGTTTTTTTAATACTTTTTTCCCTAAAGTAGTGGAATAGGAAATTTCATACTTTAAATATCTTCTCTGAATGTTGTGAATGATTGTATGACAACTTCTACATAAAGTAAGTAAATTTTTTTCTCCACAGTTTTTCTTATTGAGGTCTAAATGATGAACATCAAGTAATCCTCGTTGGTTACATAAAACACATCTTTTATTGTCATTCAATCTAATTTTTTCTCTTAAGTTGTCATTCCAAATATCTGGATATTTTCTTCCCTTTAAATCTCCATTTCCTCCTTTTACAAAACTCATTTTCCTTCTTATCTCCAAAGCTTTTTCTTTTCCATATATTTCTTCATAGCTTCTATTTTTTCGAACTTTTCTCATTTTATCTTTTGTTTCTTGAGTAGCTTCCCTTCCCTTTTGCCAAGTGTTAACTCCCTTCATCCCTTTACTAATGGCAAGTTTTCTATGCTGTGCAAATTCTTCGTCTGTTTGATATCTTTTGAAATAACAAACTCTACATCTTAAAGCATAATGAGAAACAATAGACTTTCCGCAATCTATACAAGAATTAAATTTTTTATATTGTTTGTTTTTCATATTAATTTTTATTATAGAAAAGAAATCAAAACATTAATTTCACTTTCATTAATTCTACTCTACCAAAGAGTCTTCTATATATCCTATCTGTTTTCCTGTTGGCATGTCAGTATCTGGAAATAACATAAATGTTACTGGCAGAACTGCTATGTCATCTTTTGCTAGTACAGTATCTCCTACTTCTGAGATAAATGCTTTATAACAATAGAATTTTCTATCATATCCTTCTGGAGAAACTCCATAAAACTCTAAGGCTTTATAGTCAACTGAAGAAGTTGTTCCTAAAGATAATGTCTGAGTAGATCCTGCTTCTCCTACGTCATCATATACATCCCAAATCAGTTTTATGTTAGCGAGAGTTGCCTCTGCTATCTCGGTCTTAACCATATATGATTCTCTTACTTTTGCTAATCCTACAGGACTTAAGTTCTGGTCAATTATCTTTTCAAAAACTTCTGAATTTTTAGTAATGGTCACTCCACCTCTAGTCGATCCTACAGAAGTTCCGTCAATCTTAAAGTCGCCGATTCCCACAAGTACGTTTTTAGCTTGAACGCTCATTTATTAATCACCTCCCTTTTTTTAAATTTTAATTTAGTTTAGCAACTATCAAATTAAAATATGTTGCTTCTACATACATCTTTATTTCGTTATCATAATAACAAGGCAAACTCCTTTCGAATTCACATTTCAAGCTTCTCATTATGCCTGTTTCTTCTAGTTTAAAATTATGGAGTAATGTAATAACTCTCTCTGTTATATCCATTACATTTATATTATTTATTTTATCTAATGCTTGAATTTGCATATCATATTCTCTTACCTTTGAAGTATCTAAGCTTTCATCTAATTGGGATGCAGTTAATTTCCCAAATAAAAGCATTTTATCAAAATGGTATTTCTTTAAACTTTCAAATGATTTAATATTTTTATTAGAAGAAGTATACCCTAACAATGTTTTTAGAGTAGTATCACCAATTAGTTTTGTATTGATTGCTTTTAATATTTCTTTCAAAGGATGTCTCCTCTAACTTTCTTTTTAACGAATGACATTACATCTTTTTTGGATTCTTTTAAAGCTGGCCTTAAATAACCGCCAGTTTTGTCTCTTACTTCAACTGCTTTAGCATAAACAACATCTGTTCCGATTTCAACTTGAAAAAATCCAGGTGCTAATTGGGTTGGTGTTCCTGTTTTAATTGACCTTCTTAGGTTACCGGTTATAATATGCTTATCGTGGCCGTGTTTTCCAGTGATGTTTTCTTTAGCTCTTTTTTCTACAATTGTTCCTGCTTGATAAGTAATCTTTGCACCCGTTATCCCTGATACCATCATTTTATTGATGTTAAATAATAATCTTGTTACCCCAGTTAACTTACTCATTTTTTCACCTTATCTAATAATGCTTCTAAATGATGGATTGCTGAACCATTGTAGACTTTATATACTTTTGAAACTATATATTCGTCTGTCCCATCTATTATCTTATCATTCTCTAAAATATTAGCACTTGCTCCTATCATTTTTTGAGTTTTCCCTGTATAGCCACCAATGTCTTTTACATCAAATTGTCCTGTAGCTGTATATATTCTACAAGAATAACTAGCTATGCTAGTTTCCCATTCATTGGTTTGACCACCATAGTCATCGTCAGTTTGTGATAACCTTTGAATTTCTACTGAATGTGTTAGCAATGTGGCTAAACTCATAACTAATCCTCCTCATATTAATAAAGAAAATTAATTATATGTTATATTTTAATGAATGAAGTAAGTTTTTTGAAGATTGTATCAGGAAAGATTGATTGAATGTTTTCGCAGTAATCTACTCTTGTCTCTGGGCAATTGGCGTACCACAGACGAGTGCTATACCAGCACCCCGAACATCCCTTATCGCCTTCTATATTCAGGTTTTGGGTATACCCAAAGTTTTCTTTTGAAGTTGCTCCAAATAATACCATGGCTGGTGTATTAAAAGCTTTTGATAAATGATTCATTAATCCTTCGGTGCAAAGAATTAACTCTGCTTTTCTTGTTAAGCTACAAAGTTCTTCGAATGTTGTTTGTCCTCTTAGGTCTAGTGTCCCTTCAATTTTTGTTTCTTGTTTAGTTCCTATTTGTATTATTTCTTTTGTGGTTTTCTTTCTTATCAATTTTACCAATGTTTCCCAATACTTAACTGGATATGCCTTAGTTGCCCTTAGATAGTCGTCTCCATTATGTAATAAGATATAAGGGTAATCAATTAATCTTTCTAATTTGTTGTTTTGGATTATGAAATCTAAGTCATAATCTTCTTCTGTTAACTTTACATCAGCTGTCTTAGCAGACATCTTTAAAAGGTTTCCTTTAAATGAATTTATTATATCAAAGAAGTTCCAGTATGTTTTTTTATCTTTACCTTCTAATGTCAGCTCTCCCTTCACCCACGTTCCAACTAAATATCTATCATCAAAGAATAAATCGTATTTCTTTGCTTCCCTTACCACCAATCCATTTAAATCATGACCACAATTACCTGTGAATACTACTTTGTCAACTGTTGGGTCATTTCTACAGAAGTCATTTTTGTCTCTTACATATAAAGTGATTGTTGACTCAGGATATTTTCTCTTAATGGCATGAGTTAGAAATAGTAGAGTTATAGTATCTCCTATACCTCCAACTTTCATTATTCCTATTTTAATTTTATTAGAATCGAATATTGTATCTAACATTATCTTGACTATTTCTTTTTAGAAAATAATTTTAGCAATAGATATATAATCCCTGCTATCGGAATACAAATTACTGCTCCTAAATGATGTAGCCATTCTTTAAATGAGTCTTTAAACATATTTAGCAATTAATTCACAAATGAATGCTATAAGTGATACTGCAATTACACCAATGAATATACCACATTTATAACTGTTATTAGCATATTCATGTACTCTCTCGCCTACAATATCCCATTCTTCATTTGTAAGTTTATTTGTAATTTTACTATTTAATTTTCTTAAACAACGTATCATTTTACCTGCTTGGTTTACCTTTTTTAATATTTATTATTTTAAGTTTTACTTTAAACTTTTTCTTTGGAGGTATAATTTTACTATTAATTTGTTTGCTCATAATACATTGTTGGTAACATCAAATGATAAATGCAAAACCAGTTTCAACCGATTCTTTACTTACGACTTGAAATAGCAAGTCATTGTATGTCTATTCACATACTCACATTTAATGTTACCTGGAAGCAGGAATGGGAGTCGAACCCACTATTGATTGCTTATGAGGCAATCGTGATTATCCGTTTCACTCCCCTGCAATTGGTGGAGATGCTGGTATTGAAACCAGGTGCTTATATAGTGTTTAAACTATAATAAGTCGAAACTCCCATCCCCTTTTTAAAGAACTACTAATGTTCCTAGTGTTGAATATCTAATTAAGTCTTCAAATAAGAAATCTTTTGTTGGAGTTATTGGAATTCCGCCTGCTTTAACTAAAAATGCTAATGGTAATGCTATTGAAGCATACCCTTTACCTAAAAACCAAAATGGAATTGATAATAATAATCCGTAAACTATTCTTGTTAATTTATCATTACCGCCTAATAGTCTTCTTAGTTTTGAAGTTTCACCATATCCCATACTTAAGATAGGCATTAAAATTAGATAGATGAATGCTTTAAATTTATTTTTATTCTTTTTTGTTGCTACATATAATGAAGCCAATGAAGGAACTAAGTATCTTCTAATCCATTTGCAGCATTGTCCGCCTATCATTCCGAAAATTGTTATGATAATTACGGTTAATATTTTATTCATTTTAATTTTTTGGGTGGCTCTACTTTTTTATCTCTTTTAGGAATATCAATTCCTAATTTAAACCATCCTGCTTTTAATCCGAAAAATCTACTATCTTCTCTATATATATTTGAATTATAAAAATCTCTTTGTGCATTTTGATAATTTGTTGGAGTTGGGTTAGTATGAGGTTTAATCATACCAACATAAATAAACCATCCTAAAGCTACTATGATTGCTATTTTGCTTCCAATAGCAAATGCTTTAGCGAATCCTGTTATTCCATAGCCTGCTACAAATTTAGCTGCGTTTAATGGTTCCATTATCTTAGTTTAGCCTCCTTATCTTTTTCATGTTTCATATTATATATTGTAGCAGCGCCCACAAGAATCCATCCTCCCCATACTATACAAACTGATACAATAATAAATAAAAAAATAATCATCTTGCCTCCTCTGCTTCGTCTGCTTCATCCACAATTTTAGCAATTATATCTATATGTCTAGCAAATTCTTTTCTAGCTAATTCCATATTTATATCCATATTAGTATTATATATTATTTGTTTCGTTCTGCGATTATTTTTCTGATTGCTCTTAATGCTATAGGGATTAGAATCTGAATCCAGTTGTTTTCGTAATATTTTCCCTTTGTTTCCACTATTGCTTTGATATCATTGAATGCACTGTTTCTTTTAGCATCATTACTCAAGTCAGATAATTCTAAGCTTTCTACTATATCCATAGCTATATCTGAAAACTCACCAATAAATATATCTAATCCATCGGTGAACACAAAGGAGATAAAGCTTTTAAATACTTTTCTTGCATCGTTGAATACCTTTTTAAACCATCTTCCTATTGCTCCAAACATTATTTACCTCCGTTTGTTCTGTCTGACCTATTAAAATAAGAATTCGTAATTGCAAGGACAAGAGTTGAAAAGCTCCCAAATATCCCTAAAAATACGTTTGATGATATTTTCTTGGCTATAACAAGAATGCAGAAACCTAATATTGTTAAACAATATGTTACTACTACCGAAACGGCTATTGTCTTTCTTGCTGATGTTGGTTTAGGATTTTTTGTCTTCAATTTTTTCCTCCTCTTTAAATAATAAACTTATTACATCATATACTTTTTGGACGATAGTTGATAAGTTCTTTAAATCTTTATTTACTTCTGCGTTATATTCTTTATGAAGTTTTTTAACTGATAAATTATACTTTATTCTTTCTTTTGATATGTTGCCTGCTAATCTGTCTATTGAATGTTTAAGACCGGCAAGTTGTTCAAAGATTTTCTTTTCCATTATGTTTTGGCGTTTAGCCAAATTAAAGCTAATACTTGCCCAGCAAGCAATAAAATAATCCCAACCACTATTGGAGCTACAAGTATTTTTAGATATAATCTATGGTGTGATAAATGATTATTGAAATTTGTTTTCATGTTTTCCATTTCTGATTTAATCCACTGTTGAAATGCATTTTCTGGTTTAAAATCCCCGTTCATTTAATTCTCCTTTGTAACAAGCCATTGTTAGATATGTTTCCTCATGTTAATAAAGAAAAAATTATTGTGTTCTTTTTTTATATATATTCTTGCGAGCTTTCTCAACTGTTGCATCATAGCATTTACCCGTCTTATGACGATATAATCCTTTACCAACTGGCTGTATTTGCTTAGGCGTTAATATCTTTTTACTGCATACATAACAGATAGGTAAATCCTTTATTGGCCTGTTCCCTTTAATGTCAGTTATTATATCAATTATTGGCTGGGACCTTTTCTTTTTAAACTCTCTTAGGATGATGTTAACTATTTGAAAGGTTGTTTTGCCTTCTTTAATTAGTTGTTTTATTCTTTTATTCATCTTCTTAACCTCTTATCGTATAGTTTGTTATCCAGAATCCCCTTACAAAAATAATAAATTTGTTCTGATGAATAGTTATAATAATACCCTTTTACTACATGTGTTGGGATTAACATTATTTGATACCATCTTTGATAAGCCAACCAACACCATAAGTCAAATAGTTTGCTTTCACTTTTTATTAACTCCTTTTCATATAGATATCCAAATATCATTTCTTTTCCATCCTCTCAACTGTTTTCTTGCAATGATATTTCATGAACTCTTTCCATTTACCTTGTTCATATATAAATATTAACCCATCTCTTCTTAGTTCGGCTTGGGTTTTTAATAGTTCATTAAATGCATCTAATCCTTTAATCATTTCTTCTTTACTTGGCATCCAACTTCTCCCCCCTTGCGTTTATGATTGCTTGGGATATAATATCAATCAAAGTTTCTTCTATTTCATTTTGTATATCTTTATCCATACAATCCCATTCTTGCCTAAATCCTCGTCTATCAGTTATCTCAG
>Ga0208279_1000927_pt1 | contig 18624 bp, 22 predicted proteins | sample AntAceMetag02UKM_FD_184766 | JGI IMG/M metagenome (GOLD analysis project Ga0208279, IMG submission 184766) | Saline lake microbial communities from Ace Lake, Antarctica - Antarctic Ace Lake Metagenome 02UKM (SPAdes) (version 2) | ecosystem: Environmental > Aquatic > Non-marine Saline and... | reverse complement strand
CATCGGGAGAGATCAGATCCGAACCAAAGAAAGAGTTTGATACGCAAGAAGAGCAGGGTTTCGAGATTAGCAGGATTGCCAACGAAGCCACTGAAAGATTCGGGGATCAGGTAACAACTCGAGAGGAATTAGAAGGTGCTATAAAAACGCACGGGCTTTATGCTACAATGAAAAGAATGCAAACACTTGAAGCATATATTAAAAAGAATGGCAAATTACCTCCGAGGAATTAAATGGCTGATCTTTTCGATTTCAATCTTCCAGAAACCCCAAAAGAAAACAGTGGGTTATTTTCTTTCGACTTAGAGGACGAAGTTCCTATTTCCGAGGGTGGCCCACGAATTACCGGACTGTCTACAAAAGCTCCGGCAGTAGACCCATATCAGGTAAGAGATTCAGACCTTCCTCCTGAGATGCGAAGAAAAGAAACTATCCAGTATAAGGAAAAAACCATCGCTGGAAAAGTAAAGGATGCCCTTGGCACAACAGAAGACCTTAACGCTATTTCAGATTTTATTTTTGGCGAGAACGACGACACCAGAAGGGCAAAAGCTCAAAACGTATATGCGCTGTCTAACATTCTTGAAATCCCGATTGAAAAAGCATATGACGAATATGAGCCAATCCTTGAATCACTTGGACTAATGAGGGATGTTTCAACCGAGGAAATGGCAAGTGCTTTATTTCTTGGCAGTATGGCAATAGCCAGCGGAATTTCAATTTTACCCGCAGGGCCAGTTTTGCTCCCTAGCATGTTGAAAGGTTTAGCTTCTTATAAGGCTGTAGCTGAAGCATACGACCTTTCACAGACAATCTTTAAAGGTAAAGAATATAAGTTTTTAGAAGATAGAAACATAATCGAAGATAATTTTGACCTTGATATGTCAAATCGTTTAATCAGGGGTCTTGTAGCGGTTGGGGATATGGCAATAAAGGGATATGGTGCTGGCAAGGCAAATCAAGCGAGTAGATTTTTAAAGAAAGCTTGGATGGGAAAGGGGAACGTCCCAGATCTCTACGTGCCAGAAGAATACTTTAAAGAAGCAAAACCTTCACCAGAAACCACTAATTTTAAAAATAGTGTTGTTCCGTATGGTAAAAAAGGTATCTTTAAAGTAGACCTTACCAGGTCGATTCCCAAAGATGCGGTTCCTATGTTGCGACTTGACCCAAAGGTTGACCTCAGACTTATGGAAAAGAAGCTAGCTAAGCAGGAAATTAAGCAAGAACTGGGCGAAGGTGGGCAAAGAGCCTTACCTAAAGCAGAAAGTCCCTCAGATGAGCTTATACAGCTTGACGTTCATACACCGTTTGACGAGCAATTACCTTTCTATAGAATGAAATATGAAGAATCTTTAGCGGAAACGAAGAAGCTTTTCGATTTCCGTGATCCAAAAGACGTTATGGTTGTGGATAACTACGACATAACAGTAGAAGCAAGTAGAAAAGCAGTTCTCGCTGATAGTACGAATGAAGTTTTAGCACAGGTCGAAGAAGCTCCAAGCGGAGACCACAGCACGAACCTTCCTGAGTCTGGGACATATGACGATCAGGGAACCTACAAAAAGATATTTGTGAAATTACCAGAATGGATATCTGACAGGGGATTTACTAAAAAGACAATAGTTGGTGCTATAAAAAAGGGGATGTCAGGTAAAGGAAATCTTGGAAAGAATCAACAGCAGATATACGGCTTGTTTTTAAAGGAAGCAGAAGGACAATATCGGCGAAACATAGAGCGTTGGTCTGGTCAGAAAGACCTCACCGACATGCTAACACCAGGGGAAGTCGATATCTTTAACACACTATTAGAATCAGAAGGGCTTCCGGCTGTTGCTGGCAAAACAGTTTCAACCATAGCACCAAAGCACAAAGCGAATATTGTTGGCATCGAGCATTCTAATATTCCAGAGGGTGAGATAAACAGAATAGCCAAATTTGCTACTGATTTGGGTGTAAAGATAAGCAAAATAGAGATAGTGCCGGAAGAGGTTTTTGTTGACCCGAGCACTCCCGAAGGGTATAACGCATTAATAGAACAAGGATTTACAAAGGAGATAATAGCTAATGCAAAAGACGAAGGAGAAATCTTCCAACTCAAAGGGACACACGGTATATTCGGTAGTGGATCGGGTAGACTCGCAGGGTCGGATATTAGACTCTACAAGGGCCATTCAGAACTCACTTACTATGAAGAAATTGCTCACGCAATCGCAGACCAAGGCGGAATCCCAAATTGGCACGGTACCGCAGAAGAACAAGCCAAATTTATCGCTGGTGAAATAGCCGGTGGTAGAGAAGGTAAGATTGTTGAGCTTACTCAAAAAGGTTCAAGAGTAGACATCGAAGCCCCGTGGGAAGAAGGAGTTGTAAAAAATTCCATCGTGCTAAAAGGAAGTGATGTTGAGATAACCGCTGGAAAAAACTCTGAGCTTGTCCAAGGTAAGGGGATAAACACCACACCAAAGGCGGATCATCCTGTCAAGAGAGCCGACACAAGAAAAACTAAACTCGCAGACATGCTACCAAATGGTGTGCTTGAACCGACCAATCCATCCCCTGTCATAAAAGACGGTTACTATAAAGGCAAAACTAGAAACTGGATGCAAGCCGATCTAATCTCAAAGGCCATGAGAGAAGGCAACGGAGAGTTTATCGACATCGGTGGAAGCCTTTTCTATATTCCAAAAGACAAAACACTTCCTGCTTACCGGCACGGATCGCCATTAAAAGAACTAAACGCAAAACTTCGGACATACATTTTTGATATACCTGCTGTTTATACTTGCAAGAATTGTGTTGCTTGTAAGGGAACATGCTACGCAGTTGGAGCACAGGTTATGTACCCCGCTGTTAAGCTTGGACGCTTCGCAAATTTGGCTCTGTTCATGAATCATCGTGCGGATCTCCGTGCTAGAATTGACGCAGGCCTTTTAAAAAACATTTACCCTGCTGTCAGAATCCATTCATCCGGTGATATTATTTCACAGCAGTATATTGATTTCTGGGATGGCATCATAAAAGATCACCCAAGCAAAACCTTTTACACCTATTCAAAAGTAGAGGGGCTGGACTATTCTAAGATAAACAAAAGAAAGAATTTTAACTTGGTTCCATCTGAGCTTCCCGATGGTGGTTTAAATTACGGGCCAAAAGAATATATGAAAGCAAAGGCAAAAGAGTTCGGCCTTAAAGAATGTCCGGCAGATATCAGGAAAATCAAATACGAAGAAAATATTACAAAACATAAGGGCGATGCTAATAAAATAGCAGAAATTCGTACCGACTTTAATAACCCAGACAAGGCTATTTTTTGTGCTAAAGCTCCATACAAGGGCAGGGGAAAAGGATGTCAGCTTTGCATGGTGAAGGACGGCAAGACCGTTATGTTTCTTGAGAAGAAATCAGGGATGGCTGAATCAGCAGATGCTATGCTTGAGGAAACCAGAAACACGGACTTTCAGTCTCAGCTCACCAGGCGTAGCATTGAAAAAGTTCCCGACGTTACAACCAAAAAGGGTTTAGCAAAACAACTGAAGCTTGATGCGGTGAAGATCCGTGATGGTAAAATGAAGATAGAGGACTCTACGTTTTTAGCAGAGAATCTTTTCGATCAGGCAGTAGAAGTAGCAAGGGCAGAAAGAGACTATCTCAAAACCGTTGCCGGTGTAAAGAAACTTACAATAAAACAGCAGATCAAAACTACTTCTGGCGGTGCTACACCAAAAGAAGAATTGACTCTGGCGGATAATTTCTTGCTTGGCGAGTATCTTAAGAAAGAAGTCGGTATCGCAAAGAAGCATTATGTCGAAGGAAAAAGAGAATCCAAAAAAGATCATAAGGCAGTTTTGAAAGAAATGGCTGAAAACCGTGAGAAGCTTGGTATTAAAATGATAACGGAAGCTTCTGCACTCAAGGGTCAGATCCGCATGGAAGCACAGGCATCGAGGTTGGCCTACAAACAGGGAAGAATTGACAAGGCTTACGAGCACAAAATGAGACAGCTTGCCCTTCTTGAGTTGTCAACAAAGCGTAAACTTGCAAAGCAGATAAACGCCGAGATTCCGGACAGCGTTGATTTGTCCTACCATCCTTTAATTGAAGCACTTCAAAGAGACGTTGACACTGGTTTTGTTTCAGAAGCCAGATGGACAAAAAGAGAAAACATAAAAGAGTTTCTGCAAAGAAATCCAGAAGCAAAGAACGAAATGTCGGAGAAGATATTAAAGGATATTTACAAAAAACCATTAGAAGGATATTCGGTAAAAACACTCGAGGAAATAAAAGCAACAATAGATTCCTTGAAAAAAAAAGGCAAGATCCTTTATAAGAACAGAGAAGGAGCCAGAAAAGCTCGGATTAATAATGTAGCACGGAACATGATTGACAATATCATGGGAGAAGAAGGTGGTGTTACATATGAAACAGGCCCGAAACTTCTTTCAAACGAGAAGAGGAAGAATTATCTGTATGCTGTTGACTCCTTTTGGAAGCGTCCTTGGGCTTTATTTGAACAGTTTGACGGGTTCAAGCAGGGTCGCGGGCCAATGTTCCAAAAGTTTTTTAATGATACAAATGACAAGATCGGAGCACAGCTTCGCCTTACAGATCAGCGAGAGTGGAAGATGTCTAAAGTGATGGACGAGCTTAAAATCCATTCCTCCGAACTTGCAGAGAAGACACCGATCCTAGGTAATCATTATACTACTGACGAGCTTATGGGTATTTATGCGATGAGCAAAAACCCTTTTGCTAAACATACAGTTACTTATGGAAACGAAATTTCTCCGAAAGCGCAGGAGCTTGCCATAAAAGCTTTAGCACCGAAATACAAAAAGCTTGCTGACGCAGTAATTATTGATTATGCAAAGCATCTTCCAAGACTACAAAAAGTATACGGAAACAATACAAACAAAGCTTTAATTCTCGAACAATATTATGTTGCCCTCCAAAGCAAGATTTTAAATGATCTTCCTCCTGCCGAGCAAGTAGGATTGGAGGCCGACCATGCTAATTATCTTAAAGCCCTGCTGGATCGTGGCATGACTGTTGAGCGTAAAGACATCCCAGAGGTATTCCAAGAAGGTGTTAATCTTAGACTGATGGAAGTTTGGCAGAACCAAGTCAAGAAGCACGAAGCCTATATGAATATGTCCGAACACATCAGAGATTTAAACGGTATTCTTTCTAACAAGGACGTTATTCAGGCCGCAAAAACCACAGACCGGTGGATCGGCATTGAGCATTTAAAGGCAATACAAGAGAACGTCAACCGGACAGCAAATCACCAATTCTATAAAGGGCAAGGATTCCCGCATGAAATGTCTAAGTTTTTAAGACAAAGCACAGCATTACATTATCTTGTTGGAAACGTCCCGTCCATGCTACGGCAGTTTCCTTCTTTGGCTTTTTATGCTCCGTATGCTGGATGGGGAAATATTGGAGATACGCTAAAATTAGCAATGACACCTCCGCCCATGAAAACCATAACAGTCAAAGGTAAAAAAATTAAGGTGCCGGATTGGGATAAGTCAGAGTTCAGGCGTATGTGGGACATGGTAAGAGAATTAGATCCACAAGTATTACACCGGATGCAGGAAAGAGAGATGGTGGAGCTTGCAGAGTTGAGCGATAGCCAGTTTAAACAGCTTCGTAAACAGATCGGTGATGTCGGGCTGGCTGGCATCAGAGCAATTGATGGAGCGGCAATTACACTTGGGTGGTATTCTACCTTTATTGCTAACTTGCATAAAGGGTCTGACTATGCTATTCAACAGGCAAGAAACGTGACCCTTATGACACAGCCTCAGTTTCACCCGAAAGACTTGGCACAGATGTACGACTCGGGCGAGTTTATGAATTGGGCTTTACAGTTTACAAATCAGTTAAATGCTACAGCAAACGTTGGATATACTGGGCAAATTGGAGCGATAAAAAATAAAGATTATAGGTGGGCGATAAGCAACCTTGTTGCTGTCATGCTTAGTGGTGTTTATATATGGTCAATTAATAATCAAAGATTTCCAGATTCGCTTGATGATTTAAAAGAATCCCAGAAAGATAATATAGCAATCCACACTCCGCTATTTGGTAAGAACATAGTACAGAAAAGAAAAGGTTACGATGCGGGTATTAATATGTTTAAATCTATTGACATGCTATACGGTGTTGGATCTGCTGTTCTTGGAGATGAGGCAACAATAGGAGAAACGGCACTTGCTACTGCCGACGCTCTGGGATTAATGACAGGGCTCTATGGAACGGGAGCAAAAAGGCTTGGCAATACTGTTAAATATATGGACATGAGAGAGTTAATGGGGCAACCCCCAAAATAAAAGGAGAGCAAAATGGCTTTATCAGAAAGTTTTACAGGGACACCTTCAATTCCTGTCTCCGGTAACGGTGCTACGTCACAGGTTGCCGGTAGTCCAAAAAGTGAGTTTCATGTTAATGGTGCTTTTACAAATGGTTTCATAGCACTACAGGTACAGAATCCGGTAGACTCCTCTTGGAGTGCGGTCAAAGGTGCTTTAATTGATTCAGCGATGGGCGGAGCACAGTTGATTATTGAAACACCTGACTCTAACTTGACGTACAGGTTTACTTATAAGGATATCGTTGGAATCGTAAACGCTTATTTTGGGCCGTAATATGAAAACACTTAACAAGAACTACCCAAAGGTTTTGCCAAAAGTTAATGAGAAAATCGGGAACGGTCTTTCTGATTCTGGTCTTCGTGTTGAAGACTTTGATCCGTTACTGTATATTGATTTTACTCGTGGTGATATTGATCCTGTTATCGGAATTGGTCTTGGAACCTTTACTGCTGACAGGGAGACAGCTACAAACTTCGCCACAAAAATCAATCAATCTAAGCTTGTTTCTGATGTTGTGACAGACGATGAAGAGAGGTTTGTCTATGGGCATTATGCAGAAGATGGGTTTAGTGGCGGTAGGGGAATAATGCTGGAAAAAGCCGACACTAATCTTGAAGTTGATATTGAAGATTATAGCATTGGCAACGGATGGTTTAATTTTGGACATCCTGTAATAACTTCAGGCAAAGAAGATCCAAAAGGACAGTTTAATGCTTCCAGCGTTAAAGGTCCCGTTGCCTTTGGGTTTGTAGCAAAGACTTACGCTCCTATTACGGCAGGAGAGAGATATTATTTTTCAGTTTGGGTGAAAGTATTATCTGGTACTGTTTGGATTTCATTAACAGACAATGGAACGGGAACAAAACAATCCTACAAGATAGAACATAATTCTTATTCTGGTTGGAGAAAATATACCTTTTACTATGACGTTACCGCTACGGCAACAGCACTCCTTGTTGATTTGTGGGATAGTGCAAGCGGGTCTAATGGTGAAATTTGTGTATGGGGAGCGTCGTTGACAAGATACAGAACATCGACTATCCCTTCTGCTGGTTCAGCCATGACTCGTAATATCGAGTTTCTTAAATATAATCTTAACGGAAACTTTAACGGTGTAGAGGGGTCGATAGCATTAGCCTTTAGACCAATCGATCTTCCGGCAGAGCAGGAAACAGACTACCCAAGTTTGGTTCATCTTAACAACGGTATTGGAGAAAGAGCAAGTTTTCGATATGCGGAAATTATAAATGATGATCTTATGTTTTACCGTGAAGGCGGGGATAGTGCAAGAGGTAGTTCAGGAATAGTAGATCCACATGGTCTTCACACGATCATAGGAACGTACAAAAACGGAGAACTTTATAAGGTTTATCTTGATGGTGCTCTGCTTGGAACTTCCTCTGCGAATTGGGTGACGCTTGATACATCAGCAGGAGATATATTTATAAACGGAACCGGGTCGGGTGCACATGTAAACATAACCGCAAAAGCCTTTGCGACATTTAATGAGATTTTAACTTCTCAAGAAGTGGCGAGTCTTGACATGGCCTTAAGGGGATAATTATGTATACTAGAACAGTTGTTATAGCTAAAGTAAAGGCAATCAAAGTCGATGGCAAAGACAGTGAATATGTCCTCGACTTACCTTTCAAATATACTGCCATAAATGCTGTGTGTCTTGGTGTTGACGTAACCTATCGACTCAAGAGATGCGTGGGCCGTGAAGTTTTAGCATATATTGGAATAGATGTTAAAATAAAAGCAAGGCTAGACAATCTTACTGGAAATCTCGGTGCTGATTGGAAGGTAATCAAAACTCGAAGAGAATATTTAAAACATTGGTTTGTCAAAAAAGAAGATGCTCTTGCAACCAAAGAATTTAAACCCGACGGGTTGGTAGAAATAAAAAAGTACGATGGTATTGACAAGGATGAGGTAACACAATTTGTACCCTTCGTAGACGAGGTTGACCTTGAAGTAAATGAATTACTCGGTTGATGTTGTCGCAATTATTGTACTATTGGTTTTGGTTTTAATCTCATATTTTTTCTGGGGATAAATAATGTTTAACAATGGGGGGATAAATAATGTTTAACAATGGGTTTGAAAGACACGAATTTGCCTGTCAGTGTGGGTGCGGTTTTAATACTGTAGATATCGAAACCTTGTTTGTGCTTGAGGAACTAAGAGTTTGGTTCGGTAAGCCGGTTACTATTATATCTGGTTGCCGGTGTTGGAAACATAACGAGGAAGTAAAAAAATTAGACTCAAACTATGTTCCTAAAACATCTAAGTCTCAACATTTGTTCGGTAGGGCAGTTGACATTTCAGTAAAAGATGTTTCACCGCGGTTTGTATATGAATATTTAAATCAATTATACCCAGACAAATACGGAGTAGGAAAATATAAAACTTTCACACATTTAGATACAAGGCCGGAACGTGCTAGATGGTAATCAGGAGACGAAACAATGGTATTTCTTTTGGAATATGGGGCGGAATTGGGTTTTGGCACGTTAATTCTTTTGTTAATAGGATGGTTGGCAATGAAAGTAAACAGCCTAGAAAAAAAGGAAGCTGAGCGTAGAATTACCTGTGACCGTAGACATTTCGATGTCGATAAGAAATATAATCGGGTCCTCGACATGCTCACAGCTACAAACCTAAAGCTTGAAAGAGCCGTTACTCTTCTTGAAGAACGAACTGCCCACGTTTAAAATGTCCGCATGTTTTGTTTCGCCATATAGACTAACTGCTCTATTGTTACTCCAATTTTTGTCGCCATAATATCTAAAGCAAGGCTCATAAAGTTATTAAAAACAAATTGGTTTATTGTAGCATGGGATAAAGATTTGACGGGAGTATGAACTGTCCCGTCTGGTAGCACGACAATTTTCTTTTTGTCGATCCATCCAGATCCAAGCCTTGCCTGTAGATCAACCTTTTCTTTTGTGTTCCACTGTCTGTCTTCGGTGTTGAGTGCTACCAGTTCGCAACATGCCCAATACAATCCGAACTGAGGGATAGAAACCCCAAGCTTCTCGCCCTCTTCGATATGTGCTAACACCCGCTGGTTTGGCTTATAGTGTCGCATCATTTCTACATCTTTAATCCCAAATGGCCTTAAAACGTATTCTTTCCCTTTCTTCTCGATCTGAAATCCAATCGTCTGTTTTTTATTTACCACTATACTAATCTCCAAAATAAGTTATTAAGTAATAAACAATCTTCAATTTAATGTCTTCCCCTAACGCTTCCCATTCCTTCTTGCCCAGATGGTGCATTTTGTTGTGACATTTTCTACACAGAGGGACAGCCAATAAATCGTGTTTTACTGCCAGCCCTCTTGATGGTAGCAAGTGCTCACAATGATGAGGTTCTGCGTGCTCGTTTTCGCATAACATACAGGACTTTCCTCTTATCCACTTAAGATACTTCGGGTTCCTGCACTCCTTTATCGGTATCAACTCTTCGAACATTGGACTTCCTCGCTTCTACTTTAAGGTCAGCATGTCTTTTCATTTTGCGTATTCTCAACCAGTACAGCCGAAGACCGGCCCTTCTGAGCTTCACCCTACCGGCAGACATGCCATGTATTCTCATGTGATTAGCATACAGGTCGTTTATATCTGGCATTCTGTGTTTAGGGATAAGACCAAGCCCTCTTAAGATACAAAGAGCATCGTGGAAAGCAGAAGCAAACATATCTTCATCTGTATCTGCCACAAGGTTTGAACCGTTCCATAGATACCCCACGAGCAAATCGACAGTACCGGTTGTTTTATGGACAATATTTCCAACCCTGACCGTTTCTTTTCTGCGGATTCCAGTTTGGCAAGATATCTTTTTTGTTAGCCGGTATTTAAAACTTCGTATGTCTACATGCTCAAACTCTATGATCTCTACTCCTCGCAGTTTTAGTCTGCTTATCTTTTCATGCTCCATTTGTCGTTCTCCTAAAAAAGTTTCTTTTGTTTTGATTCTCTATGTGGGCATTTCCAAGTATGAACCATTTTCCCAAATAAACCTGTACGCATTACCGTAGTCTTTATAATGTCATTATTTTTCTCAAGGTTTGTTATTGCTCTCCTAATAGATGTAATCGGGACATCTGCTTCGAAATATTTTCCCCAGATTTCGCACGGGGTAAAGCCTGTGTCTGAATTGGTACGCATGACATTTAAAATTACTTCCTGTTGGTTTTGTGCTTTAGTTCTGCTTTTTTTTAACGTAGCACCGCTTTCGTTGTTTGTGTTGTAGTAGGTTTCCATTACTAAGTCTCCTTAAAATGGTACGTCGTCTGGTATGTTGCTGTCGTTATATGGGTTTTCGCTACCGGTTTTTTCAGCCGGTTTGCTTGGCCCCTGTGGAACCATCTGCATTTTCTCGATAATTACCTCTGTGGTGAAGCGTTTATTGTCGTCCTTGTCTTTCCATTCCCTCGTCTGAGTTCTTCCCATTATATGCACGAGACTTCCTTTTTTCAGATATTCCCCGCAAATTTCTGCGGTCTTTCCGAATGCTACGCATTTATGCCAAGCTGTTTCGTCAACCTTTTCGCCAGCCTTGTTTTTATAGCTGTGATTTGATGCTACGTTGAAATTCACGATAGCACCGCCATTGTTTGAATATCTTACTTCTGGATCTTTCCCTAACCGCCCTAAAATGATCTGCGTGTTTACCATATCCACTCCTTCTTTTGGATTAAAACAGGTCTAAGCCTGTCGTTGTGTGCTAAATGCCGAGAAAGTGTCTCAGAATCCCATTTCGTGGCCCTGTGTGCTAAATTTGAATCACATCTATGACCCATTTCGGCTCGTAATTGTTGGTATACATCTTATTAACTGTTCCAGAGACAATAAATTGGTCGTCTTTCCAGATAATTCCGGTTCCGCAATCACTAATCTGCTTCGCTAAATTATCATAATCCGGCCTTTTGTTGCACCAATACGGAGAGCCGGTCTTTAAAACACCGGCATTTTTCCCTGTCCCATAGTGAGATTTCGGTCTTGCGTAATATGCCAGAACCTGAATCCGAATAAATCCTTCCATAAGCGGTGTTTGCCGGTGTTGTTCAAGATGGTGAATTATCTTGCTCTCTTTTAGCTTCTGGGATTTCTTTTTATATCCGCCAAACCTCCCTATTCTGACACGTTCCTGCGATGTTGGCTCAAAAGGGATTATAATTCTCATTTTGCAACCTCACATTTCTCAAAAATTCCTCTTTTATAAAATTGTACGCTTTACATTTTTCCATAATGCGCCAAATATTCGTCTACAGTATCTTTGTTTAATAGTTCTTTTTCAAGTCGGTCTTTAAGACATTTTGGTTTTTCCCTATTTATTATTTTGTCTCGGTTTTCTAACAATTCAAACACACACCCAAAACAAGTCATCCTATTTGAGCAATTAGTATTAATTAGTTTCATTATCCCTTTTATCTCATCATTCATGGTTGTTTCCTTCGATAATTCTGTTTGTAATTTTATCCATAGTTATTAACATGGTTTACTTCTTTATTTTAATCGTTTTACCAAGTGCCTCACAAACTTCAGCCATTGTCATTTCTTTAACTGTTTCTATCTTTAAACCAGCAATAAATTCAAAACCATCTTTAAAATCTTTTGCTTCAGGTATTAATAATAGTTTAGAAAATTGATCTTGTGTGATATCTCTTAAATTTTTATTTTTGCCCAGTGTCCCATTAACAGCATTTACGATTTCAAAAAATCTTTTCTCGCCCACCACAACATTAAATGCACGATAACGCTCTTGCTGGAATGAATCTTGGTCGTTGTGCTTTTTTGAATAACAAAAAATATTATACTCTGTCATTCTAAGATTTTTACAGTAGTTACAGTAGTTACAGTAGTTACAGGATTCACAGGAGCGACAGTAGTCACAGGATTCACAGGATTCACAGGATTCACAGGAGTTACAGGAGCGACAAGAGTTACAGGAGTCACAGGAGTTACAGGATTCACAGGATTCACAGGATTCACAGGATTCACAGGATTCACAGGATTCACAGGAGTTACAGGAGCGACAAGAGCTACAGGAGCGACAGTAGTTACAGTAGTCACAGGAGTTACAGTAGTCACAATTTGTGTTTTTCATAATATTATCCATTCTATTTTAAAGTTATTATTAACACCACAAGGCTCACAGGTCTTAAAATCTGAATGTTTCATTGTGCCTCCAAAATGGTGTCGCACCTGAGTGCGTAAATGTCTTCGTCTCCCCAGACCTTGACAACCACCATATTATTTATGTTTACAGGTTGAATTTATGTTTACAGGTTGAATGTGTTCTGCGACATCTGCTGAATCTGTTGAAATACTGCTTGTTGGATTACATCGAATTTACTCATGGCTTTTCTCCTTGTTGGTATTTTTTAGTTTTTGTTAAGTTTTAGTCAAGCTCCTTTCTATTATTATTAATCTTTATATAATAATATAGTAGTAGTAGGCAAGAGCCTTTTCTGTGGATAACTAAGCTAACTTACCGATATTGCTTATTGTTTGCCTGTGTATAACCTGTGGATAACCTGTTGATAAAGCACACTATATTGTGGAGAAACTAAATTTTTATACTTTATTAACATTTTCTAAAAAAGGGCTAACAGGAACTAAACAAAATCATAACACCTTCTGAACAATTCCAAAAGGTGTTATGATTATCTCAAACAATTGATGCTGTGTCAAGCTTTTTAAACATAATAATCATAGATTTTATTATATATTTCCCATAGCTTTTCAACATCGCTCTGACAGTGGGCCTTTATTTTATCATGCTCCTCATCGTTCCACCATTTCTGAACATCAGAGCCTTTATCGTCTGACCCCTTCCCTGTAATTATCCTGCTAAAGAAGTCAAGGGTTCCTTTTGCGAACTCATTGTTTCTTGCGAACCGCATTCGGATATCAATGTGGTTTGAGTCAAGGGAGTATTTATGCTGAGAAATGTCAACTGTCAAATTCTTTGGAATGCTATGCATCATAGAATGAAACTTTAAGCACTCCACATCAAAAGACATTCCGTTGAAAGTAACGAAAGTTCCAAACTCGCTCAACTTACCCCAGATTTCCAAAAGAAGAAGGTCTTCCCTGTATGTCTGATGGTCTAAGTAATAAGTCCACGATTCTCCGGTGTCTGCATCCATAATGGTAGCACAACAGATAATGTTGGTGTGGGGATTAACCCCAAGCATATCCCATTGTTTTTCTTTCTTTTTAACAATGTCAGCCTCAATTTTAACAGGGTCTTTCAACCTTGAGTCTGCTTCAATGGGTGGTAAAAGTTCAAACATCTTTGGGTTGCCTATTGATTCAAGGTCGAATACTGCCGTTACTCTTGATTTCTCGTTCATGCTAATTTCCTCCTTTTGGTAAAAAGATGCTCGGCATTTTTGGCGGGTTCCAGTTAAACCAAATCCGATCCGAGTTTTTGTTTTTTGGATCAACAAGAAAAGATCCTCTCTCACTTCCAGACGATGCCACATCACCAAATGTGACCGGAAGTTGATAAAGATATCTTCCGATTCCCCAAGGAACTCCGGCCCTTTTATGCGAACCGGATATCATGCCCTTGACCGGCTCAACCTGAGTTTTGTCTGCTCCATCCCACTTAGTAACCCACAAACCATCAAACTTTAAAGATATTCCACAAAGTAACCCGCCAGAGGCAAGCTCTTTATATTCGTTCTGCCAACCAAAAATACCCATGACAGAATCCAACCTTTCAAAAACTGCCCTGTTTGTGACATAAGCAAGGACAATACAATAGACATCGGTGCTATTTCTTTTATGCCCGCATCGCTGGACCCTCCACTCAAGGTCTTCCTCGTTGAATGGTCGTGCTAATTCTTCTGTTATTATTTGTTCTGACTTTCCCATAATGGCTTCTCCTTAGTTTAAAAATTCTATTTCTGTTACTTCCTGCAAGGCAATTATCTGTTTTAGTTTATAGTCTGCTTTCCCTTTTTTCATTCTGGAAAACATTTCAGGATAGATAACTTCCTCGCCGGCCTTTTTGTTACATCTTTCTGCCAATTTTTTCCATGTCCAGTTTTTCTTTTTCCTGTATGCTGACAACAGGGCATGGATTTTTAAAACCTTATATCCTTTCTTCAACCTTTTTCACCTCCCTTCTCTATAAAGCGTTATTTATCTTTTCATCCCAAGGGCCGTAATGACCATGCTCGACAGCCAACCGGCTTGCTTGCTCAAAAGTATATTCTACCGTGTATGCTATTTGTCCAACTGCATAGTAAAGAGCTTTCGGCACATCGTGATGTTTTTCGGTGTCGTGTACCATGTCTCCTTTTTCTATCCATGCGTGTCCAAATTCCCTGCCTTTAAAATCTCCACCTGTTAGCACCGCTATGCCATGAACTAAAGTCCAACCTCTATACTCAAACGGAAACATAATGGCTTTTAGTGCAGCTTGATAACAGGGCCCAACATTTTTTGGCTTTTTCATAACTTCTCCTTTTTGGTTAATTGTGCGTGTGTACCGGTCTAATAATTAGACCAGTACAGGCTCACCTTTACCCTAGTGGGGTGTGTTGCTTTCCTCGGCCCCCGACTCTACCGTTTCAACCTTTTTGACACTAATCCCTATTATCGAAAGCACGTGTTCGATAAACTTATCCCTGCTTTTAGATACAACAGCTATTCCATGCACCAAATCTTTTACGCAATATCCACACATAGCATTTTCTCCTTTTGAGAAAACAGCCGTATTATCGTCACCAACTTTTCCATCTAATACCCTTTCGCATAATGCACATTTTTTCATAGCTTTTCTCCGTTAAAATTATCGTTCTTTGTTTGCATCTTCATTATGGTTTTTTACTTCTGGAAATTCGGTTTCGAAGCAATCATCACAAACATACTCGCCGCTTGGCATCTGTTTTCCGGTTTCTCTTAGCACCGCCCTGTGGCATCCGACACATTCCGCATGAAGTGGTTCGGTAATGGTTTTGAGATCAGCGATCATGCTAACCATGCTCGTAATCTCCGCAAACTGTTTTGCACATTTCTCAAGTCCAGAAAAGCACGAGTCCTGAATGTCAACAATGGAGCGTTCATCTTCTGACTTCTTTACATCTTTGAGCATTTTGTCAACACCCTCTTCTTCCTGTTCGTCAACGTTGTTCTGGCAAGCCATATACCCTGCTAAAAAACTATCCCAAGTGGTTTTAACCTTCAGATGCTTTCCTTCTCGCATCCACTTCGTATATGCTACCGTTGCACCCATGTTAAAAATATTATCGCTCATAACTAATTCCCTTCGACTAAATAGGTTAGTGTGTTTTTGGTTCTTCTAATAAATGTACCCTTCCATCCTACGCACTCCCAAGTTTTACAAGCTTTCTTTTTGCAGTACCGGCAATGCTCGTCATAATCATTACAGCCTGACCCAGCCTTGGTTCTTCCGTTTAGCACCAAGGGATAGTGTGGTTCATCCTCTGCAAGTACGATTGTGATCTCCGCATCGTTAATTTCCAAGTGACCGTTTTCATCAAGAAACATGCCCTCATATGTGACATCGTTTATTTCGTCTCTTATCCATAGAGTAGCAATTTCTCTTTCGATATCTTCCCATAACTCAAACGCTCCAAACATCATAACTAAACCCCTTCCTATAGGCATAAACAAATAATAACATTACCTACCATTATTGCTCCAAACGCAACACCGGAGCATACCCTGATTAAACTGTCCTTAAAACTACTGTTATACATGGCTTTTCTCCTTTTAAAATTACCGGTTAATTGTGCGTGTGATACCTCGACCAGAGTCAAGGCATCAGGCTCACCTTTACCCTTTATGTTTAAGCTGTCTTATCCTGTAGCATTTGTAGCATCTGTCCGCTGTCTTTTTTCGCTCTACTAAATTAAGCTTTAAAAGCTTTCCGCAATCTGTACATTTAATGCCTGACAATACTGTGAATTTGTGTGCTTTTTTAGTCATTGTTATTTTCTCCCTTTCTTAAAGGCTATGTTTTTTTAGTATGTTGTTTATATATTCAACCGGATTGCTTAAAGGGTCTTGTTTCCTTTTTTGCATAGGTGGTATAATAATATCATCATCTGACAGGCAGTAATAATTTCTAATATTCTTCACCGTTGCTTCGTCGTCGTCTCTGTCAAGCCAAGATGCCCAATTACCGCCCCACCCTAATGACCGTGACAGACGCAAGGAAATGCCCCGTATAAAACCGACGTTTGTTAGTATGTGGGCTGACTCTGATAAAACCATTGGTGCGGTGAGCCTGACTACATGGTTGCCTAAGTCTCTTGCGGTGAAGAAGTGGATATTAACATCTTTCGTTCTGCTGAGTTGCATGGCAAGTGCTAAAACAGTAACCCCTCGGTTGAATACTTTGTCTGCATTAATATCACCCGATGATGATGGGGAGTAAAATATGTTAATAGCTCTTTTGTCGCCTCTCGTGTTTTGCCGTTGATACATTGTCTCGGGAGCGTTGGCAAGGTAAGCAGGAACATTTGGAAACGCACCAGCGGGAGCAGTATTCCAACACGGCCTGTTTTCTTTTACCGTAATGTTATCATCAACATGTTCCATAATGCTATTTGCTTTTTGAACAGCGGACGTATCGCCGGACGCTGTTAGTGCAAAAGCCTCTTCCCATGTTGAACCGCCTTGCCATCTACGCTTACCGTTTGCTTTTTCAATTTCTTCTGCCGTAGTTAGGGCCGTAACGTCTTTAAGAAAACCAGAAATGCTATCATAATAAGTACAGCCTGTTGGGATTTTCATTATATTGACCCCCTTATTGCGTCGCTTATTTTGCTCCAATTATCATCGGGAAGTCCTTTTCTTAATACCATGTCAACCACATCCTTAACCCCTATTTCCTGTTGAAGCAATGCAATTCCTGAGAAGGTTGCTCTTGGTGTTACTTCATGCTTCTTAATGCCATGCTCTTTAACGGCTTTTCGGGCTTTGCGAACTATCTCTAGCCAGTGCTTATAGTCGGTTGATACGCAAGATGCTTCCAGTGCTTCATCAATAGGCCATGCGATAAAACAGGAAAATCTATCTCTGAACGCTCCATCCATCTCATTTCGCTGAAATCCATCAGAATAACCATCACCCCGTAAAGTAGTGTTTCCTGCTCCAATGATAATGCAATCTTTGTGTCGTTCAACTTTACCGATAGGGAAATCTGCGTGACCATTCGCAAGTGAAGCGTTAAAGGCCAGTACAGCGGATGGCATACTTGAGTCGAGTTCATCAAACAGATATACTCCACCATTCTTATAGGCTTCGTAAAATGGTCTACTCTGGAAGGTTCCGGAAGCGTCTACAAAACCACTTAACTTATATTCTGAGTCAATCGCACCATTAAAATAGAATGGAAGGTTTAAGGCTTCTGCAAGTTTTTGTGCTCCGGTTGTTTTTCCGGTTCCTGCGGGCCCATGCAAATATATGTTTGGAACATGTCCGTCTTTATCTCTTGCCTGTGCTACTTTTAGCAGGGTAACAAAGCATTTATGCTGTATTCCCATATCCTTAGTTGTTCCGGTTGCGTTGTTCTTAATATTAACGGTTACTGGCAATTCAAGTTTTTTCATTCTCTTGTCAATTATTTGCTCCATGTTTTCCACTATGGTTTTTAGTAGTTCATCAGCTTTTGTGGCGGACATGGCATGTTGTTCAATAAGGGAGATTACTTTGGGTTCATCAAGAGAAGAAATCCCTTGTTCCTTCACGTTTTTAAGTATGATGTCCATCAGGTCGGTTGACTGTGTTCTTTGTGGCGGGGGTGTGCTGACTGATTGAGTCGTTGAAGCGTCTAACCGTTTTACTGCGTCATTGTCTTCTAACAGGTTAATACATTCAGCTTTTGTTAGGTTCCTTGTTCCCTCTCCGTTGGCTATTCTTCGTGACCTTACTAAACTTCTTAACTCGGTTGTTTTCATGTCTTTGTAGTTCATATGTCCGGCTCCTTTGATGTGGGTTAATACTGCATAATGTGATACATAAAATGTAACTCATTTTTACCACGTCCATGATTTTCTGTCAAGATAATAATTGATAAATAGTCAAGATAATTCATATCTTCTGGAAGGTGCATTAATACTGGACAATATGATTTTCTATTGGTATAATTATGGTTACTCTTAATAATTTTATGGGGAAAAGTCATGGATGAAAACAAAAAAATTGTAAAAACATCTAAACCTGCAACAAAAGCAAAAGCTCCAGATCACTCC
>Ga0208279_1000926_pt1 | contig 18695 bp, 14 predicted proteins | sample AntAceMetag02UKM_FD_184766 | JGI IMG/M metagenome (GOLD analysis project Ga0208279, IMG submission 184766) | Saline lake microbial communities from Ace Lake, Antarctica - Antarctic Ace Lake Metagenome 02UKM (SPAdes) (version 2) | ecosystem: Environmental > Aquatic > Non-marine Saline and... | reverse complement strand
CTGAGTATCGCTTGGCCATATTTGCCTCCTCTGTGCAATTTCTATGATCTCACACTTGCCAGAGGAGGTCAACTTCACACAGTACCTACTGGTGCAACTTTTGGGGTAAATATCCCTGGCCCGTGACCTCCTCACGGCTATTCACGGTCTGCGACGGGAACTAGACCGCTGGACCCGGCCTGCCGATGCCCTCCGCGACTATGCCCGTGGCTGGCACTGCATTGACCAGGATTACCGCCGCCTGCATGAGGCGCTGGATGCGTCCGCTCGCTCCCACGACCGGCTGCGGGGCCGCTGTGCTCGCTCCTACCGCGACGTCCTGCGCCGGATGAACGACCGGCTCTGCCATCTCTTGGAAGCAGAAGGTTCCTGGCCTCCGCAAGGGGAAAGCCTGATCCCTCAGGACAGATTCTGGGCCGAGCTTATGGATGAACTCGGACCTGGACAGCGGGTGGGTGTGATGTTCGTGGATGCCCTGCGCTACGAGCTGGCCCAGGAACTGTACGAGATGTTAGACGCAGAGGGAGCCGGTGACCATCGAGAGCTCACTGCCCGGCTGGCTGCCATTCCCACTGTGACCTCCATTGGTATGACCGCCCTCTTGCCCGGTGGCGACCGCCGTCGGGTAGCCTACGCGAATGACTGGGAGATCACTATCGAGGACAGCGGCAACCTGAAGGACAAAGCAGCCCGGCGCGACTGGTTGGAGCGCCACCTGCCCGACGCCCAGTTCTACAACCTGGACAAATTACTGAACACGCCTGCCGACCAGATACCGGAGGCAGATGTCTATATCGTGTTCGACACGACGCTGGACGCGGTGGGCGAGACGGCGAGCCAACTGGCCTGGAATACCTTCGGCACGTTGCTGCAATCGGTGAAAAAGGGGGTGCACAAGCTCCTGGAGTTGGGAATTGACCAGGTCCACATCGTGACCGACCATGGCTTCCTGCTGCTGGACGAGGTCGGTGAGCACGACAAGGTCAGCGTGCGCGATGTGCCTGCGCTGGCTAAGAAGTCACGCTATGTAGTGGGGACGCACCTGGGCAGGACCGATCAACTACGCTTCCCCGTGCCTGGTGGCCAGAACCTGGAGGCATGGTTCCCGCTAGGGATCGGCTGCTTCCGCACGCCGGGGCCGTACAACTATGTACACGGTGGTCTCTCCCTGCAGGAGCTGGTTGTGCCGCACCTAAGAGTGTCCCAGCAAGCGATGGGCCGTCCTGTCGGGGTACGGGCCGAGCTACCCGAAGTGATCCGCAACGCGCAGTTCAGGGTACGTTTCGAGCCAGAGGCTGCTGACATCTTTGACCGCCCACGCCAGGTGAGGCTCACCCTGGAGAAGGCAGGGGAGTCCGTCATCCCGTCACTCAGTTGTGTGGTCGGTCCAAGCGGCCCCATCACCGTGGACGTCTTCCTGCCGATGGGCTGCGGGCTGGAGCCAGGTGACCGGGTCCGCTGGGTACTGCGCGACGCTGGCACAGAAGAGTTGCTCGACGAACAGGAAGCGACCAGCCAGGTAGACCTCTGGTGAGAACTGGGAGTATGCGATGGAAGAGACTCTTGTATCGGATGAACTGGATCAAAAGTTAACCGTGCGCCGCGCCTGGGGCTGAGCAAGAGGCCGGCCGACTACGACCTCCATACGCAGTTGGTCAACCTGATGGGTGTTAAAGAGGGTAGTGAAGTGGGGCTTGGCCGTTATCTATCCCTCAGTTGTACGCGCTTCGACACCCGCCAGGTCCTCCAGGATAGTGACCACCGCCGAGTGGTCCCAATCACCTCGCTTGGCAGCCAGGAGGGCACTGAACAACTCATGGGCGATGGCTGTAGCCGGAAGCGGAACGTGCATCTCTTTCGCAGTCTCCATGATGATGTTCAAGTCTTTGTAGTGGAACTTGCTCTTGAAGCCTGGCTCGAACTCGCCCTTGATAATCCTGGGGCCGCGCACATCCATCACTCGTGTTTGCGCGTATCCTCCACTCAGGACTTTGATGACAATCGCCGGGTCTACGCCCGCTTTTGCCCCCAGCACCAGCGCTTCGGCCATACCAACGAAGTTAAGCGCGACTTGAATCTGGTTGCACGCTTTCACCGTCTGACCAGTGCCGTTCGCGCCGCACAGGGTGATTGTCTTACCCAGCACTTCGAGAATTGGCAGGACTTCGTTGAACAGCTCCTCAGGCCCGCCGGCCATGATGGATAGCGTGCCATTCTGTGCCCCGACCTCCCCACCGCTGACAGGCGCATCCAGGCACCGAACGCCCTTCTTGCCTAATTCCCTGGCTACTTCTATCGCCACCTGAGGCGCGATGGTGCTCATATCAATGTAGATATGGCCGGTTCTGGCCGCTTCAATGATGCCGTCTTCGCCAAGAGCAACCTTCTCGACATCGGGAGAATCCGGCACCATAGATATGATCACATCGCTGCGTGCCGCAATGTCCTTGCAGGATGTCCCCCTTTCTGCTCCCAGGGCGACGATGCTGTCCAGTGCTTCACTGACGATGTCGTAGGCCACCAGCCTGTATCCGGCATTCAACAGATGCGCGGACATGTGCTTGCCCATAATACCCAGGCCAATAAAGCCGATTTTCGCTTTCATCAGGAATCTCCTTTTTACTCATCTATTCCTCGCGCTCCTGGCGCGTCGCGCCCGACCAGACTGCCACCGGCACCCGCTGGACGGCGACGGCGTGGAGCGATTCCATCTCCGCGCGGGTCAAAAGCGGCACCCCCTCCAGTACGTAGGGCCGGTCCAACCGGTGGTACTTGGGCTGGCCCATGTTGGTGTAGGCCAGCAGGTCCCACCGCTGGACCGTCGGCAGTTCCCTGGCGATGAAGTCGCCCAGGGCGGCGACGTTGGCCTCGTCGGTGGTGTAGCCGGGGATGGCGGGGGTGCGGATCCACATGGGCACCCCGGCGGCGGCGATGCGGCGAGCATTCTCCAGGATAAGTCCGTTGTCCATGCCCGTGCTGGCCTGGTGCCGGTCTGCGTCGAAGATCTTCAGGTCATAGAGCACCAGTTTCACCAGTGGCAACACGCGCTCGTACTGCTCCCACGGGGCCGCCCCACAGGTGTCCAGCGCCACGTGGAGGTCCGCCTCCCGGCACAAGTGGCAGAGGGCCAGGACGAAGTCCGCCTGGGCCATCGGCTCGCCGCCGGAGAAGGTCACGCCACCGCCGGAGGTCTCGTAGAAGATGATGTCTTTTTCCACCTCAGCGAACACTTCCTCCGGCGTCCACTCCTGGCCGATGACCTCCAGTGCCCCCGCAGGGCAAGCCTCGGCACAAGTCCCGCAGGAGGTGCATCGGTCCCGGTCAATGCACATTCCCTGGGGCGTTAACTCCAGCGCGTCCTCTGGGCAAGCGCCGAGGCAGTCGTGGGCGCCGATGCAGCGCACATCGTACCACGTCAACTCCGGTCGAGGGGAGAGCCCCTCTGGGTTGTGGCACCAGGCGCAGCGCAGTGGGCAGCCCTTGAGGAAGACGGTGGTGCGGATGCCAGGGCCGTCCTTGGTGCTGAAGCGTTGGATGTTGAAGGTGATGCCGGTGAGAGTCACTTTCAGCCTCGCATCCCACAACTGGCGCAACGGATGCGCGCCGTACTCGGGATAGACGCCCAGGCAGATATTGCTGGTTGGGCACACTTCCACAGGCCAGTTCCCCTTTGGTTAGAGGCGATGGTGAAGGTCACGTGGACGTGCAGATCAACTTTGGGCATGCGGCGGGCGAACTCGTGTGTGTTCACGTTTTCTTCCCCAATGACGCTATATGAGATGGGATTGGCGGTAATGATACTTGGAATCGGCTGTGAAGGCAAGTGTGAGTTGGGGACTCGTTGAGGAGTTTGGTGGCATAACGACATGTCCGGCTTGCTCAGGGAACGCACTCGTGGTAAACTCATCTATGCTGGAGGACCGGGTGGTGGCTGTCCTGGCTGTCCAGTCAGACTTTCCCTACACCGACTGTCAGACTTTCCCTACACCGACTGTCAGACTTTCCCTACACCGACTGTCACACTTTCCCTACACCGACTTGTCAGACTTTCCCTACATCAACTGTCGGACTTTCCCTACAGACAAACCGCGCCGTTTGTGGTATAATTTCTACTGTACCTGCGTGACCGCGAAAGTGGCTGGGAACGAGCAGTCTGACTGTTGCTCTGCGGAGAAGGTCTCATGAGCGAATGTCCATCTTGCGGGCGTGAATATCTTCCTGGCACGTTGTTCTGCAGCGAGTGCGGGGTGCATTTGCTCACCGGTGGCTCCCTGAGCACCGAGCCGATCCCCGACGAGGAACTGCCTGTCTCGCAAGCGGACCCGTGGGCCAGTGCGCTGCTCAGAGAGACCACCGCATTGTCCCTCATCCCACTGCGCATCAAGGTGCTATCCACTGGCCGCCAGATCCAACTGCCACCCATGGCCGAGGTATACATCGGGCGTCTCGATGAGGCTCATGGCATCTCTCCTGATGTGGACCTCACCCCCGATGGCGGGCTCACGGGTGGCGTCTCCCGCCGCCACTGCAGGATCCACCAGCGAGGCAAGACCTACCTGGTCGAGGACGTCGGCAGCGCCAACGGCACCTTCCGCAATGGGCAGCGCCTGACCCCATACCTGCCTCACGTGCTGGAACACGGGGACGAACTTCAGTTGGGCAGCATCAAATTAGAAGTCATCATCCACTCGAACTTCGTCAAAAGTTGCGAATCACAGCCGGCAGGTAAATAGAATAGGGCGATACGCAAACAAGCCTGACTGCGTCAGCAACCACACGAGTCGGAGCCACTGATGCTGTCGACGTAGTAGTGTGTCCCTGGGGTTGACACCAATAGGCAATTGGTACTACAGACCCGGTGGACATCCCCACCCGACGGTTTCACGAATCTTTAACACTTTCGATACCTGTTCATCACTCTCGTCTTATACAATATGATAACGGCCAGCCGGCACTATCTGCCAGGCTGTGGAAGGTGAGGGTCATATCGTGAGAATGCGTCTTCTGGTAGCCATACTTATTGTCTGGCTCTTCCTATTCTACAACATAGAGCGGCTAAGTGAGCCGATCAATATCACCAACGTGGCCTACACTTTTGTACCGCTCATGGTTATTCTCACCATCCTCGTACCCCGCCTGCGCAGAGTCCCTTTGTGGGCGCTCCTGATCGTACCCATCCCGGTGTTCTTGGTGGCCGAGGCATGGATAAAGTCCAGTATAAGTATAGGGAGCACGTCCTTGCCCCTGACAGTGACAGAGGTATGCGCCATTCTTGTGACGACTATCCTGGCTCGCTGGGTGAGCAACGGAGTGGACGAGTTTGAGAGCGCCGTAGCCCATATCACCATTGGACAGGCCTCCAGGCTACCTGAGCCGTTTTCGACCGGTCAGGCCGAGCTGTATCGAGAGGTGAAACGGGCCCGGCACCACCAACGTCCTCTGGCGCTGATGGCCGTTGGGATTGAGGAGAAGTCAATCCAGGTTGCCCTGGACCGAATGGTGCAAGAAGTCCAGCAAGCGATGATGAAACAATACGTCTTGTCTGACATCGCCAGGATGCTGTGCGATGAACTGGAGGACTACAACATTGTCGCCCAGAGAAATGATCACTTTCTTGTACTTTTGCCGGAAGTATCACCAGAGCAGTTGAACGTTCTGGTCGGTCGGCTGCGCCACGCCGTATCTGAGCAGGTGGGGGCTACCCTGCAAATTGGCACCTCCTCTCTCCCAGAGGATGCCGTGACCTTCGAAAGCCTGGTGGAGAAGGCGGTCGAGGAAATGAATGGAAAGCCGGAGGCAAAGCCCGCACTGCAGCCTCAATGGCTAGTCACAGAACAACATACGTAGCATTTATGTGGAGATAAGATCGATGGACCTAGTGATCCTCAATCAACCTCGGGTGCTCCCTTATCGGAGAGGATATGAAACCGCCAAGCGGGTGATGGACGTGGCCCTTTGCCTCCTGGCTCTGCCGCTGATTCTTCCCTTGATGGCCATCTGCGCGCTGGCCATCCAGCTCGATTCGCCGGGACCCGTCCTCTTTGTTCAGCAACGCATCGGCAAGGGGGGCCGCCGCTTTCGGATGTACAAATATCGCACAATGCAGCACAACCTCGACGACAGCGCTCACCGGGCCTTTATGAAGGCTTTTGTGAACGGGCACACCGGTGACAGTGAAGACGACAAGGATGGCAGTTTTCGCGGGGCCTTCATGAAGGCTTTCGTGAACGAACAAACTGGTGCCAATGGAAACGGTGAGCAGATCTACAAGCCCATTCAGGCCTCACAAATCACCCGTGTGGGGCGCATTCTGCGCAAGACCAGCCTGGACGAACTGCCCCAGATCTTCAATGTACTCAAAGGGGAAATGAGCCTGGTCGGCCCCCGGCCCAACGTGCCCTGGGAAGTTGAGGCATACCGGCCCTGGCACAACGAGCGGTTAGAAGCACTGCCAGGTATTACCGGGTTGGCCCAGATAAGGGGACGAAGTGGCATAAATTTCGATACTATAGTAGGATATGACATCGAATACGTCGAAAGTCGAAGCCTGGCGCTAGATTTGAAGATCCTGTGGTGGACGGTATTGTCGGTGCTTGATGGCGAGGGAGCCAGGTAACGCAACACCGACAAAGATAAGCAATTACTCTCTGCAATCTTCGAGAGAATAGGAAATAGGTGTCATTGACAAGCTACCCCGTTTCTTGTATCATGGTGATGCTGGAAGTCCGTGTATTGGAGTGTGCAACGGTTGTCTGACGTAGGACTCTAGACTGCCTACCTCTACTTGGACTTCATCTCAACCAAATAGGATAGTGCCACTATCCTAATACCTGAGCAGGCACTCACCTAGAGGAACAAGGAATGAAAGGTAGCAACAGGCAAATGGGGACGCTGGCCAAAGTGGCCCTGCTGCTGGGTGCGGTAGCGGTGGTAGCAATAGAGAGACACACCATTCCCATCCCCCACAGCGAGCAGTCAAGGGCACAGGAGAGAATCCCCAATCCCCGTATCGACTACATCCACCTCAATGGGAGTCCTGCCAATAGTGTGATGATCACTTACAGTGAGTCTGTGATCGTCAAGTTGCAGGCGACAAACACTGGAACCGGTATTGGCTATATGGGTGGAGTTTACATGAGTTTTCGAGAATTCGATTCATACGCCGATGCCGACTACGTCGATCTCCGGAGCAACAGTGACAACTCGGTGTACCACGAATTTCGCCCTGGCGATCCCAGCGATCCAATCTGGTATCTCAGCCTGGGTGAGTTCCTTCCGGCGCAGGTATTGCTGATTGGAGCAAGGTATGATGTGTCATCCTCATACTGGGATCCTGGGGAAACAGTCTGTCTGGAGGTTGAGGTAAGGCCCCCCAGTCCGGGCACGTACCAAGTCTACCTGAAAGTGCCGGTATGCGACAGCGAAGGTTTCTTTCATTTTGACCCAGCCAGTGGAACATACACAGACCAGCAGGGCGAATACGTTTACCGTCGGACTATCGAGGTTATGGCAAATCCCAACTCGATCTATCTGCCAGTGGTGTTGAGGGACTATTCTCCGCCCACACCCATACGCGGGGTGCGGATGCAGGCTTCGGGCTGCTCTACTGAAGACAAGTGCGAACAGACACTTGATTGCCTGCAAACAGCGGGCGTTAACACTTTGTACTACACAATCTATTGGCAAGAGGCATATTACCATAGTGACTTACTACCCCATCACTCATTCGATTCGCTGGCCTACCTGGTGCCAGAAGCACACGCACGCGATATAGAGGTTTATGCCTTGATATCTGCTGCTGATATCGGCTGGCCCGAGCATCCTGAGTGGAATGCACGGCTGAATCATCCTGGTGTGGATGATGATTGGCTGGATTTTGCTGTTCCCGAAGCGCGCTCCTTCGTGGCCGATGTGGCTGAAGAACTGGTGACGAATTATGACGTGGATGGTATCTTGTTGGATTACATTCGGTGGAGAACGGACGATTTTGATACCGCCAATCTCTCTGCCAACGACATCTCTCTGACTGTACAAGGTGTCTATGAGCGGGTGGAGGTGGTCCGGCCCATAGCCGTTACGGCATCCACTTTTATGAGTCAGAAATATGGCTCTTGGGCAGGCCAAATGTGGTACGACTGGCTATCCGGTGGCTACATTGACTATGTCACGCCAATGGCCTACGTGGATGACAGCGAGTTGCAGACTCTCTTGGACGAGTGGCGCGACTCCGGCTATTTTCCAGAGCGGATCATCCCCCGTCTATCGGTGGTTTGGTTTGATCCGGTAAGGCCCAAACCAGTGGAGGATGTGCTACGGCAGATAGAGATCTGCTACGATAGTGGAGCCACTGCGATGACTCTATGGGATAACCGATACATTTGCAACAATCCAGATTTGGTGGAGGCGTTAGGGGCAGGGGGATGGTAGCGTCACCCTCTCTGTCGTCCATTTTCTGAACATTCGCTCTCAGATCCCAACCCGTTCCTGCAAATCTGGACAGGCCTGCCGATACACTTTGCGAAGGAGAAAAACCATGGAACTACGACACTATCTTGACATCTTGAGGCGACGGACCATCACCATAGTCATCGTCGCAGCCCTGACGGTAACCGTGGTGGCCGCGACTGGTCTGTTCATTCCGCCAATCTACAGAGCCAGAGCTACGGTGAGAGTCATTCAGGACGTAGGTGTGCTGGACTTGAGCATTCGAGAGACCTATGGCGATCGCTTGATGAACACCTACAGCCGCATCTTGACGGGGTGGCCTGTCCTGGAGCAGGCGGCTGAACGTTTGGGAAGCACGTACTCTACCGAGGAGCTGAGCGAAAGAGTCAAGATCGAAGCTGTTCCCAAGACAGAGCTGATGTGGATTGACGTTGAAGATCGAGACCCCGTTTTCGCGCGTGATCTCGCCAACACGCTGGCCGCGTTGTTGGTGGAGCATGCCCAGGGTGTATACGTGGGCAGCAGCAAGAGCACGCTCCAGATTGTGGAAGAGCAATTGGCCGGCATAGAGAATGAGCTTGAAAAGGACCGTCAAGAGCTTGTAGCCTTGTCTGTCGGTGGTGCATCCAGCGCCGAAATCGAAGCGCTTCAGAGCCAGATCCGATTCAAAGAAGATTCGTACGACCGGCTACTGGATCGCTACGAACTCGCTCGTTTGAACGAGGCCTTGCGAGCCAATAGCATTACAATTGTTGAGCCGGCTTCATTGCCCAATGTGCCCTCCAATGCTCTCGGCCTGACGGAAATCGGCATCGGCCTCATCGTGGGATTGTCCGGTGGCATCGGTCTGGCGATGGTTCTAGAGAACCTCGACACGAGCATCCACAGCCCTCATCAACTGGAACACCTGACCCATCTGCCGGTGCTAGGTACGGTCTCCAGAGGTCTGCTGGCTCTGGACGACTTGGGGCAAACCAACGGAACAGGCGTCAGCAAGCCAGCTGAAGAGGCATATCGCCTCTTGGGCACCAACTTGCAAGCGCTTGGAGAGGACACCCCGCTCAAGACGATCCTGATCACCAGCGCTACGGACGTAGAAGACAAGTCAGCGACAGCGGTCAACTTGGCTCAGGCGCTCGCCGAACGGGGGGGGACTATCTTTCTGATAGACGGTGATTTGCGACACCCGGCCATTACCAAAATGCTGAACTTAGAGATGGAGGATAGTGACCCAGGCTTGGGCAGCCTGTTGGTCGAGCGTCCAGCGCTCAATCGCGAGTTGCTCAGCCAGATCGTGCGCCCGGCCAAACAGCCCAACCTGTTGGTCATCGGCAGTGGTCCTAAAATGACCAACCCGACGGCGCTCCTGGCCTCACCGCTGATGGCCCAGCTCCTCGGCTATCTGGGTACCCAGGGACAGATGACCCTGCTGGACGCCCCGCCGGTGCTGAACACGGCCGATGTCTCGGTGCTGGCCCCCAAAGCAGACAGCGTCATTCTGGTGGTCAGGCAGGCCCAGACTAAGCGTGAACAATTGCTTGCCGCGCTCAAGCAGTTGCAGGCCAGTCGGGCGCGAGTGATAGGCACGATATTCTTGAGAAAAAGCGGCAAGGAGTGGGGCTTATGAGCAAGCCCCCTTTGCCTGAAGTTCTGCTGCTAAGGACGTTCCTCATATGTCCGAACATTCCGGCGTTGCTGTTTTGCAATCTATGAGCCAGGATTTGTCGCCCCACCGGGACATCTTGACGACTGCCAAAGGCGGCGGGATCATCTTCGCCGGTCGCTTATTTGAGTATGCCAGCCGGTTCCTCTTTGGTATCATCGTGGCGCGATCCATTGGGGCTGATGGATACGGGTTGTACAGTCTGGGGGATACTACTGCAACGGTCCTGGCAGGGATCGCTATGCTGGGGATGTCATCGGGAATCGTACGTTTCCTACCTATCGCCCTCAGCGAACGGGACGAGGATCGTGTATGGGGCACGCTCCAGGTAGCGGCAATGTTGGTCGGTGCCCTCAGCCTGGTGTTGGCACTGAGTGTATTGGGACTGGCTGACTGGGCAGCAGAACATCTATTTCACGAACCGGACGTAGCGCCGGTACTGCGAATTATCAGTGTCTGGATACCTCTGATAGCCACAGCGCGTATCCTTATGGCTGCCACCCGGGGCTTCAAACAAATGCAATACCAGGTCTACGCGGATAGCATCGCTTTCAGCGCCATTAGAATCGCACTGACCGTGCTCTTTCTGAGCCTCGGCCTGGGTGTGTTGGGTGTGTCAGCCGCTTATGCTGTGGCTGGTGCGATAGAAGTTGGTTTATTGATCTGCTTTCTCAACCGACTTTTTCCCCTGAGACGCCCGCTCCGTCCGGCCCGATACAACGTACGCGAGTTGGTGTCATTTTCTCTGCCTGTATGTCTGACTCAGCTTGTCAGGCAGTTTGGCGGCAACTTTGAACTCCTGCTTCTAGGTATTCTGGGGACGACGGCATTGGTTGGCATTTACACCGCAGCCTTGCGCGTCCAGATGGTTGGTATCATGCTCTTGATGGCAGTCGAAACGGCGGCCACGCCGATCATCTCTAACCTGTATCATCGGGGGGCGAATATTCAACTAGGTCGGCTGTATCAGACGCTGACTAGATGGTCCCTGTCCTTTGTGCTCCCTTTCTTCGTGACGATCATCTTCTTTGCCAGCCCCATCCTTTCTATCTTTGGTGAGGACTTTGAGGCTGGGGGGCTTGCCCTTGTTGTTATCACTCTGGGCACGCTTGTCAATGCTGGCACAGGGATATGTACTGCCATGATCGTCATGACAGGTCACTCAAAGTTGAGCCTTCTCAATTCTACAATCGCATTGATCCTGACCGTAGCACTCAACCTGGTGCTTATTCCTGCCTGGGGAGCGGCTGGAGCGGCGGCGGCGACCGCCATGTCTATAGCCGGCGTCAGCATCGCTCGCCTGCTCCAGGTTTACTGGCTTCACGGGCTTTGGCCCTATAATCGCACGTTTGTCAAACCTTTCATTGCCACTGCCGTAGCCGCCGCTGTTGGCTTTGTAGTTAGTCGGTTGATCCCAGCCAATGTGAGTCTGTTCTACCTGATTTTTGATGTCGCTGCCCTGTGGTTGAGCTATGCTGTCGCAACCGTACTGCTGGGGCTCTCAGAAGAAGATAGTGCTGTATTGCATCGTACCTTGGGATGGTTCGGCACGGTGCTGGCCCGGCATTGAGCACTCTCAAGGCACTCTCACGGCAAGCGGAGAAAGCGAGAGGAAAAGTTGTGACCTTAGGTAAAGGCGTCGAGACTCGTTGGCGTAGTCTGGCCCACCTGGCACCAAGCCGCTCTGCTATCGAGCGACAGCTTGGTACCCTGAACCGGCTGGAGAGCATCCGTAAAGCGGCAGAGATCATCGCCCCTGTAGTCGCAGGTCTTGTTTTGGGTGCCATCGTGCTCTTTGCCAGGGAATTGCCCTCGGAATGGGCAGGGTTGGTTATCCTGGCCACCATATCTCCGACTGTTGTTCTGTTAGTGAACGACGTGCGGAAACTCTTGCTGATCACCCTGGTAGTTGACATACCGCTGGGACTCGACATTATGCTGGGCGATCAGCCGGGGCATGTGGGTGGCTCTACCGGCTTCTCGGTCTCATTGATGACGATGGCATTGGTTGTGGGTTACGCCATTTGGCTGGCAGAAAGACCAGCCAGCAGCCAATCAAAGATACGCACCCACAAAGACATAACCGTACCTGCCTTGGTCTATCTGTTCTTTCTGCTGGTGTCTGCTTTCCAGGCCGTTGACGTGTGGTTCAGCATCGTCCAACTCTTCTTAGAAATACAGTTCCTGCTTATGTATTTTTATGTGATCAATCACGTCAAAACCCGGGCCGCCGTTCGTCTGATCTTTACCATACTGGTCCTGTGTCTATTCTTTGAAAGTGTAGTGATGCTCTTGCAGTATTTTGTTGGTTTCGAACTGACGGCGTTGGGCATTGGGACTCAGACAACCGGCAGCAGCATCGCCAGCGCGACAAAACGGGTTGGCGGCACTATTGGTTCTCCCAATGGTGCCGCAACATACCTGGCCACATCCCTGGCCATCACGTTTGCTGCCTATTTAACAGGCAACCGACTGATCAACAAGAAACTGACGCTGATTGCCTTGTTGGTGGGCTGTGCGGCGCTGGTGACAACACAATCGCGCAGTGGCTGGATCGCCTGTACTGTGGCGATGCTGATTCTGGTCACACAAGCGCTGAGAAAGCAAGTTGGCGTAAGAGCCGTTTTGCTTCTCCTTGTCGTCGCGGTGATCATCGGGGCCGTATTTTCTACGCAGATCATTGATCGCCTCACCACAGATGACCAAGGCTCTGCGGAAAGCCGTACCTGGTACAACGAACTGGCCTTCAACATCATCAACGCCCACATGTTTACAGGTATCGGCCTGAACAATCTGTGGTTGGTCATGCGCGACTACCTGCCCTTGGAACTGCTGGGCAGTAAACACAGTCAATATTTATACATCGTTCACAACAAATATCTGCTGGTCTGGGCTGAAACGGGCCTGTTTGGTTTCCTGGCTTTCCTCTGGCTATTGCTGGCCGCTTGCAGACGAGCTCTTCAGGCATTGATACAGACAAAGGACGTTTATACTTCTATTGTCATCACGGGTTTGCTGTCTGCGCTGGTTGTATACTTGTTGCATATGTCTAGTGATCCCTTTGCCTCACGCGTGCGTATGCAACCGGTTTGGCTTATTATGGCGCTCATTGCTGCTACCAGCCAACTTGCAGGGGAGACAGAACAACAATCTGTCACAATCAAGGGAACTCCCAAGAGTCAGATCACCGTATCACCAGGTACATAACTTGCTTAGGAGCTGTTCAGAAATAACCTCCAACTTTTTCCTGGGAATCCCTAGGGAAAAAGCGGCCCAAACTACGAAGTTATTCTTGAACAACTCCTTAGTTCGTCGCGATTTGTTTGGATGGAGACAGGTAAGAGAAGGCAAACTGGTATCCAAATCTTCGAGACTCTCTGCATGGTCGCACAATTTCGCACTGGTGGCAAGCGTGGAGACAACAAGTTGGCGCAAAACCCGGCCCTAAAAGACGTCTATCGTCAATTCTCATCAATCAAATTGGAACCTGCGAGGTCCAAATGAGTTTTGCTTTCGAAGATCAATTGCTCATCGCATGTTCCAGAGTAAGAGTGAGTGATGAGACTGTAGCCATAGCCTTAGATTTGCTCCAGCAAGACCTGAATTGGGGCTATATTCTGGAAACTTCAATCAGGCATGGGGTTTCACCCCTATTCTACTGCGGCCTGAACCAGGTATCGCAGTTTGTTGAGCTTGACAAACTCGTCCCCGCTCGCATCATGCAAGAGCTGCGAAAGCTGTACCGAGGTAACCAAGCACGGAATCGTCGATTGTACCGGGTCATTGGGGACATCTTTGGAGTATTTGAACGCGCCGGAATACAGGCGATGGGTCTGAAAGATCTTCAATTAGCCCGGGAGGTGTATCCTGACATAGGCATGCGCCCTATGGGCGATATTGATATTTTGATACACCGGGAGGACTATGAGAAAATAGCAGCATGTATGGCTGATCTAGGTTTCGTTCCATTGCCCAATCCCAATATCCCTTATACTTTGAAATATGCCTGGGCGCACAACTTCCGTCGGCCGGCCGATAATGTGTGGGTAGACATACAGTGGAACGTTCTTCAAATAGAAGGGGATATTTACCACGAAGGCAAATTTGACTTTGAGGTAGATAGAATGTGGCGCGGTGCCAACCTTATGACGATGGACGGTTGTCAAATATTGGTACCAAAGCCCGAGGATATGCTCTTTCAACTTTGCCTACATCTGGAAGGCCACACTTATGCTGAGTTAATCTTGTTCTGTGATATTGTTGAGTTGTTGAGACACTATGACTACCATCTTGACTGGCATTACTTTGTTGACGTTAGCAAAGAATGCAAGTCAGAATCCTCAGTATACTATGTACTATTCCTGGTACAACACCTGTTCAAAACTTCTCTCCCCCCATTTCTCCTGAGAGAGCTTGAACCGGCTTACTTCAGAGCCAATATATTCGAGCCCTTATTTGGCAACCTCACCGCGTTGAACCTGTCGCTGGACGAGATCCATCTGGCTGCTTTACCGCCAGACAAAGTAATGAATGAATTTGAAACCGTCGTCCGTCAACAGGCAGCCAACGCAATGCAACTATGCAAAGAGATTGACTATATCGCTTCTGTTTTTATGAACGCAGGTGGAGACGTCATTATCCTGGATGGAACCTCTTCGGAAAAGGTCTTCCCTGACCCATTGCTGAGACCCTTTGAGGAAATACGGTTCTTTATTCTCGACTATGACCTGCCTTGTATGCGCCAGACTTTGTCAAGCTGCGGATTCAAGCCCAGCGACGCCCATAAATCCGAATTTTATGAAAAGGAATGGAGAATTACCTCCGTAGACCCGGTACTTGCCGACCGGCCAACCTGGATAACTTTACAAGGAGATGTTGAGAGCAATCTCGATTACCTGTTTCGATCAGAGGGAAATAGCAGTACATCCAAAAAGGACGTGGCCCTTGGGTTAATAAAGGCCAAGCTTGGTGGCCATGAAAGTGATAACGCCGATATCGTGGTTCAGATCAAGGTAATAGCCCTCTCTCCAGAGGATATGTTGTTGTATCTCAGTGCCCGGCTGGGCAAGCGAAAACAGAATCGCCTCTTTGGCCTGAACAGCCTACTTGAATTTTTTAGGGGCTATTCCGACCCACTGGACTGGCAACAAATAGCCCATAGAGCTCAACAATATGGAGTCAGTAGGTTTGTGAACGAGGGATTGCTTATGGTCAGTGAATTATTGGGCAGTGACCGGATACCTCTGGTTGCCCTGACCTTGCTCGGCGGTGCGGCCTCACAGCCGCGAGTGTTGGAATGGGCACGCTATAGCCCGGCTTCCCTTGAGCTCCATACAGACTTCAAGAGCGTTTTTTTCTATCTGCTTAGTTTTCTCTCAGTTGATGGGATGAAAGCGAAATTCAGGTATCTGCTCAGGTCACTTTTGGGTTATCAAGAGAACGAGCCAGTGCTGCCTGGTTTGATGTTGGGTATTGCGAGAGGCACAATCTCTTTGCTAAAAAGGAAACAGTGTGTGGTCACAGATTTTGCCTATTGGATTGAGTCGGAGCCAGCTTTGGAAACTGAGCCTGTGGATAATTGATGAGTGAACCAACCTCGACAAGTTTTCAAGAACACAGCCGTACTTGCCCAGCGCGGGTTTGGTCAACAGAGCGGGCAAAACAAGAATAAGGGTATATCTCTGTGAGCAAAACATTCGGAAAACAACAACCTGCATCAAGCATGGTCACTTTTTACCACGACATTGAGCAAAATATTGACAGCAAAGCAAATCCAAGGGAGTGTCGGAAGATTGTAAAGGAATTCTTGAAGTTAGAGAAGAAATATGGCATTGCTGTCACTTACAACGTTGTTGGTAAGATATTTCAGGAACAGCCAGACTTAATAGAATGGATCCTTCAAGAGGGGCAGGAGGTGGCTTTTCACTCTTACAATCATCAGTCAGATTGGCAGCCCAAGTATTATTCTGATGAAGTGGATTTGTGTAGCAGAGTTTCATCTTTACCACGTGGGTACCGTTCGCCGCAGTCACAATGGAATCAAGATACCCTAAAGACTCTTTGGAGGAAGGGATTCCTGTGGAATGCTGAGAATGACAAGCATAAGGAACCCTACTTCATTTACAAAGGGCTAGTGCGACTACCTATAGCTGCTGATGACTGGCCTCTTCAGACAGGCACTATGAATGTCGATGAGTGGGTCCAACAATTCTCGAAGTTACTCAAAAGGAGGCCCTATTTTGCTTTTGGTTCACATGACTGTGTGACTAGTTTCGCTTCGCGGGAACGATTGGAAGCCTGGGAAAGAGTCTTGCGTATAGCGGTTGAAAACGAAGCTCTTCTAGGGACCTTCTCGGAAGCAGCAGACCTGTTTAGACGGGCAGCACTTGCACGATATTACGATAATACCGCTGCCAAGAACTGGGATCGGTTTAATAAGACTCTTTATCGAACAAAACGCTTCCAAGAATTGATTAGGGTCGAAGCAGAAAAGCTAAATCAACCTATCGTTGCTGATTTAGGTTCCGGTGGAGGATTGCTGTCCCGTCACTTGAAAGACATAGCAGGAAAGACTTACTGTGTGGGTAATGCCTCCGATATGCTCGAAGGTATTGGTTCAGATAGTTGTGTTCAAGCTTGTCCTGGTGAAGCCATAGATTCTAATTTGCCAGACAATTCAATTGACCTTGTAATTTGCGCCCACACTATCGAACATCTGTTCTGGCCAGACCGTCTTGCCGATGAGATCAAACGAATTGGTAAGATCGGAGCGACTTATTTTGTAACCGTCTCGGCCTTACGTGACACTCCTCCAAGTGGAGAAGCGCCACCCAGTAGAATAGGGCACTATTTTACTCCTGATGAAGTTCAGAGGTGGGCAAGTCAAATCGGTCCTGGTCATCTTATTGGTATTCAGTATGAAGAACCAGAACCTGATAGTCCTGAAACAGAACAACGCTATCGCGCAATGGAGAAGAATCCCTCTGGATGCGTGCCGATGCATTGGGTTTACATTGGAACTATTCAAAAAGAATTTACAGCAAAGAATCATAGAGAGACTATTCCCCTGTCGGCCTTTGATTTTCGTTTCCCAAGTCAGCGATATGATCATCTTAAAACATATCTTGAAAATGTTGGACGACGGCTTTTTAAGGCCTTTTCTCCCGACGATTTTGCCCTATTCCACCGGATATGGCAACCCAAAACAGTTGGGAGGAACTAATCATGCACACTGTCCTCCTCTGGGCTGCAGAATGCTAAAAATGGAAAAAACATTTCCTGATTTATCTATTGTAATCATTGCCCGAAACGAGGCTGGAAACATAGCGCGGTCCATCGAGTCTGTGCTGCGGGCTGTAGAGCATTATCCACAAGCTGAAATCGTGTTGGTTGATTCGGCATCGACAGATGAGACTGTGGAAATTGCCAGACAGTATCCAATCAGCATTGTGCGTCTGAGTCCTGAATGGTTCTTGTCAGCATCTGCTGGACGATACATCGGAATGCGCTATACCAGGGGTGACCTGATCCTTTGCCTGGACGGTGATATGGAGCTGGTTACGGGATGGTTGGATCAGGCTGTACCGTTTATTGTGGAGTCCCCTGAGGTAGCGGGAGTGACAGGCTACCGGCGTGATATTCACCTACACGATGGACAGATTAGTGGAGAACAAGATCAGCATTGTGATTTGGGGGGGCATCCAGTCGAAGTGGAGTATTTTGGCGGTGCTGCTCTCTACAGGCGTTCGGCCCTGGAGCAAGTTGGTGGTTTCAATCCATTTATCATCTCGAATGAAGAACCTGAACTGTGTATGCGTTTGCGATATGCTGGCTATAAACTGATGTGTATACCATGCCTGATGTGTAAGAATTACACGCTTCCACTAAGATCCTGGGAGTATTTTGTGCGCCGGTTCCATACGAACTTGTGGCTAGGATATGGACAGGTACCACGCTACCATTTGAAGACTGGTATGCTCTGGATGATCATCTCGGAACAGGGCTCTTATGTTGTCTACCTTATCGGAGTGTTGGTCTCTATTATTGGTTTATTACTCACCTTATTTTTCGGGAACATCTTGTTTTTCGGGACTTGGGTGTTCATCGTGGGAGTGTTTCTCATAGTATGCTGGGCTAAAAAACGCAGCCTATCTGAAATCTGGACAAGTATTGTACTCCAGAGTTTTGTCGCATATGGTGCCGTGCGTGGTTTCTTGATTACTCCCAGGTCGCCAGAAGAGTATCCTACTGATGCCGAGATTGTTCAGGTGCATTACAATAGAGGAGGCTTGGCACTGCGAGCTGGACCACATGAACTATTAAGCTTGCAGAGAGAAGCGTCGAGGTGATGAAAGTGTTGATTGTCACCAATATGTATCCCAATCCTGAGCAATCTGCCTTTGGCATCTTGTCAAGATCAATTGGAGGATTACGCACAGTGTTAAGAGAAATAGCAAGGGTCGGAAGTTCCCCCAAAAAGCTGTACCACTTGAGGCTGTGTTTATTGTGATTCTCTTCTGGAAGTGTGCCAAGAGCCCCCACCCACAAGAGGGGGGCATCGTCGCCGTCGTCGTAGGGCTGTGGATAG
>Ga0208279_1000920_pt1 | contig 18765 bp, 13 predicted proteins | sample AntAceMetag02UKM_FD_184766 | JGI IMG/M metagenome (GOLD analysis project Ga0208279, IMG submission 184766) | Saline lake microbial communities from Ace Lake, Antarctica - Antarctic Ace Lake Metagenome 02UKM (SPAdes) (version 2) | ecosystem: Environmental > Aquatic > Non-marine Saline and... | reverse complement strand
CACCCATAGATTTTCCTGACGAGCCATTTAATTATGCCCGTCCCCCAGCCCCACACTGGAGCCCATATTTTAAAATTGACATAACTCCAATCTGAATATATATTTAGAAACACATGAAACGGGTAGCTATGATTCTGAATGAAAAACAAAAGAAAAGGATAGCTGACATTCTAACTGATACTGGCAAAATAATTTTCGCCACTTCAGTTATTGTACCTTTGTTTCAGCAGTTTAAAATAAATCCAATTTTAGTTGTTTTAGGCTTACTGATATCTATTATCGTTTATCTGCTATCCATATTTATTGAAAAGGAGGTCTAAATGTATTCTGTCATCTTAGGTGGGTTAATAATGATCGTATTTGGTTTGGCTTTTTTATATTTGATCCATAAACAACAGAAAAACTCAAGGGAAAAAGGACACGCTTAGTATTTTTCAGCCTCTGATTTTCTTCGCCTCTCACCTTCTAATCTTCTTCCTTCAGGCTTCTGTGTACTCCCTGAGCTCTGCGAGAGACTATTTTGTGCCTTTTTGCGGCCATTAGTCTGTGTCTGTCTGTGTGGGTCTGTGGCTAATTGTCACAAACTATAATTCTTCATAGAATCAATTAAGGGAATTTCTGACAGAAAGATGTTGAAGGCATCAGTCCCTCTCTCTACAACAAACATTTTGAAAAGGAGAGGGAAAATGGAAAAAGACAGCGCAAGTGTAGACCAGATGATGAACGAGAACAAGAGGAAATCTTATCCCGCCAGAGGTAAACGTTACTCTCGTGCTCAGAAGCAAGAGATTCTTGAATATGCTCGATCAAACGATGTTCAAGCAGCGGCCCAGAAATTCGGAACCACAGAGACCTCAATCTACGAATGGCGTCGAAGCTTAAAGCGTCGTGGAGGCAATAGTGATCCGGGCGTAAGGATTGAGATTGAAGACCCAAAGACAGCGAGAGATCAGCGAATCCTTGGGATGTGGCGCCGCCATCCGGGGTATGGGCCGAGCCAGATCCGGAACATGCTGAAACGGAACGGATTTAAGGTTTCAGTAGGTACTGCTCGGCATGTGATGGAAGAGAACGGCTATATTCCACCTACCCTGAAGCGCAAGGAGCATGTAGGCCGTTATGAAGCGGGACGTCCGCGTGAACTGTATCACCTGGATTTTTATCACTTCTATATTCATAAGCAGAAGCAGTGCGTGCTATTCATAGAAGACGATTTTTCTCGCTTCATCGCTGGCTGGACAATGGTTCCGACCGAAAAAGCCGATCCTGTAATTGAAACATTTGACTTGGCAGTCCAGCGTTATGGCCGTCCGGATGGGGTGATGACAGACCGAGGTTCCGCCTTTCATTCCTGGAAGGGATTGTCCCGCTTCGAAGCCCTGTTGGAAGGATATGAAATCAACTACTACATGGCCAAGGAGGCGGCAGTCAATGGCAAGGTGGAGGCGCTCAACGCCAATTTCCAGAAAGAATGCGTTGAACAGCATGAATTCATGGACCTGACAGATGCCGCTCGAGGGATAGGACATTGGGTGGAACACTACAACCATCAGCGTACCCATCATGGACTGGGCGGGCTATTGGTCCCGGCGGATCGGTATTACGGGTTGGCGGAACAAACCCTGAGAAGGATCGAACGGGGGCTTGGAGCGGACTCGCCGGGGTTGACCAATCCTGATAATCGAAGCCTTGACCTGTTCAAAGTGGTCACCTACGGCGGAAAGCCGCAAATCTGGTTGATGGGAGAAAGGGTCTTCGGATAACGCCAATTGCCGTGTCTTTTTTTTTCATCCCTCATGAGAGAGACGGGAGAATTTGAACGACCATCCGAGGATAAGGGTTGACAAATCGATGGTTGTTTGGGAATCACAGCCGATATTGCAAACCCAAACAGCTATCGGTTTCACCCATGAATGTAAAAGAAGCGTGTCAGACCAACGCGTTAACATTAATTGGCCTTTACAAACTTGTTCAAGAAAGTGCCTCCGGTATGGGCCTTGTCTTGGACGGTCCCCTCGTTGCGGTCTGTGAAGACGCCGGGGTAAACCGCACGCAGGTCTATGAGCGTAAAAGGCAAATCGAGAACATTTTGGAAACGATTGAACTTGCCGGCCCCGGTCGGCCTAAAAACCGCATTGCGCAGGACCCCCATACCGAAGAACAGCAGAGGTGGCACTTACGCGAAAAGATCCTGCGTTACCGTTTGGCTCATCCCGGAACGGTGGTGACCCATGAAAGCGGCTATGCCACCTATAGCGATGCCTGTATCCGGTTTCTTCTTGACTTGCTCGAGGAATGGCAAGGTTCTATAGAAGGGTTTTGTCAGGAGGCGGCAGTCCCATACCAAACGCTCAGGTCCTGGGGCAGAAAAGATCAGTTAACCCCATATATAGGACATCATAATCGGCCATGTCCAGATATGCCCGCCACAGCAAGCGAAGATTTCAGGCAAATCGTCGAGGACTGCGCCACATGGGAAGGAAGCCTCAGGGAGTTTTTTAAATATGAAAGCGCCCGTATGCATCTGAGTCCATCTTTGATTCGCCGGGTACTTGTCATTTGCGGAATACTTCCGGTGAAATCACAAAAAGGACCCCGCTATCGAGGTTCCACCGCACAATGTGAACCGGGCAATGTGCTGGTGACGGACGGCAAGGAGGTTGAAGTCATCTTTACGGGAACGGGTGAAGTAGGTTCATATAACTGGCAGGGAATAGTAGACCAGGCAACCGCTTGCCACACGGCAGTGGTTGTAACCGATACCGAATGCGCAGAGGGCGTGCGGAATGCTTTTGATGAAAGCTGTGGGTTTTTTGGCCGGTCGCCCCAGGGCCTGCTCCACGACAACAAACCGATCCATTCTGATCAAAATTTGCGGGACCATGTTGAGCAAACAACCCTCATGATTCCAGCTACCTTGAATCGGCCTGAAAACAAAGCGGTTATTGAAGGGGAATTCGGTAAATTTGAACAGGCAGTGGGCACTATTTACCTGAACGACGAAAGTGAGGAAGCTCTGAGAAAAAGTGCTGTTCACGAAATTATCCGTGCCTACACCTCGGGAATCAACCATGCGGGCCGCGTTGAGTTTGACGGGAAAAGCCGTCAGCAGGTTTTGCAGGAAGCTTGCCCGTATCCCGATAAGGATCGGAAGTTCATTGAGCAGTTGCATGCCGACCATACAAAAACCCAACGCTTTGACATGCTACCGACCCATAACGTGAGCCTTACACTTCTGAATGAAGGCTTCAAACGCTTTGGCATCGAGGATCTGGACCCACAGAGCAAAACGCGACAATGGCTCGCAGGTGCATTTACGCCCGAGGCCATTCGGCAGGGCCTGGCAATCTTTGGAACAGAACAAGGCAAGGGACGCATTCAAAATAAGTTTGCCCACAGATACGTTGTAAAGGTCATTCAAAATTGCCAACACGAAATTGATCTGCGGCAGCAAGAAGCGTTGTTGCGAGAATTTGCGCAAATCGAACGTACAGCTTGGCTTGACGAATTCGAGACCGAGAACAACAACCTGATGCAGGAATGTGACGGGACATCGCCCGATAACGATGCGGCCTTTCGCATTAGCGACAACATTTTGTTTGGCTCCCTCTGCTTGGCTCGGTCTTTTTGGGAGGAAAAGCTGGAAACGCTGCTGAAAAAACAAACAGACCGGTTCGTTGCCGTTTGCGCTCATATTCGGCATGTGTTTGAGGCAACATGGCAAGACCGCTTCGCACTGATCAACAGGATAATCAATTGGGAACAACAGATTGCCGGCAAATCGGCCAAATGTAAATCTGCTCTATATTCTTAACCAGGGATTCATTTGATCCTCAACCATTAACCGGAAAAAAACAAATCGCTGCAAACGGCAAATGGAAACTAAAGAATCAAGCAAACCGAGTGCTTTGGAAATCTCATTTTTGACAATTTAATCTGACCAAAACAATTTTGTTCAAAAAACCTTGACTCTGGCTGACATCAGTTTGAGTCAGACAACCGGAGGTGACTGAGATTCTTCTGCATCTTTTAGTGTCAGAAATTATCCTATGAAACTGCTTGACAAGGACAGGTAATGGCCGGGTCGATTTTCTTTTGTCGTTTGGAAATTTGATAGTTTTTTGGGTTTGTTTTTCCAGGTCAAAAAATCCCTTTCGCCTTATAAACGCCTTATAAACGCCTTTAAGGGGTCTCAGGGCATGTCATAGTGCGGGTTTCGAGCGTTTTTCATCCTCAATTACACAAGGTTTCATCCTCAATTACACAAGGTCTCATCCTCAATTACACAAATGGGCACTCTAAGCCTTTACTGATGCGGGTTTTAGGCCGCTTGCATCCTCAATTACACAAGTCCCCTTTTTGGGCTCTTTCCATATCTTGACAATATCCGATTTTGAGACAGAGGATCGCTTCAGGTATCCGGCTTTTTTCAATTCCCTTAGTCCGGTTCTTATCCTGGCCCTCAGTCTGAAAAGCTCCATATCTATGTTAAGATTGATCACTCGGCATAAGGTCAACAAATGGCATTCGTAAGTCATCCCTCTTTGACTTCGATAAAATCTATACAGGGCTTTTGATATGTCTCCTTTCAGGCTGGCTCTAAGTTTCAGGTTTATATTTGTGACAAGACTCTCAGCGTACATTTCAAGGAAATGTGGATTGACGGTTATCAATAGTTTTCCGGTTTCTTCATCTTCCACGGCTCCGCCCAAAATAGTGTTTGTCATTCGCCGCTTAGTTTTTTTCTTCTTGCCCTTTCCTTTTGTGGCCCCCCAAATTTCCAGATTGATCTTTGCCCCGGTCAACCGGTCTAAGCTCCCCCATATAGCAGTGTAAGTATCCTTGCAGGGTGTTACATTCATCACTTTGCAGATCTCGTGTCTGGTAGTTTTGAAAGTCATTCCCGTCTTGTGCTTTTTCATAAGAAATAAAACAGCAAGCAAGATGCTTTCGTCATAAATTGCTAATCGCTCCCCCTTGATAGTTATCCGGCCCCAGGATGTTTCCCAGGATATCCCCCCAGGGGGGAGACTCCGGTTTTTCATTTCCCGCTTTGACATTGGATAAAACGGGCTTGTCCTTGTCAATGTGGTGGGCAGAAAAGAGAAAACGCCTTGCTCTGCCGGGTCCGGTGCTTGCTCTGCAATAAGGGCCTTGGTCTTGTTTGCTTCCTTGGTAATTTGTGCGTACATCTCTCCCGGTGAAAAGCTTATAACAGCAAGTTCCCGCTCTTCTCTCTCAATCTCCGCATCCGTCCGGGTCCCCACTTTCGCCTTAAATCGTTCAATCGCCTTGGTTGTCATGGTCCCCCGCCCCCCCACAAAAACGGCTTCCTCAGATCAACGTGGTTAGCTGTTCTCATTCTTGCCCATGCCCTACTATTCCCTATTTTCGACCCATACAGCCATCCTGTCCAGGTTCACCCTAATCTTTTCAAGCTCTGTCATGGCGTTCCTGGTTAGTTGCTTCATGTCTTTGATGGTTTGGGCTTTGGTTGGTTTGGTCCTGGTCCGTCTTTTTAGCAAGGCTTCAATCCGATCAAGCCGCTCGTTATCGGCTCTCATCAGCGTCAAGGTTTCTGCTATCTGCGTCAAGGCTGTGGTCAACTCCTGGGGGATCATTCCCTGAATAATGGGGAGAAAATCCTCGACCTTGACAACAGCGGGTAAAAGGCCCGTTTCCTGCTGCGCTGCTGTTCTGCTGCGTTGCGCCTGCGGTTCGGTTTCATTCGGTTTAACCTCTATGATCCGGTCATACTCAGCGTCCAGGCGTTCGTCAATCTCAATGGCGTTCATTCCTTTATCCGCAGAAGCGCAGATCCGCAGAAGGATTTCCAGGGATTCATCGGTATATCTCCGCCTCCGTCCTCTGCCGATATAGGGGATAAATTCTTCATGACGGTCCCGATAAAAGCGGGCAGTGCTTTCCGGGATTTTTAACTTTTTGGCAACGCTTTTTAAGGTATAGGTCATAATAACATTTATGACATGAATGATTTTTACATGTCAAGACAACCTTTTCAGCTTATCCGACCCCCCCCCGCTCTCTCAGCTCCCCCAGGGTCCACGTTCTCCCTTCAATCAATGGTATGGTGACGGCTTAGCGGCCCTTCTCGTTGATCTCAGGGGGTCATTTGTTGGGGATTATTGGTTGTGATGTTGGGTTGAGTTTCGGTACTTTTAATTCTATAAATGTGTCCATGTACTGGTCAAAATCTACCTTCGTATCCGGATACAGATGTTTACGAAGATTAAAATAGATTCTATTCCTCGTCTTTTTGCCTATACTTGGACGTTTAAACATTTCGGCAACTTCAAAAAAAATTTCGTCTGGGAGCAAGACAAAAGCCTTGCTCCATGCCTTATTGAGAGACAGGTCAAGTGCGATCTTTGATGCTGGGGACAGCTTGCCCTCTTTAAAGGGTTTGGCATATGTGTGAACTTTGTCCATTTCGTCTATAAATAAGGCAAACTGTGTCGAGAGTCTCTGCTGTCTAAATATGTCCGCTTGTATGTATCCTATTAAGAGTGCTCCAACTAAACCGCCGATTATTCCACCAAGAAAGGAACCGCTTAGAAAAAGTTTCACAACTATCCTCCTTTACTCATTCCCTAAAAGTGTATGGCTTATTTTCAACCTCATTCCAACTTCCGCCGCCGTAAAACTAACATCTTGTTTCGTGCCGGCTTATTCTTTTGATCGTTTTGCAAGCGTTGCACGTTACATGAAACTTTATGCAGGTGTCGAATTGCCGCTTTGACAGCTCCAGCTTTTCCCCCGGATCTCCGGCCCCCCCGGATAGCTATAAGATCTTCAAGCATCTTTCCGGTTTCCGCGTCCAGGGTGAGAGACAGATTACAGGCTCCCTTGTCGGCTTGTCGTTGTCTGTAAGCTTTAACTCGCTCCGTTGGTGTCTTTGGCTCCGGGCCGTGTGTTATTGTCGGCATATCAGATCAACCTCACTTTTTCGGTTTCATACCAGCTTGAATCTCTCGCCACCACTTAACCATTCCAGGATCAATCAACCATCGCCCCTTGTCCTTGACGCCTTGTAGCATTCCACGCCTCAGCCATTCCCGGATTGTCGTTTCCGGTAACCCTGCTTTTTTGTGGTACTGGCTAACAGTCAGGAAGTCCGGTCCCGCTTTCGTGGCATCTTCTTCCGGTGGGCTTAAAAATCGGTCAACCTCTGCTTCTGAAATGAAATAAGTTCGACCGATCAGCTTCGCTTTAATTTTCTTGTCCCGGACATATCCCCGCAAAGTTCGGATCGAAATTCCCAGTTTTTTACTAAGCGCTGTTATATTGTAAGTTTCCATTTTTCTTTCCTTTTCCCTTTTCCGGGCAGCTAACCGCTTAACCACAAGGTCAAGCTCTGGTTCTTTGTCTTTTAGTCGGTCCATCACTTCGCCTAAAAGTGACAAACCGTTCCCCTTGTCACTTTTCATTATCCAATTGCCTCAATAAATTGCCTGGTTGCTGTACTGACTCTGGTTTGTGACTTCTTGAAGCTCCCCCGGTAATCACTGACAAGCCTTTTTATCTGTGTAGGTGTCCAGGCCTTCCCGGCTCTGGTAACTTTCCCCTGGTCATTCAGGGCCGTCACAACGTCCACAAGACGCTTGCCTTTGCCGTACAGGGTATTGACTGCCTTGACAACAGCCTGCTCGTTAAGATCAGCCACAAGCCCTCTGCCGACCCTTCTGTAACCATAGGGCACACTCCCCACAACTTCCCCCTTTGCCTTCTTATGTTCCATCGCCTTTTTTGTCCGATATTTCACGTTACGCCTTTCCAGTTCGCCAAAAAGTGCCTTCGTTGCAAAGTTCATCCATCCATCCGGGGTGCTCGTGTCAATCTGTCCCTCGATAGTATGCAGCTCAACATCTTGCTCTTCTAAAAGCCTTTCAAGTGCTAACAGGGTCAACATATCCCGGCTAAGCCTTTCGAGGGAATACAGGATAATTATATCAATATCCCCTTGCTCGATCCTATCCAGTAGATCCATAAAGCCGGGTCGCCCTCTGTTCTTTCCCCCCGAGACTCCAGCATCTTCAAGAATATCCACAAGCTCAATTCCCTTGTACTGGCAATAGGCCCCGATCCGATCCGCCTGGTTCGCCAGACTCACTCCCTCTGCCGCTTGCTTTGTGGTACTCACTCTCAGATAACCTATGACTTTTTTCATTTTGCGGCCCCCCTTGCTGTTTTAATAGCATTATATGTCATTATTCCGTAGGTGTCAAGCATTTTTTTAATACCTTAAATGTACCATCTTGACAAATAATATTAGTTGACATAACATCCATTATCAGGACCTCAAATTTGAAACTCCACTTTCACTCAACATAGAGGGCTTTTATGGTACTTTCATTTCTGGATTTAAGGTCAATTTAGGGGTTTTTTCGGTGGGGTTCACTCCCAGGAAGTCCGGTTCATTATAAAATTTCTTGTCAAAACATCTTCATCTTATTAGAAATATTATATCAAACCACAGAAGGGGGAAGTCTTGATATGGAATACGATGCAGATATGGATAACCACAGACAGGCTATGGCTCTTAAAAAGTCAGGTGATCTGAAGGGAGCTGTTAAGCTTTTAATTAAGCCATGTCATAACTCTCAACATATGGGTGTACGTCATCAGGAACTTTTTAAGATTTGGCGTCAGTTCAATAGGGATGACCTTAAGAAGGGAAACTATCAAATTGTCATTGATAGAGTTTTAAGAATGGTCAAGCTTGATGACGAAAACATAAAAGAGATGTTTGCTTATTGGGATAAGCATTTCACTGCCGCCCAAAAGGTTTACCTGCAAAACAAAACTTATTTTGATGGTTACAGAAGTCTAAAAATAAGCGATGTCAAAGCTTTATCACAGGCCGCAAAGCAAATTGAAAATCAAGAATTAGTGCATCAAGCATCTTCTCTTATTGAGAGGTTTTTTTCTAAAAAGGTTTAGGCTTTTATAAGGCAGGCATCCCCAGGGCCGGACTCTCCCAGGGGAAGGGGTCTCTTTTTGTGAGTAGCATAGTAAGGGGAACGGAGAGAAAGGGCCGCCTTGTCGACCTCAGGGGTTCAGAGGGGGGGGGGGGGGTTACATCCTTTACGTTTTTTATTATTGCGATGAGATTAGAGAGTGAACTTTTCTTCCATTTTATTATCATGTATATTATTGATACTAAAATCCAGATACCGCAACAAAGAGCGCCGAGAAGAAACATGGCTTCCCAAACAGGACCTTTTATTCCTAATTTATCTCCAAATGTCGCAGATAAATTGGTTAGCATAATTGCGACAAAGAGCGACAATGGTGTAATCCAAGATTTTCGGACTTCCAATAGTTGCACATGTTTTAGAAGTATATTTTCCAATTTATCTTCTGTGATTTCGATAAGGTCTGATTTTACATTTGTTCTTTTTTCCCGGACAAACTTCTCGCTCCCTTCACTTATAACTTCAAATTCTTCAAATTCCTGATTTTGTATCCGGGGGTTCGTATCCGTATCGTTACTGTTCATCTGCCTTGCCCTCCTCGTCTTTAGGAAGTAAGTCAAGTGCACCTAATGCATGTGATGTAATTGCTCCGCAATTGTTGCAAACTATCAAAACCACGGGTACAGATTTACCTCCAATTACTATACTTCTTGTTGGAATATCGTCTTGTAAATTCAGGCTTGAATAGCCGTCCAGGATACTAAACTGATTCTTACTGCATCGGTGGCAAGGTCTTGTCGCACCTTTTTCTTTTATTATTTCTGCTATTTTTTTGCGATCAATTTTCATATAGGTCCCCTTTTTTCCAAAATGTTGATAAGAAAAAGCGCCCCGGTGGGGTTTTATGTGGGATCTTCCCAGGGTTAAATTTATCTAATAGGTCCCTTTAGATAGTTTTTTCCCGTAGTAGGTCTCTATGTCCCATTTCTTTTTTTTGCAGGGGTAAAACATAAAGAATTTCTTTGTTTTCAGTCTCTTCCGTCCAGGGTGTTCACGGCAGGTAAGGAGGGGTTTCTCTTTAAGGGTCCATGGCCTTTGATTTCTATAGGACCTTGATACCTGCTAACGGGTTCTTTGTTGTCTCTCTGTGTCCCCCTGTGTGTCTCTCTCAGACTCCCCCCAAAATTCACAGGGTCCCTTGGTATGATAAAAGGTTTACCAGCTCCCCTCGTGGCTCTCCGTGGCCATAATAAGATTTTTCGTCAAGGTTTCTGAAAAACGAGTTAGAATTTATAACAGGTAATTGTCACAAACTATAATTCTTCATAGAATCAATTAAGGGAATTTCTGACAGAAAGATGTTGAAGGCATCAGTCCCTCTCTCTACAACAAACATTTTGAAAAGGAGAGGGAAAATGGAAAAAGACAGCGCAAGTGTAGACCAGATGATGAACGAGAACAAGAGGAAATCTTATCCCGCCAGAGGTAAACGTTACTCTCGTGCTCAGAAGCAAGAGATTCTTGAATATGCTCGATCAAACGATGTTCAAGCAGCGGCCCAGAAATTCGGAACCACAGAGACCTCAATCTACGAATGGCGTCGAAGCTTAAAGCGTCGTGGAGGCAATAGTGATCCGGGCGTAAGGATTGAGATTGAAGACCCAAAGACAGCGAGAGATCAGCGAATCCTTGGGATGTGGCGCCGCCATCCGGGGTATGGGCCGAGCCAGATCCGGAACATGCTGAAACGGAACGGATTTAAGGTTTCAGTAGGTACTGCTCGGCATGTGATGGAAGAGAACGGCTATATTCCACCTACCCTGAAGCGCAAGGAGCATGTAGGCCGTTATGAAGCGGGACGTCCGCGTGAACTGTATCACCTGGATTTTTATCACTTCTATATTCATAAGCAGAAGCAGTGCGTGCTATTCATAGAAGACGATTTTTCTCGCTTCATCGCTGGCTGGACAATGGTTCCGACCGAAAAAGCCGATCCTGTAATTGAAACATTTGACTTGGCAGTCCAGCGTTATGGCCGTCCGGATGGGGTGATGACAGACCGAGGTTCCGCCTTTCATTCCTGGAAGGGATTGTCCCGCTTCGAAGCCCTGTTGGAAGGATATGAAATCAACTACTACATGGCCAAGGAGGCGGCAGTCAATGGCAAGGTGGAGGCGCTCAACGCCAATTTCCAGAAAGAATGCGTTGAACAGCATGAATTCATGGACCTGACAGATGCCGCTCGAGGGATAGGACATTGGGTGGAACACTACAACCATCAGCGTACCCATCATGGACTGGGCGGGCTATTGGTCCCGGCGGATCGGTATTACGGGTTGGCGGAACAAACCCTGAGAAGGATCGAACGGGGGCTTGGAGCGGACTCGCCGGGGTTGACCAATCCTGATAATCGAAGCCTTGACCTGTTCAAAGTGGTCACCTACGGCGGAAAGCCGCAAATCTGGTTGATGGGAGAAAGGGTCTTCGGATAACGCCAATTGCCGTGTCTTTTTTTTTCATCCCTCATGAGAGAGACGGGAGAATTTGAACGACCATCCGAGGATAAGGGTTGACAAATCGATGGTTGTTTGGGAATCACAGCCGATATTGCAAACCCAAACAGCTATCGGTTTCACCCATGAATGTAAAAGAAGCGTGTCAGACCAACGCGTTAACATTAATTGGCCTTTACAAACTTGTTCAAGAAAGTGCCTCCGGTATGGGCCTTGTCTTGGACGGTCCCCTCGTTGCGGTCTGTGAAGACGCCGGGGTAAACCGCACGCAGGTCTATGAGCGTAAAAGGCAAATCGAGAACATTTTGGAAACGATTGAACTTGCCGGCCCCGGTCGGCCTAAAAACCGCATTGCGCAGGACCCCCATACCGAAGAACAGCAGAGGTGGCACTTACGCGAAAAGATCCTGCGTTACCGTTTGGCTCATCCCGGAACGGTGGTGACCCATGAAAGCGGCTATGCCACCTATAGCGATGCCTGTATCCGGTTTCTTCTTGACTTGCTCGAGGAATGGCAAGGTTCTATAGAAGGGTTTTGTCAGGAGGCGGCAGTCCCATACCAAACGCTCAGGTCCTGGGGCAGAAAAGATCAGTTAACCCCATATATAGGACATCATAATCGGCCATGTCCAGATATGCCCGCCACAGCAAGCGAAGATTTCAGGCAAATCGTCGAGGACTGCGCCACATGGGAAGGAAGCCTCAGGGAGTTTTTTAAATATGAAAGCGCCCGTATGCATCTGAGTCCATCTTTGATTCGCCGGGTACTTGTCATTTGCGGAATACTTCCGGTGAAATCACAAAAAGGACCCCGCTATCGAGGTTCCACCGCACAATGTGAACCGGGCAATGTGCTGGTGACGGACGGCAAGGAGGTTGAAGTCATCTTTACGGGAACGGGTGAAGTAGGTTCATATAACTGGCAGGGAATAGTAGACCAGGCAACCGCTTGCCACACGGCAGTGGTTGTAACCGATACCGAATGCGCAGAGGGCGTGCGGAATGCTTTTGATGAAAGCTGTGGGTTTTTTGGCCGGTCGCCCCAGGGCCTGCTCCACGACAACAAACCGATCCATTCTGATCAAAATTTGCGGGACCATGTTGAGCAAACAACCCTCATGATTCCAGCTACCTTGAATCGGCCTGAAAACAAAGCGGTTATTGAAGGGGAATTCGGTAAATTTGAACAGGCAGTGGGCACTATTTACCTGAACGACGAAAGTGAGGAAGCTCTGAGAAAAAGTGCTGTTCACGAAATTATCCGTGCCTACACCTCGGGAATCAACCATGCGGGCCGCGTTGAGTTTGACGGGAAAAGCCGTCAGCAGGTTTTGCAGGAAGCTTGCCCGTATCCCGATAAGGATCGGAAGTTCATTGAGCAGTTGCATGCCGACCATACAAAAACCCAACGCTTTGACATGCTACCGACCCATAACGTGAGCCTTACACTTCTGAATGAAGGCTTCAAACGCTTTGGCATCGAGGATCTGGACCCACAGAGCAAAACGCGACAATGGCTCGCAGGTGCATTTACGCCCGAGGCCATTCGGCAGGGCCTGGCAATCTTTGGAACAGAACAAGGCAAGGGACGCATTCAAAATAAGTTTGCCCACAGATACGTTGTAAAGGTCATTCAAAATTGCCAACACGAAATTGATCTGCGGCAGCAAGAAGCGTTGTTGCGAGAATTTGCGCAAATCGAACGTACAGCTTGGCTTGACGAATTCGAGACCGAGAACAACAACCTGATGCAGGAATGTGACGGGACATCGCCCGATAACGATGCGGCCTTTCGCATTAGCGACAACATTTTGTTTGGCTCCCTCTGCTTGGCTCGGTCTTTTTGGGAGGAAAAGCTGGAAACGCTGCTGAAAAAACAAACAGACCGGTTCGTTGCCGTTTGCGCTCATATTCGGCATGTGTTTGAGGCAACATGGCAAGACCGCTTCGCACTGATCAACAGGATAATCAATTGGGAACAACAGATTGCCGGCAAATCGGCCAAATGTAAATCTGCTCTATATTCTTAACCAGGGATTCATTTGATCCTCAACCATTAACCGGAAAAAAACAAATCGCTGCAAACGGCAAATGGAAACTAAAGAATCAAGCAAACCGAGTGCTTTGGAAATCTCATTTTTGACAATTTAATCTGACCAAAACAATTTTGTTCAAAAAACCTTGACTCTGGCTGACATCAGTTTGAGTCAGACAACCGGAGGTGACTGAGATTCTTCTGCATCTTTTAGTGTCAGAAATTATCCTATGAAACTGCTTGACAAGGACAGGTAATGGCCGGGTCGATTTTCTTTTGTCGTTTGGAAATTTGATAGTTTTTTGGGTTTGTTTTTCCAGGTCAAAAAATCCCTTTCGCCTTATAAACGCCTTATAAACGCCTTTAAGGGGTCTCAGGGCATGTCATAGTGCGGGTTTCGAGCGTTTTTCATCCTCAATTACACAAGGTTTCATCCTCAATTACACAAGGTCTCATCCTCAATTACACAAATGGGCACTCTAAGCCTTTACTGATGCGGGTTTTAGGCCGCTTGCATCCTCAATTACACAAGTCCCCTTTTTGGGCTCTTTCCATATCTTGACAATATCCGATTTTGAGACAGAGGATCGCTTCAGGTATCCGGCTTTTTTCAATTCCCTTAGTCCGGTTCTTATCCTGGCCCTCAGTCTGAAAAGCTCCATATCTATGTTAAGATTGATCACTCGGCATAAGGTCAACAAATGGCATTCGTAAGTCATCCCTCTTTGACTTCGATAAAATCTATACAGGGCTTTTGATATGTCTCCTTTCAGGCTGGCTCTAAGTTTCAGGTTTATATTTGTGACAAGACTCTCAGCGTACATTTCAAGGAAATGTGGATTGACGGTTATCAATAGTTTTCCGGTTTCTTCATCTTCCACGGCTCCGCCCAAAATAGTGTTTGTCATTCGCCGCTTAGTTTTTTTCTTCTTGCCCTTTCCTTTTGTGGCCCCCCAAATTTCCAGATTGATCTTTGCCCCGGTCAACCGGTCTAAGCTCCCCCATATAGCAGTGTAAGTATCCTTGCAGGGTGTTACATTCATCACTTTGCAGATCTCGTGTCTGGTAGTTTTGAAAGTCATTCCCGTCTTGTGCTTTTTCATAAGAAATAAAACAGCAAGCAAGATGCTTTCGTCATAAATTGCTAATCGCTCCCCCTTGATAGTTATCCGGCCCCAGGATGTTTCCCAGGATATCCCCCCAGGGGGGAGACTCCGGTTTTTCATTTCCCGCTTTGACATTGGATAAAACGGGCTTGTCCTTGTCAATGTGGTGGGCAGAAAAGAGAAAACGCCTTGCTCTGCCGGGTCCGGTGCTTGCTCTGCAATAAGGGCCTTGGTCTTGTTTGCTTCCTTGGTAATTTGTGCGTACATCTCTCCCGGTGAAAAGCTTATAACAGCAAGTTCCCGCTCTTCTCTCTCAATCTCCGCATCCGTCCGGGTCCCCACTTTCGCCTTAAATCGTTCAATCGCCTTGGTTGTCATGGTCCCCCGCCCCCCCACAAAAACGGCTTCCTCAGATCAACGTGGTTAGCTGTTCTCATTCTTGCCCATGCCCTACTATTCCCTATTTTCGACCCATACAGCCATCCTGTCCAGGTTCACCCTAATCTTTTCAAGCTCTGTCATGGCGTTCCTGGTTAGTTGCTTCATGTCTTTGATGGTTTGGGCTTTGGTTGGTTTGGTCCTGGTCCGTCTTTTTAGCAAGGCTTCAATCCGATCAAGCCGCTCGTTATCGGCTCTCATCAGCGTCAAGGTTTCTGCTATCTGCGTCAAGGCTGTGGTCAACTCCTGGGGGATCATTCCCTGAATAATGGGGAGAAAATCCTCGACCTTGACAACAGCGGGTAAAAGGCCCGTTTCCTGCTGCGCTGCTGTTCTGCTGCGTTGCGCCTGCGGTTCGGTTTCATTCGGTTTAACCTCTATGATCCGGTCATACTCAGCGTCCAGGCGTTCGTCAATCTCAATGGCGTTCATTCCTTTATCCGCAGAAGCGCAGATCCGCAGAAGGATTTCCAGGGATTCATCGGTATATCTCCGCCTCCGTCCTCTGCCGATATAGGGGATAAATTCTTCATGACGGTCCCGATAAAAGCGGGCAGTGCTTTCCGGGATTTTTAACTTTTTGGCAACGCTTTTTAAGGTATAGGTCATAATAACATTTATGACATGAATGATTTTTACATGTCAAGACAACCTTTTCAGCTTATCCGACCCCCCCCCGCTCTCTCAGCTCCCCCAGGGTCCACGTTCTCCCTTCAATCAATGGTATGGTGACGGCTTAGCGGCCCTTCTCGTTGATCTCAGGGGGTCATTTGTTGGGGATTATTGGTTGTGATGTTGGGTTGAGTTTCGGTACTTTTAATTCTATAAATGTGTCCATGTACTGGTCAAAATCTACCTTCGTATCCGGATACAGATGTTTACGAAGATTAAAATAGATTCTATTCCTCGTCTTTTTGCCTATACTTGGACGTTTAAACATTTCGGCAACTTCAAAAAAAATTTCGTCTGGGAGCAAGACAAAAGCCTTGCTCCATGCCTTATTGAGAGACAGGTCAAGTGCGATCTTTGATGCTGGGGACAGCTTGCCCTCTTTAAAGGGTTTGGCATATGTGTGAACTTTGTCCATTTCGTCTATAAATAAGGCAAACTGTGTCGAGAGTCTCTGCTGTCTAAATATGTCCGCTTGTATGTATCCTATTAAGAGTGCTCCAACTAAACCGCCGATTATTCCACCAAGAAAGGAACCGCTTAGAAAAAGTTTCACAACTATCCTCCTTTACTCATTCCCTAAAAGTGTATGGCTTATTTTCAACCTCATTCCAACTTCCGCCGCCGTAAAACTAACATCTTGTTTCGTGCCGGCTTATTCTTTTGATCGTTTTGCAAGCGTTGCACGTTACATGAAACTTTATGCAGGTGTCGAATTGCCGCTTTGACAGCTCCAGCTTTTCCCCCGGATCTCCGGCCCCCCCGGATAGCTATAAGATCTTCAAGCATCTTTCCGGTTTCCGCGTCCAGGGTGAGAGACAGATTACAGGCTCCCTTGTCGGCTTGTCGTTGTCTGTAAGCTTTAACTCGCTCCGTTGGTGTCTTTGGCTCCGGGCCGTGTGTTATTGTCGGCATATCAGATCAACCTCACTTTTTCGGTTTCATACCAGCTTGAATCTCTCGCCACCACTTAACCATTCCAGGATCAATCAACCATCGCCCCTTGTCCTTGACGCCTTGTAGCATTCCACGCCTCAGCCATTCCCGGATTGTCGTTTCCGGTAACCCTGCTTTTTTGTGGTACTGGCTAACAGTCAGGAAGTCCGGTCCCGCTTTCGTGGCATCTTCTTCCGGTGGGCTTAAAAATCGGTCAACCTCTGCTTCTGAAATGAAATAAGTTCGACCGATCAGCTTCGCTTTAATTTTCTTGTCCCGGACATATCCCCGCAAAGTTCGGATCGAAATTCCCAGTTTTTTACTAAGCGCTGTTATATTGTAAGTTTCCATTTTTCTTTCCTTTTCCCTTTTCCGGGCAGCTAACCGCTTAACCACAAGGTCAAGCTCTGGTTCTTTGTCTTTTAGTCGGTCCATCACTTCGCCTAAAAGTGACAAACCGTTCCCCTTGTCACTTTTCATTATCCAATTGCCTCAATAAATTGCCTGGTTGCTGTACTGACTCTGGTTTGTGACTTCTTGAAGCTCCCCCGGTAATCACTGACAAGCCTTTTTATCTGTGTAGGTGTCCAGGCCTTCCCGGCTCTGGTAACTTTCCCCTGGTCATTCAGGGCCGTCACAACGTCCACAAGACGCTTGCCTTTGCCGTACAGGGTATTGACTGCCTTGACAACAGCCTGCTCGTTAAGATCAGCCACAAGCCCTCTGCCGACCCTTCTGTAACCATAGGGCACACTCCCCACAACTTCCCCCTTTGCCTTCTTATGTTCCATCGCCTTTTTTGTCCGATATTTCACGTTACGCCTTTCCAGTTCGCCAAAAAGTGCCTTCGTTGCAAAGTTCATCCATCCATCCGGGGTGCTCGTGTCAATCTGTCCCTCGATAGTATGCAGCTCAACATCTTGCTCTTCTAAAAGCCTTTCAAGTGCTAACAGGGTCAACATATCCCGGCTAAGCCTTTCGAGGGAATACAGGATAATTATATCAATATCCCCTTGCTCGATCCTATCCAGTAGATCCATAAAGCCGGGTCGCCCTCTGTTCTTTCCCCCCGAGACTCCAGCATCTTCAAGAATATCCACAAGCTCAATTCCCTTGTACTGGCAATAGGCCCCGATCCGATCCGCCTGGTTCGCCAGACTCACTCCCTCTGCCGCTTGCTTTGTGGTACTCACTCTCAGATAACCTATGACTTTTTTCATTTTGCGGCCCCCCTTGCTGTTTTAATAGCATTATATGTCATTATTCCGTAGGTGTCAAGCATTTTTTTAATACCTTAAATGTACCATCTTGACAAATAATATTAGTTGACATAACATCCATTATCAGGACCTCAAATTTGAAACTCCACTTTCACTCAACATAGAGGGCTTTTATGGTACTTTCATTTCTGGATTTAAGGTCAATTTAGGGGTTTTTTCGGTGGGGTTCACTCCCAGGAAGTCCGGTTCATTATAAAATTTCTTGTCAAAACATCTTCATCTTATTAGAAATATTATATCAAACCACAGAAGGGGGAAGTCTTGATATGGAATACGATGCAGATATGGATAACCACAGACAGGCTATGGCTCTTAAAAAGTCAGGTGATCTGAAGGGAGCTGTTAAGCTTTTAATTAAGCCATGTCATAACTCTCAACATATGGGTGTACGTCATCAGGAACTTTTTAAGATTTGGCGTCAGTTCAATAGGGATGACCTTAAGAAGGGAAACTATCAAATTGTCATTGATAGAGTTTTAAGAATGGTCAAGCTTGATGACGAAAACATAAAAGAGATGTTTGCTTATTGGGATAAGCATTTCACTGCCGCCCAAAAGGTTTACCTGCAAAACAAAACTTATTTTGATGGTTACAGAAGTCTAAAAATAAGCGATGTCAAAGCTTTATCACAGGCCGCAAAGCAAATTGAAAATCAAGAATTAGTGCATCAAGCATCTTCTCTTATTGAGAGGTTTTTTTCTAAAAAGGTTTAGGCTTTTATAAGGCAGGCATCCCCAGGGCCGGACTCTCCCAGGGGAAGGGGTCTCTTTTTGTGAGTAGCATAGTAAGGGGAACGGAGAGAAAGGGCCGCCTTGTCGACCTCAGGGGTTCAGAGGGGGGGGGGGGGGTGAC
>Ga0208279_1000919_pt1 | contig 18809 bp, 17 predicted proteins | sample AntAceMetag02UKM_FD_184766 | JGI IMG/M metagenome (GOLD analysis project Ga0208279, IMG submission 184766) | Saline lake microbial communities from Ace Lake, Antarctica - Antarctic Ace Lake Metagenome 02UKM (SPAdes) (version 2) | ecosystem: Environmental > Aquatic > Non-marine Saline and... | reverse complement strand
TGGAGACATTCGCTGCGGAACACAAACTTGCTATCGCCAACATCGCTGACATCATCGCGTATCGCAAGCGACACGAGAACCTCGTGGAGCGCGTGGCGACGGCTGAACTCCCCACCCGTTACGGTGACTTCAAGATTGTCAGCTATACAAGCCCTATCGAAGACGAGGAACACGTAGCGCTTGTCAAGGGTGACGTTGCCGGGGAGGAGAACGTGCTTGTGCGTGTCCACTCTGAGTGCCTTACCGGTGATGTCTTCGGCTCGTTGCGCTGCGACTGTGGCGATCAGCTCCATCAGGCAATGGAGCTGATCGATCGCGAGGGACTCGGCGTTATCGTCTACATGCGGCAAGAGGGGCGTGGAATCGGCCTGAAGAACAAAGTTTGCGCTTACCGGCTGCAGGACCAAGGGCTCGATACCGTGGAGGCAAACGAGCGTCTCGGCTTCCCTGCCGACCTGCGCGACTACGGGATCGGAGCGCAAATACTGTGCGACCTTGGCCTGACAACGATTCGTCTCCTGACAAACAATCCCAAGAAGGTAGTCGGCCTCGGCGGATACGGTCTCAAGATCACCGAGCAGATTCCGATCGAGATTCCTCCTAACGAGCACAATCGTTACTATCTGAAGACAAAGAAGGAAAAAATGGGCCATAAGCTGCAGAACGTGTAGGATTGGGAGATTGAGTGATTGAGAGAGCGGGAGATTGAATGATTGAGAGATCGGGAGATTCGGGGATTGCAAATCATTCAATCACTAAATTGCTCAATCATTCAATTAAGGAGCGAAGGAGGAGAAATGACAAAGGTATTCGAGGGAGGGTTTGACGGCAAGGGTCTGCGAGCGGGAATTGTCGTCAGCAGGTTCAACGATCTGATAACCACGCGCCTCCTCGACGGTGCGCTCGACCGGCTGCGTCGATCGAACGTATCCGAGGATGCGATCGAGGTGTGTTGGGTACCAGGGGCGTTCGAGGTTCCTAAGGTAGCACAAGTGATGGCTCAAAGCGGTAACTACGATGGGATCATCGCCCTCGCTGCCGTGATCCGCGGGGCGACACCACACTTTGACATGATCGCAAACGAGATTGCCAAAGGTCTGGCCAGGGTGAACCTCGATGTCGATGTTCCGGTCGTCTTTGGTGTTATCACCTCAGACACGATAGACCAGGCAATCGAGCGAGCGGGGACAAAGATGGGAAACAAGGGCTCACAGGCCGCAGAGACGATGATCGAGATGGCCAACTTACTAAAGGAACTCTAAGAATGGCATACAAGTCCGTGCGAGGAATGCGCGACATTCTTCCTGATGAGGCCGACTACTGGACGGGGCTAGAGGCGACGATCCGTGACGTGGCTCGCCGCTTCAACTACCGTGAGATTCGTCCACCTCTCGTGGAGCATACCGAACTCTTCTCGCGCGGAATCGGCGCGGCGACAGACGTCGTCAACAAGGAGATGTACACCTTTCCCGACAAGAAGGGAAGGTCGCTCACCCTGCGTCCAGAGGCAACTGCGTCCGTTGTTCGCTCTTACGTCGAACACGGGATGGCGACGCAAGATCCGTTCCAGAAGCTGTTTTACATCGGACCGATGTTTCGCTATGAAAAGCCACAGAAGGGACGCAGCCGTCAATTTCATCAATACGGAGTGGAGGCGATTGGCTCGCTCGCCCCGTCGCTCGACGTAGAGGTGATTAGCCTCGCCTGGAGTCTGATGCACGATCTCGGCCTTGGCGGGCTGTCGCTGAGGCTCAACAGCATCGGCTGTGCCGCTGATCACGAGCGGTATCGCGACGCACTGCGCGCATACTTCGCCCCGCACATCGATTCAATGTGCGAGGACTGTCAGAGACGCTACGACGATAATCCGCTTCGTATCCTCGACTGCAAGAACAGAACCTGCCAGCCGTACATCACCGACGCTCCGGGGAGCGCGGAGCATCTGTGCGCCGATTGCGCCGATCACTTCACGAAAGTGAAGGAACTACTCGACCAGCTCGGTTTGGATTACGTACTTGATCCTCATCTGGTGCGTGGCCTCGACTATTACACGCGTACCGTGTTCGAGCTCACATCCAAGGACCTCGGGGCACAGGACGCACTCCTCGGTGGAGGGAGATACGACGACCTCGTCAAGATGATAGGTGGTCCGGATACTCCGGGTGTTGGCTTTGCCGGGGGAATGGAACGCCTGATCCTCGTCCTCAAGGAACGAGAAGAGCAGGTGATGGAGAGACGTATCGACCTCTTCCTCGCCACCTTGGGTGATGCTGGCCGGACACTCGCGCTCGATCTTTCAAACGGCCTCCGTCAGGAGGGACTGTCCGTCGATCTCGATTACCGCGGACGCGCGTTCAGGAAGCAAATGACGCAGGCAAACAAGGTTTCCGCCCGTTATCTTCTCGTTCTTGGGGATGACGAAGCCACCGCGAAGGTGGGTAAACTGAAGGACATGGACACGAGAGAAGAGATCGAGGTAGCCCTCAGCGCAGAGAAGATTGTGCAATTGATCGAATCATTGAGAGATTGAATGATCGGGAGATTGTAAATCGCTAAATGACTCAATCCTCCGATCGCTCAATTCTTCCGGGAGGTTGCGATGGAACTGAAAGTTGTCAAGATCGAGAACCCGAACGAACTCAACTTCATCCTTGGCCAGACGCACTTCATCAAATCGGTTGAGGACCTGCACGAAGCGCTGGTGACCTCCGTTCCTGGAATCAAGTTCGGACTAGCCTTTAACGAAGCCTCCGGCCCGTGCCTCATCCGCCATTCGGGCACGGACGACGCGCTTGCCGACCTCGCCGTGAAGAACGCCAAGGCGATCGGTGCCGGGCACATGTTCATCATCTTCCTCGACGGCACATTCCCGGTGAACGTTCTAAATCGGATCAAGGCCGTCCCCGAGGTTTGCCACATCTACTGCGCCACCGCCAACCCTGTACAGGTAATAGTTGCTGAGAGCGAGCAAGGACGTGGAATCCTCGGCGTTATCGATGGCTACTCACCCAAGGGAATCGAGACAGAGACTGACATCCAAGACCGCAAGAACTTCCTGCGCACGATAGGGTACAAGCTGTAGCAACAAGAGTGGTTCGCCGATGAAGAACGTGTTAACCTGTGGAGAATATGAGAAGGAAACCAGGCACTGCCGGTGGGTCTTGATCAAGCACAAAAGGCAGGCTTCGGCCCCAAAGCATGCGTTACCAAAAGGAGGTGCGTATTGGCTACAGGTGTTTTTCTCATACGTGATAATGGTGAACTGGTCGAGATGACAGAGGAACCGTATGACTCTGAAGATCGCTTACAAGAGTTCCTTGCAAAATACCCTAATCTGCTTGCTGGTGACCAGGTAGGAAGCGAGCAACCCCGCCGCTGGTTACTGATTACTCGTGAGATGTCACTACCAGATGGTGACAGTTTTGGTGGACGATGGTCGGTCGATCATCTCTTTCTAGACCAGGATGGAATTCCAACTCTTATTGAGGTGAAACGCAGTTCAGATACGCGTATTCGCCGGGAGGTTATCGGCCAACTCCTGGAGTACGCGGCCAACGCGGTAGTCTATTGGCCGCTAGAGAAGATCAGGAATCAGTTCGAAGTTACTTGTAAGCAGGACAAAAGCGAGTCTCAATTGGTTCTTACCGAGTTCCTTGGGCCAGAGAGAGACACAGACTCGTTTTGGCAACAGGTCAAGACGAACCTTCAAGCGGGTCGATTGCGGCTGATCATCGTTGCCGATGAGATACCGCGTGAGCTCCGGCGCATCGTCGAGTTCCTCAACGAGCAGATGGATCCAGCCGATTTTCTAGCTATCGAGATCAAGCAATACGTGGGAGCGAAGCTTCGGACCCTTGTGCCTAGAGTTATCGGCATTGCAGAGAAAAAGCGCCCCCCTGTTCGTGAGCAGCGATTATGGGATAAGGTGTCGTTCTTTGACGAACTACGCAAGAATCACGGGGACAAGATATGTCAGGTGGCAAGGGATGTTCTCGACTGGTCGGAAGAACACAACCTATCACTATGGTGGGGGAAGGGCAAGCAAACCGGGTACGTCATTCCCGTTTTCAAGCATGAGGGTGAGGAGTTCAGGTTCTTGTCACTGACCACGGGCGGGCATGTTCAGATTCCATTTGGTCAGATCAGTAGTCGTCCACCATTTGACGAAGAGGGGAACCGTATGGAGTTGCTTGCTCAATTGAACACGATATCAGGCGTACAACTAATGAGCGATGCTATCCATAAATACCCTACATTTGGCATGGATTTATTGGCAACTGAAGAAGCTCTCGACCGATTCCTAAGCACCATTGATTGGGCAATTGAAACAGCAAAAGCAGGAACGAGAAATAAGGTCTGAACGTTGAGCTCATGTTCGAGGACTACTTGGAAGATATCGGATGGCGCGTAACCAGCAGGCCGCCAGCTTGCACCCATACCCGAAACACTTTGCGTGAGACGCATCTGTGTTTACGCGGTGGTTAGCCTAGCAGCCCTTGCTTCTTGTGGAACTCGACGTTCTTGAGACCTTCGAAGTGAGAGTCCTGCGTCCAAAGCACAGCATCCTCCGCACGGGCGGTTGCGAGGATAATCGCGTCAGGCATCGCAAGGCCGGTATCGAGTGAGAGCCGCGCTGCATCAATAGCCAGAGTCGCCGAGAGCTCGACGACTCGTCCCTGCAGCATGACGGCGATGGCTTCGAGTGCTGTAGTCTCATCCGTGAGCTGACACGTCCGCTTGAAGACCTCGAATAATGTCAGCGTGGGGACCGCCATTTCGCCAGGGGATTCTATCGCCTCTGCGAAAATGGCTGCATTGGGTCCGTCTCCGAAGTACTCGAGCCAGGCTGAGGAATCGACGACATTCACACGTGGTCCCCCCTGTCACGCTTGAAACTTGTGTCGAGTCCACGCAGGATGCCACGAAGTTCTCGGGCTGGTCTGACCGGGAGGAATTCGATGCGGTTTCCATAGGCGATGGCCTGCACCTTCTGTCCGGGAACGAGCTTGATCTGCTCACGGATGGACTTCGGAATGACAACCTGGAACTTAGGTGAGATGGTTACTGTCTCCACGGACGACCTCCTTAGTATTACGAATAGTCTATCGATACGAATACCGTTGTACAACGAGTATCGTTGCGCGGATCGATACCGCAGATTACGAGACGATGCAGGCTGCTCTTGGACATGCTGAGAAGGCTGTCGGCTTCTTGGAGGAAACTCCGACTGTTGATGACTTACAAAAAGGATGAGCAGAACTGTACTGACAGTGGTACGAGCGTTACAAATAATCTGGCAAACTGTTTGGGGTTAGACCCCTCAGCACTAGGGGTCCTTTTCTAGCAGGGTTACTGAGGCGTAATCGTAGTGAATATTCTTAGGCAGATTGTTCTGATACGAGTTCGTATCGTGTAGGCCGAGATCGATCAGCGACTCATACTCCGCTTGGATTGCCCCGCCGACGTCCGTTGTTTGATGGTGTGGCGAGTACTTACCTGTGGCACGATTCGATATAAATGTGTTGCCCCGAATCTCAGCGCGCGCCACTGCATTCCCGCTTCCAACGCTGCCGGCTGCTACGTAAATTGCACCTCCGGCAATTGCCGTGTTGTTGTGAAACCCGTTGTTGACGATCGTTGGGGCCTTTGATGTACACAGAACCAGAATGGCACCACCTTTCGAGTCATAACCTTTAGTTCCGGGTGTTCCAACTCTTAGGGGGTCGCATGTGTTGTTATCGAACCGGTTGTCTTCCACAACTGCTGCTGAGTCAACGAGATATAAAGCGGCACCAGTACTTCCCGCAAGGTGGTTCACGAAAATGTTTCCTCGAATTGTGGGGGAGGAACTACGCACAAATGCCCCATTACCATACATGGCGCCCGCCGTCTCCAAGCCCTGTATCGTTAAGCCCTCCAATAGGCTGTCGGCGCCTTCGCCGCTGTCGAATGTTACTACTGGCCCAGTACGCAACCCGCCAGCAAACATGCCTGGTTCAATAATTGTAGTCGCAACAATATTAGGATCATCGGGGGCAGTACTACGGACGCAGATTGCCTTGCCTCGAAATGAGAAGTTCTCCCAGTAGCGACCCGGGCTGATAATTATGACATTGCCAGGCCCAGCGTCGTCGACTGCTTCCTGGATTGTCCAGTAGTCTTCCGGCACCAACAACTCGCGCACCGCGTGTACTGCGTGCCTCTTGGTAGCTCTAAACCCCTGTTCATTAGTGACTGTCAGCTCTACCGTGTAATCGTCCGGGGCAGCAAATATGTGGCGCACGACTTCTCCAGAGGCGGATTCTCCGTCGCCAAATATCCACTCCCAAGATACCAGAGCAGCGTCGCCTCCGGTTGATACTGTTGCTTCGAACAGGACATCGAATGCTGTTTCGTGCGTCCATGTAAACTCCGCCTGCGGAAGCACTACCGGCCCGAGACAGCCGGCGGAGAATAGTGTGAACAGCAACATAGTGAAACACAAAGCAGCTAGATGAAGCCGAGTTCTCATGGTGTTGATATTGTAAAGGAACCTAGTGACGGATCACAAATTCCCAAGTGACAAGCTTGGTTGTCCGAATGTACGCCCTTCACTATAATACTTAGAAGATGGCAATGAAGAGCATCAAATGGCGTTCTATCTGTGCTTGGATCACAGTTTTTGCGCTTGCTGGTATTAGTGTCGGGTGCACACTACTTGACGAACCTAAGCCTCTATTCTCGATAGGGCTTCTGCCAAAAAGTGGACATCCCCCGTTCTCTGTCGAGATTCGCGTCACCGACATGGGCGAGGGTACTTACACGTTTACACTACCCAACGAAACGATTGAACAGTCAACCAACGTACTTTACACCACCGTAGATGCCGATTTTTGGCAAGTGCGTGTTACCTGGACCAATTCAGAGGGAGATCAACAATCAGCAACGACAATTGCGAGTGTGATTAACAATCCCCCTACCATACGTCGCCCCGAAATCTTGCCTGGCATGGGTTGGTTTCTGACGCCACTTGCCCGTACGTTACTCAACTTCAACTACAAGACAACGGCTGTTTACGGTGCTACAGGGATTTCTGATCCCGATGGAGATGCTTGGCATATTGACTCGATTGAAGTCATGTGCAGCGAGAAGTTTGGCATGGCTGATTCAGTATTCTGTCCGCCACGCGAGCCCGGGGTTTTTCACGCGTACTACCATGGTGAGATCATTGAAAACGCGTGCATTGTGTATCCTACTCACACGGGTAAGCTGTATCCCGTTGTCCCAAGTTCCGCTCCGCTTACTGAGCGGATCGAATTTGTTGAGCCGTTTGCGTTTGCGTACCCCGGAAGCACAGAATACTTCAGATTGCGCAATGCAGGCTACCTCACCATTGATCTCTCTGGCTGGACGGTCACCAGCGATCAAGGTGAGGTGTTTCGCTTTCCAGATGGATTCCGCATGCAAGGGAATGCTGCTGTCCAAGTGTACACTCGTTCAGGAACCAACTCAGTCAGCAAACTCTACTGGGATCACGAAGGGGAAGTGTGGAATAATACACAAGGATCTGCGACATTACGCAATGCGGGCGGAGTTGTGATTCACGAGTACATCTATCCAGGTCTTCCCTTTGCACGCACTCAGGAAGACGGGTATCCCTATGCCCCCAACCCACACGATCTCACACTCGATCACCTTACAGAATGGTTTTCAGACAAGCTGCACTTCATTGATTGGGCGGACGAACACATCCCCTCGTGGACGGAAACGTACCACCACATTGGCGACGGCAGCGTCGACGATATCATGGCATACTTCTTCAGAGACAAGCATGTGGGAGAACCTCCCAGCCCCTCGTTCCCTACGATCTACTTGGGAACAGCGACGATCACTGTGATTGCCAGCGACGAGTGGGGGGCTACTTCATCCGCAAGTTTTGAGATTCCCGTTGGGGCACGGGAATTACTTTACGGCGAGTATCACAAGACATAGCGCCTGGAGAGAGCCATGACAAGAAGAAGAGGCCTCATTCAGAAGAATCCCCAGGATCTATCATTGTGTCTTACAGGTGGACGCGACGGGCATACCCTTGTCAAGTAGAATCTGGCTACTTCTATCAGCGCCAGGACAGAGTGTGGTTTATCGCAAACGGCTATTGAGTATGGGCTTGCAGTGATCAATAGGCAATAGACATATCACCTCAAGAGACACTGCGTCGTTGCCTTCAGCTTAGGCTTCGATTGTCAAGGGTCGGGTAGGTTTTCCCGGTCAGTGGCCGGCTACATGTCCCCGCCCGATCAGTCGGGGCCTTGGATACGAGGCTGACATGACGGTGGGACCCACCGGATGACCGCGCGATACCCGCTGTATTCCTGGTACTCTTTGATGGAAAGCAACTGGCAAGTATCCGGCAGTTCGAAGTCCTCGCCCCTGAGCGAGAAGCAGCGTCTTGATAAGGATATTCCCTCTAGCGTCTCAACCAGCGCCACGCCACGGTCACTGCTGTAGATAAAGAGGATGACTGTCCACATCCCTGGCTTCGGGTAGTCGGGTTACATCCTTTCCACGTATCCTTCGTACAAGTGAACGTGAGTGACGTTAGAGCCAGCGAGAATGTCCACACCGTAGCGGCACATGTGATTCGGATCTGACTCACGGAGAATGTTGTTGAACGGAATCCACCCCTCCTGCAGGGCTCCTTCAGAGCCAAACGGGACATAGCCTGCATAGAAGTCATCCGGCGCTCCGTCGCTGGGTTGATTGCGGTTCTTGAAGTACATATGGCGTTCAGTCCTGTAGGGCATGAGGACGACCCGAAGGTAGATCTTGACTGTGCGAACAACCTCATCGATCGCCTCGAGTGTGATCCTCTTGTTCATCTCCATGTAGGTCCTGAATCTCAGAGCATCCATGTGAGCTGTCATCTTGTCGCGGATGCTGTGCAAATCGTGCTTTCTGAGGACACGGTCAAGCTCCGCCAGGAACTCCTCATACACCCATTGCGGGGTCTTCTGATCAGTCTTGGCGAGGTCTTTGACTATTTCTTCAATACAGCAGAGAAGCAGACCGATCTGCCTGCCAACAAGCTTCTTGGTGTACTCTGAGATGTCGGGATGGTCGCGAGCCAGCAGCGATAGCATCGCGGCCAGGTGGTCTATGTCATCGATTGTGATTGCGAGGCGTTGGAGGTTGAGGAAATGGTTATCCTTTCCACCCCGGGCTACCTCCGTAAGGTGGCCACCCCACAAGCCCTTTTCGCCGATGCGCAAGGGGTTTGATGTAAAGCGGCTATACCTCGATACAATCAGAATGTCCTCCGCAGCTGGTAGCTGATTCGCCATGGAATCCACCTCCTGCTTACTACATTACCTCCTCGCATCCAGTGTTGCACTTCATGTAGCAGAGGGAGAAGGCAAGAATCTAGGTCAAGGCCTGAGTGACCGATCCTGGAACCATCAAGTGCTGTTCCTATTATGCATTTCGGAATGTAACAGTGTCGGACAGGGAAGGATAGATCTGAAAGCATCTATTGGAAGGCGGTTTTGCGATTCGTATGGAGCCTGGGGGATTGTACCTGGAACGCGTTTGTTAGCGGTTCCGTGGTGATCGGTGTCAGCTTTGGCGACTGAAGCACTCTTGCAAGGCCTGTTAGGTTCTTGCGATGAGCTGCTTCCCGCCTCCTTACTCCACCTTCTCCAGCTCCTTGGTCTCGAACAGCCCGTTCCGCAGTTGTCCGCTCTGATCGAACCAATGGCATCGAACCGTTTGGTAGTCCGAAAGCACTAGCGCAACAGTCATTACTGGTCCGCCCGACTTTAACCTGACCTTATCTCCAACGTAGAACATGGTGAGTGCAGGATAACAGGAGAGACGGGCGAGGGGCAATCAATGGGCAGGCACCTTGAAGTGAGGAAATGGTTGACATCTGGGGAGTAGGCTCGTTTGCTAGATTGTTTCGCTAATTGTCGCTTCTCTTGGCGAGGATAGCCAAGAGAACGATTGCCCACAGGTTTACTGCGAGGGTCAGCAACATCACCGATACTGCAAGGAGCAATCTCATCCTCCCGACACCTCCTTCTTGATTTTGTCAGCCCGCTGTCAGAGTCAGGATCAATAATCAAGAAGTTCAAACCGCCAGGCATTCGAACAAGCTCATATTCAGTAATCAGAATCAGTGACACTCCTGTCGGCAATTGCGCAGGCTACGCCGCCCTATTCCCCAGATGTCAAAGACCAAGAAATACTCTTATCAGTATAAGTGTCGGGGCGAAAGATGCAAGTAGTAATCCTTCTTGCCTACGGGAATGCCCGGGAAATGATGAGCGGAGCAATGGCCAAGACCTCAGACGGGGAAGTGGCTGCATCATTTTCCTTGCTGTGCCAAAGGGATAAAGGCAACGGATGACGGCATTCCGCTCTAGAAGAGGTCAGCTACCATCATGGACTGGAGTTCGGGGGACACATACCGTAATTCGAACTGTCCAGAGAACCTCTGACTGTGACCTCAGAGAAGCATAGCGTCTCAAGTGACACTACGTCGTAGCCTTTAGCTTAGGTCTCGATTGTGCGGATGAGCTCCTTAGCATCATCTCGTTCAGTGCCGGTATCCCGTGCTACCTTTTCATGCGGCAACCATGTGCTTCAGATTGATTCTTGGAGGCCAATATCTTCATTTACAAGGCTAATGCCACTTACGACTTGTAATATTCACAAGCGACTTGTAGAATCAGCACAGGTGATTGTGATGAGAACGACTGTGACGAAGAGAGCTCAGACGGTAGTTCCAGCGGAGATCCGCGCCCGATACGAAATCAAGGGAGGAGACCTGCTGGAATGGATCGATGACGGGAAGAGCATAAAGGTAATCCCCATCCCGCGTGATCCGGTCGCGGCCCTCAGAGGATCCGCCCGTGGCGAGGGGCTAACCGCCAAGCTCCTGGAGTCCCGCGATGATGATCGCAAGCGTGAGTGACGAACACTACCTTCTTGATACGTCGGCGGTGCTCACATTCCTCGAAGACAAGGACGGAGCGCAGCGGGTGGAGGAGATCATCCGTGCGGGTCAAGCGATTATCCCGTTTCTGGCGCTGTTGGAGACGTACTATATCAGTCTGCAGGAGACAACTGAAGCGATTGCCGAGAAGCGCTATGCTTTGCTGAAGCAGCTTCCCGCGAGGTTCCTATACGACGTAGATGAGCCGACGTTACTGACCGCTGGACGATTCAAGGCGCGGCATCGGCTTTCACTTGCCGACGCTCTTATTGCCGCGTTCGCTGTGCGCGAAGGAGCTATCCTTGTGCATAAAGATCCGGAGTTCGAATCGCTATCCAAACAGGTGAAGCAGGAAACGCTCCCGTACAAGTGACAGGACGTTGCAGGAACGGACCCCGTATTAGGCCCCTTTAGGTGTTGGTTCCTAATCTGTATTCTTGGTGTCTCTCTTCTCCCTTGCCAGGCAAGTAGCGGTTGAAAAACGACTCTCCCAAGAATATGTAAGCCTAGCTGGATGAGATAGAAAGTGGATAGAGGGTTCAAAGCCAAGCAGCATCTTGTTACAGATCTGCAAATCCCCAGAGAGACACCCCCGCCTGCATGCGACGCGCAGGCGGCCGTCAGGTAGACACTCTACTTGACAAAAGGTGTGCCCGCCCCGTGAAGTAAGTCCAATCTTGCTACTTCATGTGGCCCGTCACCTGCAAAGTGTAATGGTAGACCCCGCAGATTTCCGGCAGCGTGTGGCCTAAGCATCCACTAGTACACCATTAGTGTGCCGCACATACTCGTACTTCTTTCTCCAACCGATCCTTCAGTCGATCTTTTTCTACTTCTAGGTTGTACCGCGCCTGTAGATTCATCCAGAATTGCTCCGATAAGTCAAAATACCGCGATAGCCGTAAGGCCGTATCGGGACTGATCGCCCTTGTCCCATGCACGATCTCATTGATCCGCCGTGCTGGCACACTGATATCCTTTGCTAAGCGATATTGACTGATCTGCATTGGCTTCAGAAACTCTTCTAAAAGTATCTCACCAGGATGAATCGGCGCTAACTTCTGCTCACTCATTCTTGCCCCCTAATGATAGTCCGTTATCTCTACCTGGTAGGCATCCCCACTCTGCCATTCAAAACAGATTCGCCATTGGTTATTTATGCGAATGCTGTACTGGCCTGTTCGATTGCCCGACAGCTTCTCCAGCCGATTAGATGGTGGAATACGCAGATCCTGCAATTCTTCCGTCGCAGCTAGAATTTCAAGTCTCCTCCGCGCCACTCGCTGGATGCTCTGCGGAAGCTTGCGCGAGAAGTGACGATTGAACAGCTTTTCAGTTTCCTTGCACGCGAAGGTCTTGATCATCACCCTTGATAATAACACGCGGCGTTACTATTGTCAAGCGTTACTATGTTCTCAATCTAATGGACACCTTTCATGACTTGGATTCAACTCCCAAGTGCAACTGTCAAGGGGGTATGTGTGGAGAAGAATACTTCATACGGGGTTCGGAAGCCAAGTGTCTTCCGTGGTCGGTGATTGAGCCTCTCCATTGCCTGCTCGACCTCTTCCCTGGTAATACCTGTCAGCTCTCTGTCTTTGGGAAAGTACTGGCGAATCAGCTCGTTCGGGCATTGGTGCCCGGCGTTGGTGCCTAGCCTCTATTCTTGGTTTTTCGCTTCTCCTTTGCCAGGCAAGTAGCGGTTGAAAAACGACCCTCCCAAAGAAGATGTAAGCCTAGCTGGATGAGATAGAAAGTAGATGGAAGGTTCAAAGCCAAGCAGCATCTTGTTACAGGTCTGCAAATCCCCAGAGCTACACCCCCGCTTGCATGCGACGCGCAGGCGGCCGTCAGGTAAACACTCTACTTGACAAAAGGTATGCCTGCCCCGTGAAGTAAGTCCAATCCCGCTACTTCATGGGGCCCGTCATCTGTAAAATACAATGGTAGACCCCTTTTTTGCATCCCTCCATCCATGAACACTTGCGCCATCCGTGTGCCAACCCGCTGTCGAACGCCTGCACGGGTACATGATGAAGGACAACGCAGATCACGGTGGTGCTTACCACCTCGTCAACCGCGAGTATGCTCCGCGATATCCTTTCGATTTACCTCACGTAGGTCATTCCCACACGCCGCTTTTCTTGAAGGCAGGGTAAAGCTTGATATAGCGCTCGTACTTAGGACGATAGAACTCAACGAGCGAAGGATCTGGCTTTTCAAGTTCCCCTTTGACACGAACGGCCTGCTCCACAGCCTCTTCGACCGTGTCATACGTCCCACAGCCGACCCCGGCGAGAAGGGCTGCCCCGAACGCTGGGCCTTCCTCAATCTCCAATTGTTGTAGTGGGACATTAAGGATCGAAGCGATGATCTTCCGCCAGAGCCCACTTTGCGCCCCTCCTCCCACTAAATGTAGAACCGGAGGAGCCAGCCCTAACGCGACCATCCGCTCCCATGCATCGTTAAGGGCGAACCCAACCCCTTCAAGCACAGCCCGGATGAGGTGTTTCCTGCGGTGAGCGAGGCTGAGACCGATCCAGGCTCCTCTTGCATCCGAGTCCATGTGGGGGGTGCGCTCGCCAGCGAGATAGGGGAGGAAGAGCAGGCCCTCGGCTCCGGCAGGGCTCTTGGCGGCTTCAGCGGTCAGGAGGTCATACGGGTTGGCTGCTGCCTTTCTTGCTGCCGTTACTTCAGGCAGCCCCAAGGCATCCCGAAACCAGCGCAAGCTACCCCCTGCGGAAAGGACCACACCCATCGAGTAATACTTATCCGGCACCGCATGACAGAAAGAGTGTAGTGCCCCGGAAGGATCGATCTGTGGCCTGTCCGTATGGGCGAGGATCACCCCGGATGTACCGAGGGAGAGCAACCCAGTCCCCGGCCGGATGACCCCGCATCCGATTGCAGCGGCGGCGTTGTCCGCTCCGCCGGCGACCACCGGGATCCCGGCCGGCAATCCAGTGACGCGGGCTGCCTCCTCGCTCACTACCCCAGTGATCTCAGGCCCCTCGTAGACCTTCGGAAGCCAGCCCTGAGGAATATCAAGCGCCGAAAGAATTTCCTCCGACCAGTTACGAGACCGCAAGTCCAAAAGGAGGGTACCGGCCGCATCCGACGCATCGGTGGCAAGGGCCCCGGTGAGCCGCAGGCGGATGTAGTCCTTGGGGAGGAGTACCCACCGTACCTGGGCATAGTTCTCCGGCTCGTGGTTCCTGAGCCACAGGATCTTCGGGGCCTGGAACCCAGCAAGGGCAGGGTTCCCAATAATCTGGCGTAATCGTTTACTCCCCACTCGTTCTTCGATCTCCCGGCATTCGGCCCCGGTACGAGCGTCGTTCCACAGGATTGCGGAGCGAATTATATCACCGTGTGCATTGAGGAAGACCGCACCGTGCATCTGGCCGGTAAGACCGAGCCCGACCGGAGCTCCCTTACCCTTCTGCGTGAGCTCTTTGAGGACCTGCACTGTAGCCTTCCACCAGTCCTCCGGATTCTGCTCCGACCAGCCGGGCTGAGGAGTGAGGAGAGGATAGGAAGCCATGGCCGTTGCAATCACCTTCCCATTAGGAGCGACGAGAAGCCCCTTCGTCCCTCCCGTTCCGATGTCAAGCCCAATAAAGCGAGTTCCCTTCATCCGCTTGCTTTCCCCTCACGGCGCTCCCGAACTATGCGGGCAATGTAGTCCTTGTCCAGACCCAAAGTTTCGTAAACGAGTTCTTGGCCTCGGACTGCGTCCCTATTCTGCCATACGTTTTCCAGAGCCTTGTCATCGATCTTGGCCGCCAGATCCCAGATAAACTCCCATTGCAACACAGCCCTGCGCACTGCCGCGACCTGGTTCTCTGTGTACGGGAACATGTCGAACCCGATGCGTTCCCCGTTCCGCCCATATCCCACTCGTTGGCTCACCTTGGCGATCTCTAAAGTCTGCATGAAGAAAGAAGCGCCCGTAATGTTATCGTCGTCAAACGTACCCCAACCGCTGTTGGCGTGGTAGTGCCCGAGGAGCCCTTCATGAGCCAGAAGGACAGCGTATTCCGCGAGGTTTTCCCCGTTCATGATCAGATGCTGCCAATCCATATTGATCTTCAGGTTGGAGATGTCCGTTCCCCGCTCCTTGATTTTGTGGATAACATGAAGAGCCATCCCGATATTGCGCATCAGGATATTCATCGCCGGTTCGCTCTTCTTGTGTTCAAGCAGGATCGTGACATTCTTTCCCCGCGCATATTCCGTGGCCTCTTGTATCCCCCCGATGAACCATTCCCAAGCTTGGACATAGTCCACCTGGAAGTTATAGTTGTATCCTTCCCCGCCGGGCCAAATGATGAACTTCGCTCCCAGCTCGGAGGCGAGATCGATACCGCGTTTGGTTATCTCCAAGTTTTTCTTCCTCAGTTTCGGATCGGGATTGACGAACGCCCCGAACCGGAACTGGGGGTCGCTGAATGTGCCGAGGGCCAAGGCGTAGATATCCTTACCCCCTAAGACCCTGTGGACCTCTCCAACGTTCTTCTCGTTCAGCTCGTTTGGGTAGTGATATTCGAACCCGTCCACTAAATCCGCTAGCCCCTCGGCTGCCCGGCGGGTACGATCGACCATCGATTCTTTCAGGGTCTCCGTATGATAACCTGCCGGCATAAACCGGGTGGCATTGGGGCCGAACGCCCAAATTCCCACGCTGTTTTTTAATCGTTCCATAGTTCTCCTCTTTGTGATCCGTTAGTAGCAATCCGGGCTCGTGAATCACCGGATGCTACGCTCTTTCATCGAAATCTACCTGGCAGCTTTACCAGCCACCTATTTAGGTTCCTCTGTTTCTGCTCGTCAAGAAAATCCCTGGTGTTCTTGAAGATCGCACTCACGATGAAATTCCCGCTTGGGAAATAGAGTGTGTGGGATTTTTAGACGCTGTACACGAATCATGCAGGCGCCGGTTCGGCGGTGACCATCATCGCCGGTAGATTGGCTACGCTTACCTCATAACCTCCGGCCTCAGCCAACATGCACGTAATGCTTATCCTCGTGCTTCCACCAGCTTTGAGAGCCAGAAACTCTGAGCCGATTACCTCCCCGTTACTATAGGCTTTAACCAAAACGTATCCATCATCTCCAGCGTTTCTGACAGCAACACTCACCTCAAAAGGTTCTTGGGTTTTTACCACGGTCTTGGGGACCTGGAGGTTTTCATACTCGAACTTTGGTGTTTTCCCATAGCTCATGCCGTATCCGTACGGGAAGAGTGGATTCCCAAGGTCGGTGGGAACAGGTCTTCCATCCTTTATGGCGCTCACGATCTGCTCTTGCTCACTTTCCGTGGCTCCGAGGTCGTAAGGCAGATCCTCGCGTTGCGCAGTCACCTGGCCCATCGACCGCGGGATCTGGATCGGTAGTTTTCCCGAGGGGTTGTAATCTCCGAACAGGGCTTCAGCTACTGCCTGTCCACCTTGGGGTCCTGGACGAGAGGTAGCCAAGATCGCGTCCGCATTCTGCGCGCACCATGTCATCACGTAAGGTCTCGACATTATAACGACAACCACAATTGGGGTTCCAGTCTCGTGTATTGCCCTTAGCATGTTGGATTGAAGGTCCGACAGGTAAAGGTGGCTGGGGCCCCAAACCGGATCATGTGTATTGGGCGGCTCCCCGACCACCACTACCGCTACATCGGCGTTCTCGGCCAAGGCTTCAGCCTTATCTGGGTCAGAAGCCTCGTAGAGTATCCGATCCTCCCCAACCGTTGCCTTAATTGCTTGAAGCATACTCACCCCGGGCTGAGGACTCTTCCACCCACCGCTCAAGCTATCGACATCGTCTGCCCTATCCCCAGCGACGAGAATTCTCTCATTCTTAGAGAAAGGCAGGATCCCGTCGTTCTTGAACAGAATCATTGACTGACGGGCCGCCTCTAGCGAGAGGGCCTGGTGTTCGGCGCAACCGACCACCTCTTCCGCGCGATCCGGGTCGACGTAGGGGTCCTCGAATATCCCGAGCTTGAATTTGGCGGTCAGAATCCTTCGGACTGAGTCATCGAGTTGTTCCTCGGGCAGCTCACTCACAACTTTGCTTGTGTTCCTCACTCCTGCTCCACCCAGAACATCGGCTCCGTTGCGTGCCGATCTGGCGAAATTCATCCCCCAATCGGTTTGGATTAGTCCCGTGTACCCCAAAGTTTCCCTGAGCAAACTCATCACCACCTCGGACTCGTGAGCGGGAAGGGTGATGGCATCGCCCCCGAGGTATGGGACGGTGCTATAACCGTAAGGCATTATCGAACCGGCTCCGGCTTCAATCGCTGCCTTGAACGGCCTCAAGTGATAGCCGATCGAATCCTCGGTGGATATAATCGGGTTCGCGTCTTTGCCATTCTCCTCTGGTCCCGTGCCAGGAAAGTGCTTCACGGAGACGAGGAGTGAGTTCTCGTTTAACTCTGAACCAGCCTGAAGTGCCTCGACGCGAGCCCGGATCATCTCGGCGACTAGATCGGCATTCTCCCCGAACGTCTCTTGCACTCTGCCCCATCTGGGCTCTGTCGCCACATCCGCATCGGGAGAGAGTGTCATCCTAATTCCAACTGCCAGCGATTCCTCCCTCTCGATTTCCGATAGCTCCCGCACCAATTCCACATTCCTGCTTGCGGCAAGCCCAAGCTCCGCGGGGAAAACCGTGGCTCCCCTGATGTAGCTGAGTCCTGTTGTCGAATCCATGCTGATGACAATAGGAATTCCCAGCCTGGAACTCTCGGCCCACTCTTGTAGCTGGTTCGTAATATTCGCTGCTGCCTTGGGGCTAGAGAAGGCACACGTGCCACCCGTGTACAAAAAGCCTAAGCTATTATCTTGCAGCCAGTCCTCGAAAAAAGGTGGGAGAGATCCATCGCGGTCAAGAAACAGATTGCTATGAATCATCTGCCCCGCCTTTTCCTCAATGGTCATCCGCGAAAGCAGGTCTTCAACCCTTTCCTCGACGGGCAGTCTCCAATCCTCGTAGGGATCTACTACCCCATTATTGTTCAAGTCTCTGAAGGATTTTCCGTCGACCTCAATCAGGGGCTTTACCCTAGCCTCGACTTGGGGGCTCGAACTGCTGCGTCCAAGGTCCGCTACGGCAATCGGAGATAGTGCTGATAAGGCGGCCAGTATTAAGACAGAGAGTACGAGGGAAACGGCAACACGTTTTGAGCGAGGGAACACGAATAACCTACTCACAGTTTTCACTCACATCACCCCACATAGTTCAGTTTTTTGGGGGGCAAACTGTATGGCTCCCCCGACAGTTTCATCACGTCATGCCCTAGATTTCATTTTTCTTCCTTAGAATCGAACTTGAGGGTTGCCCATCCCTGTGGGGACTCCATAATTTCATTTGTGCCAACCCAAGCCATCTGGGGAATTGGCCAGCCCGGGCATGTAAAGTCCAAGTCGCTCATCTGTACATCGAACCCTATTTTCGTCCCCCTCATTGGTGAGAACTCGGGCAGCCACTCGTTGTAGAAGTTGCTGAACGGGATCTTGGCCTCGAATGTGTAGGTGTATCCGCCCCCGAACTCCCTTACCGCGCACTCGTATCCGTCGAGGACCTGCTCACCGCCCCATATTCCATCGCTATCGATCCCCTTCTTGTCCTCCACCATCCATCGGTCGATGCAGGTGTCGAAATAACCTGGGACCATGGCGAGGGCCACCATGAAGTCCGTGCTCTCGTAGGACTCCCTGTTCGGGTCCGCGCCCGGGTTGGTGCTGAAGTACAGCACCATGCTGTCCACCTCATCGACACGCCGATTAACTGTTACGAACGGAATGTCGTCTGTCACCTCGGCGCCCACGTACAGGTT
>Ga0208279_1000918_pt1 | contig 18810 bp, 19 predicted proteins | sample AntAceMetag02UKM_FD_184766 | JGI IMG/M metagenome (GOLD analysis project Ga0208279, IMG submission 184766) | Saline lake microbial communities from Ace Lake, Antarctica - Antarctic Ace Lake Metagenome 02UKM (SPAdes) (version 2) | ecosystem: Environmental > Aquatic > Non-marine Saline and... | reverse complement strand
ATTACGCCACGCTGACCGGCCTGATTGCGGAATTTCTGCTCAATCTCCCCGCAGAGCCACCCCTTCATCCCTACCATCACCAGTTTATATCCTCCCAGTTTTCCGGCCATGCGAAGTTTCCGCCAGGCCTGGAGCAGTCTTACCAGATTCTTCCGAGGTTCCCAAGTACCAACGGTAAGGATATATTTCTCGGGGAGATTAAAGCGGAAGCGTACTCGCATCAAATCATCATCGGTCAGCGGTTCATGGAAGATATCATCAATACCACCGTGGACAACGGTTATCTTATTATCGGAGACCGGGTAGAGTGAAGTCAACTCATCCCGGGTAAATTCAGAGATAACGATGATCCGGTCCGACCGTTCGATGCTTCCGGGAATAGATTTCTCCAGATATTTCAGATTCTTCGGCTCGGTGAACTCCGGGTAACGCTTGAATGAGAGATCGTAGATAGTGGTAACTACCGGTTTTCGCCTGACCGGCCGGGCGATGAAATCAGGAAAATGATAAAGATCCATCCCCCGAATCAGCCAGTTAACCGGGGGAAACCCGAGCCGTTTCCATCCCAGGCTCAGGAGTCTTCCCGGGATCTTCTTCCCCATTGGCGCCATCTTCTTGTAGACTCTGGCCGGGAGTTCAACATGGCCCCTACTGCTGAAATAGAAAGGGAAAATTTGGTCGGAGATGGGGAGGGAGGCCAGTCCCTTTAAGATGCCCAGGGTATAGTAACCGACACCGGTCAGAGGCCGGGTCAAGCATTGGATATCGATCCCGATCTTCATTATATTATTTTGGCTGGTTTATTATTCCCGCTAAAGTCTATTATAGTAACAGGCTTTATGGGTGGATTTTACCTTTGCTCAGATATATATCCAAAATAATAGCGTTATGGGGAGACAATTATTCTCTGGTCTCGGAAGTAGAACCCCATAATAATATATTTGTGGTTTTCATTCAGATGCGATTTTAAGCTACTCAAAGATCGGGGAATGGTCAACCACAAAAAGATACTTTGAAAAATAATACACATCTTCTTCTTCAATAACGAATCTAATATGCAGAACCCATAAAATGATGAAATCCATCTCTTCTAGCTGATTGTTCTTCAAACATTCCCGATTTTAATTATTTTCTACTATGATATATTGGGACAATTGACTAATATGTAACCACGAGTATGGTCTAACTACTTGAGGGGATCAAGGTATGGCAAAGACAAAAATACTGATCGTGGAAGATGAGGGTCTTGTTGCCAGGGATATCGAGGAGACATTAATCCGGCTGGGATATGAGATAGTTGCTATCGCTCATAGCGGCCGGACTGCCGTTGAAGAGGCGGCCCGGCATGAACCGGCACTGGTCTTAATGGATATTGTTCTTCAGGGTGAGATGGATGGTATAGCAGCTGCCGGGTTAATCCGTGAGCATTCAAATATTCCCATCGTCTATCTTACCGCTTACGCGGATAGTAAGACCCTTCAACGGGCCAAGCTGACCACCCCGTTCGGATATATATTGAAACCTTTCCGGGAGAGGGAGCTCCAGACCAATATCGAAATAGCGATCTATAAGCATGCGCTGGAAGTGGAGAGGGAGAGGCTGATCAAAGACCTTCAGGATGCATTAGCCCGGATTAAAACTCTGGAGGGGTTGCTGCCAATTTGTTCGCATTGCAAGAAGATCCGTGATAAATCGGGAAAATGGCATGAGATAAGTAATTTCCTCCAGGATCATTCCCCGATCGAGTTCACCCATGGAATATGTCCCGACTGTATTACCAAGTTTTATCCGGAGCACAAGCAAACTTAGCTTGAATTTGCTTTAAAAGCCTTTTTAACCACAAAGAACACCCCGAATTTTTCGGGGTAGACTGCATTCACGAAGGAATTTAAAAACAAGATAAATTACATAGTTTTCTTTATTTTTCTTCGTGTTCTTCGTGACCTTCGTGGTGAATATTTAGTTTTTTGAACACAAATAGTTGAAAATACCTTTTCGAATATAGTCATGCGAAGGATAGCAGAAGATCTTTGAAGACCTGATAGTTATTCGGGATCGGTATAGGTTCGCCGGTCTTCTCTTCCAAGCCGCGGAGGCTCTCCGGTATCGGGGGGTGGATCCCCAGAAGTTCTTCAATCTCATCGGGGAACTTGGCGGGATGGGCGGTCTCGATCGAGAGGCAGAGCGGAAAGTCGCCTTCAGTCTCCAGGTATTTCTCCAGCCCATTCCACCCGACCGCTCCATGCGGTTCCAGCAGTAATCCGTATTCTCGATAAGCCGACCGGATAGTCTCCCGGGTCTCTTCGTCGCTCACACTTACCGAAAATATTCGTTCTCTCATCCGATCCAGATCGGGGAAGCCATGGACATCTCCTTCCTTGTCAATATTTCCGCCGTAGATATCGAAAAAGCGGGCCAGATTACTGGGGTGGCCCACGTTCATGGCGTTGGAGAGGCATCGGCGGGACGGATCAACCTTCTGGTAAGAGCCGGAATCCAGGAAGCGGGGGAATTCGTTATTCTCATTGGTCGGCATTAAGAGCCGGTGAAGCGGGAGTCCCATTCTCCAGGCCAGTTCGCATCCAAAGGCATTTCCGAAATTACCGGATGGGACGCAGATCACCACTTCCTCACCTTCTGACGCTATCTGGGCGTATCCCCAGAAATAATAGATTGATTGTGGAAGGATCCGACCAATATTGATGGAGTTAGCGGAGGTCAGGTTCAGTCTGGCCAGTTCCGGATCGAGGAAGGCCTGCTTGACCATCTTCTGGCAGTCATCAAATTTCCCATCCACCATGAATGCCCGGACATTATCCCCGATAGTATCAAGTTGTTTCTTCTGCCGGGGGCTTACCTCCAGGGCCGGATATAGGATATGAACATCAATCCCTTCCACCCCTTTGAAGGCATTTCCGATGGCACTGCCGGTATCACCGGAAGTCGCGACGAGAACAGTAAGATGATCGTCAGCCCCGCGCAGATAACTCATTAAGCGGGACATCATGCGGGCGGCAAAATCCTTGAATGAAGCGGTGGGCCCCTGGTCCAGACGCATTACATACTTACGACCGTATGCGTTCTCAATCGGGATCTCAAAGTTATAGGCATCCCGGAACATATTTTCCAGGTCATCTACCGGGATAGCATCCTCCCAGAACCGTCTCCCTACCGCCAGCGCTACCTCCCAGTAGGGTTTATCTTTAAAACCGGCAATCTCTTCCATCGGGATCGAAGGAAGTTGTGCCGGCATAAAGAGACCGGCATCCGGTGCCTGCCCCATAATTAACGCTTCCTTGAAGGAGACATTCTCCCGAAATGGTTTGAGATCACCATCTTTGAGATAGCGGTTGGTACTGTAGTAACTAATTGGTCTCATTATGATTGTCCTGGTACTATATAATATTCCAGACTCCGATGGTTCTCGGGAGGATATCTAAGTGCTCCGTCACACTAAGGCGGGGAGTGGATATGGGATTTACTGAAAGCTGACCTTACTTCAGAACGGCGTGACCCTCATTATAGGTCACGACTTTGAGTTTTTTCCTGGTCTGATCCTAGAATGTCCAATCTCCGTGGGGGAGGTTATTTCTGTAAGTTCCTACAGCCATCTTCTTTCCCAGGTCGGATACATAGTTAACAATATCCTTCTTCTCCCAGGAGCCGCAACCTGGGAGAAACCCACTGATGATCATCAGACCGACCAGCAAAACCGAGGGGCAACAATAACAGAAATTACTAAATATTTTGATATTTTTATGCATTCCGCCTATATCGGAAATCAGCCCCGCGGATAAATTATATATAGGGTAATTTAGTTTTGAAGAAAGACTACGATAATATGATAGTAATAACCTATCATTAATTAATAAAACCGTCAAATAATTTCATTCCGGGGTCCTGATTTTTATACTGTTGATTCACCGGTTGATCTGTTCTCTCTTGACGATGCGTATAGGAGGTGGCATTATTCAGTCAGATAATGATTATCTGCAAATCGTTTGTTACTGGCAGTAACTATGATCGGTTCCCCCTTAGAAGCAGAAAGAACTATTATGGATTCATCAGAAAGAGATGACAAAATCAAAATCCGGTTATCGGCCCGTCTGGAAAACCTGGAGAAACTGATCGACTTTTCCCTCTCCTGCCTGAAGTCGGCCGGGATCGAGAAGAAGACTGCCTCTGAAATTCACCTGGCGGTCGATGAAGCCTGCACCAATACCATTAAATATGCCTATTCCGCCGGAGCTACCGGAGATATAGAACTATCCTGCGTCCTCGACCATCGATTAGCGACCGTCATTATCCGGGACTGGGGACCTCCTTTCAATCCCCTGGATATGCCGCCGCCCGACCTCAGTCTTGATATTGACGCGCGCCCGATCGGCGGACTCGGCATCTACCTAATGAAAAAGTTCTCCGATCGGCTTGAGTACCGGAGGGAGGATGGTTCCAACATACTCACCATCATCAAAAACCTCGATTAGTGTTGCGCGAAATCAACCCCAAGAGCAGTATTGAAGAGCGGATGTCCGAATCTGACTTGGGTGATTCTCCTTGTCACTACTTTTCCCGGTTGCGCGGGGAGCAACCATCGGTCTGACCCCTAGTTCGGCGTTGACAAGGTATATCATTTCTGTGGGGCCGCGGTGATCGGCGGGGGGACTACCGCGATCGCCGAGCATAACGGCTGGTCGGAAGGAGATGCCCGGTGCCTGGCATTCGGGGTCACCCTCTCGCTGGGGGCGGCCAAAGAGACCTATGACCTCACGGTCAAGAAGACCGGCTGGTCCTGGAAGGACCTGATCTGGACCGCCGCCGGAACCCTCACCGGCAACTTGATCGCCACCTCCATCCCTTAAATTTTTTTTCAGAAAAATATAAGGGACGGTGTTAAATAGTTAAATAACTTCTTACGTCTATATTCTCTTCTATGCTATTCTTCCTTCATGCCTCGTCAGAGCAGAATAGATTTTCCCGGAGCCCTTCACCATGTAATTATCAGGGGGATCAATCGGGCGGAAATTTTTAGAGACAATCACGATCGCACCCGGTTTGTTACTCTACTCCAGAAAGGACTAGAAAAGACCGATCTCGACTGTTATGCCTGGGCCTTGATTCCGAATCATGTCCATCTCCTACTCAGGACATCCGGGAATCCCCTGACACAGTTGATGCGCAGCATGTTGACTGGCTATGCCGTGTATTTCAACCGTCGTCATAAGCGAACGGGCTATTTATTTCAGAATCGTTATAAGTCTATTCTCTGTGATGAGGAGGCATATTTACTGCAGTTAGTCAGATACATCCATCTCAATCCTCTCCGAAGCGGTCTGGTTCGAGATATGCATACATTAAGTGTATACCCCTGGTCTGGTCATGCTGTTCTTGTGGGTAAAAGGGATGTTCCATGGCAGAACGTGGACGCAATACTGCGACGCTTCGGAAAAACTGTATCGAACGCCCGGCATAATTATTCTTTATTTGTCAGAAGAGGTATTGCCGAAGGGCAGAGATCCGATCTTACCGGCGGAGGATTAATACGCAGTGCGGGAGGCTGGCAGGGGCTCCGAGAATTGCGTAAAGGAGGAGAAAGATGGCGAGGGGATGAGAGAATTCTTGGGGATGGAAATTTTGTAGAGAAAGCACTCCAGGTAGCTCAAGAAAATTTGAGCAGAAAAACGAGCCACAAAGCTGCGGGATGGACTTTGGATATTCTTTCTAAGAATGTTGCCGAATTATTTCGGTTAGAACCCGGGGATCTTAAAAACGGGAAAAGATATACCGTTCTCAGTAGGGCAAGATCGATCTTCTGCCGGTGGGCAACATTTGAACTTGGATATAAATTAACTGAAGTTGCTGATTATTTGAACGTGACAAAAGAGGCTGTTTTTTACGGATCAAGGAAAGGGGAGGAAATAATCCAAAAAAATCATATTAAGTTTCCTGAAGTTATTTAACTATTTAACACCGTCCCCTAAAATATGCCGATTATTGAAAATATAGAGTCATTGGTCGCGGCGCTTATCTTCGCCGCGATCTTCTACTTCGGGGGCGCGCTGCGCCTTCCCGAGCGGGGGCATCACCGGCGGCTGCTCTCCTTCGGCGCCGGGGTCTCGGTCGCCTATGTCTTTGTCCACCTCCTCCCGGACCTGGAGACGGCCCGGGTTGTCTTCGTCCAATCGACATCCCAGATATCCCTGCCTTTCCGTGATCTAAGTGTGAACCTGGCCACCATGATCGGGTTCCTGGCTTTTTACGCTCTGGAGAACATGGTGATCTGGGCGAAAAATACCGCCGGGAATAAGAAAGGCGCGGGCAGGGCGGGAGGACCGGTCTTGTGGCTCCACATCGTCGGGGTCGCCGTCAGTGTCTGGTTGATCAGTTATCTGCGGATCCGCAATATCGATGAGGGAACCGTCCCCCTGGCTCTCTACACAGCTGCTATGGGGCTCCATTTCCTGGCGATGGACTATGCCCTCAGCCGTGAACACGGCAAACTCTACGAACGGGTGGGTAGGAAAGTACTGGCGGCCGCTTCTCTCCTCGGCTGGATGATCGGGAACGTAGCCGAGCTACCGCAACCGGGAGTGGTGGTTCTCTTTGGTTTCGTGGCTGGCGCGGTGATGATGAACAGTATGATCATGGAACTCCCCCGGGAAAAGGAGGGAAAACTCGGCTCCTTCCTCCTGGGTGGTCTCATCTACACCGCCCTGATTTTCATGCTCCGGTAAAAGTGTGGGATAGTTACGATATTCGTAACTATTCTGCATGTAGTATTCTTTTTATATTCTTTCTATTGCGCCAACTTAACATATATGTTAAGTTTCTGCCATGAAATGGGAAGATTTTATTCAAATTGCCGGAAAGCACCCGGTTGTCGAGACGAAGATTTTTTTAACCGGATTTTTGCGGCCTTCCTCACTCCAGGTACATATCGGGCGGTGGGAGAAGTCGGGGAAGCTTATCAAGGTGAAACGCGGTGTATACCTGTTAGCTAATCCCTACCGTAAAATTGAACTCTGGGAACCGTACCTGGCCTCATTGCTGAAGAGGCCTTCTTATCTCAGCCTGGAAAAGGCGCTGGAATTTCATGGGTGCATCCCGGAGGGGGTACCGGTTTATACTTCAGTCACAACGAAACGCCAGGCAACATACTCATCTTCGGCGGGAACATTCTCCTACCGGCATATCGATCCTTCCCTCTTCTGGGGATATGACGGCCATACGTTGCGTGATCAAACCTCATTGATCGCTTCTCCCGAAAAGGCTCTGCTCGACCTTATTTATCTCTATCGGCGAAAACTCCCTTACGGATATATCCGGGAACTCCGCCTGCAAAATATTGAAAAATTCGATCTCAACCGCCTCCTCGAATATGCCGGGCGGTTTGAAAAGCCAAGGATCATCAAAGCGGCTGATTCTATCCGAAAACACCTGGAAGAAGTCGCCGCCGCGGAGAAAGAGTTATGAAAGACTATGCTTTACAATTAGTATCTTCCAGGATCGGGCATGAAGAAAAATTAAACTGCCTGCGGGAATATCTTCAGGCCTATATCTTGCGTATTCTCTTTGATGATGGTTTTTTCGATTACTCCGCCTTCGTCGGGGGTACCGCCCTGCGTTTTCTATATCGGATTCCCCGATTTTCGGAGGATCTGGATTTCTCCGTGACCGGGAAGAGGTTATACCCGTTGGAACCAGGGATGTTGAGGCTGAAGCGGGAGCTGAATATCTCCGGTTACAATGTCACGATCAAATATAATGATAGTAAGACAGTCCAGTACGCGATGATTGGTTTTGTCGGTATTATGTTCGAAGCGGGGATTTCGCCTCATCGCAATCAAAAATTATCAATCAAGATCGATATTGACACTCGGCCTCCCGAAGGAGCAGTCCCCATCACTCATATCAATGATATTTTCTTTCCTATGGCTTATGTTACCTATGATCTGCCATCCTTATTTGCCGGGAAACTTCACGCTCTTCTATGCAGGAGCTATATGAAGGGCCGCGATTTTTTTGATCTGGGATGGTATCTCTCCCGGTGGCCTGATCTGGCACCGAATATATTTCTTCTTCACAACGCGCTTCGGCAGACCGGATGGAAAGAATCTTTTCCTACGGAAGATAATTGGAGAATTCGACTTTATCAGGTAGTAGAGTCAGCGGACTGGGACCTGGTGAGAAAGGATGTGACACCATTTCTGGTGCGCCCCGCCGATCTGAATATTTTTACCCGGGAGAACGTGCTCCAGCTTCTCTCTTCCGGTGAATAATCCCTGATTCTGTGGCCAAGGCTGTTGATCCTGCCCCTGTCATCCGCGGTAAGCAACCGCGGAAATATCCCTGACTTCTTTCTGTCGCCAGAGCAGGGCGCGATAGAGGCGACACTGGCGCATCAGTTCCCGCTCCGGGCGCTGCCAGCGATAGGGAAAACTTCGGCAGGCGGGGGGGCGTAGCGGATAGATGCTACAGGTGTCTTCAATCAGGAAAGGGCAGCGGCCGTCGGCGGTCTCGACTGCCTTGAGGTGATGCCGGTCATCAGCCAAATCGAAGTAGAGTTCGGCACACTCACGCTCATCCAGATTGAGCAAGGCCGCGATCGGCGCCAGGGTGTGGGGGGAGAAGACAACATCACCCGACCACCGACAGCAGGCGCTGCAACCGCTGCAAAACCGGTCGTCATCCGGTTCAGGCTCAAACCGGGTTATGGGAATTGTTTTCATTTGAGAAACTTAAATAAACCGCAAAAATAGCAGGGCAAATAATTACACCGCAGAGAACGCAGAGAAAGACAAAAACCAACTGCCCTACATAATTAATTGGGTTATAGCTTTCTCATCCTATTGATATGAATAGTTTTTTATCTTCCTCTGTTTTTTCTCTGCGTCTCTGCGGTAAACATAGTTGCGAATTTATGTTCTAGGATTTGCCCCTAGAATGAAATCGAGGGTTTTTTCGGCGAGGAGGAAGGCGCTGAGACGCTGAAGGCTTCCTTTCTCTTCCAGATCGGCCCGGAGTTGGGCGGGGGTAAGGTGGTGCTCTCCGGCCATGGATTTGATCCGGGAGTCGAGGTCATTATCATCCACCTCTATCCCCTCAAGCTCGGCGATCTTTCTCAGCATGATCATGAGACGGACCCGCTCTTTCGCGTTCTTCTCCGCTTCTTCCCCCTCTTCTTCCTCCGCCTGGGCCAATTCCAGTTCAACCAGGGAACGAGGTGGTTCAAATGGTGTCTTCTCCAGGAGGAAAGCTGAGATCTCGTCCTTCGGGCCGGTCTCATCACCCTGGTCTTTCGTAAGCGGGATCTTCCTATAATCGGGAAGCTCGAAGTCGGGCATAGCATCCACCACCACGGAAAAACTCGCGCCCGTTTTCCTGTCGATCGATATCTCGGAGAACTCGATCACCGCCGCCAGTTTCAGTCCGCGCTCTTTCGCCGCGACCCGGCAGAGGCGCTCCACTATCCGGTCCTCCGCCTCCCTGACAATCTCCGTTTCATAGCGCCGTTCGACCAGCTTCAGGGGGGCTTTGCCCGGCCGGAAGCCCGGTACCCGGCTAGTTTTAGCGAACTCTTCCGTGACATCTTCCAGGTCCAGTGCTATCTCCTCCGCTTCCGCGGAGATCTCCATCCGTCGCCGACATAGATCAATATCTTCAATCTCGATCTTCATTCTCACACCTCTTTTTTAGGTATTCAATTATATTTAATTGGCTATAGAGAAATAAGCAGGAACTTCGGCCTATGGCGCAACTTCGTAGCGGCAGCCTTCAGGCTGCCACTAGTGGCGACCCTAAGGTCGCCGCTACGAGTATTATTAAAATTCCGAAGCAGTGAAGTATCATTAACCGGATAAGCTTACATTGAACTATCTGCAGATACAAACTATTTAATCTGGAGTGGACAGATCCTGACGATCGGACAGATCTGTCCGCTCAAATCTATTTTATGTTGAAAGTTGATCTTTTATCATTCACAATAAATAGAATATGAAGAATTTCGGATTTTTTACTCTATGGTGCACCATCCTGTTTCTTGCGGCGACATTTTTAGTGAATGAGCCGTTTGCCGGCGCCGCAGAAAAGCAGCAGCGGATTACGCTCCGCGACGCGGCCCGGCAAATGGGGGCGGACCGGATCGGGGAATATATTCCTGCGGATCTCCTCGATAATTTCGCCCTCCCCACCGGGGATGAGTGGCAGCGCTTCTGGACCAGTGTTCAGAGCGCCCTCCATTCAGGTAACCTTGATGAGATGGCCTGGATGCTCCCCGAAGCAAAACAAGCTCTTCTGGTCCTTGACAATATCAAAGGAGGAAAGCCTTATGCCGACTGGCTCCGGCAGAGACTTGACTACTTCGAGGTGGCCGATTATGTGACCAGGAAGATCCCGGCTCAGCCGCCTACCATCCATCCCCGGACCATGCCGGTCCAGCAGCGTCCGGCTATTGTTCCCCGTCATTCTCCGCCTCCGGCAAAAATACCCGCGAAGGTCTCCAGGAGACGGACGGCGACAGTGAGCAGCCTGGACCTCTGGAAAAAGAAACTCAAGGGTCGGCCAGCGCCCGCCCGGGCCGCCGGACTGGTTCCCGGTCTAAAGAAGATCTTCCGGGCCGAAGGGATACCACCCGAACTTGTCTGGCAGGCCGAGGTCGAGTCTTCCTTCAACCCCGAGGCGCGCAGTCCCGTCGGGGCCCGCGGCCTTTACCAGTTCATGCCCGCCACCGGACGGAGTTTCGGCCTGGAGAAAGGACCTCCTGATGACCGGCTTAACCCATCGAAGAGTGCCCGGGCCGCGGCCCGGTACCTGAAAAAACTTTACCGCCGGTTTGATTCCTGGCCGCTGGCCCTGGCCGCCTATAACGCCGGCCAGGGGCGGGTGGGAAGAAGGCTAAAAAAATACCGGGTGACAACTTTCTCCGCTCTTTCCCCCCATCTCCCGGCGGAGACTCGGATGTATGTCCCCAAGGTTTTGGCCACGGTTTACCACCGCGAAGGGGTTGAACCGGAAGACCTCCCCGCACCTACCGATATTTAGTCTGTGACGTCCTATCTCCAGATTATTCATTGTGTCATCGGAATTATTCGCTTATGAATAGTTGGAATAAAGTTAATCTGGGCCGCCAACCGAAATACTTCGGGTCTTTAGTGCCGACTGAAGGCACTTCACTTGCCCGAACAAAGTGAGGGCTAAGTTTTTATGAGCATCTTATACCGAGGACATATCTTCCACCTGACCGGGACCCCCGGGGCGGAAGAAGCGGCCGAGGCGCTGGTAGAGATTCCGGACGGGGCCATCCAGGTTGATGATGACGGGATAATAGAGTGGTCCGGAGCGTACACAGACCGTCCCACGCCAACCGGCGGACCTATTGAGGTGGTTGATTATCACGACTGCTTTATTCTTCCCGGATTCATTGATACCCATATTCATTTCGCCCAGCTTAACTCAATCGACGCTTACGGAGGAGGGCAGCTTCTGGAATGGCTGACCAGGTGTATCTTTCCCGCGGAAGCGCTTATGGCCGATCAGGAATTTGCCCGGTCCGGCGCCCGGGCGTTCTGTGATCGCCTGGTCTCGGTCGGGACCACCACCTCCCTGGTCTTCGGGTCTCAATTCCCGGCAGCACAGGACGCACTCTTTAATGAATACCGGCGGAGGGGGTTACGGGGTGTAATCGGCCGAACCATCCAGACCCGTGGGCCGGATGCGGCTCAACCGTTGATTACCAGCGAAAAAGAGGCGATCAGACTCACCCGGGATGAGATTGAAAAATGGCACCCGAAGACCGAAAAAGAGTTGGCGAACAGTCTGCTGGCGGTAGCTATCATCCCCCGCTTCTCTCTCTCGGTAACAACCGAGACCCTGGAAGCCCTGGGTAAATTATATAGCCGTTACCGGGATCGGGGTGTCTATTTCTCTACCCATCTCAATGAAAACAACCGGCCCGGAGATGGAGAGATCGCCGATGTCTTAAATGGATACCAGGTGGAGGCCTACCTTGATACTTATGATGGTCGATTCCTGCCCGGTGGGAAGGAGGGGGGAAAAAGCCTGCTCGGGCATCGAAGTATCTTCGCCCACGGAGTCCACTGCGCCGACAGGGAACTCTCTCGCCTGGCCGAGACCGGAAGTTCAATCTCCCACTGCCCGATCAGCCAGCAGTTCCTGGGGAGCGGGACGATGCCCTGGCGCCGGACGATCGGCGCCGGTGTGACTGTAGCGGCCGGGACGGATTTCGCGGCTGGGGACTCCTGGTTTATGCTCGATGTTATTAACGCCTCCTATAAAGTCCACATTAGCGAACCGGGTGAAGGGGAAATTTCTCTCCATCCCGCTCAGCTCCTCCACCTGGTTACGGTGGGAGGCGCACGGGCGCTTGACCTGGAGGACCGGATCGGCAATTTTGATCCCGGGCGGGAGGCCGATATGGTTATCATCGACCCGTCTAAATGGGATCCGCTGGCTTACGCTCTCGAGTGGGGACTCCGTTCGGATGATCTGATCAAGCGGAAACACGCCCGGCTCTTCAAAGTACTGATGGGAGCGAAAGAGGCTGTGGTTACCGGGACCTATGTGAGAGGGGAAAAATTGAGCTGACCCGGATTACTCGAGAAAAGGTAATCAGTGATCAATAAGAGATTGGCCTGTTCCCATGGTTATTTTATCGTCTACAGATAACCGAGCGATTTCAGGGTTTTGAGGTATTTAGACTTAATACCTGTCTGATAGCTGAAGTTGGATTCTGAGAGGAGCCGGCTGTAGTATCGCTGGAGGGTAGCTCTCATCCGCTCTTTTTCCCGGGAAGAATCATCGACCAGGTTTATGGCCTCGAAAGGGTCATTAGCCAGGTGATAGAACTCGTCCTGTCCCTCGGAATGAAAGATATATTTATAGTTCCGGTCCTGCAAAGCATAGTGTTTTCCCGGTTCCCACCCTCCCCTGCGTTTACCGTGAGGCCGGCGTTGCGAGAACGAATATCGGGCCCCGGGCAGACGGGAATCTCTCTCTAGCACGGAGAGAAGAGAATCTCCTTGGATGGTCTTTGACCGAGCCTTTAATGGGAATCCCAACATCTCGGAGAGAGTGGGTAGAAGATCGACGTGGCTGACCAGAGCATCCACACTTCCCGGTTTTATTTCCCCCCCACCATGGCAGATTATCAGGGGAACATGCAGTTGTTCATTATAAATCTTCTTGCTATGTTCGATGTAATGATGGTTCCCCAGGCCTTCTCCGTGATCAGAAGTAATAATCCAGAGAGCGTTATCATTCAGCCCCTCTTCTTCCAACATACTCCATAGACGTTCAAGCTCTCTATCGACAAAGGCAATCTCAGAATCGTAACAGTTAAAAGTGTTGAAAAGGCTCTGCTCGTCTTTATAGAAGTCGCGCGGAATCCCATGGTTCTCGGCAAGATAATTGATAAACTCTTTTTTCTCATCTTCTGACTCCAGTGCCTTCTCCAGGTCAAGGTCGGATGCGTTCTTATTTGGCGCGTGGACATCAAAAAAGTGGATCCAGAGAAAGAGCCGGGATGCTGGTTTCTTCTGGCGCAGCCATCCGATTGCATTATCCACAGTGCGGTCCGCGGTGCGTGTATAGTAATTCGTTTGGTCAGTCGCCCAGTCAAAGGTATCGAATCCCTGACCAATACCTTCCAGGTAGTTCACGCTGAAGAACCCGGCGGTTTCATACCCAGCTTCATCAAAGATTTCCGCCATAGTCAGGACTGACTCGGGAAGGGTGGTCCCGTTCATCAGAGCCTTATGCTGTACGGGATGAAGGGAAGTAAAGATTGAGGCATGAGACGGAGTGGTATGTGAGCTGGAGGAGAACGCGTTACGGAATATAACTCCATCTGCCGCCAGTCGATCGAGGAAAGGCGATGTCTTCCTCGGGTAACCATAACACCCAAGGTGATCGGCTCGTAGCGTGTCGATGGTCACCAGCACCACGACGTCCGGCGGCGGGAGATGCGATCTCCAACGAATTGCGGCAATAACTATAACTCCGGCGGCCACCAGAGAGATAGTTACGATAAAAGTAATCTTTCTTTTCAATGTGAAATGAACATATAATCCCCGCCGCCGGGAGGAGACGAAAACAACTTCTCTGTAATCGGATCGCGGGGGGTTACCCTGTGATTTTGCACAGAAGGGGTGACATTACTAAACCAGTTTTATCAGATAATCAAAGACCGCCAGGGCGGCCCGGGCACCGGCGCCGGCAGAGATAATGATCTGCTTGAACCGGGTATCGGTAACATCCCCGGCCGCGAATATCCCGTTCACCCCGGTATCTCCATCCCGATCAACCCGGATCTCTCCTCTCTGGTTGGTCTCTACCAGATCGAGGACAAAACCACTGTTGGGGGCGAGTCCAACCTCAATTAAGACACCTCCGACCTCCAATCGCCGGCTCTCCCCGGTCTTAAGATCCTTGATCGTCAATCCCTCGACCAGATCGGCACCGTGGATCTCGGTGGGGGCATGGAATTTATACGGGATAATCCGATCCGAGGCACCGGCCTTATCCTGGAGAATCCGGTCACCGGTCCAGCCCTCCATTGAGACCAGGAAGACCTTCTCCGCGATCCCGGCCATCTCTATGGCCGCTTCCAACCCTGAGTTTCCGGAACCGATGACCGCCACGATCTGATCTCTAAAGAGCGGACCATCACAGGTAGAGCAGTAAACCACCCCCCGGCCGGCCAGTTCCTCCTCCCCCGGAATGTTGAGCTTCCGCTTGAACGCCCCGGAAGCAATGATCACCGCCCGGGCCGTGATCTCTTTCTCTGAATCGGTTTTTATTATTTTACAGCATCCTTTCATGCTGATCGAGTTCACCCGCTCTCCAACCAGCTTTTCGATATCATACCGATCCGCGTGGGCGATCAGGTTCTCCACCAGTTCGGGTCCGGTTACTTCTCCCAGACCGGGCCAGTTGCTGATCTCGTTGGTAGTACCAACCTGCCCACCCATGTCAAGCGCGATGATGATAGTGGAGAGATTCTTACGGGCGGCGTAAATTGCCGCAGAGAGCCCGGCCGGGCCGCCACCGATAATCGCCAGGTCATATAACTTAATCGGTGTTTGCGGAGCGGATAACCCCAGTATTCGGTCCAGTTCACCGGTAGCGTTCAGCCGGGAGAGATCATCGTATCCCCCGATGGAGTTGCCGTTAATGAAGATCTGAGGGACAGTCCGGCGATGAGACCTTTCAATCATCTTATCTTCCTGCTTCCTATCGGAGGTAACATCCAGAACCGTATAATCCAGTCCCCGGGATTTCAGAAGTGACTTTGCTTTAAGGCAATACGGACACCACTCTTTCGAATATACCTCAATCATGTTTTTCATCTAAGATCATCTCCAATGCGTGTAACGGTTTCGGGGTCGAGACGCACGCACCCGTACATCGTTTAATCCCCGGTGAAACCGGGACAACCGACCAACTATACCACGGAAGTTCAAACCAGTAAATTTGGGCTCTGCAAGTACAATATTATTACTTTATATTCTCTCCATAAAATAATCTATTGTTTTAAAAATATTCTTACCCTGAATCACATTGATTATGGTAACATTTTCGGTATTGATTTAAGTTAGACCGTGTTCGAACAGCCTTTTTAGCCACGAAGAACACAAAGTTCACGAAGGGATTTGATAAAAACAGGAATAATTAGATAGTTTTTTTGATTTTCTTCGTGTTCTTTGTGACCTTCGTGGTGAATATTTAGTTTTTTGAGCACAAAAAGTTAAAAATACCTTTTCGAGTATGGTCAAGGTAATAATGATAGTCCTGGTTCAAAACTAAATTAGACAATTTAATGCCCAACTCCGTTAGCGAGGCGAATTTATTAACTTTAGGCACTTATTCATCCGCCATAGCTTTAGCGACGGAGGAAGCGCATTTTAGGCACTTTAAAACGTTGCCCGAACAAAGTGAGGGCTAAGTTCTTGGGGAGGAATTACAATATGAAGAAATATAAGTGGTTCGAGATAGGAGACATCAACGGCTTCTTCGGGATGATTGCCGATAGCATGTCCATCCTGGCAATCCTAGCCGCAATCCTGATATATAGTTTTGGTTTTCCTTCTGATGTTGTCTTCCTGCTCATGATCCCCGGATCGACTATCGGAATTTTCTTCGGTGATATGATATATACCTGGATGGCATTCCGCCTAGCGAAAAAAACCGGGAAAGATGTTACAGCCATGCCGCTGGGGCTGGATGCCCCCTCCTCCATCGGAATCGCTGTGGCGGTTCTCGGGCCGGCTTTTCTCATCTTCAAGAAAGAAGGCCATACCCCCCATGAAGCTGCCATGATGACCTGGTATCTCGGCATGGCAACCATGATAATAATCGGCGTCTTCAAGACCATCACCTCCTTCTGCGGCCACTGGATTCAGAAGATAGTCCCCCGGGCCGGGCTCCTGGGATCGCTGGCTGGTATAGGACTGCTCCTGATCGGATTTCTTCCCCTAGTAAATATCTTCAGCCTGCCGGTTGTCGGCATAATTGCCCTGGGCCTGGTCCTCTATACCCTGGTAGCCCGAATCCATCTGCCGGGGAAGATCCCCGGTATCTTGGCGGCTATTATTATCGGAACCGGCCTCTTTCACCTTCTCGGAGCGCTCGGATTAAATCCCGGGACTTATTCCGCCCCGGCTTTAAAGATACACATGGCATTGCCTATACCGACACTTGATTTTGTAAAAGGCTTCCTTCCAGCCCTTAAATATATCTCTATCGCCATCCCCTTCGCCTTATTGACCGTGATCGGAGGAATCAACGTAACGGAGAGCGCCCGGGTGGCTGGGGATGACTATAAAACCCGGAATATCCTCCTCACTGAAGCCGCTTCCACATTGGTCGCCGGGCTCTTCGGTGGGGTAGCCCAATCAACTCCCTACATCGGCCAGCCCGCCTATAAGCGTATGGGGGCCCGGGCTGGGTATACCCTGTTGACCGGTCTCTTCTTCGGGCTGGGAGGGTGCCTGGGATACATCTCCTTCTTCGTCGCTCTGATTCCGGCCGCGGTTCTGGCGCCGATATTGATCTTTGTCGCGATGGACATCGTCTCGCAGGCTTTCTTTGCCTGTCCGGAGAGGCACTCCCCGGCTGTTATGTTAGCCATGCTGCCGACTGTCGGGCGACTGATATCTATCGAGTTCGACAATACAGTCTTGATTCCCGCCCAACACCTGAAAGAGATTTGCCTGAAAGCGGGACAGGCTATTCCCGACACGTTGGTGATGTTCGCTCTCGGTAACGGATTTATTCTGACCGGGATGCTCTGGGGCGCTTTCTTGGTAGAAATGATCGATCGGCGCTTGAAGGCCTGTTCAGCCTATCTGGTGGTGCTGGGGTTTCTTTCGTTCTTCGGGGTAATCCATTCCGCCACCGTGGACGGCAGGATGTACCTGCCATGGACTCTGACTGAGGTGGTAGCGAGAGAGGCCGCGTATAATTTTACCGCGGGATATCTCGCTCTGGCGCTGATAATCTATCTCCTTTCTTTCACCAGGGGATCTAAAACAAAGATTATCGATGAGCCTCTGGGGGAAGACGATGTCGTGGCTGACTATTGATTAATTTTTACTTCGTAAAAATTATATTCATAAACTCGGGTTCAAGACCCGCCCCAGGAAGAGGATGCTCCCGGTCGGGTTGTGGCGGATCAAGAATACTTACTTAATAATATCGCATTAAGGAAAGGGTAAGTATGGATGAGCTGTTAAAAAAAACAATACTTGCCGCCATAATAGCCACGATTATTTACGTGGCCCTGTTTCTCTTCTTCGATCAGGCAATTGATCTGTGGGTTTATGAGACTGGTCCCGATACCGGGATCTTTCAATGGGGGACGGCGGTCTCCACCGCGGCTACCGGGTCGTATATTAAACTCCTGATAGCCGTCTCCCTGATTCTGATAATTATTATCGATCCCGGGCTGAAAAGACGCTGGACCAGGAACCTGCTCTTTATCTGCGTGAGCTGTTCCATCGCGGTTATTGTCGGTGAAGGGTTGAAGTTCCTGCTCGGCCGCCATCGCCCGATTATGCTCTTTGAGCATAACCGGTATGGTTTAGAGTTCTTCTCATCAAAATGGGAATTAAACTCCACCCCCTCCGGTCATACATTGAGGGCGTTTTCCATCCTCACCGCCCTATCCCTGCTCTACCGGCGCTTTACCCCTCTATTTGTCTCCATCGCCATCCTGATCGGGGCCAGCCGGGTGGTTGTGACGGCCCATTACCCCAGCGATGTACTCTTCGGCGCCTTCATCGGGACATTCTCGGCCTTATGGACTTACAAGTACTTCTTCGCAAAAGAAGGCCGCAAGAAAAGAACTTAACCCTCCCTTCATTCGGGCATTTATCTTCTGACCAACTTTGCTGAGAAGACCGGTTTTACCCCAAAATTTCCAGAGCAAGAAAAACATTCAGGGATACAACAACTAATATTTTTACGAAGTAAAAATATTACGGGATAGAAAGATGTGATTGTCCGGAAGGACCATCTTATGCTCCAACCCCCAACCTCCGGGGATCCAGCCGGTCTGATATACCTTTCTCCAGTCCGGACTTCTCTCCTGAGGTGGATAGAAGGTATTCAGGTAGAAGGGGGTGAGATAAAATCCGGTGACATCGGGCTTACGGTAGATAGAGCCTGTCCCATTAGAGCCCGGCCATTGGGATTAAGCAAGTTACAATAAATTTCGATCTATCAAAAGGAGTGATTTTCGCTGTAAATTTAAATAAGGCATGCTATAATTGGATTTCGACTAAAAAAGCCAAT
>Ga0208279_1000917_pt1 | contig 18838 bp, 11 predicted proteins | sample AntAceMetag02UKM_FD_184766 | JGI IMG/M metagenome (GOLD analysis project Ga0208279, IMG submission 184766) | Saline lake microbial communities from Ace Lake, Antarctica - Antarctic Ace Lake Metagenome 02UKM (SPAdes) (version 2) | ecosystem: Environmental > Aquatic > Non-marine Saline and... | reverse complement strand
AATCTCATCGAAATTATTTCCCGGTGGAAGATGAAGAGACCGGTCATTTTATGGGAATCATTCATTTGGACGATATCCGGCAGTATCTCTTTAATCCGGTCATGTATGATACCGTATTTTTAGGTCAGATTATGAACACCCGGGTTGAAGTGGTCAATCCTGACGACGATTTGGCTGATGTTATTCGCAAAATGGATGCGAATCATCTATTTTCAATGCCGGTTGTTGTAAACAACAGGTTCATCGGCCTGATTTCAAAAGGGAATCTGCTGGATCAATATCGCAAAGAGCTTATGGTTCAGACGTGCCAGTCGATTTGATAAAGATTATACAAAGGAGAGTCAAATGAATCACCAACTCCTCCATATTTTTCGAAACAGTCCTCTGGGCAGGGAAACGCTACTCCAATCGATGTATTTTTCCAAGCAGGTAGAAGTCTCCCCGGTTATTTACATCCCAAAGTCCACTAAATTTTTAATGTATTTTGAAAACGATGTGGTGCAGATTGACCTTGACGATTCGTATCTTATGTCCCCGGGCACCGCCTTGGAGCACGCCACGGAACTGTTGGAACAAGCAGGCGTGGAACCCAGGTTTTTAGATCCAAAACATTATACCGCCTCAACCCTGCCGGATATCCATACGAATTTCGACTACATGAGCTGCCCTCGCAGCATTAGCGACCTGTCTTCAAAAATCGGCCTGGGTTACATAGGGGGACGGGTCAGACGCATCGTTAAGTCCGCACAATTTCCGGTTCTTATCACCAGCCCGGTTTATAAAGAGTGGGAAAGTATCGCCGTGTTTTTCGGCGGTTCGGTCAATGCGTTCAATGCCTTAAAACTGGGATTTCGGTTATGCAGAATTTCCGGCATGCCTCTGGACGTTTTTACCCTGGTAGAAAAAAAATCACAGGAATCATATGAAAAGCTTATCACGGATGAAGGTCTTGAAAAGGAAATGAACCGTTATGTGAATAATTGGCATTTTTTAAAAAACAAGACCCTTGAAGAAAACCTCTATGATGTCCCTCACAACGCCCTCGTTGTCCTGGGTGCATATGGTCACCATCTTTTAAAAACGTTTGTTTTTGGGAGCAAAATGGAAAAAATTCAGTCTACCATATCTAACAATCTTTTGATCGTAGGTCCGAATTACACGGCTGCCATATAGGACGGTCTCGTAAAAAGTCCAACTTCTGCGTTGTGCTGCATTTCGCAATCATTCAACGTACGATAAGTACGCCTCATGATTACAAAATTTGCGACGCCTTTTTATCCCGAGAGATTTATTCGGGGGAATTTGAACTTTTTACGAAACCGTCTAAATCGGACTTTTTACGAAAACATCATATAGGCGGGTATCATTTTTTTTGAGTAAGAGAAATGAGTCTGTTGATTAATGAGTATTTTTGTTCAAGCTCAATGCATGCGAAAAAAATAACCACCCCAGTACGATCTGCGACCTACGGGGCAAGCAGGCATATATTTGATATTCCGAGGATTATTTTTTGAGCATAACGCAGAGATTGTGCGAAAAGACCATTAATCAACAGACTCGGAGATATGTTTCAAATAACCGTCAATGACTTTCTGTGGATCTATTTGAAGCGTTTCCGCATAGAGCCTTAAAAAATTTTTTAAATAAAGGCCGGGAGGAAGACCCTCGAACCGATTTTCTTCCATGGACTTTAAAACAGAAACACTGATTTTAGTAACGGCATTAATTTCAGATAGTTCAATTCCTGCTGTTTTTCTCATCTTTTTTAAATCATCGCCTGAAATCAAATCTTTAGAAAAAATTTCATTGCAAAGCGTTTCGAGTTCCTTTTTTCTCAATTTCTTCTTAACCCTTTCAGCAGAATTGTCATTGTCTGTCATATTATATGTATGAACGCGGGGCGGTTTCTCTTGATTTTCTATGGATGTAATTGACACTTTAATTTGTCCGGAATCCAGAAGAATAGTATCGTATGCGGTCCTTTTGTTTTCATCTATCAGCGTTAAAAAAGCCTCTTTAATTGTTTTAAGAATCTTATCTCTTTCCTCATTTGAAAACAAAGAATAGGTAACCAGGGAATCCTCGTTATACATTGACAGCACATCTTTGTAAGCGCGCTTGATTTCAAAAGAGGGTGAATTTGCCGGAATTTTTAAAATTTCGTAATAAGTTAATCCGTTAAGGTTTTTCATGAAATCTTCCCTGTCAATGATCCGATGGTCTGTCGTTGATTATATTTTCCGCAATTTTTTTCATATCCATGGCCGGTGGTGTATAAGGGAATCTATGGATAAAAATTTTTTTTGAAAGAACTGAATCATGAATTCGCACATCATAGCCGACATTTCCAAGAAACTGAAAATTAGAATAAAAATGTCTATTGCACAAGTCTTCAATCTTATCTCCCATGGTCGCATCTAAATTTTTGCGAAATTGATTTAAAATAAAATTGAATTTAAATTCGCTTAAACGGTTTCTCAATAATTTTTCACGATCAGGATCATGTTTTAGCACAATTTCTATGATATCCGGCGAGGTCATTGCTTCGGGATTTGGGGGGATAGTCACTTTTTTTACCGCAGAGTTAAAGGAGTGCCGTTTAACAGTCTGTTTCAATTTCCTTAAATAGACAGCCTTAATAAACCGAAAAGAATTTTCAATTGCCGTGGGTTCGGGTGTACATATAAAAATCCCCTGATTGGAGGTCAAGAAAAAATCGAGAGTGTTAAAATTTGTTCCGGTCCCAAGGTCGAGCAGAATGTAATCAAAAGAGAGCTTTTGTATCGCGTTTATTATTTTTAGTTTATGTGCGTGCAGAAGATTTGCAACTTCCATGGAACACAGCGAAGAACCAATAAAAAATAGATTCTGTATAAATGTGGAGACAGCCGTATCCTCAAGGTTTTTCACTGTCTTATCTAAAAAGCGGTTTATACCGCCTTTCTGGTGGTTAATTCCCAACAAGGTATGAAGGTTTGAACCGCCAAGATCCAAATCAATCAGTACGACTTTTTTGCCCCATTTGGCCAACAGTGCTCCAAGATTTGCCGTGATAAAGCTTTTTCCAACACCTCCCTTTCCACCGCCGATCGGATATATTTGGGTCATTTAATACACCAGAACTTTTTGAGATGTTGCTCCCAAAGGGATGCTGTGAAATGTTACCACAAAATTATTTTTTCATATTCTCCGGATTGCAGGCAACACAGTCATAAATAAGATTTTTAAGTCTTTGCTGCAAAACCGAGTAAGAGTAATGGCGTTTTGCAATTTCGTAGTTTGTCTCGACCATGTTATGGCAAAGTTCCTGATTTTCAAGAACCTCTCTTGCCTTGCGAACGGCTTTCTCCGTAACATAGCCGTCTATTTCTATGGCAAGAAACCCTTTTGGCTCGATATCAAATGTATAAATTGAATATTTGTTTACAACTATGGGTTTACGAAAGTATACGGCTTCGAGAAAGGCATTCCCAAACCCTTCAAAAGTTGACGGATACGTGACAAGATCGGCATGTGGATAAATGTCATCAAGGGTGTAAATTTTCTTTCCGGTTATAGTCCTCCCCCTGCGTTCATCAATAATATCTGACACAAAAACAGTGTTGACATTCATAAGTTTAGAATATTCCATGATTCTTTGTTCATAATCGTATCCCTCGTCACCGGAAGCATGCGAAATAATAAGCTTGGCCTTTTTCCCCAGCCTGTGGACTAATTCTATTGCATGCTCAATCCCTTTACGCTTTACCACACGGGTCGGCTGGAGGATAAAAAGCTCATCATCTGCGATTCCCAGAGATTGCCGTACATCTTTTGCATAATCATCAATCGGGGGCGGGGGGGTTTCAAAATTCATGACATTCGGAATAATCGTTGCCGAGACGCCGGTTCTGAGGCTTAATTGATTATCACCGGAAGAGTTTATGGTCACGTGCCGTATGGACGGCAGGTGAGGGGGAAATGCCATGTTCAGGTATTCCCATACCGCATTTGTCAAAAACTGCTGGCGTTCCCAGAAAAAATCGTGATGGTGCGCTATTGTGGGCATCCCGGTCTCTGATATGAGTTCGGTAATGGCAAGACCTAAGGGAATATTTAACGGAATTGTCAATGCATTTTCCGGAACCAAAAGGTCAATGGCAAATTTTTCGATGAATTTGTATAGATCATCCTTCAATTTTTTTTTAAGTTTCATAATTTTATGCGTAACCTGCCGGCTACGCATATGAACCCCAAAGCAATTATTGTAGATGTCTTTGATATCAGGATGCATAAAATGAGCTTGTTCTGACAGAAAGGAACAATCGGGTGGACGGTCAAGCTCGCCGGCAAAAAAGAAACATCGAAATCCTTGCCTTTCAAAAACAGTCGCCCATTTGGCTGTTTCCAGGGAGACACCATCTGTGCCCGCAAAACGGGTTGAAATAAATCCGACGTTGTGCGCTGAACCGCAGAATTGACAGTTACCCATTTATTGCTCCTTTTATCATATTGATATTTCTGTAAAAAGTTAAACGTGAAAAGTCTATATGATGTGTAGCATTACCTCTTGATATATTAAATGTAGTCGTTTTACATTTCATGTTTCACTTTATACGAATTCATCAATATTCTTCAAATCATGAAAATTTCGAATACGGTTACTGCATTTTTTAAAGACATACTATGCAATATTTAAGCCAAATCTTCAATCTTAATTTTTAATATCAGATGATTTGTAGTATGATATTAAGCAGATAACTATTTGAAGGAACAATAAATTTATCCGCCGTAAGCCTTATAAGAAGATTTTTAGCTTCAAAAAAAAGATTTCAAAAAAAGATTTCAACAAAATATTGACAATAATTGCATATATTTCATTTTTTCAACACCATAATTTCTAGTATTTTTCCGATTGTTGAACATAAATCAAACAGGTTTTAATTACCACATATTGTGTTATTTTATCCTTGACATACAATATATATCATTCTATATGTTAAAAAAAATAATACGTCAATTTTTTTAGATTGCAAAATATCAAACAAAGAATTATAAGTGCTAAAAATAAATAAAGGACGTACTATGATAACCCAAGAAAAAATAGTTGAGCGAAGGAAGCATAAACGGTTTCAGGTCCAGGAAGGAGTATATGCTTTGCTCAAGAATAACCCCTCCAAACTGGGTCAAATCAAAAATATAAGTAGAGGGGGGCTTGCCTTCAGTTATATCGTTGATGGAGAGCAAATGCACGAAGCGTTTAAGGTTGATATATTTATAAGTAATATAGGTTATTGTTTAAAAGATGTACCTTCTAAAAAGATTTCGGATTTACATTTAGATAATAGACTCCCCTTCAGCACTTTTTCAATAAGGCAAGCGCGTATTCAATTTAATGAACTGAACCACAGTCAATTATCACAGCTGGATAATCTCATGCGGGATTACACTACCGGTGAGCAGAATTAAAAATTCCTAACATTTTCTCCCTTCAAAAAATTACTACATATAATCCAAACGCGTCCATCACTTCCGTTGAAAACCTGGTCCTTCCCCGCAATGCAGGGTTTTCGATGGGCCAAGTCTATCCCGCATTGCAGGAATATGACTTTGCCTTGGAGTTTTGTATCTAAAATCACAAATTCCAAGCACCCCGCCAAAAGAACGGCGGGCAGGCAAATTCCAAATAAACCCGCCTCAGGCGGGTAAATCTCAAATTACAAATCACAAATTCCAAACCGGTTCAACGCGCAGCGCAGGCGCTTGCGCCGTGTGAGCGATTGTTTTTTTGTTTGGGATTTTGAATTTCGGTTATTGTTATTTGCCTGCCCTGTTAAATAAATCGTAGATTTAATGCAAAGCATTATTTAACAGGGTAAATGTTTTGGGATCTGTTATTTGGAATTTCAATAATTCAATGAACTTCCAACAAAGCAAATCCCCTCTGGAGATAAAACAAAGCCTGGTCCCTTTGGGCCAGATTTTTTTATTGATAATTACAAATAAATAAGATAATAAAAACGGACTACAGGGTTGACCAATAACCAATGATCAATGAGGGACCAAATGCCCGCGCTAAGCTATTGGGCCGATAATTATGTTGAAAAGAAGCGTTCCGGGGAAAACGCCATCAGCTTGATTAAACCCGGCCAAAGAGTCTTTATCGGTTCCTCTTGCGGAGAGCCTCAATATCTGGTCCGAAAACTTGCGCAAGCGTCGGACACGTTTACGGACATTGAAATTGTGCGTCTCCTCAGCCTTGAAAGCACTCCGTTAACCTTGATCGCAGATAAAACAAAAGACCGGAGCGTTAATATCCGGTCATTTTATCTGGGATCCGCCAAGACAAAAAGCATTGCAAAAAACAAGCGGTTTATCACCCCCATGAATCTTTCTGCGGTGCCCCAGCTTTTTGAGACCCGGCGTCTTCCCATACATGTGGCCCTTGTTCAGGTATCTGAAGCGGATGATTTCGGATGGATGAGCCTGGGAATTTCCGTGGACATAACCATGGCTGCGGCCATGTCCGCCGACCTTGTCATCGCCCAGGTAAATTCCAGCATGCCCCGTGTGCTGGGCAGAAGCTTTATCCATGTAAACGATGTGGATGTAATTGTTGAGCATGAAGAGGACCTTCTTACCGTTGGCGAGCTTCCGGAATTAGAAGCTGCTAATGTTATCGGCCGGCTGATTGCACGGCTTGTTGATGACGGTTCCACCATCCAGATCAGCCCGGGTACAACCCCACAGGCCGTCCTTCTGGCACTTTCCGATAAAAATGATCTTGGGGTTCACACCCAGTACCTCACCACCGATATCATGCGGCTGGTTTCAATGGGGGTGATTACCAACCGGAAAAAGGGACTTAACGAAGGCAAAATCGTTGCAAGCAGTGCCATCGGCACAAAAAATCTTTATGAATATCTTGATGATAATCCGGCCATTGAGTTTCATCCTTCAGATTATGTAAATGATCCCGGCATTATTTCCCGTCACAATAAAATGGTCTGCATGAACGTGCCCATGGCCATGGATCTTACCGGTCAGGTTGCTGCAGATGCACTTTCCTACAACCATTTTTCCGGTGTAACCGGTATGCTCGACTTTATCAGAGGCGCATCGCGAGCCCGGGGGGGAAAATCTATACTCATGTTTACCTCAAGAACCATGGATTCTAAAAAAAGCAGGATTGTCCCCATGTTAAGTGATACGGCCATCGTCGTCCCAAGAGGTGATGTTCAATACGTAGTTACCGAATATGGTGCGGTAAACCTTTTCGGCAAAAGCCTGCAGGAACGGGCCATGGCCATGATCAGCATTGCTCATCCTGATTTCCGGGATGAACTTTTGTGTGAGGCCAAAAAAATGGAGCTTCTCGGTGCAGAGCGGACCCTGTCGGAATCGGCGTATGGCATATATCCTATCAAACTGGAAGAGACACGGGAGATTAATGGCACCCTGATTACCATAAGACCGGCAAAACCCGTAGATGAAAGAAGAATCCAGGAACACTTTTACAATCAGGATAAACATGACATATATTCCAGATTTTTTCAGGCCAGGACCCGGTTTGTTCGAGACGATGTGGAGAGGATGTTTCAAATCGATTACATTAAAAATTTAACCCTTCTTGCGGTTGTTGGAGAATTTGGTTTTGGAAAAGTTGTCGGCGTTGGGGAATATTTGCTGGACCCGGCCAAGAACATCGCAGAGGTTGCCTTTTCCGTGAGCAAAGACTGGCAGGGAAAAGGATTGGGAACTATTTTGGTGCAAAAACTGTGTGAAGCTGCCCGTGAAAATAAAATTTCAGGTCTTTTCGCATACACGATGCCAAGAAACCAAAGTATGATAAAACTTTTTAAAAGCTTGCCCTGTAAAGTCAGTACGGTTTATGACGGAGACGTGCTTGAATTGACCTGTATGTTTAATGAAATCCAATGATATTAAATTTATAATTTTAACTCATCTATTGACAAACAAACAATCTCAATATAAGTAACATTATTTGGCAAATTTTAATGTTAATTCTTTTCCATATGAAACATCATAACCTTATAATTTTACTAAAATAAATATTGTTTTTGTCTGTGCGTAATTTTATTTATGACACCTTTTAACAATGGCTACAAATCTACCGAAGTAGATAAATTTATAATCAAATCTATTCTAAGAAAGGAGGGGTGATTTTTTTATCTATGTTCCGAGGGTTTTGATGATACGGATCCTTTAGGACCAATTCATTAGATGTTAAACGTAATGCTCATTAATCATTAACTAACTTTTTATCGTATAAAGGAGGGAACATTGGGCTTTGAAATACACAAAGAATCTTATACCGGTGCCATAAAGGAGGTTACCCTGGGTAAAGGCGACAAAGCCGTTACCGTGGGTGGCGAGACGTGCTATCCTTTTTGCCTTTTCGAAGGAGACATGCCCCACAAACCGGTAGTGGCTATGGAAGTGTGGGATATGGAGCCGGATGAGTGGCCGGAAGCCGCTCTCAGCCACTTCAAGGATGTTCTTTCAGATCCGGCGGCCTGGGCCAAAAAATGTGTTGACGAGTTTGGAGCCGACATGATAGTTCTTCAGCTCAAGAGCACCGACCCCAATTCAAAGAATGCCAGTGCTGATGAGGCAGTTGCAACCGTAAAAAAGGTCCTTGAAGCCATTGACGTACCGTTGCTTATCTGGGGTACTGCCGACATAGAAAAGGATGAGGAGGTGTTAAAGAAAATTTCGGAAGAAACCCAGGGCGCCAATTTAGTCTTGGGCCCTGTGGAAGATAAGAACCACAAGGGTATCGGCGCCAGCGCAATGGGATACGGCCATACCATTATTTCATCCTCGCCCATTGACGTGAACCTTGCCAAGCAGGTCAACATTTTGCTTGAAAACTTAGGGGTGCCGCTGGAGCGTATAATCGTCGATCCTACCACCGGTGGCCTGGGTTATGGAATGGAGTATAGCTATTCCGTTATGGAGCGGCTCGGTATGGCAGCTCTGAGTCAGGGGGATGAAAAGCTTCAGCTTCCGATGATTAACAATCTTGCCAACGAGGTATGGAAGTGCAAGGAAGCCAAGATGGGTGTCGATGAAGCGCCGACGTTAGGTGATCCGGAGAGACGGGGCATCCTTATGGAAGCTGTGGGTGCTGTTAATTATCTGATGGCAGGATCGAATGTTCTTTTCATGAGACATCCGGAGGCTGTCAGGCTGGTCAAATCCTTTATTGATCTGGCTATAGACGGCGGGAGTGCTGCTGATGTAGCGTCTGTTAAAAAGGATCTGGATGATGTGGATATCGATCTTGCATCTCTTGCGCCGGAACCGGATTTGACAATAGAGGGGTAAGAACCCAGGAATTCGCCAGAGAGCAATAATCTAAAGCGAGTTAGATGCTTGGCTGGCTGAACAGAATACGCAAGAAAATAAAATTATGAGGAGGAACCTCTAATGGCAGAAGAAAAAAAAGTAGTAAAGGCGGCTAAGCCGAAAAAGCTGGCTGATCCGAAAGCGATTTCCATTGATCCTGCAACTCAGGAGATGCAAGCCCGGGCTCAGGAACTGGGAATCGATACGATTTATGACAGAGCCGTACAAATGAAACCCTGTGCCATCGGCGTGCAAGGCACCTGCTGTAAAAACTGTTCCATGGGGCCGTGCCGTCTCCCTCTCCCGAAAGCGGGAATTGAAGGAGAGGATACCCGAAAGGGTTTGTGCGGAGCCACAGCCAATACCATTGCGGCGCGTAACTTTATCCGGATGATCGCAGGGGGCGCATCCGCCCATTCAGATCACGGCCGCGGGGTTGCCGAAGTTTTCCTGGCTGCTGCAAAAAAGGAAACCGATGCTTACCAGATCAAAGATGTCGACAAACTCTTGCTGATTGCTCCCTGGCTGGGTGTTGCAACTACAGTTGAAGTTGACGGCGAGCAGGTTAACCGAAAAACGGATGAAATCGCCCTTGAAGTGGCTGAAGCCGCAATGAATGAATGGGGCAAGCCCAAGGGTGAACTGTTGTACGCAAAAAGAGCGCCCCAACCCCTGTATGAAAAATGGAAGAAGGCCGGTGTTATTCCCAGAAATATCGACCGGGAGATTGTGGAGATTATGCACCGCACCCATATCGGTGTTGACATGGATTATAAAAATCTGATGAAGCAGGGATCCCGGGCGGCCATTGCCGACGGCTGGGGCGGGTCCATGCTGGCCACGGACCTCCAGGACGTTCTATTCGGGACCCCCTACCCCATACAGTCCGAGGCCAACCTCGGGGTCATGAAGGAAGATCATGTCAATCTTATCGTTCACGGTCATGAGCCGATTTTGTCCGAAATCATCGTGGCAGTGGCACAATCCAAGGAAATGATTGATTATGCCAAAACAAAAGGGGCCAAAGGGATTCAGCTCAGCGGTATCTGCTGTACGGCCAATGAACTCCTTCAGCGCCACGGCATCCCTTCTGCAACCTCGTTTTTGTCTCAGGAGCTTGCCGTCATCACCGGCGCCTGCGACGCCATGGTGGTGGATATCCAGTGTATCATGCAAAACCTGGCGAACGTGTGCGAATGTTTTCATACCAAGCTGATTACCACCCATCCCATTGCCAGGATGGAACAGGATAGTGTAATCCATATTGAATTTGACGAGCATCATGCCGTTGAAGACGCCACCAGGATCGTGAAGATGGCCATAGACAATTTTGAGAACCGCAAAGCAGAGGTCATGATTCCCCAACATAAAGCGGTCCAGATTGCCGGCTTTGGCGTGGAATCCATCGAGTACCACCTGGGCGGAACCTTCCGGGGAAGTTATTTTACCTTAAATGACAATATCATTAACGGCCGTATCCGGGGTTTGGCCGGCGTGGTGGGCTGCAACAATGCCCGTACCGTACATAATAGAGACCATATTACGGTAGTGAAAGAGCTGATCAAAAACGATGTGCTGGTTTTGACCACGGGCTGCAACGCGATCGCCTGCGCCATGGAAGGGCTTTTAACACCGGAAACCGCGCAGGTATTCTGCGGACCGGGTCTGGCCGAGGTTTGCGAGACTGTGGGTATTCCGCCGGTTCTGCACATGGGGTCCTGTGTTGACAACAGCCGCATCCTGCTGGCTGCCACCGAAGTGGTAAAGGCCGGGGGGCTCGGAAATGACATTTCCGATCTGCCCGCAGCCGGAAGCGCGCCCGAGTGGATGAGCGAAAAGGCCATCAGCATCGGTCATTATTTTGTGGTATCCGGTGTGTACACGGTTTTTGGTGTGACGCTGCCCACTTCCGGCGCTCCGGTGTTCCATGATTATATTTGCAAGGAGTTTGAAAATATTTACGGCGGCATGTGGGATATTGAGGCGGATCCTTATAAGCACGCTGCGATGATGATCGCTCATATCGACAAAAAGCGCAAAGCACTGGGCATTGACAAGGCCAGGGATAGAATCCTCATGGATATGGCCGATCGCCAGGCACTTGAGGCATAATACATTGCATTATTATAACTGAGGTTAGAATAAATCCTCAACGAAGGAGGAAAGTATGTCAAAATTAGTAGCATTTGCTGCCATTCAGGGCGGCTACAATGTTGTTTCAGAGGTTGAGGGGGGATTGAGAAATGCTCTGGCATCCTATAATGCAGACACAAGGGTAGAGTTTCCCAATACGGGATACTATCTGCCGGTGATTTATTCTCTTACGGGTCACAAGGTTGAGACCCTGGAAGATTTGCAGGTACCCATGGAATTTGCCCGCGGGCTGCTGCCTGCCCAGGTAAAAAGGGTATCTCATCTGCCTTACCTGGGCCCCCTTCTGGATGCCGGTATGGCATCGATTATCGCCTATGAAATCAAAGAGGGCATTCGCAGTGTTACGGATCCTGATTTTTATTACCCCCATGAAGATCCGGACGTAGAGGGAGGCAAGATCTGGACAGGGCCTGCGGACGACGTTATTCTGCGAAAAAGAGGTGTTGAATTTGTGGACGGCTCAGCGCCCGGCTTTGCAGCTATTGTGGGCGCAGCCCCCAGCCCTGAAATCGCCAAGATGATTGTCGAAGACTACCAGTTGAAAAACCTGTATATCTTCTGTGCAGCCGGCCACAATGGCACATCTGTCATCGAGCAGCTCATTGAAGCCGACGTTACGATCGGATGGGGCACACGAATCGTGCCTTTTGGCCCGGATATTTCATCGGCTGTATTTGCTTTAGGGTTTGCCAACCGGGTGCCCCTGATATTTCAAAATGTTGAGCCCGGCGACTATAAAAAGGTTCTTTTGTATAATAAGGACCGGATTTTTGCATTTATCAATGCTCTGGGTCATGTGGGAACCCACTGGGCCTGTGCGGCTGCCGGGTGCGTGAACTGGGGATTCCCGACCTTAGCGGATAGTGATATTCCCGAGATTCTGCCCACCGGTATTTGTACCTACGAACATGTGGTGGCTAATGTGCCCCATGATGAGATTTGCCAGAGGTCCGTGGAAGTCCGGGGCCTTAAAGTCCATGTCTCGGAAATCGATATTCCCCTGGCATTCGGTCCGGCCTTTGAGGGCGAGCGGGTCAGGGGCAAGGATCTTTACGCACAATGCGGCGGTGGAAAAACCCAATGTACCGAACTTTGTAAAGCCGCCGACATGAAAGAAATCGAAGACGGTAAGATCGAGATCATCGGTCCTGACATCGTGGATCTCAAAGAGGGCGATACCTTTCCGCTGGGAGTCTATATCCAGGTTGCCGGCCGTGAATTCCAGGATGATTTCGAACCGATCCTGGAGCGTCAGGTTCATCACCTGATTAACTATATTCAGGGAATCATGCATATCGGCCAGCGGGATATTTCCTGGATTCGTATCAGCAAGCCCGCCATGGAAAAGGGCTTTACCTTAAAGGATCTCGGCGTTGTCCTTCATGCCAAATTCCATCAGGATTTCGAAAAGATTCTGGATAAGGTTCAGATCACTTTGTACACCAAGAAAAAGGATGTTGATGCATTGACCAAAAGGGCCAGAGAAGACTACAAGATGAGGGATGAACGGGTTGAGGACATGACCGACGAAGGAGAGGAAATTTACTATTCCTGCACCCTGTGCCAGTCCTTTGCTCCCAACCATGTTTGTACGGTAAGTCCCGAGCGAACCGGTCTCTGCGGTGCTTACAACTGGATGGACTGCAAGGCATCTTATGAAATCAACCCCACCGGACCGAACCAGCCCATCGAAAAGGGCGAATGCCTTGATCCCAAGCTGGGCCAGTGGAAAGGTATCAATGATTTTGTTTATAAAGCCTCCAGGGGCAATGTCACCCATTACAATTTTTACTCCATAGTGCACGATCCCATGACCACCTGCGGGTGCTGTGAATGCATTGCAGCTTTGCTCCCAATGAGTAACGGCATCATGACGGTGGGCAGGGACTACACGGGTGAGACGCCCTGCGGCATGAAATTTACCACCCTGGCCGGCGTTATGGGCGGCGGGGCATCTTCGCCCGGTTTTGTGGGTCATTCCAAGTACAATATTACCCAGCGAAAGTTCATCCTGGGCGACGGCGGTCTTTTGCGGATGATTTGGATGCCCAAGGCGCTGAAAGAAGAGCTCAAAGAGCGAATTGAAAAGCGGGGTGAAGAAATGGGTGTTCCCGACCTGTATGATAAGATTGCAGACGAGTCCGTGGGAATCACAGAGGAAGAGATTATGCCTTTCCTCGAAAAAGTCGGTCATCCGGCCCTAACAATGGATCCGATATTGGAATAATAAGTAGATTCAAGGCAACCGGAGCGGGATTAAATCCCGCTCCTTTAATCCTATAAAACTTAACCCGGATAAACCGGAAAATTACAAGTGAACTAAAGTTGATGCATTCGTAAAAAGCCCCAAAACTGTCATGCCGGACTTGATCCGGCATCCAGAACTAATTGAATTTACTGGATTCCGGCTTTCGCCGGAATGACGACAAAAGTGAATTCCTGACTTTTTACGAAGCCGTCAAAGTTTGAAGTGAACTAAAGTTAAGGAGTCACCTTGCTACGTCTTTTATAAATTTTTAGTATTCCTTAACTTTAGGCACTTTAGATCACTTTAGGCACTTCACACTTAATTAGCTGAATTATTTTTTTTGCCACAAATGCACATAAGGATATATTTGCTATTTTTTCTTAGTACCTTGGTGTCTTAGTGGCAAAATTTAAGAAGTTAACACTTAAAACTTAAAACGTGTGAATTAGAACAAGGAGATAATTATGGCATTAACCGGTATCCAGATTTTTAAACTTCTGCCTAAGACCAACTGTAAGGAGTGCGGTGTTCCCACCTGCCTTGCATTTGCCATGAACCTGGCATCCGGCAAGGCTGAACTCGATGATTGTCCGTATGTATCTGATGAGGCTAGGGAACAGCTTTCCGAGGCTTCGGCACCGCCAATCCGGCCTGTTGCCCTTGGAAAAGGTGTCAGAAAGACTAAAGCCGGCGGTGAGACCGTTATGTACCGTCATGAAAAGACCTTTTACAGCCCGACTCCGCTGGGAGCCTTGGTCGGTTCCGACATGGCCCAGTCCGATCTTGAAGGCAAACTAAAAGCGTGGAACGCTTTCCAGTTCGAAAGAGTCGGTTTTAATCTCAGGCCCGAGCTCGTGGCCGTAAAGGATGTAAACGGCGATAAAGACGCCTTTGCTAATACGGCCAAAACCATTGCAGAAACCTCGGAGTTTAACCTGATTTTGATGTCGGAAGATGCCGGGGTAATGGCGGCGGGCGTAGAGTCCTGCAAATCTAAAAGACCTTTGATATATGCTGCTACAGACGGAAATGTTGATGATTTCGGCGCCCTTGCCAAAGATAACGATCTGCCCCTGGCGGTAAAGGCCGATTCTGTTGAAGGGCTTATTCCCTTAACCGATAAGCTCAACCAAATGGGTGTCAAAGATCTTGTGATCGATCCGGGATCCAGAGAGATCAAGCAGTCCTTTGAGGACCAGGTGGTTATTCGGCGTGCAGCCCTGAAGTCCGGGAATCGATCCTTAGGATTTCCGACGATTACGTTCCCATGTGAGATGGCTTCAAACATTGACATGGAAACATTGATCGCTGCCATGCATATCGCCAAGTATGGCGGCATTACGGTTCTTTCCGATTTTACCGGTGAAAGTATTTTCCCGTTGCTGCTTGAACGGCTAAATATCTTCACTGATCCCCAGAGGCCCATGACCGTAGATGAGGGCATCTATGAAATTAATAATCCTGACGAAAATTCTCCGGTTTTGGTCACCACCAATTTTGCCCTGACTTACTTTATCGTGTGCGGTGAGATTGAAGGGAGCAGGGTTCCGTCATGGCTACTCATCAAAGATTCCGAAGGTCTGTCCGTAATGACAGCCTGGGCAGCCGGAAAATTTTCCGGTGATGATGTGGGCATGTTCGTTAAAAAATGCGGCATAGCGGATAAAGTCAAACATACAAATATAATTATTCCCGGTTATGCGGCCGCCATCGCCGGAGATATGGAGGAAGAATTGCCGGGCTGGACCATTACCGTGGGTCCAAGAGAGGCCGCCCATATTCCGAAACTTTTAAAGTCACTATAATATGGCGTAAAAAGCAGGATGGATAGAATATTATTCATCCTGCTTATAAGTCATTAGTTATTTGTTGTTTGTCGCTAATGATTTGGCAGAGGAACAAATGAGAAGTGACTACCGGCAAATGAAAAATAAGGTTTTGTGGCGGGTGCATGTCCCGGTAATATCAGGAAGTTACAGATAAAGAAGGGAGGGTGTATGTTACTTTTAGGTGAAAGTTTGAATGTAATATCTAAAAAGATCGGCAGGGCATTCAAGGAGCGTGATCCCAAGCCGATTCAGGAGGAGGCTCTTTTTCAAAAGGAAAAAGGGATGGATTATATCGATATCAATCTTGGTCCGGCCAAAAAAGACGGTCACGAGTTGATGCCCTGGGTGGTTGAGACGGTTCAGGAAGTGGTGGACGATATACCGCTGATATTGGACACATCCAATATTGCTGCCATCGAAGCCGCGCTAAAAGTGTGCAAGCTGACTCCCATTATCAATTCCATTATGTGCAGAGCTGAGCGGTATGAAAAAATGGTTCCTTTGGCTGCAGAGCACAATGCCGATTTTGTCGCTCTGATGTGGGGTCCTGACGGTCTGCCCCGTGATGAAAATGAGCGTGCGGCTCTGGCAGTTGAACTTTTATATTTTGCCAATGAGGCCGGCATTCCAAATGAAAAGATCTGGGTGGACGGTATCGTAACCCCGGTTAACATACAGCAACCCCAGGCCATCAGTCTGATGGAATTTCAGGGGATGCTCCAGGATATCGCGCCGGGTGCCAGAAGCACTTGCGGGTTGTCAAACATATCTAATGGTCCGCCCGACCATCTGAGGCCGATTCTAAATCAGACATACATGGTTATGCTCCAGAAATACAGCATGGAGTCGGTGATTGCCGATCCCTTGGATGACCAGTTAATATCCATTGCAAAGGGAGAGCGTCAGGATATCGTTGATTTGATTTACGGCGTAATGGACGGTGATGAACCGGATATAGCGAGTCTTTCAAAAGAGATGCAGGATTACGTCAAGACAACCAAGGTGATCCTCGGAAAATCCCTTTACTCGGATTCATGGCTTGAACTCAAATAAATTTTAATTTTACAAATAACTTGCAAAAAAGCCTCTCCTTTTCGGAGGGGCTTTTTTATTGATGATTGTCGATTGAAGATTATTGAGTGGATGTTGAAAGTCATTGTCATTTTTGAGTGATCGCCTCTCCGAGTGTTCCGGTGAGCGAGCCTTGAGCGGCGAAGAGCAACTAACTAATTCTCTTGAAAAAAAACATTGAGTCTGGTAATCTTAAAAACTGGAAGTTGGCCATGATTTAAGGTGAATTTCCCGGAATTTAATTTTCAATCTTCAACAAAAAATCTTCAATTATTTGGGGCGGTTGATGATACAGTCAAAAGCACTTGAGGTTAATATCGCAGACTACTATGTCGATGTCACCATCGATGAAAAATATTCAGTTCTGCAAGATGTGATGTCTAAATATTACGGCATCTTGGAAGGATTGAATACCCTTTTGAAAGAACTCTCGCATCCTTATAAAAACTGGAAGTTTATTGTGCATGAAGCAAGGGTTTATTCCCTCGATTATTTTCATCTTTTAAAAAGCCACCCAAAGGGACCTGAAGCCACAGAGCTGTTATTGGATATTTTTATACGCGCAATTGAATCAAAAAGCGATATGGACGTCAGGACAGATGCTGTGGACAATTTCCTCCTTTTTATTCAAAAAATTATAAAGGAATCCGGCTCCGACTTTAAAAAATTCAAGCCGCTGATCGATGACGCATTTCATCGTATTAGAGCATATGATGGGGATGATTTCTTTTTGTTTGTTAAAAGTTTCTATCAGATAAAGAAACTGGCGGATGCACTTTTAAATTATTCCTCTGAAATTGCAGGGAGTTGTAATGCTGTTAACCAGCTTCTCATAAAATATTATGATCGTATCTTCAGTTACTGGCTATCTGAAAAAGAGCCGTGGGCCTGGTTTGAACAACAGGCTGATAAAATTGATAACCGAGAAAAATTAAGGAAATTCTTTCAGTTTATCTCCCATAAACAGCTTAACGAGTACAAAAGCAGCCTCGAGAAGATCGCTCAATCCAAAAACATTGAATCCCAGGATGTTCTGAAAAGTCTCATACTGCTTCCGGGTTACGATCAGTTTGTAGAAACGTACCGGAAAATTCCTCAGAGTCTTCTGGATGAAAGCGTCAAAGCTGTTCGGGGATACCGGTGGAAGCTTATTTTCCTTTTCCATATCATGAATATTGTCGGACTGTCCATGATCCATGAGGAGGCGTTGCGGGATATCAACAGAACATTGAGCTGGCTCATTGCTCATGAGACCAATTTAAATATTGGAAGCCTGATTCACAAAACCTTTTCCATATTAAAAACCAGCGCCGGTAGATACCCTGCAACCGCATTGAACTGTATTTTGAATATGGGGAAAGGGGTTTATAAAACGGATGACAGGGACCTTGTGGTATTTTTTATCGATTACGTCATCGATATAGGCTTTCAGTCACCCATGATCAAAGGTGTCAGAAACGACTGGCAAATAGAGTTTAATACCGCCCATATTTTAAACATACGGACATGGCTTGAGCTGATTGAACTGAATCCCATGTGGTCAACCCGGCTTCTTTCATACCTGATCATCCATCTTTCTGTCTGCGGGGTATTCATTAAAGATATAGACCTTTTTCCCCGGGATATTACCCGGTTATTAAACAGCGGCATCGGCCCTGTCTATAACCTGGCCAAGCAGCTTTGCAGACTTTTTCCCGTGTACTTTAACGATATCGGTGCAGAAGGAAAGCTCAGGGATATTTCTACGGAAATTGATGAAATATCAAGTCGAAGAGATCCGCTGATACATTTTTTGCGCAAGCAGAGCCATGTGGAAAGCAGCAACCGGATTATCGATCTTATGGAGGCAACCTTTAATTTTTGGGAAACAAAAGAGAAAAATTCTTTAGAGCCTTTTATTCCACCAGATATTTACCAGGAAATTAATACCCAGGGGCCATACATCGATGGGGTTCACCGGGTAATCTCACATCTTAAAGAAAAGGGGGTCTCTTTACCTGACGGACTTAGTACAATTAAAGACAATCAAATACAGCGGTTTGTTGAAGGGGTATCCGGCATATCAGAGCAAGATTCGAGGAGGGTGGAACTTGCCGTAACCTTTTACAAATTGTTGAACCAGAAGTATAACCTCGATTTTATCGAAATGGAAAATTATCTTACTCAACTCAAATCGGAAGCCTTT